>ERZ1034855.41-NODE-41-length-70828-cov-67.168270_pt1 | contig 70828 bp, 119 predicted proteins | sample MGYA00520699_ERZ1034855 | MGnify/ENA primary metagenome ERZ1034855 (study PRJEB33766, sample SAMN09781730) | gut metagenome | biome: gut microbiome | host: Homo sapiens | place: Madagascar | study: EMG produced TPA metagenomics assembly of the PRJNA485056 data set...
CTATTAATCTTTTACTATTTAATAATTTTCTATTTTTTACTTTTTCAGAAGATACATTATTATAATAATTACTCAAATTTGTAAATTTATTTTTATTAATATCACTATTAATAGAGGACTCACGGTTACGTTATGAAACGTAACTTCTTGCTTTACAAGAAATTAATCCTCAGTTTACTATACGTGCTCCTGCTACAGGACTCGAAACCTCTCCAGATGCCAAGCCTGTGGCACCGCCGACGCCAGTAATAGTGTTATGTATAAGTTCACCACCTTTGAAGGTGAATAACATAATGCCAGGGGTACCGTTCGAATCGGTAGTCAGATCGAGGAACAAGCCATAAGCTTTCTTCGGGAACTCAAGATCCAACGAACGATCGAGACGGAAAATCATCTTATTCAAAACATTAATTATTTCTAATTAAACCAGACTATATCATTATCTTTAAATATATTTAAATTTAAATCCTTTATGACTACGTATAATATTTCTCAAAACTCTATTTATTTGAGAACTCTTCAAATTGTTTTCTTTAGCACACTCATTAATTGAACGATATTCTTTAATAAAGTTGCCATTATTATCTAACATGACAATTTTAGTATTATCATTTTTGATAGTATTTGTATAATAACTGTCTATATCTTTATCACTACAATCATAAACACGCCACTGAAATCCACCAGATAAACACTTTTTATTAATTGCCTGTTTAATTGTGTTTATTTGTAACTTTTCTTCAGCTTCTGTAATACTATCATAATATCTGATAAATTTACCACTAATTGTATATTGTGCTACTTTTACTTTATTACTACGATAAGTAAATTCTTTTTTATAACCCCAAAAGAAATTATATGCAGAGGATGAATATCCTAAACAATTATTTCTAATACTTTTTACAATATTATAAATATCACCATTATTAATAACACTTAATGCAGCATCATTGATATTTTTATAAGACTGTAAAAATTCTCCAGATAAAGAGTATTTGTAAATTCTTTTTGGTTCAGTATTATTTCCTCCTTCTCCTCCAATCTTTGAGTTATATACGTTTTTACTTCGTAGTAATGTAGTATTAACAATTTGCGTTTCTAAATTATACGCTTGTTTTTTCCCTTCATCAGTATCAGGAAATATTTGGATAATTGTTCTTTTAAAATTATCATATCCATATTTTCTAACAGCTGTATGAAGTGGATATTTTTGGGTTGCATTAGATTGTCGATAAATGCCACAACCAATATAACCATCAAATACATTAGGATTTGTTCGATGTACACCAAAGTATAATTTCCCATTACAAAGGTTCACCGTAACGTATACAATATATTTTAATTCCATAAGATAATTACTTTTTCGATTATTGTAATAATCTATGCCTATAAATAGGACTTACTAGTCGTTGAACGTTCTCCATGTATTATTTACTAAGGAGCTTCGCTGCTGATTATCCAATTTCTATAATTCTTAAACATTCAAGCCTATATTTCCATATTACTTTGTAGTTTATAGAACTTAAGGAGTTTCCAGCAATTAAATAATTTTATTTATACAGCCTTTAAGCTGCAGCGGGCAATAAGATGGGTTTACCCGCAAATTCGTATGCCTGGTAAGTTGCGCCAAGATCAACATAATTCTTAGCACCCTGCGACCACACAAAGCAGCCAGTAGTTTTCCAGTCACGAATCCAAGTCGACATGGTACGCTGAATCATCTGCCACATTCTAGAATTGCAAACGAATACCCAAGAATTACCAGTAGGCTCATCACACTTAGTAGACATTTCGTTCATTGCATTCTCAAATATACGCATATTCAATTTATTGAATACAAATTTGGTTGCAAAACGCTCTACTTGCGGAATTATCATTTATGTTATCGTAGATGAGTTTACCATCTACTTCATATACTTGATTTTGTATATGATCAGACTATATCTTCACCCTATAAAATAGGGGACTCCATTTCGTGGAAATATAATTATTCTCCGACATTCAGAATTTTGTATGCAAACTGAGGAAGTATGTAAGGTCGAATTAAATCACAAAATTTTCTTCCTTCCCTAGTTTTACATTTGAGATAATATTTTATTGAATTATCTTTCATAATTTGTTTTATCGGATAAAATTTAATATTATAGGTTTCATAAAAATAATCAATTATGTTTTGCGTATCCTCTTTATTTGTATAAGTGTAAAAATGAAAAGAGTGCGACATTATTTTTCCAGTCGTCTTTCTTCTACACACACTATGACTACCGTCATCCATTCACCAGATAGCAATAGCCTCAGGATTTAATTTATTTAAAAGTTTTCTGGAAAATACCTTTTGTCTATTTTTATATATTCAATTATACAATATTTTAAAATACTTATGTCCTTTAGATAGTTTATATGTATTTTTAGTTGTATTATGATAAATATTTGGTATTTTACAATTTAAAAGTTTAGAAATCAAAGCACATTTATATTCTAAATAAAATTTCTGTTTTGCACCATGTTCAATTTCTAAACACACTCCCGAACGAGCATTTAAATGCCCATCGCCTAATATTAAACCTATTAATAATGATTTTTTCTGTTTATCCATACAAAGATGATATTTTATATAATTATATTTCTAGTCGTTACACCTTCTCTTTATTAAGAGCTTGGCTCGGTATTCCCGTCTCAGGGTTCACCGAATTAAAGAGTTTTTTCAACGTTTGTTACCAAACGTAGGGGCAAATTCGCTTACCCTCCGTTGCTATGATAGGACGACCAAGTTCATCAGAAATCGTCGTTTTACCATTTGCATCAAAATTACCCTTGGAGAACAAAAGCTTGCCGTTACGAGCAGCCATATAGCTGTCAAGACAAACCTTTTCAGCACCTGTCATTTTTAAAGTGAAATCTTTATCTTTTGTTGCGATGTTGATAAACTGATCTTCCATGGCTTTATATTTAGCAGACCAGTCGATATCTGTTCTAGTTGTGCCTATAAAGGTGCGATGTTTTTCGATATTTTTGACTGCGTGTCAAAGACTATATCTTTAGCTTTTTATTCATCTAAATATGAAATTATGACAATGATTTTGTTGTCCTTTTAATACTCTAGTTACTCCACTACCATATATTTTAATTGCAGCAGATGCACTAGGATATATTTCTAATAAATCACCAGTCATTGTATATCTTCCAACCGATTTTGGATTATTTCTTTTACTTTTTATCGGTGGTAATTTTTCTTTTTTATCTAATGAAATTTGATAACCTTTATATTCTCGCTCAGTTCTTATTGCAGTTGTTATACGACCAACTGACTTAATTCCAAAATAATCACAAATTTCTTTGCCATTATTTAATGTTTTAACATAATTGCCTTCTAAATCATATAAATATATAGGGATTTTTTTAATAGACAATTTAGGTTTACCTTTATATTCATCAAATAATTCGGTAGAATAATAAAATCCTTTTACTTTATATCCACCTTTTACTGCTCGTTCAATTACCATCAATCGTTCATTATTGATTTTAGCAGCACTGGATAGCGTTTCATATGTATCTAAATATTTTCCAGTTTCTCCATTATATTTATAACATTTCTTTCCAACATTTATGGAATAATCATGGATATTTATTTTAAACTCTTTACTCCAAAAATATTTATTACAACTTGTTTTAAATTTACTCGCATTATAAATAGAATTAGAATGAACTCCATAAAACTCGGCAGCCTCAATAACTCTATCTCAGGTTTTAATTAAATTACCTTTTAAATCAAACTGATTAATTGGATTTAATCCAATACTATTTAAACCACCTGTACATGCGTTATAAGTATCTTTTCTTTTTACAAAATCAATTGTAACAATATCTTTTTCCTTTTCAAAAGCCTCTTCTGCTGTATCACAAATATATAACACACTTCTTTTAAAGGCAGAGGGTCCGTATTTTTTAACAGCGTATTGAAAAGGTGTTGTCGGATTCATATATGTTGAAGGATTAGTAGCTAAGCAACCACATCCCAAATATGAGTCAAATATATAAGGATCAACTGTTTTATGTACGCCAATATATATTTTATTATTCTTAACATTAATTGTGTGATATACAATTCATTTCATATTTATACTTTTTAAAGTTAGTTTCCATTTCCACTTATTAAAGTGTACTCCCTCTCGGGATAGTCGTTGAACGTTTTCAGAGTACTTCATAAAAATGCTTGTACACTCTCTGAACTTCGCTGCTGATTATTCCTTCTCAGGACCTTCCAGCAATTAAAAAACTTTTCGATAGATATCACTATCTAAAGGAGCAATATCACTTACTCTGGTATTTCGAGAAACCTGTTTCCGTTAAGTTAACTATATATTTCTATATAGACCAGACTATATCATAAACTTATAATGAGGATATTTTTGACGTATTGCCATAAAAATATCTTCAACGAACTTTTGCACTGTGTTTACTTTTTCCTTGTATGCAACTTGTAATTGACGAATAATGAACTTTAAACTCTTTAGCAGCATCTTTTAAACTATCAAATGATCTTATAAATGTACCATCGTCTTGATAACACGCTACTGCAGTTTTATTATTCTTTGGAGGATTATAAGTAAATCTTTTCTTATAACTTCAGAAATAACCTCCTGCTTGTGATTGATTTCCAGTACATGTGTTACTTATTAACGTCTTATCAATTAAAGTAGCTTCAGATGCCTCTTTGATTGATTTATAATATGTAATATAGTTACCTTGTAAATCAAATTGATAAACTGGACGAATTTTAGGTATTAACTTATCATTTTGTTTTTGTAAAACACTACTTGTTACTTTTCCACCTAATTTTAAATTATAAGTGTTTGGATTTCTAACAAAATCTCAATTTACTAATTCTGCCTCTTTTTTATAAGCTTGGAGTTTTCCTTCTTCTGTATCTGGATAAGTAAATAAAGTTTCTCGTTTAAAATTTTCATAACCATATTTTGCAACTGCTGCTGCAAAACCTTTTCCTTTTTTTACTTTCCCAGTAATACCTTGTCCAATATACTTGTCTTTTACATTCTTAATAGTTCTGTGAACCCCAATGTAAATTTTATTATTTATTAAGTTCGTTGTCTTATATACTATATATTCGTATTCAATAGTATTCATTTCCATTTTTATAAGTTTCAAAACATTTAGTCGTTGAACATTTTCCCTGTGGGAACCTTTGCTGCTGATTGCCTAATTCTTTATATTTTCAAGCATTCATATTCAATCTAGAATATTGTAGCTATAAAGACTCTAAAGGGTTTCCAGCAATTTGAATTGTTTTTCTCATAATTTCTCAATTATGAGGCACCTATCGATGCAATTCAGGCATATGATTCGTTACAAACCTTGTATCGGTTCCTTCAATTGCTGCTGCATTAATATGCTCGTTATAATCGTTATCGATTACGCGACAAACGTATTCATGAACAGCATCAGAACGACGAATAGGCTGCATCATAACCATACACTGCTGACGGGTTTCTTCTATTACGAAAACATCATACATATCATAGTAATGTTCTGGGAACTGAAATATTACCTCAGAACCATTGGAACCATCTCCATCAACTGCAAGAATAGGAATACGCTTAACAAAGTTAACGTCAATTTCCCATTCTACCATGAACGAATTGAGGGATTGGAATTTATTAGGCTTATTTTTATCCATTGCATAAACATTCATCAATGCCTCGGTAAGACTCGTTGCTGTATATTGTTTATACAAATTGGAAACAATGCCTAAACGCTCAGGTTTTTCCAAAATGTTATCGTATAGACTTTTTATTCTACACATCTTATAGTTTACCATCCTATAAGTTCAGAATATATCTTCATCCTAAATATTAGGATGCTAGGCGCTCGTGGACGTATTTCTCAGGAATTTTTACTTTGTAATCCATACATTCTGGTACAAAGGGCTTAATCATATTTATGAACTTAACAGCCTCTTCATTATAGCACCTAATCTTATATTGGTTATTTTTACATTTATGTAAGTAAAAATTTAAATTCCACGTTTCTTTAAAGTATTCCATTACTTCTGTTGCCTCATCTTTATATGTATAAAGATTAAATTCGCAACTTCCTTGAAATTTACAGTAATGTTTATTTTCATTAATATATGTTGTACCATTATCCATATACCAAATAGCAACGCCAAGTAGATCCAAATACTTTAAATATTTTTTTTGTAATCGTTTCTTATTATTAGGGTATAGTCATTTTTTCAACACATTAAAATATCTATGACCGCTGACAAACTTATATGCACAAGCATCTTTTAATTTGGCATCATTCGTAATTTCACCTGAATAAGTTTTAGACTTTATATTACATAAAGTTCCAGTAGCCTTTCGGCATAAATCAGCTTTTCATTTAAGATATTCTAATCGTTTGCCGTTATGTTGAACTTCTAATATAATGCTTTTGTTACTTTTGGATGTTTTATCTTTAAGAGATCCACTTCCTAAAGTTAAAGCAATTAATAATGATTTTTTCCTTAATTCCATACACCAATAACTTGGATTTTTATTGTCTTACGTCTATTCGTTAGAGGTTTCCTCTGTCGAGGACTTCCTACGGGATTCCCTAAAAATTTGGGCAGGTTCCCCGTTTTCACCTAGTTTGCAATAAATATTACTATTTAATGGGGCGAAATTCACCCAACCACTTATGAAAATCTTCATAAGTTCTGGTACTTCCTAACTGAGCATGGGAAGAACTAAAACTTGTAATTCTCATACTTATTAATTTTTAAATTTATAATAAATTTTCACCATAGTTTGTTTCAATAAATTTATGGTGATTAGTAAAGTCATCTTTTGATTTATTTTTATCTACGTGGACGACAGTAGTCTGCGTTTTATTTTCAGATCTTCTTGTACTTTTGAGTTGAGATTTCCAATAATTAGTAATGTCTGATATCGCTTCTTTACCATAAAGTGCAAACCACGCAAGTTCTACTAATGTTTTTGGATTATTCAAATCTTTAAAGAATTGTGTTGCACCATTCTCATCTCGATTCAAAATGTATTTATAAATCTCGTCTTTTTCAGAATCTTCTATTTGCAGACTATCCGACTTAGCATCTTTATAATCCATCGAAATAGAATTAAAGTCATTTAATTGACTTTCAAGAGAAGTTTTGAAACTATTAAATTGTTCCTCTTGTGCTTTTTCCTTCTCTTTTTCTGCTTCATCTTCTTGTGCTTTATATTGTTTACGAATGATATCAACTTTCTTCTTAAACAATTCTTCATTCTCCTTAGCTATTTCAAGGTCAGCCTTAATGTCCTCATCTGTCATATCACTAAATTTGGATTTCAAATCTGCAATATACAATTCATCATCAGAATAATCATCAATTGCATACTGTTTTTCAAGCGGACCATTTTCCTTGATATAATCATCAACCGCTTTCTGAGAATAATAAGCAATTACATCCTGTATAGTTGCTTTATTAGAACGCAAATAATTAATCGTTGCTATCTCATCTTTACTGAGATTAGGAGATGTAAGCTCTTTAAGAATGTTTAACTTTTCATCAGTGTCCAGTTCATTAAAATTTACTTCCTCTGTAGTACCGTCTTCGTTTTCGTAAGTTACCTTTCCATCTTTAAGTCCATATTCTCCCAAAAATGATGTCAAAACGTCATCATTATTTGATGGAGTAACTTCTTGTTTATCATCGGTCTGTTCAACTGATGTTTTATTGTCATTATTTGTAGACCCCAATAAAGTGTCATCAATAATGGTAGTATCTGCAACAACTGATTCGTTGCTTGCAGTAGATGCAGTATTTACAGGTTCATCTGACATTAAATCATCAAAACCTTCTGCATTAATTTCAAAGTGACTTGCCATATTTTCTTATTATTTCTTATTAAATGATTATAAATATCTTATATTTATCGCGCAAATATAGTATATTAATTTCTAATTTCCAAATAAATATAAAAATATTTTATACAATTGCACTAGATGGAATTTTTACAGTACCATCTTCTGAAATTGTAATTTGAGTTTCTCCAGTTCCAATTGTAGCTGAACCATCGTCATTAACAACAATCGGTCCAAAACTACAAGTAGATGTGTGATTATTAATATTATACATTTTATCACGTGTCATATCGCAATGACCGTTTGAACTAATTGTGATAAAATTGTCTTTCTTATCATTAATCCCAATAAATGAGTCTTCAGAATTAGTTAATTGTAAATAAGTAATCTCATTTGAGTTTCTTAAAATAATACTTGGATTTTCAAGTGTTGTGCCATCAATTGACGTAGATTCAGATGAGGTTATTAAATTATTAACTTTAATGGTATCAACATTCAATAATCCAGATTTTAAATTCAAATAATACAATTTGTTTTTACTCCTTATAACATCACTAAATAGTGATTCTATTGTCCATTCTGGTATTACTTCACGTTGATTTTTTTGTGCAAAATAAGACGACGGCATTCCATTTAAATATTCAGCATTTAGGTTTTTAACTAGTGTTATTGACATTACATTTAACGGAGCTTCGTTTGTCGTATTTATAGTTAATGGTGTAGAAAACTTTGTAACAGTAGGTACGTTTACATCAATACGTTCATACTTTCCATCAATTGTTCTGTAAAAACTTCCATTTGATATTATTAAATAATCATCGCCAGGATAAGGATACGATTCATCTAAATCAGTGGAGTCTTCAACAAATATTACTCTTGGAGTTTCTTCAACTTCCTCTTCTGATTTCTTGTCGTCTCCTCTAAAATTAATTTCATAAAATCGTTCCTTTACTTGAACATAAACTCTACCAGAAGTCTGTAAAACTAAATCTTTTCCTTTATCTCCAACTTTGGAATTATTAAATAACGTTCCCATTAATGATTTATTATTTCCTCTGCAAAATCTAGTATATTGTCCGTAATTAAACCAGATTTATCGAGTTTGTCAATAAGTGATTTCAAGAAATTAATTTCACTATCTGTAAATTCTACCTCAATATTAGGTGCATCTGGTGCCCATGAAATTCTTCCGTTTTCATTTTTAATACCGAAATCTTCCAAATCCTTACTGGAAAAATCAATCTTTCTACGGATGTTTCTTTTAGAAATCATCTCAACTACAGAACCTTGTTCAGGTAGATTCATAAGTAGCATCAAACGTGTTGCTACATTTAAATTAAATTTACATACATTTTTACTCATATTTGTTCATATAAAAATTAATAATACAAAATTATATAATATTTAAAGAATAAACAAATTATTTTTACAAATATTGTGTTTAAATAAAAAATGCCACAAAAATGCAACATTTCTGTTACACTTTGTGGCATTATCTAATGATTAATGTTTATCATCTTTTTCCTTTATTTCTACGACTAGCTTTTTTCGACAATCATCGCACAAAAATCTTTTAGCTGCCTTAAACATAGCTTGCCCAATTTCTCCAGTTAAATATTGAAATTCCTCTCCTTGTGGGGCTATATTTAAAGCTGATGAAATGTGCATTGCTAAATGACCTTTCTCGTGATCAAATGTGTTTTGAAATTGTTCAGCAGATATGGTTAATCCAATAACAACTACAGAACACTTATATTTGAAATTTGAGTAAGTAATTCCTGTATTATATTGTTCACCCATTAACAAATCCTCTGCTTTAACAAGCTCCGATCAGCTACATCCAATTGATTCTAATTCCTCCAAAATTTCATCTGTGTAATAAGTATCTACTGCATAAAATACAGTTACATGCCAATCTCAATCTTCTAAATAAATGTTCTGTACTATCATACTAAATCATATCTTCTCACATTATTGGAATGCCCTTTCCAATGCAGTCTGCATAAAATCGTGTCATAGGGAGTCCATCATAACCATCTGGATCATCTATATAATTCTTTACATATAATAATAAACATCTTTCATCTAAAATAGATGATCCTAAATAATCTGATTTAGCCATATGATATACAAACGAAACATCGTATCCAACACAATTATCAACAACTATACCATAATTTTTAAATTGTTTCTGGATGTCTTCCTTTGGAGTTATAGATATACGTTCTTTTTGTCCATTGGCATCCAGTTTTCACATATTGGAAATTGCTCATTCACAAAGTTTTTTATTAAAATGCCATCCATTTTGGGAAAGATACTCTTCCATTCCCGATGGCATTTTATCTCTACTATCTAGTCTACTTCTATTCATAACTATCGACCTCCACGATAACTAGAACGATACGAGGATCTATATCCACTTCGTTCTCCCATCATTTCATCCATAGCTTTTTCGTACCCATCGTCGTAGCCGCATTCGTATGCTTCCTTCTCATACTTGTCCATCTTTTCTATCTTTTCTCGCATACCCATACGATAGTCCATTTCCCTATCGCGGCCTTCTCTTATTTCTCAAACCCTCATATATTATTCCTTTTTTAATTGTGATATTAGTTTCTTATTCATAGACATTAACTCGGTAATACTCTTTGCCATTTCTCCCATTTGCGTTTTCAACGTATTTATTTCCAATTGCTGTTGTTGCTTTTCTGCAAACTCAGGATTTAATTCTGACAAAATTTTATCACAATTTGCAATCATTTCTTTATGAAAGTCTATACTATTGATAATAGCAATACTTTTCTGCTTTAAAGACGAAATCTCCGAGTTCATCGCTTCTCTATTGTCTGATAAAACAATATTACTATTATTAAAATCCGCGATATCTAAATTTGCTGGAATCTTTTGATATGTAATATCTTGATTGTTAACTTTAACTACAATATCTACTACCATTTCCTGAGGTTGTCCAAACATTGGTTGTACAGGATATTTTGGCATCGGTGATGATACACTAACAACAGAACCAGTTTCTAATACAGCTCTATCTTTATGTAATATAAATACCTGGTTATTTGGTCTAAGTGATTGAAACATAATTACGCAATTCCAGTTAATAAAACTAATTTATCTGATTCACGATCGTACATCGCTAAATAAATGCCTGGTCCTGGCCAAGTAGCCGTTGTAACTGCTGTTGTCGTATCGTCCTCGTATACGGTTTGTGTTGAGTTAGATACTCCAGTTGTTACAAACTGAACATTTACTGCAGTAGTTGGAGCAGTAAACGTACTGGTTATCTTAACAAGAATCAATCCAGAAAAATTATCTCCTACAAACGGATGCCTATTAAACGAAAAGGTCGCTGCAGTAGTTGTGAGGGTAACCCCTGTATCTTCGATACAAGGGATCCCTCTTTGATTTACAAATCGTAATATTGTATTAGCCATATTATTTAATTTTTAGGCCCAAATACTACCGTTATTCCAAAGACCATTGCCATATCCAAAAGCAGCTAGACCAAGCTGTGTAGCAACACATGTAGGTACACCAACTACTGGAGAATATGGAACGGATACTGATTCGGGCAATTTACACTTAATACTGTCTACTTCTCTCTGAAGTGCAGTCAATGCTGCATTTACAGGAGCAATGGTTTGAGCCTGATATGCTTGGATAGCACTTGTCTGATGTTCCTGACTCAACTGATTAATCAGTGCAGATTTATCCTCACGAAGGGCGTCAATCTTACTCTGCATTTCTCTCATTTCGAGCTGACAGAACTTATCATTAATCAATGTAGTTTGCTGATCTATTTTACCTCCAAGAACATTGGTCTGATTCAACGTAGCTAACTGATTGTCATAACCTTGTCTTGTTATCGTCTCGCGTACATCGCAGCAGCATGATGCTAACTGAGAAGCGATCTGACTATTACCTGCCTGTATAGCATTGATGATCTGTTGACCACTCATTCCTACTTGATTACCTACAGACTGAATCTGATTTTGTACCGAATTAATTGCAGTTTGAACCGCATTAATATCGCAATTAAGCGTAGTAGCTAACTGGCTAATTGCGTTTCCGTTTCCATTAATAGCTTGTAACAACATCTCTCTACCATAATCATTATTAATTTCACTTGCTAAACCAGCGCCGCGATTTCCACCAAAGCCATTGCCGCCCCAGCCCATAAGAAAGAATAAGAAAATTACCCAGATGAACCAACCGCCTTCACCAAAGCCGTCGTTATTGCGACCCTGCATGGCCAACAGAACGTTTGGATCTACTCCTCGTTGTGAAAGCATAGGACCCAAAAGACCTAAAATTCCATTTCCTGCACCTTCACCAAACACATAAGTTTTTTCCTCTGCCATATTAAAAAAAATACTTAAATTGTTAAACATTTGACTTTATTTTTGTTGATCAACACTACAAATTTATCGCCACAATAACCAAAAACCTAACAATACTATAAATAAAAATAACCCTCCCAAGTTATTGAACTTAAGAGGGTTATTGTCATATATAATTAGTAATTCGATGCTAAACATTTTCTTTATCTAACATCGTCAAACATTTGTCTAAATCTTTCTTATAAAAGAAAATTTCTTTGAAACCTTGTTGCTTTCTTCCTTTTGGAATTTTACCTTCACGAACATAGTTATCAAATGTAGCTCTACTTATTCCTAAATATTTACAAGCTTGATATTTACTTAACTTTTCATTCTTATTTGCCATGAAAGTTAAATAATCTATAATTTCTTCACATTCTGCTTCACTTAAATTTGAGTTTCCAGCTTCAATATCATTTACTATCTTTAGCAGAAGGTCTTTAATTATATGCATCATGATTAACCGTATATTGCTCCATTAATTAGAACTAAATCGCTGGCAATTCAAGTGATACAAAAACATTTATGTGTTCCGTTGACTGCCTTTTTTAATAATTCTACATCTTTACTTTGGGCACATCCACTTATAGATACCCCAACACTAGCTGGAACTACAACAATAGCATCAGGTTGATCTTGTGTTACCCTTGCTACAATATTAATATCTGTTGTTGTATCAGTAGTAAAAAAGATTCCAGGTTTTCCTGCATCTCCAGCATTAGTTAATATTGGTAATTTCTTACTAAATATATCCAAATTGATTGTTTCTGCAGATGCACCAGTATACGTTGTAGTTGTATTATTTGCAGTAATATTTAGCCCATAAGGATTAGGTAATGTTTCTGGTATATTGCTCACATTAGCAGGAATATATTCTAATGCATCTACTATTGCGTGTTTAGTTACTGTTACATAAGCAGTGCCGTCATCTAATGTAGATACAGGCAAATCGTTATCAACTTCAACTTCGGTTACATTAGTTTTAATACCACCTAATATTTCAGCTGTGGCTACAGGCAAAATATATTTGGTAGGATTCGTGTTATTTATCGACAAACTCCCATCCTTAAACACAAAATCAATTCCATCACCATTAGTAATAGTTAAAGTAGTAGTATTATCATCTAATGTAGTATTACCAACCTTAATAGGTCTCCAAGTATTTTCTGTACTAAAACCTTGTTCGTTAACCCATTGCTGAGTAGCATATCCATCTAATACTGGTATTTCACTTCTTAACGCAAAACTTGTTATATTTATTCCAGAATCTTTAATGGATTTTGCTCCAGCTCCAAGTATCAGATTATCAGTAATAAAGTTTCCACTCGATTTAACATCACCAGTAGAACTTATTTTACTATCGATTTCTGTTTTATTATAATAATCATCTAAACTAGAATTATCTAATTTAGTGTTTAAAGCCGTGGTAATTACACCATTTTGTACAGGATGAATTGAGGTTTCATCTAAAGCAGAATCAACAATAATCTCATCTTGAATGTCAAAATCAAGATCAGACTTAGCAACTTTATTTTTAGATGCTAATGAACCAGCGTCTGTAATTTGCGATACAGTATGTGTATGTACGGTAGGATTATATGATGTTGGTTTTCCTGTAACTTTTGTCCAATCTATTTCTTTTTCATCAATTTCTTGTTTCGTATAATAGTTAGATAAATCAATTTCCGTATTACCAATTTTTTCCCACGCATCATTGACAAATACGTATTCATCATGAACATCAGGAGCAGAACCTGTCTTATTTACTAAATATATTACATTAGTTTCTCCTATGCTTGGTAACTGATCAACAACCTCAATTCTAAGATTAGCCAAATTAGCAATCATATCCTTCAAAACCTTTCCCTGATTTGCAGACAAAGATTTATCAATTGATGTAGACTCTAAATCATTAACAATTGACTCTTTAATTTGAGTAGGGATTTCTACAGTCTTGATATTTTCTATAGCCTCATTAACTGTTGTCATAAACGTAGGTATACTAACTAATAACTTAGTATACTCTTCTTTTGTCCCAGTATACCCATTTTCCTGTGCAATAATATAAGCGTCTTTACCAGGGGCACCAACTGTTCCTGGAAATATTACCCATTTTTGTTGCTCTTTATCATAAATTTTTACACTCATTGTTATATAATTTTAAGATTATTCGTATACTGCACCATTTATGGCTATATGAGTATCATCTATTAATTCAAGACAATAAATATAATACGTTCCCGATAAATCCGCTAATCCTTTCATTTTTACAATATTTGAACCAGAGAATGTAATTTTCTTTGTACTGTAAATAATTGCACTTCTTTTTTTGTTAGAAAAACTAGTATACGTATTAACTTCAGTAACTGTCGTATTTTTTGCAATATAACCTGCAACAATTTCATTATTTGTAAGAGTAGTTGTTACCATATTTGATACAAAACTAAACGTCATTTGCATATTTCCATAATACGACTCTCCGTTTAATACCAAAGGTTGAGGATTAGGTAATGAAGTAGGTATTTCAGGAATATCATTAATGTTAGCAGGAGTATATCCTAAAGCAGAAATTATATTATTCCCAGTTAATGAAATCGTATCGGAAGATATAGTAATATTATCGCCAATCTTAACTCCACCAACAGAATCAGCAGAAGCAACAGGTATACTTGTTAAATATCCTTTTCCAGTAACCCAACTTTCTGTGGCATATCCATCTAAGGATGGTATTGAAGGTTTATCACTCAAATCATTATAAGAACCACTAGTAGCAACAGAAGCAAAAGTAGGTTTATCTGTAACTCCAGACCAAGGAACACTTGCTGCAGAACCTACAGTAAACGGTTTAAATTTGGCACTAAATATCATAGCAGTATCAGATATACAAAAATACATAGGACCATTAGATCCAATTTGAACAATATCGCCCTCCTGAATATCCAATCCCAACGCAGCAGTTTCAGAATCAACTACATATAATCTTTCAAGAGCACCAGCAGGAATTTTAGACAATGGAATTTCTGGAAGCCTATCAGCATCAATCGTGCCAGTAGTAATTTTAGAAGCATCGATATTCGACAATGTAGTAGATATGGATAAATTTGACGATAAATTAGAACTAACAGATCCAGTAACTGCTCCAGTTAGTTCAAATTTACGAGTAGTTTCTAATTTCGCAGCCTTTTTTAAATCAGAAATCGTAACAAGTTCCCCATCTCCTCTTAACACATTTAAACTACTTCCACCTGCGGTACAAATAAATCTAGTACTATAAACACTAGAGGGGAATCGAGCTTCTTGCGAAGATGATATTCTATACAAATGTCCATTGTTTGCTAAATTGGATGGAGTTTGCCATCCTACTCCGCCATAAGCCATTATATGAATAATACTCAATCCTTTCTCATATGTGGCATTATGAGAAGTAATATTAAAAGTAAATCTTAATTTAGATATCCTTGTGTCATCCGTATCATCTCCCAATCCCAATTCTTGATTAAAAACATTATAACCAGTTCAACCACTTAAATCAAAACCTGTAGCAATATCTGTAAAAACGTCACTGTTTCTTGTACATGAAGAAACATCAACTGTACATCCGCTCGAACCATTCGTAGAAACATAAAAAACAATTTTATTAAGTCTACTATAGATAGCTGCAGTTTTGCAACTAATCGTAACTCGTGTTTTATATAATGACGTTATATTTTCTTTATTATTTAGTGGATCGATTCTAAGTATATATTCTTGCGTCATTCCAAATAAACACGGTATAATATTTTCACTATTTGGATATTCTAACCATGTTTCTCCGCCATCTATAGAATATTCCAATGATACACCAGCTGGTTTTAAAAATGCAAATCGATTAGCTCCTAATTCAGGTATTAATGCACAATCAAAAGGAGATTTATTGTTAGTTAAATTTTTATTTCCTCACAGTATGTTATTTTCATAAATACCTCCCACATTATTTGCATTAATTGTTCCTGTAAGCTTATTCGCACTAATACTACTTATTGTTGTATTAATTGTTGCATCGTTAGATCCATTAAATGTCGTACTAGTTGAACCAGTAACATCACCCGTTAATTTTATGTGGCGACCTGAGGCTAACGTCTTAGCTGTTCCAGCATCAACTTTATCTTGCGTAATAGTAGTTCCATCTGTACAAAATAAGTATTTGTACTTTGAATACGATATATTCTTTAGATTACCAACAATGAGATTATATATATAAGGAGTTGCCTTCCAATTCGAATCGTGCAAATAAGTCAGGCTATCTATCCATTTAACATCATCTTGATATAAAACATCACCAAATGCTTTAATTCGACATATCCATAATGCATGATCTGAATTTTCATTATATCCAGTTGTGCTAAATATAAAACGTAATTGTTGATAAATTATACCAGAAGACGGATAATTACCATTATCATATGTATCAGCAAAAAAGTTAAGTACTTCGTTAATTGTTGTACAACGATGAGTTATAGGTATTCCTGTTTTTATGGCTTCAAATTGTCCACTTGTTTTGTTGAGTCCATATAGATCTACAGTGCAACCCAAAGATCGACCAACATCTGCAATAATTACAATTTTTTTGATATAACTAATTACTCCAGCATAATCGCCATCAATAGTAACCCTAACTTTAGTTTGTGTTATATTATCAGATGTCCCAATATCATCAAAATCTATACTGTACATATTGTTTGTTGGATAAAACATATTAGTACTTAATTCTTCTACATTTTCGCATACACTTCAAATATTTCCCCCATCAACAGTATATTCTATAGTATCATTCCGATATCCATATCCAGAAAAAATATCTTGTCCAATTTCTGGAATTAATGCGGCATTCATCGGAGTAAAATCCTCGGATGTAACTTCAGGATTTAACTTTATATTATTTTCATATACTCCATTTGCCATAGTAGCAGTTGCAGCATTACCCGTTATATCAGTTTGTGCAGGATGAACATGATCAGCGCGAGCATAGTCAAGAGATTCTCCCGCACTAGCTGTACCTGCTGGTTGTGGTTCTATATCTGATGGGCTAATCGTAACATCAGTATAATTTATATTTCCGCTTGCCTCAAACTCGTATATTCAGCCAAATATACCAGTACTACCGTCTTGTTCCGCTGTCGTTAACGAAGCGGTATACATCACTATTGGATCTAAAACAGTAGTTTCAGAAAACATTTGTATAACTGGCAATTGGGAAGAGTCATCACTCAATAAAACAACATGTTTTTTTGATATAAAGGCGTCTTTAGCTAAATTATACTTTTCAATAGACGGATTGCGAATATCACGTACATCAATAATAACAGTTTCCGCATCCTTACTGGCCGCCCCTATATTAGTTCTCGCTTGAGTTTTTTCTGCATCAGTTAATTCTTGTGAAGTATAAGAAACAGAGTTTGTGTCACACTGATATTCTTTACCAAACACATACATAGTAGGACCTTCATCAACAAAAGATATATAAGCATCAAATGCTTTACGCTCTTCAGTACCTTCTGTTGTTTTTGCCCTTTCTGCTTCATATGAAGCTTTAGTTTTAAAATGTATAAATTTTGTTTTATATGCCATAGCGTCTAAATTAATAGCACCTATATGTTATAGGTTAAAAAATAAAAAGGGTAAATAATTAATTTATCTACCCTTTTATCTATATGTGATTATTCAATTTCCTCCCAAACGAGATCAATTTTATTATCTATTACTTTTATGGCGGAAGAAGATGAAACAAGTTGTTCCATATCAACACTGAGATTAATTGCCCCACCCTGTGGTGCTGAGCTACGAATCGACAAATCAGGACTGTTAATTGCAACAATTGCTACATCATTTAAATTATAAAAATCAGTAGCTATTGTCTGCAAACCTGCAACAATCGTTTTATCTGCAGTTACTTTTATATCACCTGAGACGGACGTAATAGCGGTTCCCAATTTTACATTGGTACCTTTAACACCATCAATATTAAAGGTAAGACCTTCTGGACCATTTATAGATAAGAAATCGCCTGCCGCGGGATCTAATACTAAACTAATAGTAGTACCTTCCTTTTTAATCGGTAATGCCGCATCAAGAACATCCTGTTTATTTGAAACCTCTACCTGTAACGATTCAATATTGGTTTTATTAGTCGTAATCTGATTCAAAGCAGTATCCGTGATTAGACCAGAACCCTCAACCTTATCAACCTTATTTGCAAGCTGATTTGTAACCGTAGTAATCTTACCGTCTAATGCTGTATCAGCAGCTTCCAAATCGGTTTTTGCTGCAGAAATTGCATCGTCAACCTGAGTCTTCGAGTAATAACCAGAAAGATCGACAGTACCACCCAGAGGATCCCACTGAGAACCATCCCAAGCGTAGTTGGTACCAGCAGGAGTAGTTCCATAAGCAGCAACTACGTTCCATACATCACCTTTCTTATTGCCAGTAGTAGGAAGGTCAGCGTAAGTTGCTTTGCTACCCTTATAATTAAGTGCCGCAGAAACCGAGTTCTTAAGCTCCGTAATAAGAGTGTTTAAAGCCTTACCTTGTGCAGCAGAAAGTGCCGCAGTCGTGCTTTCACTTTCAAGAGAGTTGATAACCTCAACAACGGTACCAGTAGCAAGTTTAGTCCAAACGCGATTTGTACCATCAGTATTAAAACTCGTTAATACATAAGTGGTTTTATTTTCTTTTACATATACCAACAGACCCTCTACTAACTGAATAGTAGGCATTGCGTCACGATCGGCAATGGTGGCCTGTACGGTTCTATTATCCAAAGGTAGATTAGCACCTAAGTCGAAGCCAGAACCTACCGAAATACCTTTACCAAAAAATTCTGCCATAATTAGTTAAAGTTTACATAGTAAGTACTGGGCTGCGTCATCTTACCAGACAAATATACTGTGTAAGTAACGGCGGTGCCATCTAAACCAGTAACCGAAACAGTACTAGTAGTATACGAACTAGTTACATCAAAGTTGTTACTGTCTTTAATATTTGCAACACTCCATCCTGCAGGTGCAGCAAAACAAATATACTGTTCCGCGATAGGACCACTTACTTTAATCGTTTTCTTTGCAGAAATAGTCTTGGTCATACCTTTAATAACAGCTTCAGTAATGGTGGATGTCGTAACCAAACCAGAATATGCAGGACGATATCCAGTAACCGTTACTTTTGCAGAATCTACAGAACCTGCTGCAAGAGGCGTCGAGTAGTTATTACCCTTAGAATCCTTAGGCTGAGGACCAGCAGCATATGCTGCACGATAGTAATAATCCATCGCTCCAACAACAACTTTTTCAGGAAGAGTATCAACTTTACTTGTACCGTATACAATTTTCGACGCTTCCATATCCTGAGCACCCGCTCTATTGTTTTGTTTCTTACCAGCCAAGTTAATAGCACCAGCATTAAAGGTCGTAGTAAAGTTTGTAGCAGCAGTAGGAGCTGCAGCACCAACTTCCTGAGCAGCACTATAACTCTTAAGAGCTATCGTTGCACTCGGTGCAGTAAAGGTAGGATTAACCGTCGGGAAAATAAGCTCATCAAAAAGCTCATTGTAAGTCTTACCATTAAGACTATCTACTGTAGTACCTGCTGCGATACCACCCAACTTTTCTACAGTAGCTACCGTGGGATCAAGAGACGACTCATAAGCAGTTATGGTATCAAAATCTAACTGATCAAGTTTTGCCTTATCCGCTTTAGACATCAAACCATCATCACTCGTGGTGGCAGTCTTAAGTAACAATGTAGACGAGGTAGAATCTGTATATGTAATTACAATTCCATTACCAGCGGTATTCAACGCTACATCTGCTACTTTCTTATTAGAATCACCACCATATTCCTGACCGTTCATCAAAATTTTCTTGGTGTCAGTAGCAAAATAAATACCATTAGCATGGGTAGCGGAATTATAAGATGCTTGTTTACCTCTATAAAATTTTACAACACTGTTTGCCATATAACAAATTAATTATTAACATTTTCTCAAACCGTAGAAGATACATCTTTAATTTGAGTTTCTAGATCTTTTCTTATATTATCTATTTCAACTTTGGTATAATAATTTGATAAATCAACGGATATTGTCTCAGATCCTCACTTTTCCCACATATATATGTCTTCAGCAGTACTTGGTGAGTGAACTACTATATATTCGTCAAATAAATCATTAATTCCAGTTTGACTTGCTGGAATTAACCAAAGTTTACCTAATTTTTCTTTCGTAGGTTGACCAAGATCCTCAAAACTTGAGGCAAACTTTACCTCAAATCCAGATACGTTATTTAAATTAGCAAAAGCTTTTTCAAAGTCTTGTTTATTTAAATTTCCACCTGTTCCAAGATAAGCTTGATATAAAAAATCAGTTATGGAAAATTGATCAACCGCATCATCACAGGGATCATACCAAATTTTATCAGTCGGAGGTGCGCCACCTTCAAAGTCAGAAGGACACCCATAAGCAATGTTTTCATCACCTTTAAGATCTTCAAGATAACACAATGTCGTTCACTCACTTACTGGAACGCCATCATAGCCTCAAAGGATTCGATCATCTTTATTAGTATTAGGATCACCCTTTTCTCTAATGAGTTTTGGACTTTTTCCAGGATTTCCTCCTACTGGACCTAAACGTACTCAGGTTGATGTTCCTTTAGTTCGACAGTAAAGAACTGTCATACCAATAGAATTATCAAACCTAAGCTCAAGTTCTTGAACTGGTCCAGGATCACCTTTATCACCCTTCTTACCAGGATCACCGTTATCACCCTTCTTACCAGGATCACCTTTATCTCCCTTTGGCCCCATAATGTTGCCAATAGGATGTAATTCTCTATCGTCTTCGTAATAATAATACAAATATCCATTATCAAATTGAAATCTAGGAGTTTTTCCATCATCTCCTTTTAAATCAGATAAATCAACTGTGATTGTTGGATCAACTGCACTTGGTGATAAAGTAAACGACAGTTTTTTATTAATTAGTGTAGTATTTGGTATATAAACTTGACCAGTTGCTCCAGTTTCACCTTTGGGACCTTGCGCCTCTAAAGGTTGTCCAGTTAAAGGATCAAGAATATCTTCACCATTCGACGTTCATACTCAAGTATTATCCTTTTTACGAACACTAATTACTGGAGCTTGCCCTGGATCACCTTTTTCTCCTTTTACATTAAATGACTCAGGCGTAGCATTAGATTGCTCCCAAGTTAATAAACCATCGCTAGAAATTTGTGGCACCCATACTTTACCAGAAGGACCTTCTGTGCCAGCTAAAACAAAAGACCAATAAACATTTGGTTCTATACCTGTAACGATACCTCTTTCATCCCTTTTTAATTTTGGAACATCCTCTCCTTTAAGTTCAGGAGAAGATGAACAATGACCTCGTATACACGACAGCAATGCACCTTCAAATGACACAAAATCAACAATATATTCATCATTAAAATAATGTGTATTTGGTGTTCACTCTCCTGACATTTTAAAGGATGTTCCCTTATAAAAATCTCGTGAATTATACATTCCGTAGTATTCTCTGGAATTGGATAAATCCACTTGAGGGAGTATATCATTAGATCTTTTCATAATATTGAATTATTTTAATTATCTCTCCACTTGAGGGATCCCCGTTTTCGATAAAATCGATTGAATTGATCAACTCATTCATTTCAAACAACTTACTCTTATTAAAGTCATGCCCAATGTTTAAATTAATCAATTCTGTTACAAATAATCGATATAATCTATTATACAAAATTTCCACAACCGCAATCGTTATTTAAATTGACTAATTCTTCATCGCAAAGTGAATTACAAGTAGACAAATTATTTAAAATTCTTTGCGCCTCTGTAAAATTTCCAATATCTTTTAAATAATCGAAAACATATAATGCGCTCAATAAAAAATCTCTACGATTTCTTAACGTATCATCTGTGATACATTTGTCATATCCACATGTACTGCTATTTATTGGCAGTAATTTACGCTGTAAAGATACTAAACATTTTTGTAATTTGCAAACACTAAATATAATTTCTTTAGGATAATATAATGTTTGAGAGGCTCCATTTTTTTGAACTATATCGTATGCGTCTAAATAATTTTCAATTTGATCTGAATTATTTATAATCTCAGAAAGATCATATGAAGCGCTTATATCATCTAACTTACATTTATATAAAACGTCATCATAAAAAAACAACTCGTTTTTGTCGGTGATGCGATATTTTTCCTCTCCCTCTATTTTTAAATGGTCCAATAACGGTACGGCTAACTTATAATAGGCATAAGTTCCATCGACTTCAAATGTAAATTCGGAAGAAAAAGGCGTTGCGGCAAAATTTCTATTGTATGTTTTATAAACCTTAATGGTGTTTGATAACGGACTTGTTTCTTCAGCATAAGATAAAAATTCTATTGCTACATGATCTAACAAATCCACCGAACTATAATCGCTATGATCTACCGCAACTAGTTTGCAGTTGGGATGAACAAATAGCTGAATATTTAATTTTTTATCCATTATATAACTTGTTTTATTTTATTATTATACGGATTGTCATCATATATTTCTGCAACTTGCGCATTGATTTGTTTGTTTTTCACTTCAATACTCTTATCGTTATACTCTTTATCGTTCCGTACTCTTTCTTTCTCAATTGCAACTTTTTCTGCTTCAATTTCCAATTTAGCCTGTGAGTGAGATTGTAATTGATTTTGCAATTGCTGAACTTGTTCTTGTAACTGCTGATTGGTCTTTTGCAATTCTTTAGTATTCTGTTCATACTGCTGTATTTGTTGTTGCATTTGTCCAATCGTATCATTTTCCTCTTTCTTACGAGATATAGACCTATCTATATATCGCTTCAATTCAGTAATAGAAGAAGCAGTTATAATATTAGTAATATCCTCTAAATCCGCAGCACCGCTCTTAACAAGTTCTCCACTAATGGCTATTAACGATTGTACATTTTGATACGATTTCGTACTATCTTCAATATGGATATCAAAATCAGTTAAAGTATAATATTCAGGTAGTGCGGTAAATATTTTAGCGTATTTTCCTAACACAATAGTACCAGTTATTCCTTTTGGCCAAACTATTTTTGCTAAATTAAGCATATCGTAATTAGCTTCCTTATAAACAGTATCCATCGCTTTAAATATCTGTTTAGTTAAAAGCATTGTAGTTTGTACACCTAACTTTACGTTAGAAACGGCATCTCTTTGTTCATATTGTGCTAAAGCTTCAGGTAAAACACCTGTAACCATGGAAACTTGTTGTTGGATCGATTGCATAGCCAAATTAATAGCTTGGATGCTTTGCGCTTTAATTGTATCATCAAATCCATTAAAAATAGTATTCATCGATTGTCCACCTTCTTGACTACTGTCAATAATACCAAGACCTTGCTTTTTATAAGCTAACCATTTTTGCAATCTTTCTGGTAGTTCAACACCTAATACTTGAGGTACATATGCCAAATCAACCCAATCACCAACAGTACCAGAACTCGAAATCAAATTATCTCGATAGAAACAAAGTAAGTCATACTTCATTATTTATTCAATGTAGTTCGTTAATCTACATTCGTCTTTCGACAGCTGCATGTCACCATGCAGATTAGACTATATCATACAAATTTAATTTAAAATTAACTTTTTAATCAAATTTGCCTCCGCACTTCCACTCACTTGAGTGTACTCCATAAAGGATAGTCGTTGAACCTTTCTACTATTGTAGACTTGGCTGCTGATTGTCTTAATTTTACTTTTATTCAAATTAAGGGTTTCCAGCAATTCACGGAGTTTAGACAGGACTTATACAACTTAATCCTGTAGATCCATAGTTTTAATTATCATTGAATTTGGATCTCCATTCTTATCTAAGAAAAACAAACCGTTGACACTTAATCGACATTTATTGGGATTGTCTTTCGTTCTTATGATATTTTCTGATTCTCCTCTAGTAATATATATTTCATCGCCTATACGGGTTCCTTCATGTCGAGTTTGTTCTCCAGTTTTATAATTAACTTCAATTCATTCAACATCATAAACGGTCCACATTTTTGGATAAATATAACGACTAGTTCTACTTGTTTCACCAGGCCATATAGGATGAATTTCCAATCCTCCTAAAATGCCAGTATGGTTACTATTTCAAACCCCTGCTATTTCTGGGGATGTTGCTCTTATATAATAAGATGTGCCATCAGATTCAGTAGCACTACTACTTTCTTCTTTTAATAACTTTATATGTTCATCACTTAAATCTTTATGATATTCCAATAGAATATCTTCAGTAGACATATAACGTCTGACAACCACACGATAAGAATCAGCTAAATAATCAGAATTTGGATTTTTTTCTACGAATGTGTTGATCGGATTCAAGACCTCAAATTGTACGTTATCGCCACCATTTGATGGCCTAACTCGATAATAACACGTTCCAGTAATACATAGGTCTGTTAATAGACTTTGCATCTTATTTTCCAAATCAATATTTTTGGATTGTTTTAAATAATCAAGAATATTTTGAGCAGCAATTTCATACTGAGATACAAAAGAATCATTAATATCATTACTGATTTTATTTAATTGTTTCTCAATAAATGGATCAGTAGTACTTTCCTTATTATTAATAATAGAAGATATAATGTTATTTTCTAAATATTTTTTTAAATAATCAAACAGTTCTTTACTAATTAATAGCTGCTTTTCTCGCATGATATTGGATACGGTTTCCGCATCTTTACATGTTATCTTTAAATCCTGATTTAATCCTAAATATTCTCCAATTAATCTATCAATGTGTGGTCGAACAAGTGGATTAAATATAATTCCAGTAGGTACTCCAATTCCATAATTTTCTTCAATATGTCTGAACTGATCTGCATCCCTTCGACCATGATAATAATTGTATGCTTTTTGAAGCGCTACTTTAGGATATATTAATTCACTTATAGCTTTATCAATCTGTTTTATTTCTTTATCAACATTCATTTTTATAACTCTATTATTGGATAATATAAATTACTATCTCCATTGACGAGTGCTCCTGTTGTATGCTCAACATGTTGAAGTTTTCTCTTTCTAAATTCTTTTTCTAAAAATTTTAAAAATTCATCTTCAGTACCTTGATATCCAAAGGATATTGGAGCTGCATCTTTACAATTTAATCCAAGTCGTAAAGTATATATACCGTTATCATAAGTAACATCTAATGGTGATATATATTTCGATTTGGTAACTCTATTTATCAACTCTCTAATCCGACACTCAAGATCACTTTCTTTCCTAAGGTATAATACCGTATCGTTTTTGTCCATATGAATCATAATATCATCCAAAATCTTTCCAAGTATTCTTTGTTTTATCTTGTGATTTTGGAGTAAATCCTAACAAATCTTCATCTCCTAATTCTGCAGCTATCATCGCTGCAACAATATCGAATTTACGTTTATTTTCTCAAGAATATTTAAGTAACTGTTCAAGCATTTCATCAATCTGCATATTAAAACAAGACTCATCAACAAATCTATTAATCAACTCAAGTCCATGTCTCAGATATGTTTCTGTAGCAGGATATCCAATCATTGATGAATTACCTTTTCTAATATCAGGCATTGTTGATTTTGGTCTTGTCATAAAAAGATTATCTTTCTTTTTGGAACGGAAATACATTATAATGCTAATCTTAGTATGCTCCAACATTGCTTTACAGTTATAATAAACACATAACTTCATAGCATTTTCATAAGCCTCAACAATATCCTTAGGTCGATCCTTATAAATAGCAACATAATTTGCTGCATTAGATCCAAAAATTCGTTTTTTAATTACTATACAGAAATCAGATACGTCTGTAGTTGTAGACGAATCCGCTCTTCCTTGGTCAATAGAGTCAATACCCGCAACGTAAAGGTTTTTATAAGGTGAACCATTACTATCTGTCATTGGAGGTTCATAAATAAATACTTTTCCTTTAGAATTTGGTACAAGTTTAACTTTGTCTCGTGGATTAACTTCAGATCGTTTAGGTACATCCCATAGTAAATCAACCTGTTGAGGTTTGACTCCTAACTTTTGAATACGAAGTTGAGTTAAACGATCGGCTATGAGTATTGGATCAAATATGCCATCACCCTGTTTTAATAAAGCCTCGGAAGGAGTAAAACAGTACTCTGCACAATACTCTAGCAAAGCTTGTCCAGATTTTTTCTTTCTTTCTGTTTCATAATAATCGATTGCTTTTTGGATATTGGTAACACCGCGATGATCCATAAACCCTGATTTCAGCATTATATTATACGCAGGAATAAAATATCCCGTATATTGTACGGATTTATCGTCAGAATACGAGTTTTTATATGGTAAAACATTAAACGCATTTGGATCATTAAACATTTCTGATAATCCTTGTAACGCCACGGCGTTATCATCACCCCCCGTGTTATGTGTTATAATATCATTAGCAATATATGTATGGGAGTCTCCTGCAGTTAAATTATAAATTCTTTGTACACCAATAGGTTCTACAGATTTTATTATTGCGTTTCGAATATTGTTAAACTTACTTATATCGATTGTAGATATTTGATTTTTTAAATTTTCCTTTTTATAATTAATTTTTATTGGAACATTTACGTAAAAATTATATACACTTTGAGAATCTCGTATTGCTAAAGTATAATAAGGGTTCTTATCCTTTCTATTAGGTGCAATTCTTGGTTTAATACAGCAAATATGTCCAAATATTCCAAACTTTCTCAAAATGAATTGTATTTGATTTAAAAGTTCCTTACTACTTTGGGTTATAGATATAGACGTTCTGTTTTTTGAAATATATCCATCTGTGTCAAATAATCCTGCTAACAATAAAGCCGAATCTTTTTTACAAAGTCTATCATAATTTATTGGCAACCTTTTATCGGTTTTAGTCTGTCCATAAATACCAATTTCTCGTAAATTAGCAGTAATTCCTTTGATTCTAGTTTCTCGGTATTCTTTATTATTTTTAGTTAAATAACATTTTTCTATTGATGTATCATAATTTTTATCAAGATATTCGTTTATAATATCATCACAGTTAGATAATCTAGGCGTTTTATTAAATCCATAAGAACCATCTCCAATAAGTAATCCAACTAAATATGGGTCAAACAATGTTTTGTTACCTCATATATCAATTTTATCACATATTGCAACCGCATTATTTATAGAATAATGTAAGACATCTTTAGCAGGTACAAACTCGTAATAATATTCTCTATAACGTTTATTCCCTTTTCGATGATTTATAAATTTTCTAATATATATAGGATGGTCTTCGGAACATTCTAATATACCATAACTTGTTGTAATTCTTACGCAGGGTTTATAAGCTTCATCTTGCATATAAGTAATAGGTTCGACATTAGCTTTTCCATTTTTAAATCCTATAATCCCATCAGATTCAACTAAATCTTCAATATTGCAGCGAGATCCATTCGCTCTAAAAACTTTAGTTCCTTTACAGACACATCCTCACGCGCTCATCACACCTTTTCTTGCACCAGAAACTGTTACTAAAGCTTCCCCTTTAGTTCAGGCAGTACGTAGGCCAGGATGCGATCCAGCCTCCTCGAACATTAACCTATCAATCCTTCGACCACGTACTTTATTACTGTTATCTGCTACAATACCTTCAATATCATTTTTACGTCCTCATTCTCTACGTTCGCTATCTTGTTTTGATGTACGTTTATGCATTACATTATTTATAACCATCATCGGACGTCGAAATCCACCATTTGTTTCGCTATTTAAAAAGTTTAATTGATTTCAACATTTACTTAAAGTTGGTTCAAGAAAATTTAATGCAGATGCAACAAACGTACTATTAAAATTTCTTTGAGTTACAAACGGTCGAACTGCTAAACAAGCACCAATTTCACTTCAGCCTCAATATTGTTATCGTAAAGGCTTTTTATCCTCTACTTCTATTAGTTTCCTAATAGTTCAGCGTACATCATTATCCTATAAGGATATTCCGCACTCTTGGGAGAATTATTTCTGTTACTAACGATCATCTCCTACGCTTTACGATGGTCAGCAATCAACTGACTTATCTCGGTATTAACATAATAATCAAATTTATCGTATTTACGTTTCATCATGATACCTCACATTACATATTAAAATTAATTATCTTAGTCTTTACCGATATTGCGGAATTTTTAACTATATATTACTATATAGTGGCACAATCATTTATGCCTCGGCTTTTTAGTGCAACAATATCTTTTTTCAAATATTCGCACATTTCAAAATAATGAAAAAACTTATATTGCTCCGCTAAAAATTTTGGAAATCCTTCTTCTGAACCACTTGCAGCTTTTTTAGAATCGTCTACGATGTTCATTCTATAGAAATTTAAAAAGAAATAGTGATCGGGAGTTACCCTATAACCATTAACTGTATAACCATTAGTACATCGATTTAACTGTTCTAACCAATAATCATTATATGGTTTCGATCCCTGTGGATATTCAGTATATTTTCCAGTTTCTGTATATATTCTTCCAGCTTCAGTAAATCAATCAGGATTGAAATCTAATCCATGAGTCTCGTCAATTGGTTTATAACCAGTTAATTCATAACTACATTCTGGATCAAAAAATGTTATTTCATCCTCAAGAACATAATCTCAAGTTCCAGTTCTTTCTCTTTTAGGTACTTCAGGTTTTTCTTCTTCCTCATTTCCTAAAAGTTGAGGAACTGTTATCTGATCCTTAAACAGTTCTTTAATTAATTCTTCTTCGTAATTATCCTTGAACGCTATTTCTTTTGGAGCATTTTTTTCTTTTATAGATGTACGTAGTTCCTTGTATTGTTCTTTAGCTGTTTTTGCTTTTCTAACTGTCTTTGCTTCCTCTGCTTTATTGCTTATTTTCTTTTTAAGCTCTTCTTGAGCAGCCTTCATTTTACTGGCAACACTTTGCTTCTTAGCCATAACACATTATTCATCCATAAATCCTGCTTCAACATCACCTCTTAATTTAGTATTGGAGGCAATTTGATCTTTTTTATAATTGAGTTCCAGCTCTTTTAATCTATCTGCCATGGTTCCAATAGATCCGATACTATCGAGAATATCTTTAGCTTTTCATATAGGCTTATTATTAACGGGATCTCTTTCTTCCAAATCAATGTTGTCAAGAGATACTCTCATTTTTTCAAGGGTTCGAAACGCTGTTTTTATAAGACTAAGAATACGAGAAGAATCTTTAATTTCAATATATTTTCTAACAGCTGCTCTAAATGTTGGATCATTCCACTCTTCTTCAGATAAACCTGAGTCTTCCATGGCAGCTTTATGTTTTTCCATCTCTAGATATTGTTGATAAGGACTTTTCCAATCAGCAAATAATCAAATATATTTAAATTCTCGCCATGCACGTAATCTTTTTTGGCCAGTTGGGTCTTCCGTACATTTATTTCTATCTATGTCTCACAATGCCTCGAACTCCTTTACTAAAAGGATCTCATGAAGGTTGAGTTCAAGAGATCCTGTGTAATTATTGTAAAGGAATATATCTGTCATTATTTTGTTTTAAATTTATTTATTAAAAACTCCATCTTTCCACCCTTTTTAAATAAAGGTGCGTTTTGTTTAAATTGATCAATGAGATCAGATATCTCTACCATCCCTTCTTCTGTTTGAGACTTTTTATTGAGAATCGTAACAATTTCTTCTGGAGTTTTATCCTTAAATTCCTCAACGTTTGTTGGTAACCATTCTACAAACTTAGCTAATTCTTGTTTATTCATATTATAAGCGTGTTACTTATATAATTGTAAATCTTTTGTTGAAAAGATTGCTTCTTGCAGAACATTATTTTTATCGAACCAGATGCATTTCATACCTTTAAACATATCGCATATTTTACCTCCTTGTTTAAATTGTCTTGTAACCTTTTCTTGTACCAACATAATAGGTGAATTTAATTCAGCATGTTTAAGTATAACTAAATCACCAGGTTGATAATAAAATAAAGATTCTGGTTCTTTACTCAAATTTCTATTTATATCCATAACTTTTTATATTTACGATAATACTGTATTATCGGGATTGTGTTCTATTTTATATTTATTCATTTGCCCTTATACTACAAATGATATTGTTTTCACTAATTGTGTAGTATCCTTTTCCTCCAAATGGCAGTGGAGCAGCAAACGTAAAATTAATATATACGTCCTCTCCTTCTACTACACTTTTACATTCTTTTCCAACGGCTATAACTTTACAGCACCATATACCTCTTTGTGCAGCTTCTTTTTCTCCAGTTTCCTGTGATTTATAAGTAGCCGATGTTTCAAAGTCTCCAAAAATAAGTCCCGATTGACTCTGATGTAGAGGGAGACGATAAGGATTCTTTTCATAAGGCAATACAACTACCCTGCCAGCGGTTGGAACAATTTTCTTGTTTTCAAATGGTTTACAATCCTTATCTTTTTCCATTAAATTAGCAACATACTGCATTTGTTCTTCTTCTGCCATTTGCTGTGCTCGTTTAACAGCTTCTGGATCAATTTCACGTTTTACATTATTTCCCATTAAATGTTTTCCTGTTAACTGATAATAATCAGTTCCTAAATATTTTTCTTTACTCATAATTCATTATCATTTTTAAAATTTATATATTATCATCTATTATCATAACATTGCTCATCTTCGACTCGAACCTTTGCGTCCAAAACGCATCCACATAAATCACAAACATCTTGTTTACATATTTTAATCTTATAAGGACATGTATTGCAAACATTTAATCGAAATGTAGCTAAGTCATTTTTTTTATTAAAAACTTTTCTATATCATCCTATAATTATATTTTTAATCTTTTTCATGATCGTATTTCATGTAATAAGTATATTGCTATCCTATCATTTATTGACGACACATTTAGCTGCTGGAAGTCGAAGTTTCTTTTGTAACTCACAGTTACAACCCCTTTTATATCCAATTTTAGGTCTATCACTTACTGTCGTCTTATCTGTTTCAGATAAGTATAATCTGGGATTACATCGTGCACCTGTGATATTTTCTAAATATAAAGGACACGTCTTACATATTTTCATTCTTTTATTATATAACTCATCAACATTTTCCATAATCATTATATTTAAAATACAATTGGTTTATCTAAATCAAGTTCTGATTTAATTTTCTGATCTCTCCTATAATGCAATAACATTCTTGCAACATCCTCCTTTAAATAATCGCATGTATATTCAGTTTCATTACCTTCATGATCAAAATGCACAAGTAAAAGTTTTTTAATTTTAAACTTTGGATTGATTTTTTGCAGCAAATAAGCATATAAGGATAGTTGTAAAGTATAATGATAAAAATTACAGTCTTGTATATTATCAAGTGGAAATTTCATCATTTGTCTTTTCTTAGTTGTACGATCAAAATAGGATTCTTGATTAATGGCACGATTAGTTTTCCAGTCAGCCAAAATTATATCGTTTCCATCTTTAATACACAAATCTATCTGACCTGCAACTTTCAAGTAATCATCAAATTCATAACTAATTAAAAATTCAGGATATACAGCACGATCTAAATCCAATTTATAATATCCTTTTTTGATATCAAACTTACCTCCACCAAGATACTTCTTTATTTTTGTATCTTTATCGTAAAAAAGGTTTTCTTGAACCGCATGTATTGCGGTACCTCGTTCACAAGCTACGTTCTTTTTGTCCTCATAACTTTGAAGGATTTCTGCCTGTGTCTTTAAAAAGGTAGTGTTATCTATACCATAAGTTTCTAAATATTCATTTTTCCAAATCTTAGTTTTTAATAGGAGTTGTTTTAAAGGATAGAAATCTTCAGGCGACAATAACGATTCACATGCTTTATAAGCCGATCAAAAATTCCCATCAAATGGTTGACAATAACGATGTATCAATTGGGTTACCGATATATATTTATCCCCAGTACTTTTTGAAAAATAAACATGCTCAGAATCATTATAAGCACAACTATCGTTTTCTTTATCGATTTGTTTATCGAAAAGTTTCTTTTCTTTTATTCCATATAACTTTGGCATAACTCATTTACATTTTCATTAATATTTTATTTACTTCATTCTAAATTTAGTTTGTGGAGAAAGCAACTCTTCTAATTTGCCAGAATATCTATTTAAAATAGCACGAATATCCTGCGGATTAAGGTTTGGAACTGTTTCCCAAGTACACCCAAGAACACCAACAGAAGTTGTTTCTGTTTTAATTTCCACAGTTGCAACATATTGTACGCCTCGTCTGGAAAGCATATCGTGCAGCCCACAATCTATATCTTTTAAATTATCAACAGTATTAATATAATATCTATGTTCTTTTAAATATCCAGGTAACGTTAACCAACTTAAGTGAAAATCATTATAATGTCATTTAACAGACTCAACGTTATTTGCACATAATTCAAAACGCATTGACCCATAATTCCAATCTGATGTACCATTATGATACTGAATAATCCATACTCGACTTGCCTCAGTCTTATTTAAAATTTCTGGCAATAAAACTTGTATGTTAGAATCGTTTTGCATACGTATAGTAGTTAACGTAGTATGTATCGCATCCTCCCATTGTTTATATCGCTCAAATAAAAAAGACGGATCATAACAAAGTTTTAAAGTGAGCACCGTTAACATTAACAAAATCAACGATTTAATAATATTAAAAAATCCATATTCCTTAATATATTGTAAGATTGTCCCCAATCACGAAAGTCCTGCATTAACGTCTGGTTGTTGTTTAGCCATAATGTTTAATAATTTTAAGTATTAATAAAGTTTCGACGGTTGCAAATATAATACAAATCGTTCTAATTATCAAATATTTTGCCTAAATGTTTGTAAATAATCAAATAAAAATTTATCTTTGCAAAATAAAGTTAATAACTAATTTTTAATTATAAAATATGAAATATAATAATGATATTCTAGACAAAATAGCTGAGATGTATGATACTGATAATCATAACGATCTTGGTTTGGAAAATATTACTAATGGTTACTTGGAAATGATGAAAAAAGGATCCAAGATTCATATTAAACCAGAAAACAGAGGTAAGTTTAATGCAACAAAAAAGAGAACTGGTAAAACGACAGAAGAATTAACTCACAGTAAAAATCCTATAACTAGGAAAAGGGCAGTGTTTGCTCAAAACGCAGCTCGGTGAGCTAAGCATAAGAAATAACAATTAAAATTATGGATTTATATAATTTTTCTCAATACAAAATATCAGATAACAATATTTGTATAATTAATTCATATCGATATAAATCTAAAATAGAAATGAAAGAGATTCTTTTCTATTTAAAGACTTTACATCCAGATAATATCGTTTTTACTAGATCAATAAACTCTTTAATTAGAGAGTGACGTAGTCACAACCTTTTATATAAATTGGGAATAGCACGAAAAAGAACAAAAGACGTAGATTTGGATTATCCACAAAAATGATATTATACGATAGCATACTTTATGGGAAGCATTATATATTATATAATAAAATAATTTATGTTAGCAAACAAATATTTTCAAGTTAAAGAATTAGTATCATCGAACATATACAAACAATATGGTGATGATGCCATAAAATTTCTAGATCCTAGAGCACTTGCAGCTTTAGAAAACGTTAGAGAAATACTAAACGTTCCTCTTACATGTAATAATTGATACGAAGGAGGATCTAGAAACTACAGCGGTTATAGAGAACCTGGTTGTGGAGTAGGTGTTAAAAACAGTTTCCACGCAAAAGGTATGGCCTTTGATCTGATATCCAATAAGTTAACCGCTAAAGAAATGAGAGAAATTCTTGATAATAATCAAGATAAACTTAAGATTCCAGTAAGAGTGGAAAAATGGGATAATAAAGGAGAAATTTCCTGGTTACATATCGACGTATCTCCAAATACTCATGGACAAAAACTTTACTTTTTTAAAGCATAATGGCAGAAATAACACATCAAGTAGTTACTAATACAGGTGGATTAATTATCAGAACACCTTTAAGTATGTGGATGGATAACGGTGGTATATCTAAATTTGAAGTACGTATTGATGCTGTAACGGTTTATACGGTAAATCAAAATTTTTACAATCCCAACGAAAAGCTAATTATAAAAATTCCTTCCAATCAGATACCAACAGATTCATATGAAATCTCTCTTGTTGGCACTGACATTACTGGGAAAACAGACGATTATCAATGATTTTTTGATAACGGACTAGATTTAACTTCATGGCATTATTTGGATTATAATCCTGAAATTAAAGCAAATGATGCTGCTAAATAATAAATTATGAAAACATATATCAAAATATTAAGATGGATTTGGGAATTTCCACAATGTCTTTTAGGACTCATCTTAACAAAATGCTATAACGTTAAATACAAAGAAACATTTAGAGAAATCCCTATTTATGCAGGAAACTTTCCTGGAGGTATTTCATTGGGATTATATATTTTAATGAAAGAAGCCAGCCGCAAAACTGATAAAGGATTTATAAAAGAACATGAATGGGGACATACAAGACAATCTTTATGTCTTGGACCTCTTTATTTATTAATTATAGGACTCCCAAGTATTATATGGGCTATGATTTGAACTCCAAAATCTAAAAAAAGTTATTACTGATTTCCAACTGAAAGATTAGCAGATAAACTTGGAGGTGTACCTAAAAAAAGATATTAATATGAGCAAACTTTTTGTATCACAAAATATTACAATGGCGGCAAATGGTGTATTTACTTATGCTACTTTACTAACACCAACTGAGGCAAAAACAACATATAATATTACCGTGCCAGACAATGTAATGGTTACATCGGACGGTTTGCTGTGGGTTAAATTTAACTCAGCAAAAACTGCTGCACAAATTGGATACACTGATATAGAACAAACACAAACTTCCAATGTATTTGCTTGATCTCCTTATGACAAGCAAGGAACTATTTCGCTTAATGCCGCAGTTAATGCCTCTGTTACAACAAATACAACTTTGTCGACTGTACAATGTGATGGGGCAACGCTTACTATGATTAGTCCACTCGGTAACGCTATTGTTAAAGAACGACTCGCTACAGATGGAGACATTCTTTATAAAGAATCTGTATACGAAACACCAATCTATTTATTAGTAGCAAATGGCGCAACAGTAAATGCAGTAACATGGATGTGCGCTACTTGTGGAGGATATAGTACTATAAGTATAATGCCACCATTAAAGTGTCCTAGCTGTATGGGAACTAATTTCATAACTACTACATAACAACAAATAAAAAAGGGAACCCAATTAAAGGTTCCCTTTTTTATTATATATTGTCTTTATCTTGTTTTCCACTTATTATAAAAAATAATAAACTAAGTAAAGCATATAAAGGATGTGTAGAACTTAACGTACTTAATAGAAATAATATTAAAAATATTAATCCTAATATATAACACAGCCTTTTCATTATTTAGTCATTAAATCATAAATATATCTTGCCGCTTCTTTTCTAGTTTGATAATCAGCGTCCTCTGGATTCATTCTTTCAAAATTATTAGCAAATGAAACAGTTAAATCATCTAATCCTTTGGCGTTTCTAAATGCTTTCCTTTGACCTCTATTCCAATCAATCATATAAGAATCGTACTTATCAGTACTCTTATTACCATTTTTATCAGTATATGTATAATCTCCAACTAAGTTATGTGGATTAGACTCATTTCCAAAAATAATAGGAGTCAAATATTCTATCTGCGATTCTGTACTATCAACTTTATTATTATTCTTTAAAAATTCCTCATAAGCCTTACGTCTCTCTCCCATAAGCTGCGCTAATCCTAAAGCTGATTTTTTACTATCTGGTTTTATTCTATTTTCCTTATAAAAATTACCAAGTATCGCTGCTGCTTGTTCTGGGGTTGCCCCAGCATCTACAAAATGATCTCAAATATATCTAACTCTGGGATTATTGGCAATCGATTCTTTCATATCAACTCGATCCTCTCCATAACTCGGATAATCAATCTCTTTAAGTCCCAAAATAGGAGTAAGAGGCCCATAATTATATCGATACTTTGGCGTTTCTTCTTCTGAAAACGTATAATACCTTCCAGTATTATCCTGATACCTTTTATTACCTAATTGCTCTTCAATTTCATGATGTAAAAAAGCTGTAGGATAATTGGGATTTTTTAACTCAATACCACTCTCTGGATCTCTATCGTACCAATGTCCTGTCTTAGGATCATAAGCTCCTCTAGAATAATCATAATAATGTTCTGGATCATTATATCCATTTCTTAAAACTACTGGTATCTTTAAACCTAATTGTCCATAAACAGCATCGTTCTTTTTTTCATCCTTATTAGATGTAGTATTTTTTGCTACATCGTTAAACAACATCTCCAAGGCATTAGTACTATATCGATCCAATATGTCAAATGTATTATCTTTATCAAAAATTCTAAATACATGCGTCTCTCCTGGAACATCTTTATATTCAGGAGTAGGTGGATCAAATTCAATAATCTCACCATCACCATCCGCAGTTATCGTCCTAAAACTCGAATTACCATCCTTGTCCTTGACTCTCTGAACTACCGTTTGTCTTAAAGTATGAGCCTTTTTAAGCTGGTCTATCTCCTCTTTCGTAAACTTATGATTGGGATCAAAATTCAACGCATGACGTAACTCCATAAGCCTAGCATAAATCTCATTAGGATCATCTAAATAGTCATCTTTTGAAACAGCCGATGAATCATATATATGATCTCCAAAAAGATCTTGAATTTTCTCTATCTGCTTTATCTGACCTCTTGGCCTACTACCATGAGTATACTCATGAATAGCGACAGAAGGATTATCCTCATTTAGAAAAATACGATGACCCCATGTATAATATACCCCATCTGCTCCTTTCGGTACATACTTGGGGTTAATCTCTGCTCTGACGCGATTCATGTTACCGACCAGATCACGATATCTAGGAATACTAAAATCCCATAACGCTCCAGACCAATTACTAAACCAGTTACTCTCCAACTGAGGTATACGACCGTGATACCAATTTTTCAACCACTCCTTACCTTCAGCTAACGATCCACCATCTTGAAATCTCATAACACCTCCATTCTTTACGGAGGCAATTACTTTATTAAGCTTCTCTGCATATTTGGGATCTGTTGCATAACCACCTTTAAATACACTATCTGCAAACTCTGAAATGGGTTTCGAAAAAGCATTATAACGTTTATTATTAAGTAAATTAACCTTATAAGTAGCATAATCCTCTAAAGACTTGAAATCTCTAAAATTATCTTTTACTTTAACTTCTTTCCCATTAACAAATTCCTTTGTATCTAAAGTGGTTCCTTTTCCTTTAATACCACCATAATTAAATTTACCAGACGGTTTCGAACCCCATGCAGACTCCAAACCATCTTGTGCTACTATCATGCTAGCAAAGTCCTTAGGTAAACCTTTTTGTGATAATACCTTTTCATATATAGGTAGCATGGTAGCTATAAATTCTCTTTTATTGGAAAACTTTTTAGTAGTAGAGGATTGCTTTGGAGTTTCATTAGTAACAACTGGAGTGGCTTCTTTAACATCTGTCTCTTTAGTTGTATCCTCTTTAACTGTAGTATCTTCCTCTTTCTTTGTTTTATTAGGTCGATAACCCGAAATAAAATCTAAAAATGAAATAGAAGATTCATCAGATGATGAATCTCTAAAAAAAGGTTGGTATATTATATTCATATTAATATTGTTTAAGTTCGCAAATATATAAATTATTTATCACAAAAACAATAGTTAAGTTGATTCTCTAACGCTACAATACGAGACTCTAATTCCTCTATGAGTTCATAAGCCGCATTTAAGCGAGAAATTAAGTGTTCTGTTTCTGACATAGGAATAAATTTAAATTGTAAGAAATTGATAATAAAAATTTTCTAACGTATATTTTATGAAGAAATGGAGACATTGATTTTCATCCCCCCGCCCCATTGAATGGGAAAGTCAAATAAATTTGACCTAAATTTCACCCAAAAAATTCAAACAAAAAAAAATAAAATAAATAAGAAAAAACTAACCAAAGCATAAAACAGTTATTTATATATTTAAACGTTTAAAATATGACTGATTTTTATTCTCAAACTGCAGACGCTCTTCACACTCTACAGTTTGACTTGAAAAACATCCTTGTGAATGCAAAGAATGAGGAACAACTTCGTAATATGTTAGCGGATGCTTTAGCTCATTTTGAAAAGCAAAGAAGCATTGCTAACGCACGAATGACCTTGGAAAGTGTGTCATGCAGAATTGACAGTGTTCTTCGCCAGAAAACCTGTTCAGCAAGAAACCTGAAGTATATTACAGGTGCACTTCGAATGGTTGTGAACAATGAACCTGAACCTGAAGAGGAGGACGAATAGTTCTCCTCTTTAAATTTCTTGTGTTATGATACTTTTAGGTATTATTGTGATAGTTATAGGCTATCAGATTCATAAGGCCATTGATTGTTGGATTTTACGAAAGACTATCAAGAAATGGTAAAGAAGGTTCTTTGGGTATTGGGAGAGATAGCAGTAATGCTATTTCTTGTCATAGGAGTAGACTATCTTCCTATGGCTTTATGCTGGTTAGTCTGGTTTATTTATACTTGTTTGTTCGCAAATAGAGCAGCATACTGGTTTAAGCTGGATTAGTAGTCTACTTTATAAAATAATAGTCTGACCAGAAATGGTTAGACTATTATTTTAAGTGGATTAACAAAAGCATAAAACTGTTATTTAAGTTAACTTATTGATATCATGAAAGTAATTATTGAAAAGTTCCCTACTATGGAAGGGAAGATGATGGTCGTCAACAAATGTATCATTCGTAATGTTTACAAGGTTGAACCCGTTTGGGAGATGGAGAAGTTTACTGCTCTCAAAGTATTCGCTTACGATGCAGTTTACACCGTTGAAGATGTGAACGGGTTCCAAGTAATGGACGAGTAACTTATCGACCATCTCATGAACAAACTTACTGCTCAACAATTAGCTGAATTTTTGGCTCAAAAAGATCCAATTATTGCAGCACCTATCGAAGACATAGCTGGTAGGAAAGAACGTTGTTATGACATGAACGTTCATGTTGTTCGCTCTCGTATGGTATTGAATAGAAGATTAGGAATGTTCTTGCCTTCTATCGCTCCAATACGCAAATAGTTACAAGGTAAAACTACTAATAGAGAGTAAACACTCTCTATTAGTAGTTTTAAAAAGGTAAAAATTGTACAATTTTTTACATTGCAAAAGGTTTCATTATTTCCTTTTGAGGTTCTAATCTCTTTTTCAATTCATTGTTTTCATGTAACAGAATCTGTACCATTTTTTCCAATTGCTGGATTCTGTCTTCATGATTTATTGCAACCTCAAATAAAACCTTCTGTCCTATTTTATCCAAATCAATTGCTTTTACAATTTTATTAAATCCGTATTCATCTAACTTAGCGGATTTCAATTCATGCATAATCTCCTTTGTCTTTAAAGAGGTGTTGTAACGTTGTACGTATTTTGTTGAGGTATTCAAAGCCTCTGCAATTTTATCATTGCTATACGTTGTCAAAGCAAAACCATTCTCTTTATAACATTGTGATTGTAGTCCAATTAAGTAAGCCTTTTCATTTGGAGTCATTGTATCATTATCCAAAAACTCACTGGTAAATCTTTCAAAATCTTTTTCCATTTTATTGAATTGATATATGTTATTTTTACCATTATGTTTTTCATCTAAGATAGTAAGGTATCCAAACTTAACTAATCGCTTAATCGATTTAGCTACTGTATCTGGAGCTATTCCACAATGTTTTGCAACTGTAAGCATACTTGGATAACACTGATATGTATCTTTATTCATAAATCTTCTCATATTAGCATATACTAATCTATCAGTAGGTTTCAGATCATTAAAATTTGTTGGATCTGGTACCTGTACATGTTGAACAGATGTTTTTTCCATATTTTATATATTTTTATTTGTTACACTACAAAGATAATCATTATTATTTTAATATGCAAATTTTTTATGGGAAAAATTCGACCTGGACAAATTTAGGGTAATAGGTGGACAAATTTAGGGTAATAGGTGGACAAATTTAGGGTAATAGGTGGACAAATTTAGGTACTAACTATATAATACCTATATAAAATAGAACTATACTTAATGGCTCAACTTTTTTCAAAAGTTGCGCCCTAACCTGCGCGGGTCGGCTGGGTGTTGATAGGTAGCTGACTATAAAGAAAAATGGGTAGACTTTTGCTTTTCTAACTGTGCCTGTAAGTACTCATTCTGTTTGGCCATAGCATTAAATCTACTTTCAAGTATCTTGACTGCATCACGAGTTTCTTCAAGTTCACTTTTAACTTTGATATTTTCTTCCTTTAACTTACGTATATCTTCTGTATTCTCTTTAACCTGATAAATCATCTGCATCATTAGTTTGTCTCATTGAATACGTCTTACAACCTGATTATTGGTGTTTCTCTTGTATTCAATAACTCCTCTATCTGATAGCGTTTTCATAGTTCTCTTAAGAGTGGCTATAGGCATTAATATATTCTTCGATATCTCTTCCAATGTATCACTCAATTCCCCATAATTCTGTGTCTTATAGGAAAACTCATGTAGACATATAAGCACACACTTCTCATTAGTGGTATACTTTTCCTTTTTAAGGAAATCTAAACATTCCTGAGAAAACATTTCAAAATGTCTACTATCTCTATTAAATTGATAAGTCTTACTTCTTCGTCCCGACTTATCTTCTACTAAATAAATTTCCTGCGCCTCCAATAGCCTTGCTATTGACTTAGAAACGGTTCTCCAATTGAGAGAACACTCCTCTGATAAAGTATCTATAGAAACAAAAGTTTTTGCATCTTTATCAATGTGTGAACGCATATAAACATAGACCAGTTTATCAACTGGTACCAATTTTACGTCTTTATTATACATTCCTAATTGATGAGGCATTTGTATATGTTTTACACTCATGCTACAAAGATAATACTTTTATCCTGTATTTCCAAATATCTACAGGATAAAATACCGTATCACTCATGCATAATAAAGGTATCACTGGTACAGTATAAAATCATAGCAAAGTATCACTGGTACAGTATAAAAGTATCACTGGTACACACTATCTATACTATATACTACTCCTTTTATACTTACACTAATCAGGCTACCTCCCTACGGTGGCAGCCGCGCTCTGCTCATTGCCCCCAATGGGAAATCACTCCGTGCTTTCCACATACCACCTCTCTTAAAAAGAATTTAACCAAAGCTTCAAACAAATACTTAGATGCATAAAACATCAAAGCATTAAACAAATATTTAACGACAATAAATGTCGTTAAATAAATTATATAATTTAACTTTTTAATATCATGAAACTGAATCAAATTTCTAAAGATGAAATGCCTATCGTTCCCGTTCGTAAGGACACAATTGTTAAAGAAGCAAACATGGATGCCCTTAAAGGAAAAGGCCTCGGTTTGATTACTTACGGACTTAACGTAGGCGAAACTTTCGAGTTCCCTGAATCGAAAGAAGATGTCAAAATCATCGAACGTCAAGTTCGTCCTAATTCGTCTTCTTTCGAAACTCTTATCCTCGGCCTCAAAGACGGTAAGCCTGCTTACCTCTCTGTCGCTAATCTTCGCCGTCGCGACCACAAGGCGCGTCCCGTTCATCCTGTCGCAGAAGCTCTCAATACTGCCGAAGACGACTACGTTCGCGTAGAAATGTGTCTCGGTAAGAGAATCAGCGCTAACGAAGAAGTTACTTTCGACGAAGCTGTCTTCGATAACGGTGTCCGTACTGATGCTACGAAGCCTCGTACCGTCGCTAAACTCATCTTCGTCGAATAATGCGTAATGGATTGTTGACTGTTAAAGGGTCCTGAAAAAGACCCTTTAACATCCTTTCCTCTAATTGCGGTGAATATGTAGTAATTAATTTCAGGATGTGATACCAAAATCCTGAAGCTTTCTTCGTACTCAAAAAAAACGCAAATAACCAATTCTTTATTAACCGTTGTATTCATCTCGATGGAAAAACAATCTAAATCCGATAAATTTACTACTTTTATAACTGTCATTGTATGTAGTGTTGTAATAGCTTGCTTCACAAGCGCTATTGGAACAACACTCAACTTGCCTCCAATGCCTGTCGGTATCATAACTGTTATTCTTTTAGTAATTTATTACTATGGTAATATAGATAAAGATTAATTATGTAGTAAATTGTTAAAATTTTAACAAGAAAGGAACGAATTTGTTGAAAATTAAACAAGAAAATTGAAAATATTGAGCAGAAAAAGGGTGTAACCCTCTCATTCTCAATCACTTACCTTTCAATTTTCCATCAATTTTTCAAAAAAATCCATCCATCCTATCTTTCTATCCTTCTCATTATCAATAAATTAAACTTTTTGCCTACCTGTTCTACAAAAAGTTGATTTATTTTCTTACCTACCTGTTCTCTTTTTTATCAAATTTTTTTATCAACAATCTAATAAAACAAACCATCTAAACAACGCAAACTCCAAAATGCAAACAGATTCTTATATAATTTTGCCAAACGGATATACGTTAAACGCATTATCAGTATTTAAAGTATCCAAAATTTATAATCAATTAGAAATTGATGAAGAAGAGGATGAATCAGGATATGATTTTGAAGGGGAAGAAGATAAGTTTTTTATGTATCTTTACATAAAAGACTCAGAACCCCATAAAATTGAATCTGACGATTTTCAAGAATTACTTGCTTTACGCAATGAGATAATTGATAAAGTACTTGAAGCGAAAGGGAAACCAGCAATGCCTTATTGTTGTAAGCATTGTTGTAAATAACTGGTTTGAGCCAGACTATACAAATTTGGTCGTTTGTATAGCCACAAAATCTTAGATGTGACGACATCTAAGTAGTGTGCCTTGCACTAACCTAAAGCCGTACGCTTTACGAAACAGCACGTCTTATAAGACTTAAATTGGCTTTCAGGCTTAAGTAAAAGACCAAGTGAAATTCCTCGGTGTAAGTTTAGTAATCAGTTTAGGACTCTTTCTGACTTTAAACTAAAAAGGTTCGGGGTTCTTGAAGCCCTGCGTAGAGGAATACTTGCATACTTGAGAGTTATTTTATCTCCTCAATGACTTGGTAAGAGAGGAGATTTTTTAGAGTTTATTTCAAACCCAAAATAAGGTTTTGTAAATCTGCCTATGGATTCAATCGCCCGCAATCTTTTTGAGAAAGATTGACACATATGGTCACTGCAAATTCCATTAGATCCGTAATCAGCAGAACAACAATCCATTATGATGGGCTATAGGAGTTTGACCGCTCCTATAGCCACTAATAAATTATTATAAATAAAATTAATATTTAAATGTTTTAAGCCGAGATGGCGAAATTTTAGGCAACCGCAGGAGACTTAGAAAATAGCTTTTTTATCTAATTTTAATTTGTAAAACTCAATTTCTTTTTATATATTTGTGTTATAACATTAAATATAATTTATATGAGTAAAAGAAAATGAACAGATGAACAATTTATTAGAGCTGTGAAATTTAATTTATCTTATGTTGGAGTTCTTAGAGAACTTGGTTTAAAACCAGCTGGAAGTAATTATGATACAGTAAAACGAAAGATAAAAGAATTAAAATTAGATACATCTCATATGACTGGGCAAGCTTGAAATCAGGGAGAAAGATTTACTCCTGTAAAAGCAGCTAAGTCATTAAAAGAAATTTTAGTAAAAGATTCCACTTGAGTTAGTACGTATCATCTTAAAGAACGTCTACTTAAAGAGGAAATTAAAGAACATAAATGTGAATGTTGTGGAAGAACAGAATGGCTAAGTAAACCAATTGCTCTTGAATTACATCATATTAATGGAATTAAAGATGATTTAAGACTTGAGAATTTACAAATTCTTTGTCCTAATTGTCATTCTTTTACTGATAATTATTGTGGAAAAGCTTTGAGCACTCAGAAGGAAACTTCTGATGTGAATGTGGGCTAATTCGGTGAAGGTGTGAGCACGATACAATAACGCCGAGCTAAGTGAAATAGAAATATTTCTAAATGTGTAGAGACTATACACCCACCTCCTAAACTGTAAAGCACGGAGAAGACATAGTCCAACTAATTGATTATTAATCAGTTAGAAGAAAATCTCCCGATCCGTGTGGATCTTACGGGTTCGAGTCCCGTTCTCGGTACTATTGTTATTTGATATGTAACTAAGATAATAACAGCTTATGCACAAATACGTTGTGGTGATAGGCAGGTGATAGTAAACAACTACTGTAAGAAATGATAGATAAGATTGTAATGTTCTATCCAGATACTTACCTATAAAACAAAAAGAGTATCATTTTTAAGAATAATTATTTCAACAAATAAAAATTATTATCACCGAAACCTTATATAATTGCACTATATAACGGAGAGGGTTAAAAATGTTATAATTAACGCAGTCTTGATCAAACGAAATGTTAAGTATAGACAATAATTAAGTCATTGCTTAGACGATAATTTTTAAATTTATATGTGTTTTAATAAGATGATTGATAAATCACTCAATTATTTTAAAAATAATATATTAAACGAGTACATAAAATAATTACAATTCATTATGTTAAAAGTTAATAAGGAGGAGATTCAAATTATTCATTCTCCTCGGAAAGATTTTCGTTTTTTGTCAGCAAATCGTATCATTAATGACGCACATGTTAAATCATTAATGAGTGTGTTTCTTTGTGGAGAGTGGATTCCACCAATCTTTGTTACCAAAGATGGTTACATTGTTGATGGACAGAACAGATATTCGGCATTTTGTCAACTTTGTAAGAAACAACCTTCTGAAAAGTTTTCACTTCGAGTTTTAACCATTAATTCTAATGAAAGTCCGATTGATTTAGCTATACGTTTCAATACTGGACAAAAGAAATGGTTAGCTAATGATTATTTTCATACTTTTTTGGTTCAAGGTATTGCGTCCTATATTCGGTTAGCCGAATTTATGGGAGAATATAAGGAACTGAAAGGAGTACGTTCTGCATTACAGATTATTAAAGGTTCTTATACTACAAAAATATTTCAAAATGGTTCTTTGGAGATATCAGAACTTGAGGTTATGTATGCAAAACAGAAAATGGATACATTACGAAAAGTTTCAAAACATATTAAAACATCAGTATGTTTTAGTTGTGATACAATTATTGCTTTTTATAGTGTTTATCCCAAAGTAAAAGATTGGAAAATATTCTATAAAAAGCTATCCAATAATTTCAAAATGCCATATACTAAAAAGTGTTCTGATTGGTTATTGGCATATGAGAAATGTTTAGATTAAATTTTCGAGCGTGGTGGCGGATACATAAATTTAAATAATTGGATTAAACCTTAATAGTCGAGGGAATTAAAGACATTCCATTATAGAAAAGTCTGTACTTTACTTTTGTAGTGGTTATACAAATGAATAAGTTTTTAATTATTTAAAGTGAATCGTTTTCTTTGATGATAGTTTTGTAGTCGTAAAATAAAACTATTGGGTTGTAGAATTGCCCTGATACAAAAACTCTACAAGCTTTATAAACTTAGTCAGTTATAAAAGTGTAGCTCAACTTACAGAGCGAGTCCCTTTATTGAGCTTAGGGAGAGGTGTAAGAGACTTGAGTCAAGAAATTAGTTTGACAATATAACTTTACAGAATGCTCATACTTTTTCTATTTTGCCGTAGAAAGCGTAAAGTTTTTACTTTTTGTTTATTTCTTTCATAGTGCATTTATAGTTAACGAAATTTGTAGTTACTAAGTAACACGGCAATGCAAATTTCTTTTTTGGAACAGTTAGGTTGGTGGATATATTTAGCCACAATAATCGACAATTTACGCAACATTAGTGCAGTTGTTTTGATATCAATTGCTATTATATTTGGTGTAGTATTAATTATTTACTTAAGCGAATCATTAACATTTGAAAATCTTAAGAAATGGGGTAAATACACAAGTATTATCTCTATAATTTGTACAATTATTCTTATATTTACTCCATCTAAAACGGAATTATATCAAATTTTGGGAGCAAACGCAGTAGTTAAAGTTGTTAAAAATTCTGAATCGCTTCAACAGATACCTGAAAAGACTTTTGATGCTATCAATCGTTTCTTAGATTCTGTTTGTAAAGATGACGAATAAATCATTTAAACTGATAACTCAATAAGTCTGCCAACTATTGAGGAAACAGTAAGGTCTTGGCAGAGACTGTCCAAACTGTAGTTAGTACAGTCGAAGACGGAGGGAAACATATTTATTTAGTACCTCTTTTATAATTTTTTAGTTTCTCATATATAAAATATGAGAAATAGTATATTTTGAAAGAGAATTGAGAGGAGAATTTTTGGTAAACTCGCATACATGAAAGAGTAGGTTCAAATCCTATCCAATTCCAATTTTTAAACTAACTTTTTTAAAATAAAATTAAAATGGCAAAGACAAAAATGAAAGCTATGAAAATGACTTTCAGAGAATTGAATGTGGACGAAAATGGCAATCTTATTGTTAACAAGAAAACTGGAGATCCTACGTATCAATATGCTGCATATATTGTGAGACATAATGCTGCGTATTTTCCCAGCAAATAATGCTATTTAAGCAGATAATCCTACCTGCTATATCAAAGGTGTAGTCACTATAGTAGAACGCTATAGTTTCTTCTACTAACATAAAGGAAAAACCTTTATTAAGAAGAGAGGCCCATATAAAAAGTATGAAGCCTTAAAAAGACAATAAATTTTATGGTTTAACATAAAACCAATAAATGAAGCCTATGTTTCTTTACTTGGAGACATAGGCTTTTTTATTTAATATTGATTATATTTATCTTAATAAAATTAAATATTTATTTTTATGAATCAACCTATTTACAAAATTGGAGACAAAGTTGTCATTAAATCGGTATATGATAAAAATTGTAATTCACGAAATTATAGAATTAGATTTACATCAGATATGCTTGCAGAATATGGTAATAGAACCGCTACTATAATGGGTATGTTTTTTAATCCCTGTGCTTTATATGATTGTATACCAGATGATGGTTATATTTATTATATTGATTTAGATGATCATCTTCATGGATGGACTTCCAGTATGTTTATATTAAATTCTTAATCATGAAACTTACTTCTCATGACATCACTACGAAAGAAGGATGTCTATCTCGTATATTAACTTTTATTAGTTGGATGATAATTATACTAATTCTTAATATTATATTGTATATAATAACATGTTAAAAAGACTTAGTTTAATTTATCTTCGATTTATTCCATTACTTTTTATTTTAGATGAAATAATCAAATATTTTTGTGGTTCTTCTATTATACCAACTTCTACATATACGAAACTTATACCAAGTTTGGATATAATAAAAGAAATGATTCTTGTATTAGGATTTATTCTATTCTCTTTTACGTTTAGATTTTGCATTTATCACAGACTTATATTATATTTTGTATTGATGATGCAAATTGCAATGCTTATTTATTGGTTATTTTTCTCATCACATATTGACGAATGTATGTTTTTTCATTTTCTTGCCATTTTTATAATGGTATTGTTAGTCCTTATTATTTATATTTATTTAAAGAAAAGATACAATAAAAGTAAATAATTTTTGTATTTGTACTATAAGCACTTAATAATTTTAAATAATTAGAATTGCCCGTTGGTGTATTTGGTTTGTGCACATCGCTCTTTGACAGCGAAGGTTAAGGTTCAAATCCTTAATGGGCAACTAATAACTAAAAACAAATAAAAATTTAATTGTAATGAAACAAGCGTTATATAAAGTAGGAGATAAAGTTTTAGTTAAGTCTAAATGGGACAACGGTTATAATGGTGATAATTACAGATTTGGATTCGTAAATAAAATGCTAGAAAGATTTGGAGGAAAAGTTTGTACAATAGAGTCGAGAACTCCTATAGATTTCATGCTTTACGGCTTTTACGGCATTAAAGACGACTCATTCCAATATACTCTTAAAGAAGACAGGCATACATTTGCTTGGTCATCTTCTATGTTTGAATCAGAATTTTAAAAATTATGATATACGCCGCATTTAACCGAAATGGTGATTTTAAATGTGATTTTACAATTACTGATTTAGCTTTTGCTCTTGGGCATAACGTAACTTTGGTAAACAGAACAGTTATATTTGATGGCATACCAACAGTTACTATTGAAGAATCTTATAATAATGAGCAAGTTTCTGCACAAAAGGAGGAAATCGTCAGAATGTTATTATCCGTTCTTGATTATCATATATATGAACTTATTGACTTAAATTCACAATTACTTTTTAATTAATAAATTATGTCTATTTTGTCACATTATAATGCTATAATTAATATTTATACTTACAAAAACATTCCTAATTTTCAACAATTAGTAGAAACTGCCATTAAACATGCTCCACAAATAACTGGAAGCGAAGGTAATTGTAAAATGCTTTTAATTAACTTTCAAAGTTATGGTAGTTATTCTTATAATTGTGGTGCCTGTCCTTATTTTGACGAAGAGGCACCATTACGAGCGCTTAACAAAGATGTTTGTTGCGGACTTGAGTATGCAGGAGAATATTTAGATAAATTACCTTGTAACAAATATCATAATCTTTTTCGTCCTGTTAATTCACCACTTAATAGTTGTGAATTAGTCATTCTTAGTAGTCATGGACTTAGAGATAAGAAAAAGGAGAAAACACAGGAAGAATTTAAAGCATTAATTAAATATTTAAAAGCAGTTTATTGTAAGACATTTGAAATAGAAATTCTTTATAAGAATATTGACTAATGAAAATAGAGAATTTAGTAAGAGGTAATGGGCTTTTTGGCGAAATAACAAGGCTTAAACAGCAAAAAACAATGTGGAATCAAGCTACGTTTATTTCTAAAATAGAATTAATGACTACTATGACAGTAGCACATGAATTAGTTGATTTTGATGTGATTAGAAATCTGTATGTAACAGAGATTGATAAGAAAATCAGTCAATACGAGAAAGAATTAGAGGATTTGTAAAAAACGATATGATGATTTATATATTCATAACTATAATGGTTATAGCAATAGTATCAACAGTAATTTATGATACTTACATTACTCGTATCTTGTCAAAAAATGCATAAGTGCATGAATTTCGAGCTTTAATAATTGAACAAATATATAAGTGTGATAATCTTAGAACACGTAATGAAATGCTTGACGAATTTAGTCATGTTGAGTATAATTCAATGGTGTATTCTAAAAACCTCTTGAATTAGAATTTTGGTTTTCTAAGGAATTTCAAGAAAAATTAAAATATGATAAATAAAACAGATAAACTACTTGATATCGTCGATAATTTACGATTTGATATCGAAAGCACTATTTTAGGTATGAACGATTGCCAGCTTAATATCAATGAAGCAATTTCATATATAAAATCCAGTCTTAAGACATGTCAAATAAAGTTGGATAATTTAAAATAATTTTCACATGAAAAAGTGTGTATCTTTAAGTATTATTAGTATTATTATAGCATTTGGAGGAGTTATATTTCTCGTTGCTCATAAGTGCTATCAGGAAACTCATATAAGTAAGAATATAAAGGAATACTCGAGTTCTCCAGCTATGAAATATGCCTTATGCAGTTATTTTATGGATAATTACGATTTTTCACAAATGATTCAAACAGAAATTGGAGCGCTTCGTACAACTGACGAGAACTTACGTAAGTTCCTTTTGTGTTTGTCTTATATGGATTTTCCTAATTTATATGTACTTGATAGTACTAAAGTACGCATGTATATGGATGATATGTGTACAGCTGATATAATAGAGTTGATCGAAACCTATCCGTCTGATATTGTCGAAATGATTAAATATAATAGGTGTGATCTTTCGAAACTTACTAGAAGTTCATACTTTGCAATGAGAGTACCTTATTACTATGATAATACACTCAAGCTGTTGAAAGAATTAAAATCTAATCTCATTCCCAAAATAGACAATAAAGTTAAGATTCTCAATTATCATCCCGATAAACTCATGAAAAATGTAGGATATAACAGCGTTTTTGTAGATTACGAAATTGAGGGAAATTATATTCAATTTCATTTTACTGAATTGGAAAATGGATATATAACAAGTCATCTTTGCTCTGAAAAAGTAGCATTATATCAAATATATCATTAATTATGGAAAAGTGTTGTAAAAATTGTATTCATTACACAAAATTTACATGGGGAGAAGAAACACCCATTAACCTACGTAACTTTGGAGAATGTTTAAAAGTTTCATGTATTGGAATTTATGATCCAAGAGATTTTGACAACGATTATATTCCAAATGATTACGATTGTATTACATACAATGGAGACGGTCCTGATGAGTTAACGTTACATGTTCGCAACGATTTTTGTTGTAAATATTTTAAACCTAAAAAATAAGTTCAATAAAGCCAGTGTAGCACAATTAAAGTGCGTCTCATTTGTACCGAGAAGGTTGCGGGTTTGAATCCTGTCACTGACTCTTTTATCGGGATGTCGCCTAACGGTATGGCACTTGTTTTGGGAACAAGAATGAAAGAGTGTTCGACTCACTTCGTCCCGACCTTTTCATTAATTTTCACAAGTAATATTAATTAAAAATCACAAGTATTATGTAATTTAAAATTATTAGAACTTACGGAGATAGAGGTGTCCAAAAAGGACCTCTAAAAGTACAAAAGTGTTCAAAATTTGGGGAACTTGATATATATTCTTATCACGTTCATTTGCTCCGTAGAAATTATAACGATCATGAAAACACACCTTATTTGTGTGATTTAAACAATCATCATAATGAAAATGATGCTAGAAGTGCGGTTATTTCTAAATTGTGTTATGCACCTTATAATCAAATTGGGGGTACTTGGGGCATAATTGCATTTACATTATCTTCTCTTGATTTACCGTCGTTAGACGAAAGTATATTAAATTTGGTATCGGGTGTCGAAACAAATATGTTTGATTTTACCCAAAGTTTATGTGGTTTGTTGTGCACTGATGATAAATATATTAAAGAATTGCAGGACGGTATATCGCATGAAGAAAACAATAAAAATATAGGTACTGATAAATTTATTCATAGACCAGTATGCTCTTTTTTTGATACCATCAAACCATACAATAATGCAGCGAAAGACATAAAATTCTTTTGGAAAAATAATAAACTTTTTGTCTTGCGAAGATATAACAATAAAATCTATGAAGGTTATCAATGGTTAAAACTTTCTGAAGAAGAAAAAGAACAAATGCTTAAATAAACTTATATGCGACCATTTAATGTTTTACTTTTTGAATTTAATAAAAATAAACCAACGTATTATGATATTATGCCTTACTTAATATCGCAATATGAAAAATTATCAAAAAGAAAGAAATCTAATTTTCATACATTTGAAGATTATAAAAAGTTTATCCAAACCGAATTACAATATCAATATTGGAGTAGGTGTGAGTATGAATTTCTAATAAGTCATTGGCCTCAACGTGATTTAAAAGATGTTTATAAAATCGACGTTTACGAACAATGTATGATGAATATCGATACTATTACTGAAGTATTTATCTCTAATATTAAATCATAAACATATAATAAGTTAAAATACAAGGAAGAGTAGTTCTATTGCCTCGGATGAGAGGGAACATGAATTGACATGTCAGAATTTATATAGTAATATATAAACGCTCACGGTACACACTAAGTAATCATCTAATGGTGTGTGAAGCAGTTCAGCAATGAGTCCTTATAAAGGATAAAAAGAAGTCTTATCTGAATGTTAGCCAGATACCATAAAATAGGACTGTATTTTAACTTATTATTTATCAGAACGCTTATAAATAGAAAGAAAAAATTAATTATTGATTTTCCAGAAAAATTTCAAGAAGATCAACCCGTATTGTTTAGTATTTTAAATGGAAATAAATTGCAAAAATACCATGGAATAATAAAATATGAGATATATAGTAATCATTATTTCATAGACATTAAAAATTATATTAATTCAATAATTTTTAGTGAATTAGATATAAATAGAACAATGTTTATGCATAAATATTTTAATTCAGCTGTCTATGGATCTTGGCCAGAAGTATCTTCTTTAAAAGACTTACATTATATGTTAAAAATACTTTCAACACTAAATGAATTGTAGTATGAAATATGATGTTACCAAGTTGTCGATTACATATCCAAAATACTTTGTAAAAGACAATAAAGTTATATTTAGTATATATCGTAAAACAAAAAATAATAAAAAGCTTTCTAAATATACAGGAACAATATCTAAAAGTCCATATAGCAACAAGTATTTTATGTTAAAATTATTAGAATCATTAAACGAACATTAATATGAAATTACTTATTATAATTTTACTAATCTATTTTGGGCCATTAATTGGTAATCATCTAATATTACGTAAAGAATTTAAAAAAAGTATAAAAAATGGTGATACAAATTTGTATGATCAAGATTACATAACACTTTCTGAATTTTACGATTGGTATAAAAATAAGGTTGAGCTCTCTATATTTTTTTACTTTTATTGCCCCATAACAAATTTTCTATTTTTTCTTGCTATGTTGATAGGTCTATTAGTTGAATTTATACTGAATATAAAATTTTTTAAAATTAAATAATATGAATTGGTTAAAAGTATTATTACATAGACATATGTGGGAAAATATCAAAAGTTATAAGATTGATTTTTATCGTCCAGAAGATGTTGAAAAGAAAATGCCAACGAGATATAAATGGGTATTTATTCAAAAATGTAAAATTTGTGGCAAATTGCAACGTGTTGTATTTAAAGAAGAATAAGATATTATTTTAATCAACATCATGAATGAACAATATATAACTATCAAAACAAATACAACTATAATTGAAGTTCAAGGTAAAGATTATACAGTGTGTATTAATTTTAATACAGTTCTTAGTTTTTATCATGATACTGCACAACGTACATTTGTTGTTACATTTAGTAATCCAGATGGAAATATAAACCGTAATAAATATACGGAAGTTACAGATTTTAAAATTTATAGCGTTTAAACGACAAACTTATGAAAATATTTGGAAAAGATTTCTAACTTTATTTAGACACTACCTCTGTTCTTTGTATGTATTACAACCGTTCAAAAAAATACATTAGAGTAACTTTTAGACACCATCTAAAAGGTTATGAAGAAATGTTGGAACATAATGACATCAATAGTATTGAATATTAAATATTAAAATGAAACTCAGAATTAGACATGTGGTGTATAGCCACAGAAAAGGTTTACGTTGGTACTTTAAATCTACAAAATCTAAAAATATGTTTATAATATCTTTATATCCTAAAGACATTAAACTATTAAAATTTGGATTTTATTTTTTAATACCACCACTTAAAGTAACACATATTAAAGGTAATTGGTAAAATGAAACAATGTATTACTTTCCGAACTGCTAAACTTGCTAAAGAAAAACAATATATAAATGGTAAAAAGTTTCCTAAACCTTTTACTAAATTAGGATATATTGCAAATAGTGCTATTTATGATGATTATGGCAGATTTATAAAAAGTAGATGGTATAATCCTAATAAGAAACGTTATTTAGCTCCTTCTCAATCACAACTTCAGAAATGGTTAAGAGATGTATATAATATTCATATTTTTGCTGTACCAAATAGTCATGGGTGGATATATGAAATTGTTAATATTAATTTTTCAGAAAATATGATGATACCAATGCGTAAAGTAAGAGCAAGCAAAATACAATATAATACATACGAGGAAGCATTGGAAGAAGCTTTATATGAAAGTTTAAAAGATTGGATATAAAAATTGAAACTTTTATATTCTTTATATAAATAAAATTTTAATATGCGTTATTTGTTATATACTGGAAATGCTACAGATTCTGTAATGACAATGTTAAATAGAAATCAATATAAATTAAAAACTGATGACTTCTTATATAAAATATTAGTATCTGTTAAATTTCCTTATAATATTTTAATAGATCGAAAAAAGAAACTTTATTATCTTATTTACACAGACGTTGATATTCACTCAATTACTGGTGATGCAGCAGTTCTTAGCTTTAACAATTCACATGAAATATCCGATGAAATAAAAAGATTAGATTTTTATTCCACGGCAAATATAAATCCTACTATTTCAAATAGATTTGAGGATATGATCAACAACAAACAGAATGTTAATAAGATAGTATCAATTGATAAAACAATTCATGATTTTAAGAAAGCGTTTCAACCTGGAAGAATTGTACAATTAACAGTAAAAGGTAATGAATATTTTGGAATCATCCTTTGTTCTAATACAATTATGTATATGGATAAAAAAGGTTTAACTAAAGGGTATTTAAATATTGATTTTGATAAGCTTTTTACAGATGAAAATTATACAATCCATAACATTCTCGTACCGACATTAACTTGTTTTAGTTTGGCAGAGTATAAACAAATGTGTATTGCTTGGTCAAATGAAAAAAAAGAAGCAACAAAAGTAAAGAAAACAAAAGCGGAAATCGAAAAAGAATTAGGATTGTCTCCTGGTACTTTGGAAATTTATTAAATTAAAAATTTTACATTTTTGTTTTTATATGAGTAAATTTATTCGTGGCGATCAACTGGATAAATATGTTGAATCCGATAAAGAAATAATTCGTTCTGATAAAAAGAAAATAAAAAAATTTAAAGATTCTGATGAATCAAAGAAACAATCCAATAAAAAAGAATTAAAATGACATACGGATTAAATGACATTTGTCTAGTACCAGCACGTATTAGTAAAATAGAGCATCGTGCTGAATGTTGTCCATATAATTTTGATGGAATGTTGCCTTTGTTTACTGCTCCAATGAACTCAATTATCAATGAAAACAATTATCAAGTTTTTTTAGATAATAAGGTTAATACTATCATTCCAAGAGGAGTTGATTATAATAAACGATGGGAACTTTCTACAAAAACATTTGTTGCATTTGGATTAGCTGAATTTGAAAGTTTTATTAAAGATTTTTCTACAATTTTTGATCAAACAAACGATATACGTTATGTTTGTGTTGATATTGCTAATGGTCATATGCAAAAACTGATTGATTTGTGTAAAAAGGCGAAATCTATGTTTGAATGGCGATTAGTATTAATGGCGGGAAATATTGCAAATCCTCAAACTTATTTGGATTATGCCGAAGCTGGTATTGATTTTGTTAGAATTGGAATTGGCGGCGGAAGTGCGTGTTTGACATCTGCTAATATAGGTATACATTATGCTATGGGTTCTTTGATTAAGGAGATTGTTGATATAAAAAACGAAATCAAGGATAAATCAAAAAATCTGCCATTTATTGTAGCAGACGGCGGTTTTGATAATTATGATAAAATCATTAAAGCTCTAGCTTTAGGTGCGGATTATGTAATGGTTGGTAAACTTTTTGCACAAACCGAAGAAGCTTGTGGAAAAGTAGTTGGTGATCGTCGTGAATATTATGGTATGTCTACCAAAAAAGCACAAATTGAAACAGGAAATCAAAAACTTAAAACAGCAGAAGGCATTGAGTTTACCGTTCCTATTTTATATAAATTACAAGGATGGTGTGAAAATTTTATCGATTATCTAAGATCAACGATGAGTTATACTAATTCTCGTAATTTAACTGAATTGCGGTATACAGAATATAAAATTATAAGTCCCTCAGAATATTTGTCTTACTATAAATAAAAAATAGACTATGTTTAATAAAGGAGATGAAGTTGTTGTCAAAAGTCTTGATGAACTTCTTAATGATAATTTACTTGTGAAAGCACAAGATTTAGAAAATGTATATTATAATAATAATATAAAATTTGTTGTATTTTCAGATTTCCCATATTATGATAAAGTGGCAACAGTTGATGAAATTGACAAAAAGGATAAAGACATTCCATATTTTCTTAGTATAGGTATTTGGGTTCCTGAATTTATGATTAAATCAAAAGAGGAAGAAAAGCTAGAACCTAAACAGGAAGAAATAGACGTTGATAAAGTAAAGGTTGAAGAAAATTTGCCTGAACAAAATGCTAAGCAAAAAGAAGTTATCATTAATAAGTTTAACAATAAGCCTTTTGGAGAATTGTTCTGTAAACTTATTAAACTTGATCCTAAAGTTGCCGAGTTTTCAAATACTACCTTTAATAAATTATTGAAACACGAACTTCAATATATTGCTAAAATTCTTGAGGATCACGGTGCAGAACACGTTGATTATAACAAACTCAAGAAGGAAGAACTTGCTGTCCATTGCTATAAAGGGACTGTAAAATTGTAATATGTATAAACTTAGAGTTTTTAGTCCAAATAAAAGTTGTGCTCCTTTGCGTAATATACCTTTTAATCAAAGAGTATTATTACGTTTAGGGAGCACAACTCCTTTAGTTTCTAAGTATAAATATTTAGAAATTAATACAACTGAGGGTATCAGAATATCAGCTAATAAAATTCGTATGAAACAAGCTTTTGATGCAGCTGGTATTTCACATAGTGAATGGATACATTCGTCTAATAAAAAGGACATTCTTGACTTTGTTATTAAACACAAAATTGTTATTGCCAAACATCATCATTCTTCCAAAGGACAAAATATTTATTATATTGATAGTATTGAAACATTAAATGATCTTTGTAACAATATAAATATTAATGATTTTGTCTTTGAAAAATATTACTTTTTTCCTAATGAGTATCGACTTCATGTAGATGTAAATCACGGTTGTTTTTATGCTTGTAAAAAAGTATTAATTCAGGATGCTGATGTTCAATGGCACAAACATGCTGATAATTCTGTGTTTGTTTTGTTGACTGAAAAACATAAATTGCCAGAATGTTGGAATAATATTATTGATGACTGTGTTAAGGCATTAAAACAAATGAATTTAACAATCGCTTGTTTCGATGTATTAAGTAGTAACAATGATTATATTATTGTTGAAAGTAATACTGCTCCAGCATTAGCAACTAATGGTTTAACATATTATTGCAATCATTTAAAAAAATATTATGATTCTCAATTTTAAATGGAAAGACTATTATTGTCAATATTATGCAGGTAGTTATTTTGTAAAAGACGTATGTTTTTCCAAGGATATTAAAAATTGGACAATAGATGATTATGCCCATGTAACAATTGTATTTCCTCATAAAAAACAAGTTCAACGAAATTATTGTCTGATTGATGAAAAGACTTTAATTTGGTATTTTAACGAAATCGCCAAATTACTTGGATTTACAATAATATTGCTTTCGAAAAGTACCTATAATTATAAGCTACAATTTAAGTGTTTTTATAATCAAAGGTATTATATATATTGTGCGATGTATTTAAGATATGTCTATGAATATCCATTTAATATACTCTTATATGCTGCTCTAAAAAATAAGGATAATTTTCCAGAATTAAATATAACACAAATCATACAATTTTATATAACATTATTTTATGAAGGAGCACGATGTCATTGTCCTACAACAGAATATCAAACTTTTTATAATATTAATGCAAAAAGTCAATTTAACCTACTAAGGGACTATTTTAATAGTGTAAAATGTACTTATTTCATTAATACTAAATATATAAAATTAATGAAACTTTTAGAACAGTTGAATACAAAACAATTACCTTACATTGTAGATAAAATAAATTCTATTGCAAATGAATACTACGTTAAACATAAAGAAAATATATGTCGTTGGTAATCAACACAATTATGCTGATTTTATTAATGATCACACTTTAGTTGATAATATTGATGAGGCAGATATTGTAATTTTTACAGGAGGTGAGGATGTTGACCCGTCTTTATATGGTTGTAAAAAGCATGAAACGACGTATTCTAATTTAAATCGTGATTTAGCAGAAAAAGAAATTTTCGAAAAAATTCGTCCCGATCAGTTAGTAGTCAGTATTTGCCGTGGCGCACAATTTATCTGTATTATGAACGGCGGTAAATTGATTCAAAATGTAACGAATCATGCTATATATGGAACTCATATGATTTACGAACCGCTTACTAATAAATACTATGAAATAACTAGTACTCATCATCAAATGCAATTTCCGTTTGATATCCCAGAGAAATATTGGTCATGTTTGTTTTATACAGCAAAAACTCGTTCTAGTAAATATGAGGGAGATGGTATTCGAGAACCACTATATGAACCTGAAATTGTATTATATAACAAACCAAATATGCCAAAATGTTTGGCAATTCAGGGACACCCTGAATATATGAGAAAGGAGTCTCCCATTGTTATAAGGTTGAATGAATTAATTAACGACTTATTGCAAAATGAAAATTAAAAATGTTACAATAGGGGCAGATCCAGAATTGTTTATCATTAATACAAAAACAAATCAAGTTGTATCTGCAATAGGATTAATACCTGGAGAAAAAGGTAAACCTTATCGAAAAGGTATGCCAAAAGGTTTTGGAGTTGAATTAGACTGTATTTTGGGAGAATTTAATATCCCTCCTAGTACATCAGAATATGATTTTGTTAGCTCAATAAAATATATGAAAAATTGGATTCGTAATTGGGTTAAACAATATGATGACAATCTTGATATATGTTGTTGTGCATCAATGCCTGTACCAGTTGATCAATTGTTGGATCCAAAAGCACACGAAATTGGTTGTGCTGTCGATTTCAATGCATATACAGAAACAGAAAATGAAAAACCGTGTTCTTATCCAAATAATACAAGGGTGGCTGGTTTACATTGCCATTATGGATATCAATCTCCTAATGTAGAGACTTCTATCAAATTAGTTAAGTTTTTTGATTTATGTTGTGGTGTTCCATCTATTTTATATGATAGAGATACGTTTCGTAGAACATTATATGGTAAAGCAGGTAGTTTTCGTTTTTGTAAATATGGTGTTGAAGCTAGATGTTTAAGTAGTTTTATGCTTAATGATGAATATTTACCTTTAATTTATAAACAAGCTATGTTGGCAGTCGATATGGTAAATGAAGGATTACCTTTACCTGATGGTGATTTAGTTCAAAAATGTATTAACACTTCTAATAAAGTATTGGCTGAACATTTGATTAAATTATATGATATATGTGTGGAATAGGTGGTATAATTTCAACTAAAAAAACTGAGTTTAATATAAATCATTTTAATATACTTGGAACGTTAAATGATGAACGAGGTGGAGATAGTTGTGGTATTTTTATAGATGGGCAATATAAATATGGGATTAATGATAAAAAACGATTTCGTAATTTTACCCTCGATGTTAAATATCCACAGTCTGCATCAATTGCATTGCTACATTGTCGTAAAGCATCTAACGGATATGCAGTAAATTTAAATCAAGCTCAACCTGTAATTATTACAAGAGATAATCAAGTTAAATTTGTATTAATGCATAATGGAACAATTTATAACATTAATGCATTAGCCACAAAATATGTTCCAGAACTAAAGACCACCAACATGTCTGATTCTCAAATTTTAGCAGAGATTATATATAAGTGTGGTTATAATGTTTTGGGAGAATATACTGGTTCTGCCGCATTAGTAATGGTAGATTATCGATCAAAAACTCCTGAAATATTTATGTTTAAAGGTAGTTCTTGTTATAATGATCAAGGTACAGATTGTGAACGACCATTGATGTATATGATAGAAAATAATAAATTTTATTTTTCATCAATGTATTCTTCTTTATATTGTATTGATTATAAAAATACAATTTACGATTTTCCAACAAATCAGTTATGTAAAATTGAAAATAATCAAATTTATTTAGTTAAGGATATTGATCGAACTGCGTTAAAACAGGATACATATTTTCGAAAAGGTTTCTATTACAATAGTACATCATATATTACTTACAATGATGCTTTGTATTATAGCAATATTACTGGAATGTATATTATAAATGGTGCTCCCGCTCATGGTAAATATATAGTGTATCCTTCTGGATATTTATTGCCAGCAATATATGTACCAGATGTAAAAAATAAGTCAAATACACTGTACTTTTTTCAAGGTCGACTTTTATATAATAAAGCTTGTTATGACTTTCTTGAAAGTATAAATGACTTATTTGAAGATACTGTTTTATCAGTTGATTGTCCAGAAATTATTGATTATTTTGCATATAGTCCTCGTATTATGAAAGGTTCTTTAATGACAGTTGAAGAGGATTTTAAATATGTTAAATATATGGATGGATCATATGTTACACTATTTAATAATTCTAATAAAATTGAAGTTAAAGGAGGAATAGCGATTACTAGATTAATTAATAGTATTATAGCATTAGAAACCTTTAATAAAGATACAAAAGATGTCTACTTTAACTTTGATGAGTTGGAAAAACAAGTTATATCAATTATAGCACAAAAACTTACAGATCAAGATGATATACAACAATATAACTAAAGAATGGTGTGATAATGCTTTGTATCGCGGGATTGTTTATATTGATAATAAATACATTGAATTTGGTTTCTTTGATGTAGACACATATTCTGTTCCTATTGTAGTTAATGATTGTTTGTTTTATCTACAAAGATCCGAAAATTGTAAAGTACCTTTGTATTGGATGAATAGTAGTGGATGTTATACTCTTAATTGTGCTAACAGCGATAATATAATTACGCATTCAAAATGCGTTTGGAATTATCCAATAAATCAAGTTTATAATTTTTCTAAGTTAAACTTAGTTCCAAAAAATATTGTAGTCGATTCAGAAAAAGAATTTAATTATATTAAATCTTTTACTTTTGGACTTGAGTATGAAACATCAGCAGGCAATGTTCCTTGGATAGATTGTATTAATTATAATCTTGTACCTTTATATGATGGCTCTATTTCAGGACACGAATATGTGACTTTTCCACTTACATACTCAGAACTACCATTAATTAGAAGACATCTTGATTTACTTAAAGAATGGACAAAATATAATTATAATTGTTCGCTTCATATACATTTTGGTCAATTTCCCATTGATGAAAATACAATTTTGAAACTGTGCAAAAGTTGGTATTATTTTCAATGGCAAATAAGTAAGTATATACCTGAGTATAGTTTTTATGTTGAAAAATATAAAGACAATGGAAAAGCATATAATAAACCGTTTCCTAAAATATTATCTTTAGCAACTTTTTATAACAAGTATACAGGTAATATATTTGAAAGCAATAAAAGTTTATATTTATCAAATTTATATGATTCAACAGAAGAACATAAATGGCAAGTAAACGGTAGATATTTTAATATGAATATCATGCATTTGATTTCTGGTAAATCACATAAAACAGTTGAGTTTAGGTTTTTAATGCCAACAACAGACTACTCAGAACTTAAATGGTATTTACTTATATTAGGTGCTTTTTTAACGTATGTAATAAAATCAGACGATACCGCTTATAGTAAAATAACTATAGAAAAAGTCATTGATTTTGTTTTTCCAAAAAGTATTGCCGAAAAATTGAAAATTGAAGGTATCAAACTGTGTCATCTTCGTAAATTTCAAATAAATTACCATGATTATAGTGGAACAAATCTTTGGTTAAAATCTCTTTATCTCAAAGAAATTTGCAAATTTGATATGTAAGTTATAGGTTTTTTACAGATTTTTTGGTATCTTTGCTGTATAACTAAAGATATAAACGGGAACATGGTGTAATGGTAGCACAACAGTCTTTGGCAAATTTTATAGTATAAATGTATGAAATGTGAATGATGTAATCAAGAATTTGAAAAAACAAGAAGTAATAGAAACAATGTAAGATTTTGTTCTAGAAAGTGTTATTTAGAGTATCATTCTAGAGAAAAATATGAAAGATATTTAAAAGATAATTCTATTGCATATGGTTATCAAAATATGCAAAAGTATAAAAAATATTTTCTAGAAGAACAAGACTATAAATGCGCAATATGCGGAATGAGTAATACTTGAAATAATAAACCTCTTGTTTTTATTTTAGATCACATAGATGGTAATGCAGATAACAATTATCGAAATAATTTACGGTTAGTATGTCCTAATTGTGATTCACAATTAGATACTTATAAATCTAAAAATAAAAATTCTGCAAGAGCCAAATACAGAAAAATTATAACTATAAAAAATTCGGAGCCTATTAGTGGAAACACTAATAGTGGACACGATGATAACGTTGAATCCTTAACAGATAATGCTGATGGTAACGACGTCGGAATAGAAGAAATTCTAGCCGCGAACGAGTAATAATTTCTAGAAATTAATGAAAAAAGAATTTAAAAATTTATTAGTTGGATTAGCTTTGGGTGACGGACATATTACGAAAAATGGACGTTCTCTTAGAATTCAACATTGCGCTAAACAAAAAGAGTATTTACAATACAAAATAGATTTAATCAATTCATATTTAGGAACTGATAAAGTTAAGATCCACGAATTTGATAATAGTGGATATCCTGGTGTTAGAATGTGGTATTTTAATCCTTTTTGTAAACATATTCGTAGGTGGTTGTATAAGGACGGATATAAAAAGATAAAAAAAGAATTATTATATAGATTGACAGATAGAGAAATTGCTATATGGTATATGGATGATGGTTGCTTGTATGATAGTCATAAAGGAACTGGGCATATGCAATTAAAAATATCTACCTGTTGTAAAACACAAGCAGAAGCATTAGATTTAATAGAATTTATGAGTCATAAATATGATGCTCATTTTTTTATTATAAAGGAAAAAGGTAAGTACTCAATTGGATGTGGTAAACAAAGCGCAAAGAAATTTTTAGATAAGATTAAGCCGTTTGTTATAGACAGTATGTCATATAAACTACTTGATCATGAAAAATGAAATTATGTAAGATAATCGTGCACCTAAGTCGAAAGATATGGTGAAGACGTACTCTAGACTACAAACGAAAGGTAGTGAAAACTATAGTGGTAAGCAAAACTGTAAGAGGAAGCTTCCAAAACTTCTGGTAAGGGTTCGAATCCTTTTGTTCCCGCTAACATATTGATAATCAAGGCGTTAGATTTCTAACGCCTTATTTTATTTTAAATAAAATGAACAAAAAGCAAATATTAGAAAAGACATTTGGATATTTATTTGTAGATAATCCAGATCCGTTATATATAAGAGCTTTGGCTCATTTAGGAGCAAACTCTGTATTTACATACAAACCAAAAAATTGTGAACCTATCGTATATTGCGGTAGGCCATATTATGATTTATGTCCTTTTTCAGAGATATATACACCAGAAAGATTTCAAACGTGTTATTTTAATATATGTACAGAAGAAAATTTAAATGATTTTGAAAAATTTAAAATACGTATAACTGGAAAATTTGACCCTACAATGAAATATATGTATTTTTTACCGTTTTATTTATACTTTAAATAATGTTAGAAGAACTTGAAAAACTCAGATATATATTTGTCGAAAATGCCGATCCTTCATATTTACGTACACTTGTACATTTAAGTTCTAAACCTATATTTGTGAGTGATATGTATTTAATACCACTGGTATGTGTTGCCAGACATTATGGATCAAATGTTAGCTCTGTATATAAATTATATGACTTTAAATTGAACGCTAATGTTACATTTACTCCCTGTTCTGAGAAAGATAAATTAAATATAGTAAAGGAGTTTGAACGAAATGGTAAAGAATGGATGCATTCTATACTGCTTTATTTTCCAACAATTTATTTTAAATAATTATGTCAAATGAAGAACTATATAATGAATTAATATCGCATCATTATCTTTTTATTGAAAACGTTGATCCTCGGTATATTAGAAATTTAGTTTATTTAGGTACAATTCCAATATTCATGTTTGAAATATTTGGAGAAAGAAAAATGTATACAGCCGTAAAATCATCAAGACTTCTAGCTCCTCCTTCTTTAATATACGATATTAATCAATCTAGTAATCCTTGTTTTTATCCATGCACAAAGGATGAAATAAATAGTTTTATCGAAAAGATCAAAACTAAATATACAGAATCATTGTATTACTTAGTTGGCCAAGATTTACCATATATATGTTTTAACTAATTATGAAAAAAATCATAATAAAAATATTTATTTACGGATTTACTATACTTTTAATATGGTTAATGAGTGTAGAAATTCGTCAATTACGAACAGATTTATCCAATGCTACAACTAATATAAAGGCTTATGCGGCAGAAAACGATGAATTAAAAAAGAGTCATATTACTTTTCAAGTAGAGAGAAAATCTCTTGAATTATATAATGATTCATTAACAAGAAAAATGAGAGAGATTGCAAACGAAAACAAGATTAAAGACAAAAAGATTAACGCTTTGCAATATCAATTAGAACACTTTTTTAAAAAGGATACCATATTTATTAGAGATACAATTTTCAAAGAACCTGATTTTGTTCTTGATACTTGTATTATTGATGAATGGAATAAAAGTTGTTTGCATTTGGCATATCCTGGAGTTATTGCTATTAGTAACGAATATAACAATGAAAAATATATTACGTTACATTCTCATAAAGAACCGATTAAGCCTCGTAAATGGTTTTTACCTCGTTGGTTTACTAGAAAACATACTATAGTTGAAGTATTAATTGTAGATAAAAATCCTTATGTAACAACTCCAAAACAACGATATATTGAAATAATTGACAAATAATATGGAAATTAAAATAAATACCAAATTTACTATTGGCGATAAAGTGTATATTTGTTATAGATCTGCTTTTTATAATGATGAACATCTTATGTATGATGAAGAACCAGTAACCATTAAAAATATCCTTTTTGTATGAAATGGAAACGATAAGGATATAGAAACCGTTTATTATTTTCAAGGTAATAAAACTCGTCCTGAAACACTGGTATTTAAAACGTTAGAAGAAGCAAAGCAATATTGTAAATTACATGACTTAAATGACTAAATGAGAAGATTTTTATCGTAAAGGACTTTTAAAAGAAAATGAATTTGCAGATTTGTTAGTTGCGAAAGAAGGTGGTATAACAAAACATGCGTCCAAAAAGGATGATATTTATGGGCATGTTGATATTATTTGGACGATTAATGATCACGATTATCTTTTTGATGTTAAAAGCTTAAAAAAGGCAAATAGAAGTGATTGTACACCAGATGATAGTATCCATTGAATTGAATTACAAAATGTTAATGGAAATATAGGATGATTATATGGTAAAGCACATTATATTGCATTTGAGACATTATCTGATTGGTTAATTGTTAAAAGAGCTGATATTATCGATATGCTTAAAAATAAGATAGTTGATAATGCTATTTCGAAAAGTAAGAATTTTTATACATTTTATCAAAGAGATGGTAGACAAGATATTGTTGTTAAAGTACCAACTAAAGACTTACGAGAAATTGCACGAAACGTTTTAAAAAAATAAACACTTTGCTATGGAACAAATACTGTTAGATTATTATATCGTGATCCCAAAAACTAAAGATCTAAAGTATGTGAAAATGTATTGTGATATGGGATATGTACTATTATATAAAGACATGACAAAAAACAATATTATAAATGTTAGTATTGATGCTCGTGTTATACAAAATTGTGTCACTAAAAAAGGTCGTGTAAAAGCTACAAAATGGTTTAAGAGCAATTGTATACAAGTTGTTTCTGAAAAAGATATATCAAATTTCAGTTGTGACGATCTTCGTTTATGTTGGAACAATACATATATACTTTCTATAGCTCATAATAGTTCAACATTTTGTCATCTTATTTTAAAGATTAGTGATCAATGAAAAAACTAAATATAGCACTCGTTGCACATGATGCACGAAAACAAGAATTAATTGATTGGGTTAAATTTAATAAACACTTATTATATAACCATCATATTACTGCTACTGGCACTACAGGTAGATTACTTGGTAATATCATGGTTAAACAAGTTGCAGAAACAGACTGGAAAGGAAATGAATATTTTGTAAATAAATATTTAAATGTAACCTCTGTTCTTTCTGGACCTCTTGGAGGAGATCAAATGATTGGTGCAATGATTGCACAAGGTCAAATTGATGTATTGATTTTCTTTTGCGATAATCTTATTACACAAGGACATCAAACTGATATTTCAGCATTAACACGATTAGCATCTTTATACAATATTGCTTTTGCAACAAATAGAACTACCGCTGATATGATCCTCACATCATCATTATTTGCAAATGAAGAATATTGTCCTGTAAAAGCAGATTTCAGTAATTATTTAAATCGTAAGCTTTAATTATGTCGAGAAGTCGTAAATTGCCAATTATTAAAGATAGATGTTCTAAAAAAATTTATCATCGTACAATTAAAAGAAGAATAAGAAACTATATCAGAAGTCACTTTTCTAAATTAATTGATGATAATTTTGATGTTGTTATACCAAATTTCAAAAGTATTGTTAATGATTATGATTATTCTGATTATACTTGTAATTTAATGAATAGTCGAGATATTGATTTAAAAAACAAGTGGTCTAGAAAATAAACACATTTTAAATAAAAAAGATATGAGTAAAGTAGTTAAATATTATTATAGTAGTCCTGTTTATAAGGCTACTATTATGAATAATCCTATTTTAAATAAGACAGTTGTTAGTAAAGTACGTCATGAAAAACGTTATACGATGGCTGCTGTTTTTGATGATGTCGAGAAGACTATCAAGTTTGGTCTTTCCATATGTATGCCTCAAGATAATTTTTGTAAGGCAGTTGGACGACAGATTGCAGAAAAGAACGCAATTGAAAAGCCTTTTCATGTAATTGAAGGATTTTCTGGACGTAGAAACGATTATGCTGATGAAGTTATGCAAATTATGGTTGATAAAGAAGCAAGACTTCTGAAGCATAATAATCCTAATCTTTTTAATCCTAAGTATTTTACAGATGACCGACATGATTTTTAATGGAAAAATAAGTATTTCTACTGATAGTAAAGATGCATTTATAGAAGATTTCAACAAATTCTTAGAATCCAAAAAGGCTGTATTTAGAGGAGCAATAAGAATTGATGAATTTGATGATGCTGAAATTATTGATGATTAAAATTTATACTGATGGAAGTTATAAACCAACAACAGAGCAAGGAGGATATGCCTCAATAATTACTGAGAATGATCAAGTAATTAAAATTTTATATAACGGATATATTCATACTACTAATAATAGAGCTGAATTAATGGGAATATTATATGCATTAGAGTATTTCAAAGATTCTACAGAATTAGAAATTTATTCTGATTCAAGCTATATTGTAAATAGTATTAATAATGGTCATGTTAAACGATGAATCGAAGAACACGATAATTCAAAAAAAAATATGGATTTATGAACTCGAATAAGTAAATTATTAGATTTTCATAATGTAACATTTTTTTGAATTAAAGGTCACAACAATAATAAATTTAATGAACTTGCTGATTGTTACGCAAATATTGCAGCAATCGTAATTAATCCAAAAGAAGATGTTAAAAAAATTTAAGTGTTTAAAAGTCGGAAATCATTGGTATCCTAGTATTAGACATAACTTAGGTTATATTTGTGGTTTTGATGAGAAGATTGATCGATATCTAAATGTTTTAGATATATCAAAGTGTGGTGAACTTACTTTTGAATTTGAAGAATTGGGAGTTATTGTAGAGGGTATTAATATCATTTATTTTAATGAAGATGATATTACTCGTTATTTAACAACAGATGATGAATTTGACCTCAGATTTGTTGTTAATGGGCATGAATTTACAATTTCTTCAGATTTATATTGGCTATTAGAAGATATATTTGATTTTGATTTTTATGATGCAAGTTATAAAATTCACATTTATTAAATAACTTATTTAACTGATTTAATTATGATAATTAAAAAAGAGGCAAACGATCCCGTAGAAGAAAAAGATAATAGTAGAAGAAAATGCACATTAAGTAAAGAAATCCAACAATTATTGCTTCGTCAGCTTAAACATGAATTACAAAATCATAATGCATATATGAATTTTGCTAATTATTTTGGAGTTCGAGGTTTTGTAGTACTTGAAGAGTATTATAAAGAAAGAGCAGATGAGGAATATTTGCATCATTCATGGATTCGTAAATATTTAAATGAAAATGATGCAGAATATATCTATCCAGCAATCGACCAATTTGATAAAAAAGTAGAAAATATGATGGATCCGTTTGAAATAACAGTTGATCTTGAAATTGAAACTACTTTGTTGATTAAGGAGATTGTCGATCAAGCTGCAGAGGAAGGAGATTGGGCAACATTTAATTGGTTAAATGGTCACGATAAAGAGACAGGAATGTTAGTTAACGAGCAGGTGAACTTTTGCCTGACTGCATAGTAATATGTAGCAAGAACAAACCAAAAACGGTAAATTCTGAGATGAAAATACCGTGCTAAATTTAATAGTAATATATTAAATCAGTGTAACGCATAGATTCTGAACCTTAGAGATAAGAATAAAACGAATCCAAGAGTGGTTTGCTCCTATTAAATAGGATGAAAATATATGCTGAACTATAGTGAAATGAAACTATAGAAGTATAGATAAAAAGCTATACGATAACAATTTGAGAAGAAGAGTCAATAAGCCGTACCGTTCGAGACATAGCTGCATCCGAAGGTAGTTGGTTGCGAAAAGAACGATCTATAATGGCTGCTTATAAAAGAGAATAAAATATGTCAAATATTAGCTTTCATGAATTTAAATCATTTGATGAATTAAAAAAATACTTTATTAGATCATCATATTATGATACTGAAACAAAATCACTTAATAAATTAAAAATGTATCATAATCTTGGCTACGATTTACTTTATAAAGACTGTCGTGATGTGAGTTCACGTATAAAAGAAATTCAATTTATGTCGGCTGAAGATTTTTATATGACATATGGATTTGATAAAATCGTACCCGATTGGTACAAAAAGTGGTTGAAAAAAGAATATTCGCTTAAAGAATTTCAAAGTAATAGGTATAAGATTCTAAAACCTAGTGATTTTAAATACATAACAGAGTTAAAAACGTTATATCTCTATATGACCTATCGACAACCAATAATATACCATGTTGATAAATATGGACACTTAATTACAAATATAGAATTGATCGTAATCTAATAAAATATTTAAAGAATTTTAAATATGACTTTTTCTCTTAACTCTTTTAAATCATTCGACGAATTTAAAAGCACTTTACTTGAGTATCACATAATGTTACCTCAAACAAAGTCGTATAAAAAGTTAAAAATGTATTGCGATATGGGATATTGTCTGTTATTTAAGGATACACAGGATGTTAATTTAAGGATTGCTTCATTTGTAATAACAACTCTTGATGGTAATTGTTATATAGACCTTTCTGAACTTGATTGGCGTATAAAACATTACAAAAGTGCCATAGAGCATCTAAAAATTTATAATAATTTTAATTTACTTTTAAGTAATCGATATAAAATAATAACACCAAAAGATTTTGAGTATATAAGTGGCGCAAATTCTGAAATAATTGTTAGTAAAAATAATAATGATGATAATCTAGCAATAATTAACGGTTGGAATTTAAAGCAACACAGATTTACTTGAAATTATCTCTATGTTATAAAATTTTAAATTAATATTAAATGTCCTCAAAAGAACTTTTAGAACAGAATTTTATTATATATGAAAATCAGTCAGACGATTATATTAAAGCAGCGTTAAATATAGGTATGGGTTTAATAGCAGTTTCGACGGAACCTTTAATTGCCAATGGGATTAGAGTGTTTTATCGTGCACCTAAAGGTATATACTGTCTTTTAGACTTATTAAATTTAAAAACATTACGTAATCCTTTTAATTATGGATTTTCTTTAAATCGTGTGAACCTGCCTATAACAAGTCTGAAAACGTTATATTATCGTTTGAATGACGGGCAATATGATTATATGCGAATTACTTATTTTAAAGAATACAAAAATGATTAGTTTACCAAATACAATTAGAAATCTGTATTATATAGGAGATCTACATGGCAATCTTAATTATTTACGGTATATTACAAAAACGAATGATTTAATAAATAGTTGCATAATATGTCTGGGAGACATCGGTATTGGATTTTCTCCAAAAGAAGATAAACAAGTAATCTCATATCTAAACAAGTTTTTTAAACTGAGAAACGTATATATTATTGCTTTATATGGTAATCATGATGATAATACTTATTTTACAGATTCTGCGTTGCAAGAAAACCAATACATTTATTTAATACCATCTTATACAGTAATTAATGT
>ERZ1034855.44-NODE-44-length-67161-cov-23.617337_pt1 | contig 67161 bp, 81 predicted proteins | sample MGYA00520699_ERZ1034855 | MGnify/ENA primary metagenome ERZ1034855 (study PRJEB33766, sample SAMN09781730) | gut metagenome | biome: gut microbiome | host: Homo sapiens | place: Madagascar | study: EMG produced TPA metagenomics assembly of the PRJNA485056 data set...
AGCTTCTCCTTGTAAGGAGTGAGGGCTTCCATAACGGCTACCTTCTTGTCGAGGTCACAATACTTTGCTTGCAACGCATCGTACTGGTCTCTCTGATTCTTGTACAGACCGAAGTCCGCATCAATCTGAGACTTGTACAGACCGAACTCTGCCTCCATTGCACGGCGGTTCTCAGCGTTGATAGCCTCTGTAGCACCCTTATACATAGAGAACTTCTCTGCGATGTCAGTTTCACGCATAGCGTAGAACTTGTTAGCGGTGTCGAGCTTCAAACCGAACATATCGGTAAGCAGCTTCACCTCATCAGCGCATTCCTTCTCCATTACCTGCAAGGCGGTCGGCTGATTAGCATTCGCATTTGCGCCATAGCCGTTTGCGTTGATATTCACGTTCTCAGGCATATTGCTGCCACCGAGAGAACCAAACACGCTGCGATTACCGCCAAACAACCAAGCACCAAGACCGAGTGCAGTACCAGCTATGCCAAGACCCAATCCTGTGCCTGCGATACCTTTAGAAGCATACTCGTCGTGCTTCTTCCCCTCTTCGTAGATTTTCTTCTCTACTACTTTTGCATCTGTCATCTCCATAATACAATCTTTTTAAATCCTCAATATTAACTAACACTATTCTGTAACGTTACAGGCACAAAATTAGCGTGTTACGACAAATGAAGCCATAACACGCTCACACTTTTTATTATCCCTTGTAAATCAGTTATTTAGGTTGATAGCATATACTATCATTTCTTATGGGTCTTTCTTATAAACGGCAGTATGTCCCATTTCTTCCACCATCTAACATGACCTCCTACGTCTTGCTGTCCGTTTGGAATATCTCCTCTTTTTACCATTCTGTTGAGTGTAGCTTCACTGACACCAAGCTTACGTTGTACTTCTTCTTTAGACATCATTGGGTTCATCAGATTAGGAAGATAGTCTTCGCATAATTCTTCTATATCTTCATCTGACATTCCACAAGCTGTTACCTTTTCTCCATTCTTCTGTTGTTCCCATGCCTTCATACAGCTCTCATACAGAGATTTCAGAATGAGAGCCAAAGTGTAATAGTTGAATACTTTTCTTTTCATAACCTTTTTGCTTTAGAAGAAAAACCTTTTACCTATCCTTGTTCTTGTTAAGAACCAATCTATTACCCAGTATAAGTAAAATACTCCTGTCATTACTATTACAGACATACATGACATTACCATATCTTTTGTAGTATACCACGACCAATAAGTGAGATGTATAGCATTTACACCGAAGTAGTAAAAGAACGGAATCCTGTATACCCAACACAGCCAGAAGAATCTACTGAACAGTATGAGCACAAGTGGTAATACATACAGTAACACATATATAAATGTGTAGCTTGGCCAGTGTTCGGAATGCACGATAAACATTTCTCTCGGATTCTGAGAAAAATCCAACATGGCAAAACTATGCCACACCATTATACATATAGGTAGCCATTTAGTTATCCACTTGATGAATTTCAACAATCTTCTTGAATAGCTGTTACCACTCATTATTAACAGCGAGATAACCTCGCTCACGTCCATTCCGTCTAAAACAGAAAGGAGTGCCTTTTTCTTTTCATCTGTCATATGCATTAAGTTTAAATATATTGTTGTCGTTGCAAATATAACTAAATGATATAATTATTGTGTTTGTTTTGTTATTTATTTACAAATAAATAATTTAAACTTACAAGTTATAGCTGTGTGCGCACATAAAAATAGCATATTGTTGCAATTTGAAAGTAAAAGCCTTGCCTATCTATCACAGACAAGCAAGGCGCATCCTAAAACAATCTGTTACCTTATAAAAAAGATAAACCTAACTATTTCATTTGTCGTATTAAATAAATTATTAGTGATATAACAGCTACTATTAATCCTATTGTTACAGTACGTCCTACTTCGATGCACCAACGCTCCCAAAGGTTTAATGATGGAGTCTTAGTAATGTATGCAGACGGTGGCTTGTATGCCTTACTTAATGTGTCGGCTTTCATAGACAACAGAGCAAAGTATCTGCCCTTAATGTCTTCAAGCGAGTCACGCAAGATTCTCTCTGTGCTTGTCTGTGTAGAGTTCTCTCTCCAGTGCCAAGCTTCATGCTTCTTGACGTTACCCTGCTCGTCTACAACGGTCGCAACAGAATCCTTAACGGATGAAAACTGCTTACTAACGTTATCCACAATGTTTTCCACAAATCTGTTGTGCCACATCGTATCAGCCTTGATAACCGTGTCCGTTCTCACGATTGTACGCTCATATACCATCGGCTTGCTCGTAGTGCAGCTACACAGAGCAATAATTAACAGCGACAAAAGTGCCAACATTAGGAGCATTGATTTGCTCCACAAATCATCTTTCTTTGTTTCCATATTATTCTAATTTATTGTTTGTATCGTCTCCTTCCAAGACTTCCTCAACAGCTTCGCCTACATCTGCATCCTTTTTTTTAATGATTGCAATGATAAGTCTTTTGACAGAGAATTTGTTTTTAACTCCATGCAGCTCACACACATGCCCCACAATCGAGTCCACCTCCCACACACAGCCAAAGCCAAGGCCTATTGCAGCAGTGGTGGTGTGTGTCGCCCATCCCAACGGCTCGAAGATAGCCAGACCGAGCACCGAACCTAATATAAGGTAGGTGATATAGTCCACCGCCTTGTTGCACGTTCGCCGTCCCGCTCTCGAAAAGCGGAAATGCTCATGTTTATGCAGACTCTCGCTCACGCCGAACCAGAAGTCAGCCACTATCAGCACCACTATCAGCACCAACATCCATCTTAGGTCGAAGAGCGCAGACAGCGCCTCCCCTCCCATTGTCCCCAAAACGACGGCCTTACCCGTACTTGTAGTCAAGTTATTAACCATCCAATCAATCTTTTTTACATTAACAAAAATCCCAAACAAAAGAATAATCCTTCCTAAAAACCAAGAAGCTCAGCAGCTCAGTCCAGCCTCCTTCATAGCCTTTCTCACCGTCCCGAACATCTTCCCCATCGTCTCCACGTAGTTCGGAGCCGTCGCATACTTCTTCCGCCCCTCCTGTATCTTCTTCACGTAGTTCTCAGGACTCATCCTGTACGCCCAAGCCTCAGGCCACGATTTCTTCAGCACAGCCGCATGGTCTCTCAGCGCCTCGCCCAGAGTAGCGTAGTTTCTGAACAGACGCTTGCAAGTATACTTATACAGGCCCTTGCCAGCCACATACTCTATCTTCACCACCTTTTCCGGCGCCGTGAACCTCACCGTCTTCGTCCTGAAGTATTCATGCGTTGTGACAAGCAGACACTTGTCAATAGGCCATCCTCCTCTCGTTATACCAAATACATTATACTTGCCGATGGCGCTCTTGCCCCATCCGCTTTCCAGTGCCGCCTGAGCTATGATAAACACGGGCGAAATGTCCGCATTATAAGCCGCAGGAGCCATCCATTTACAAAATTCCTTAGGTGTCATCTTCTTATTTATTATTTGTCAGTTATTATTTATTATTTGCGCCCATTAAGCAGCCCCTCAAAGAGGCTTAGACAGGCTCAGTGAGGCCCATTATACGTTTAAGGGCGATTATCGCCGCCACACAGCTTATCGCGCACACCTCGCACCAGAACAGCCAGCAGCGACGGTCAGTCACAGCAGCCACCACAGCAGCCACGCCGTACACAGCCACCACGGCGGGCATCGTCGCCAGTCCCCATATCACGCTCGCCAAAGCCGAGACGATAGCCCCCGCCTTATGCACAGCCCTGTCCCCCTCCTCAAGGTAGGCAGGGGCCGTACCCACGAAAGCCAGACCCGCACACGTCAGAAAAGCCGCCGCGTCGAAGCCTCCCATATCAAGCATCGTAGGGAGAAACGCGAAAGCCATCGCCACAAGCAGGAAAGGCATCAGCCAGTTACACCCCATCCCGTAATAAATCTCGCTCACCATCGTCGGTCTGCCCTTCACCACCGCATAATACATTGCCGTCACAATGAAGTGCACGTACGTTATCAATGCCACTGCCATCATACGCCTACACCTCCATCTTTAGCTGTTCGGGATAGCCCTTCTTGTAGTCATAGCCAAGCATCTCCTCCACGGTCTGCATCTTCTCCACAGCCGCCTTGTGTTGCGCGGTCACGTTATAGCACTGTAGCGCATACATCTCCAGAGCCGAGAGCAGCTGTATCGCCTTGTCGCAGCTCACCGTCATCTGAGCACCGCCCAGCCAGAGCGTAGTTGTGTCGCTACCCATAGCCTTCGCAATGCTGGTAGAGTTCATCAGACCCACACGCGTGGCCTTGTCCAGCCATGCGTGCTTTCCGTTCAGAGTAAAGCCGTTGACCGCCTCCGAGGAGTCATAAAAGCCTATCTCGGCTATAAGCTGTGCCTTTGCCTTTGCGAGTTCGTCCATAACGCCCATTGCCTTGGCATATTCCAGTCTCACCCATTTCACGAAGCTCTTGTATTCTGTCACCTCCTCGTCATCACTGCCGTCGGCCATCTTCACCGACATGTCAGCGTTGAAGCGCGAAAGGTCGGCCTCGTCACGCAGACCGTAAGCAGTCTGCACGGCAGCGTTGACCGTCCTGTCTTCCGTAAAAGGCTTCAGACAGCGCACGGCATAGCCCACCTTCACTCTCTCTGTCTCCGATACGCCCGACTCCGGATATCCCGACATCGAAGGACGCTCCTCATCACGGATGTCAAGATACACTGTCACCGCATTGCCCTCGTCGAGCATGCTGCCACGTACTAAACCTTCGGTAGGCAGCTCAATGTAATTTTTTGCTATCATATCATTTAAAGTTAAAAAAATGGTTATCCTCATGCAGTCGCTGCCGGAACGACAGGCTGCGCTACGTTCGTTACACCCTCGGACGCTTCCATCTGCGCCACGTAGTCCTCAAGATACATCATCATGTTAGTCGATCCCTTGAAGATGTAGCCGCAGGAATTCTCTATCTCCGCCTCCTCGATAGGCAGTATCGCACGCTTGCCGCCGAATGCCTTCTCGCACAGACTCAGATACCGGTACAGTCCGGAAAGGTCGCCGTGCATCTCACGCACCACCTTCTTGCCGGTCGGCATTCCGTCCTGGCCGATCTCGTCCATACACATCAGCAGTTTTATCCAGTTGTTCTCCCCACGTGTGTTCTGGCGTATCTCGTAGTCCAGAACGTCCATCACCACGCCCACCATGTCCTTCGGGAATACCTGTTTCGCATCCATCTTTCTGTCGATGCGCACCTTGCTCGTCAAATCTGATAATTTCATGTTTTTCTCCTGTATTGAGTTTATCAAGTTAAACGTGTCTGCTCCCTTAAGCTGTCCGAAGTAGCATGGCCAGTTCTGTGGAGTCGCTGCCTTGGCAGACTCTGCCGTACTCTTGCGGACGGTGGCAAAGCCTTTGCCATGGTCGGCATGGCTCTTGCCTTCCGTGCGATGATACACCGTACCGCAGAAGTCCACTGCCTCACCGCGTATCGGCAGTACACGGCTGTCCCAACGGTTCGCCCTTATGCCCATGCCGTACCACCATCTCTGCTTCACCCTCCACAATGCTGCGTGAGCCTCCTGCTTGCTGTTCGTGCCTATGAGGATGTTGTCTGCATAGCGCACGTAGAACGGATAGCTGGCCGACATCACAAGGTCGAAGCCGAGCATGATGATGTGGTGTGCAAGCGGGCTTACCGGGGTGCCGATGGGAAGTCTGCCGTCCACCATCGTCACATTGCAGGCATAATCGACGAGCCACCCTCTCACGCCCATCTCCTTAATTGCCCTGCGGAACGTCTTTGTCCTGACGTGTTCGTAGCAGTGACGCTGGTCAGCGAGGGCGATGTAATTCACGTCCCTCTGGTCGTAGAAGAGATGTTTTACGCGATGGCACACCGAGAGGCGCAGTGTTTTCGAGTTTAGGCCACACCCCGTCTTGCAGTTCAGAGCAGCCTTGTTGTCAAGGGCTTCATAGAGTGCATTCGCCCTGTTTATAAACACATACTGAAGTATGCGAGTCACGAGAGTAGGAGAGTCTATATGTCGCACCTTGCCGTTCTTGTTCGTCTTTTTGAGCTGCCGGTACTCTATATGCTCAACGTATGTGTCATCCTGAATCATGGCGAGGACGAGAGCGACGTTCTCCTCCCAGTCTCGGCAGAACTCCGTCACAGTCGCCTTATTGAGGTGGTCTCTTACGGCGTCATGTGCCGCCTGTTCCACCTCTTGCCACGTAACATCTTTTTCTTTATATGTCATGTTTGTTGTTGTTCTCAAGCCTTTTGAGCCAGCAGTGACACTCTGCGCCACTGCTCCACGTCACCTTCCGCTGCCGTACAACGGACAACGGACAATGCCGCTTCGTCTTGTGTGTTAATTCGCCACTCCGGGGCATGATAAAGACACATATTCGGTTTATATTTTATATATGTATATTAAGATTAATCCTTTTCTTGGGCTTGAGCCGAACCGCCATTATACCAATTCGCATTCGTGCACGCATTATTCGCATTCACATAACGCGCAGCGCAATAGCCGTTATAGGCATTGCCGCCGAAGCGCACGGCTGGTGTCTTTAACATTCTTGCAACCTCACTCTCGTATTTCAGGGGACAAGTCCCGATGCTTGTCTTGTCACAAGGCGCGAGGATTTTCATTTTTATTGTTCGCCCGCCATCCCATGACGGGACGGCGGGGAGATATGTCTTGCCGCTTGTCCGCTGCTTGTACAGACGGTTGCGCCGTCTTTTTTCCGCTTGCAGCGGGGCTGCGCCTAGCTGCGCTTGCTGAAAAGGCATTGAGCCGAACCGCCAGCACACCAAATCGCATACGTGCACGCACTAATCGCATACACATAACGCGCAGCGCAATAGCCGTCATAGGCAGAGCCGCCGAAGCGCACGGCTACACGGACGCGGAGGTCCGGCTGGTTTGAGTACCAGTTGCTGTTATCGCTGTACGCACAAACACCAGTTGTGCGGCCTACGCCGCCTGTCTTGATAACGCAGGAAGGAGCATAGCGTTGCTTCATATACCCAGACGTTATCTTTTCAATGTGAGCTACATGGTCGTAAGCGTTCTCAAAAACGAATGCCCCCAAGTTAGGTTTCTGATACGTCTTGTCGCTGTGCCACTGGCGCTGATCGGTCATCAGATAAACGTCCATGTCGTTCACGCCGTTCTGTCCTTTGCTTTCGGTACAATGGTTTGTCGCCACCATCTCACAGCCGCCTCCGCGATAATGGAAGATGTCGCCCGCCGTGCTCACTCCGTCCATGACACCCTGTCTCAGAATCGCCTCGATTGTATAGGTTTGAGGATTGCCGTTAGCGTCAAAACCCTGCCACGTGTCGGTTTTCTTACAGTACACACGGGCGTTCATATATCCGTCAACAAGCCCCTTTGCCTTAGGAGGTGTGACATACCAGTAAGTTTTCCCGTAAAATTCAAATTCCGTGTTCTCTGCTATGCCAGCCTCTGCGGCGAACGAAAGAGCCATTTGCGCCTCGTTGGTACGCCATTTCGGAGCTTCCTTGTTAAGCCATGCGGACACGTGCGTGCCGATTGTTGTGCCCTTTGCGTCCTTGTATATCCAGTTCGGCGTAGTGTTCCAGTTCAGGTATTTCCAGCCGCCGTCCGCACCCGTCTTGATGCGCACGCCTCCGTATTTCTGCCATTGCGCCTCGTTGCCGCAGCTGTCAACAGATGACGTGCCGGACGAAAAGAGATTATCGGGGTCGTTGATATAGTTCGTGTCGTAAAGCAGTTCGTGAGAGCATACGAAGGTGTTATAGGCGTGATACCCAGCCTCCACAAACGGATATGTCTTCGTCTTGTCGAAGTTGTTGTTTCTTGCATAATCCATACTCGTTAGCTGCTGTACGTCAGTCACGCGGGGATAAGCGCCGTTCTCTGCAAACATAGAACCTCCATTCGCTCCCATGCTACCTTTTGTCTTGTCGTCTCCTGCATTATACAGATAGAAGAACGAACGAAACTTCACCTTGCCGTCAGTATCCTTGATGCTTGTATCGCAGCAGGGAGATATGAGCGTAGGATCGAGCTTGCGAGGCTTCATACCCTTATATTCGCGGTAGCTCTTGAGGATGCCGCGGTAGAGTGTGTCTGGTTCCGATGCGGGATAGTCGTCGAGGAGATAGTTCACCGAAGGGTCACCCACCTTGATGCTGTACTGTTTGGATGTCGTCTCCCAAGGACGCAGGATGCGCACCGCATTGCCTTCCGCATTATATAGTTTCTGCGTCATGCCGTACTGGTTGTAGAAGCGTTCAGCGTCAAACGCGCCGGCATCGCAATACTTCTGAGTATGCTCGGCATCGAGATAAAGCTCCACGTCGCACTCTGCCTTCATCTCCTCAGTGATGCCGACGGCGGGAGCGAAGCTGTTGTCTGCGAAGCGCAGCCAGTTGTTGCGCTTCAGCTCGTCGGCGGGCATCACCTCCACGCCTTCCTTAGCTTCATCGTGATTGATGAGGAAGGGGCGATACATGTCTTGGAGCATCTGCTTGCCGGTGTTGGTACTCGCCTCGATGATGTCGGGAGAAGCCTTTGTTGTGTCCTGACTGCCTATGTAGTAGCTGTCCACCGTTCCGCCCATATCGCCCACTGCCTGTTCCAGGGAAGAGAGGCGTGCTGCGTGTGTAGCGTCAGTTTCTTCCAGCTCCGTCAGCTTCTTCACAGTCGCGGCGTTCTCGGCAAGCGACAGCGATGTCTCCGCACCTGTTCTGTCCGTCACCTTCAGCACGTTGTCGGCTGTGATAGTGGCGTTCACCTTCTCTGCTCCCGCAGCAGCTGCGTTTGCCTTGCCCGTAGCCGTGTCCGCATTTGTCTTTGCTGTGTTAGCAGCGGATGCGGCAGTGTTCGCAGCCTCCGTTGCCTTGTCAGCGTTCGTCTTCGCCGTGTTTGCCGCTCCTGCTGCGTCCGTAGCGCTCTTTGCAGCAGCGTTGGCGGAAGCCGTAGCTTTTTCAGCAGCCGCCTTAAAGTCAGCAATGTCCATGAACTTGTCCCAATACGCCGTGTCCGTCAGCGGATGGCCCACGCACGTCATCGTTGCCGGGTCCACCTTCTTGCAAGCGTAGATAGTCACGCCGTTCAGCACGATGTAGTCATGCAGACGATAGGCTTGCGTAGCGCTGTACGCCTCGCCAGCCTTGGTGAATACCACCTTCACCCTTGTTTCTGTCTTTGCCATAATCTGTTCTGTTTTTTTATTGTTGCTTTTTTTCATTTAGTTATCACCAGACAGCCGTCCGTAGGGTCAAAGCTCACGTCAAAGTCAGCCACTTTCTTGGTCTGACTCTTCCAGTCTTCCTCCGTACCCTCATAGCCGTTTTCCTTCGCCACCTCATAGGCGCTCTTGCCGCGGAACGACTGGCCCTCGATGCGGAAGCACGTCTTGCCTCCTTTCCCGTCATCACGGATAAGCAGCAGCGTGTCACCGTCCTTCAGCTCGGCAGCCTCCGTCAGAGCCACCACGTTTATCATGTTGTTGTCTGCCATAAGCCCTTACTCCTCCTTTCCGGTTGTTATCACGATTGAGTAAGTATCAGCGTCATATCTCACGCTTACCTGTGCGTCCTTCACAGCCTGCTGACAATCTTTTACAGCCTTGTCCGTCGCCGCCTTGTTCTCTGTAGCTGCCTGTTCACGTTTTGTCTCAGCGGCTTTGCGTCCGTCCTCGGCAGACAAACGCAAAGTCTCGGCTGCGATACGGTCGTTCTCTGCACCCACTCTCACTGTCTCATGCAAGACGCGGACATTCTCTGCTTCCGTCCTTCCGCCCTCCTTCCTTACTCTGTCAGCCTCATTGGTGTTGCGGGTGCTCTCGGCTGTCTTTCTCGACTCCTCGTTGCTTACCCTCTGCTTCTCGTTCAGACTGCGCTGGCGCTCATTGTCCGAACGGGTCGTTTCAGATTCCATGCGGACGTTCTCGGCTTCGATGCGTCTGCTTTCGTTGCTGACACGTGTCTTTTCGTTCTCAGTACGCACATCTTCTGCCTTGATACGGACATCCTCGGCTGTCTGCACCTCATTGTTGATACGGTCTGCTTCGTCTGCACTGGCATTGGCTCTGTCAGCCGCCTTGTCAGCCTTTACCGCTCCGTCGTAAGCCGTCTGACCGTCCACGATGCGCTGCCACCATTCGTCGTCACCGACAGGCTCATGTCCTACATTGCCATCCTTTCGGCTTGCATAGGTGCAGTTCTTGTAGGTTACGACAGCCAGCCTCTTATAGGTGGTATCAGGGTTGTAAGCGCCCTTCGGCACAAAACCCACCCTTCCTAAATTTACCTTTTCGTTCATAATGCTCTTGTTTTTTTAATGTTGTTGTTCAAGTTGATAAGCAGCTCTCCTTCGTCGTTCAGCTCAAAACGCTTGTCCGACCCGTCAGTGATGGTCACCTCCAGCTCTGCATCCTCGTTCACGTCAAACGTAGGATAGTCGATGGTTCCTCGGCTGTAGATGTCGGTACGCACATACTCGTTTGTCTCCTCGTTCCATTTCATCCAGTAGCCGTCCTCGCCGATGATGTTAGGATGGTCAGCCTGTGTCTTCGCCCTATCCGCTTGCGTTTTTGCGTTCTCGGCGGCTTTGTCCGCATTGCCTACGGCCGTAGCCACATCGCCTAACGCCTTCTCAGTGCGCTTTTCCACGTCCGTGATGGTAGCCTCAGCACGTTTCAGCGTTTCGCCCACATCAGTGATAAGTCCCGACAAGTCTGCTTCAGGAGCCAGCACCACCATCGCCGTGTCCATCTCCACCGAGTCCTCACCCTCCTGCGGTCTGAATGCCGTGTCGCCAGCAGCATTGTTGTCCACAATGCCGAACTGCTCGTATTCGTTGCTTCGCCAGTCATTTCCGAACAGCTTTCCCTTCACTTCAATGGCATAAACGCCGCAGGCAAGCCGGTCACCCTCCACACGTGCGTTCAGCACATTGTCCTCCTTCACGTCAATGGTGTATGACAGTGATACGCGACGATAGCTGTTTACGACATTCACCGCCACGTCCGTACAGCCCGGAAGAGGAAAGGCAAAGCTCTCCCCGTTCACCATCTTCCTGACGGGAATGCGCAGCGTAAAGTCATTTCCTCGTACAATGTTCTTCATCCGTCTTTTATTATTTATTAATTAGTAATTATTCAGAGAATGGCGCCAGCCTCTAGCCCCGCCTATAGTCGATAGAACTGCCTATCACCCAAGAGCCTCGCCGAGGCTCATCACCTCCCAGCCTTATGGCAGCGCCTTTCTCACCGCTCTCTCCCAGTAGACCATCTCATATTCCTCCTCTTCCAAGCTGCTGCCCACGTTCTTCAGCTTGCACGTCAGATATGCTATGTAGCCGCTCTTGAGGGTGTATGGGGTGCTAATTGCATCGCCATTACTCGGAGCTGTCCTTGACGTTCCGTAGAGCACAATGCTCTGCTCGTTCTCACAGCGGACGATGATGGTGTTGCCCACCACCTCACGTGCCCGCTCGTAGCGTCCGTCTTCGTAAGGATGCGTTACGGGATAAGCCGTCGGAAGAACAAGCTGTATGTACGCCGCAGCTCCGTCCGCATCCTCGGGAGTCGATTGTATGACGAAGTTCGAGCCTATCTTGTCCCAGATTGGGTTATACGCATCGTCCATACCCGAATAAGCGTCCTTCTCGAAATACTCCAAAAAGTTGTCCTTCGTGATGATACGCTTCTGATTGCGGACAAGACCGTCGAAATAGCCGTTCGTAGCATACACCGAACCCGTAAAGAAGCCATCATCCGTTATCCTTGCCGTGGTGTTTCCTCTGTTGTCCTGCACCTCAAACGTGTCTGCCGTAGCCTTTATCTTGCCGTTCTTGATGTCAAAACCCGTCGCTTGCATCACGTCTTCTATTGTTGTATCGTCAGGCGACAGACTCCAGCCCTGATATTCCTCTCCTTCCTCAAGCATAGGTCGGCAAAGGTCGATGCCGCCATTGTTTCTCACTGCCGCCTCTATAATCAATCTCAGACATCCTGCCGGTACGTCCACTGTCACCTTATACAGCGTCCAGACGTGCAGCGTCTGCGAATCGGGGAAGACCACTCGTGCCAACTCCTGCCCCGTCACATGGTTGTTGTAAGTTCGGATAGAAACATAGCTGCCGTTGTCAGGCTTCGCCGTCATTCTCATCCAGATGCTAAAGGTATATTTTGTTTCCGGCTTCACACGGACATCCTTAAAGTACAGACCTGTCCACGTTGTCGTCGTAGCGCCTATGGACAGACATTGCGCGTAGTTTGTTCCGCCGACACCGCCTGGCATTATCGTCACCCTTTTCGTGTCATTGATGGGCGTTATGCTGTCATACTCCCTCAGCGCCGAACCCACGATGCAGTTACGTGCCATGTTCACCGTCTCCTCCGTCACCTTCAGCGATATTTCACGGGCCGTCTGCTCAATCGTTGATGTGTATTTCGTCAGCTCGCCCTGCGTCTTGATAGGGATTCCGTTTACGTCCGTCTCCACCTTCCCTACGCGGTTGGTCACTTCCGTGTAATCTGACCGCAGTTTCTTGTTATCAGCCGCTATCTGCCCCGTAAACTTTGCTACGTTCACCAAAAAGGGAATCTGCTGAGAGTATAGCGTACTTCCGATTGCCATATACGCGATTACGTATCCGCTCGTCACACTCACACCGAGCTTGCTGTCTTTGTTTATCGATGCTCCCGATATCGTCACGTCTATGCCGTCAGTCCGCTTTGTCAGCGTCGGTTTTCCGCAGCCCATGTTGCTGTTGCTCGGGAAGAGATTGCTCACCTCCGATGTGATGTTCTTACTGGAACGCATTACTTGTATTGTGGCAGTCTTGCTGACACTTGCAGATACCACGCCGTTCTCGTCTGTGTCGAACACAAGAGGAGCATTACTGACAATAAACTCCACTGCATCCTTGCCGTTAGTGCCGTCGTCACCGCGATCGCCCTTATCGCCGTCCGAGAGAACAGGCAGGACGTGCGAGATGACGGTGGTGTTGTCCGCCTTGACAGTTGCCCGTACCGTCACCGAAGCGAGGAGGTAGAAGCTCACGCAGATGTCAGACAGTCGGTTTATCGCCACGCCGCTCTTGCTTTCGCCCGCAGTGGTCGTATAGTCCGCCTTAAGCGCATAGCCGTCCTTCATGTCCTCAGTCACGTTGCCCGTGCGCTTGCGAAGCGTGAAGGTAATGTCGTTCGGTGTCGCCGTCTGCGAGTTCGGCTTGCGGATGATATATTCCGAGGATGGTACAAGGTCGTAAGTCACCGTCACAGGGTCGATGATATTGTCAGGGTTGTCATCGGTGAAGAACTTGAAGTTCTTTGCGTTCTTGAGCACAAGGAGAGGGGAATCTAACGAAGTCAGCGTCTTCCATTGGTACGGATTCACCGTGTCCCCCGCCTTGTAAGGCGCACCCATCGCATGATACATCGCAATAGCGGGCGCGTTTCCGTTGTCGCTTCCGTCCTCCGTCGATGTTGTCAGCTTGTAGAGGTTGCCGAAGCGGTTCCACTGTATCTGGTCTCCTGCCTGCACTATCACGTCGTAGGGCTGCGGCACGTCAGGTTCTCCTCCGTCTGCGGCAGGCTCGTAGCCGAAGAACATGCGGTTTGCTATGACGTTGTTGCCGTCGTCAGTAGTCTTGCCCTCCTGCTCCTCGAACACCGCCGCCAAGCTCTGCTTCTCGCCCGTTGTGGTCACCTGTATCATCACGTCGCCGAACACTAACGCCTTCCCGTCAGCGCCTATCACCTTTTGCGATGTCACCGGCACGCAAGCCTCGCTGCCCATGAACGTCCTCTTGTTTGACAGTATCACGTAGTCATACAGCTTGCCGTCCTCTAATGTTTCCTGTCCCGTGCCCACCACAAGACGCCAGTAGTAGCGGTTCTGAAGGTTCTCCGTCTCACCCGCCTTCACGTTGAAGGTCTGGCACAGCGCCATCATGCCCACATGCCACCAGTTAGCCGTCCGTGTTGTGCCGTCGTCAGCGGCAGCGTAGCACTTGTAGCCTATAGTCACTCCTGCATCATCCAGTACGTGAGCCACCTTCATTATCGTGCTGCCAGCGTTTGAGAAGAGTGTCGTGCCGCCCGAATAGCTCACCTTTCTCACCTCCGCACTCGCAGCAAAGAATTTCGTCCTTGTCGTCAGGTAGTCAATGTAGAGGTGGCTCTTGCCGTCCTTGCCCATATAGAGTTCAAAGCCCTTGCCGCCCACGATGGTTCGGTCCTCGTCAGTAGCCTCAGCGTTGCGCACGCTCTCCACCACACAGCTGCTCAGCGTGGCAGCCCCTTCGCCCGTCACGCCATATCCGTCCCCAGTCCTGCCGATTGTCAGGCCGCGAAGAAAGCGGATAACGTCCTGCGCCGTGTCTGGATCTGTCTTTGAGAGAAAGTATTTCGCTCCCCTACTGCGTATCAGACCTTCTATCTGCGCCGACGAGAGACCCGACTTCACGCTCATCGTGACCGTGTCTATGGCGTCCTGCATCTTTTGCAGCGCTCCCACGTCCTTGTCTTCCTTGATGGTCACGTCATAAGTGGGGATGCTGCCAAGCTCCTCACGGATGATGAGTCTCTCTATGACGCCGCTCTTGTCTATATTCAGGTCTGTGTCGCTGAAGTGCAGCAGACTGCCTGCCTTGAGGGTTTCGTAAAGGCTCGCCGTCTTGCCGGTGGTGTCTGCCTTCGCCTTGTCATGCTGATACGCCATGAATATCTCGTCCACCTTTGGCTCGAACACGTATCTTGTATAGTCGTTCTTGTCCAGCCATGCGAGGGCGTATTTCAGGAGTTTTGCCGATGCCGCCTCCACGTAAGAGTCGGGCATTTCTATGCCGGTCAGCACGAAGTGGTCTCCGCTTTCTATCTGGAAGTCCTTGTTCGGGAAGTACAGCTCTAAGGTGTCGTCCTTCACGCGGTCAAGGGTCAGCTTCCACACGCCGTTCTCCTTCACTGATCCGTTCACCTTAAACTCTCTGCCGCCACACTTGCCGTCCTTCATGCTGATTGTGAAGTCCTCCTTCTTCAGCATGTTTATGTCGAAGTTCACCTTCGGGGAAAGCGTCACCGAGAAGGGAGGCACGGTCTGTCCGTCCTTGAAGATGCCGTTGTCCTTGATGGCAGAACCGCTGTTCAGCTCGTCTATGCGCTGTCCGTCCACCGTCATTTCTTCGATGGTCGGATATATCTCGATGATGGCTTCCTTCTTGTTCTCCGTGTCAAACATCACGCTGCCGTTTCTCACGCCAAGCTCCTTGATGTTCACAGAGTCCACGTAGGGACGGTTCTTCAGCTCGGAAAGAAGGTGCTCCTTGCCGCTCGGGTTTATCCAAGCCTTCTCTTCCTCGGTAGCCTGCGTATCCCACCATTCCTTTACGGACATCTTGGGAAAACCCGGCAGCATCAGTCTTGTCACCGCCATGTGGGACGGCATCTGGTCCGTATTGGCGATCATGTTCTTCGAGGGGAAGCTTTGTTTGTTCACGCCTTGAAGGAAGTACACCTTTCTTTCTTTCATCACTGCGGTGTAGAAGTCCTCCACGTTCTTTACCGTCATTCCGTACTCGTCGTTTGACGAGTTCAGGATTATCGTGACTGTCCCCTCGCCCTCCTTTCGTGCTGACGACACGGCATAGCCTCTGCCTTCTATGTCGCCCGACTTTACCGTCACGTTATATTCTCTGCTCTCCGCTGTCGATCCGTCTCTCACTGACGTGAAGTAGCTGCCCGCTGCTGCCCAGCTAAGGCTCGGGATGGTTATATGCAGGACGGTGTTCGTCGAGGAGGCAAGATGACTTATCTTCGATGTCTCTCCGAACACGTCTACGCACAGATTGGCATAATAGTGTGTCGGAAGGTTCCTTTCGCTTCCGTAGGCACGCAGACGGGTGGTCACGGCTTGGCTGTCATCAGCGGTCTGTGTTATCTCGTACAGACCCCTGCGCTTGCCGTAGACAAATTCGTACGGAACCTCCAGTCCCGTCGTGTCCACGAAGACATTGCGTCCTCTCACCACGAAGTTGATGTCCCATTTCGAGTTCACTAACGCGAGGGCGTTCCAGCAGTTCTGGTTGTCGATTGTCAGAGCGGCGGAGTCTATGATGGTCTCAGCACTACCCTCGCCGTACATCTCCTCCCATACGGCTCCGTCACAGCCTCGTTGCAGGCTGCGCTCCTTGTTTCGTGAGTACAGCGCCCAGAGTCCTGCGCCCATCTGCTCGTCCATATTCGCCTGTATGCGGTCCAGGAGGTCATCCACGGTCTGCACATAGAAGCCGAATTTTGGAAGGGCTGTGTAGGGTATCGTCTGCTCTTCCGTGTTCTCCATTCCCAATACCACGTCCAGAAACTGCGCTCTCACAAGCTCGTCCTGCAAGGCGTTCAGCTTCACGTTCTCGTATCTGAAAGCGCCTCTGTCACTGCCTGCTCTTGCTGTCTTCGCCTTGCCGGGGTCGTAGTTCAGCTCATAGCGCTCGCCACGGTATACGATGTAGTCGCCGATGGAGAAGTTTATGGGGTACGCGCTTTCGATGGTGGTCTGCACGAAGCAGTCCTCCATCCAGCCGTCCGTCATCTCCACGGCGCTAAGCTCCACGGCATTGCCTTCCATGTCGTTCAGAAGACTTCCGTCTTTATGGTACACTCGTATACGCTCTTTCATATCGTAAGGGTTATGTCGGTGACAGGATCGTTCACCTTGAATGTTATCTTTGTTATCAGCAAGTCGCCGTTGGCGTCTCTTACAAGCGTAGCGTCTTCGCCGATGCTCACGAAGCGCACGTTCTGCCTGCCTATCTTTGTGTAGTCGCAATACAGCTTCATCGTGCCGCCGCGCAGATAGTCGAGGAAGGCTTTCAGGTTCTTGTTCGCCGTGTCCTTGTCACCCTTCATGCCGAACTTCACGCTCATCTCATAGGCGCTCATCTTCAGACCTTCGGCGGGTATGTATTCGTCGTCGCCGTCCTCGTCCTTCCATTCGCGTTTCGAAGGCTCTTTTGCCTTGGTCGCCATCAAGAAGGGAATGTCCATGCAGTACATGCCGAACGCCGAAATTGTGTCCGTTACGGCAGCTCCTGCCGTCTCTCTTTGCATCAACACTTTATAATATTGCATACTGCTCTATTTTAGTCCCAAAATTAGTAAAAATATTGCATAAATATTCACTACTACGTGAATATTTATGCAATATCCGATATTTTTTTATTCTTTCTTCTTCTCACGTACCGTCACGTCGCCTGCCGCCAGCCTCACCTCGCCGCCGTATCTGTATACGAACACCTTGGCATGGCCTTCCGTCTCGGCATACACCTCTCCCGCGTCCCTCAGCGTCACGAACACCCGTGCGTAGCCGGTCGCCTTCACTCTGAGCACGCTTCCGTGGCGGACGTACACCTCGCCCGCGCCCGTCCCGTCGAACGTCGCGTCGCATACGCATTCTCCGTTGAGGATGGTCATCGGAGCGTTCGTCACGCTGACGTTCTCGTCCGCCCATACGCCGTGGTTGTGTATCACGTCGCCGAACTGACGCTTTATGGTCTTCACGTCGGGCCAGTCGTGGTCTATGCAGAAGTCTATGCCGCGCACGAACTTTCTCACCATCTCGTCCTTCGAGGTGTTGTCCTCCCATTCGTTTGTCCACTGCTGGCAGAGGCCCAGTCCCATAGCCTCTGCCTTCATCTTGTCGGATAACTGTCTTTCTTTCATGTGGTTTTCTTTTCTTATTTCACGTAAATCTTTGATGAGCCGTTGCTCACCTTGCGGGTCCACGTCACTATCTCGTCTATGCGGTCGTTACGCACCTGGGCGAGCGTCACGAGTTGGTTCATGGCTGCAAGCTGACTCTTCTGTATCTCACTCATCGCAGGAAGGAGCGACACGTTCGTGGCTATTGCCTTGATATTCTCGCGGTTCACGCTCACGTCCAGGCGGATGGCGTTTAGATAGGCGGCAAGGAGATCGGCGGTCTCTTCCGTCACACCTTTTATGGTGTTCGTGGGCGATGAACTGCCGCTCTCGGAGAAGTCCCAGCCTCTGCGCTTCAGCTCTTCAAGGACGGCGGTGATGTTCGCCACGCTGTTCTCGCCGGCTGAGTAGAGGTCGGAGGCGAGCTGTGTCACGTCATACTCGTCCAGTCTGCCCTTCTTCTCTATCTGCTGTGTCAGGAAGTCGAGGGGTTTCTGAAGGGCCTGCTCCATTATCTTCTGCGAGATGATGTTCTTCGTGAGGTCCTTCACCATTTCCTTCGCCTTTTTCTTGTAGGCGCCGATGGCGTCCTCACCCTTCTCCCACGCGCTCACCACAGCGTCTGTCAGTTGGCTTGCCCAGCTCTTCATGTCCACGCCGTACAGCTCCTTGAGGAAGTTCTTGGCGGCGTTCTTTATAGAGCGCTCCATCTCCTCTATCTGTTGGTCATAGTCGGCCAGCTTGTCCTTGTCCGTCTTTTTCTTCGCGTCCTCGTTGGCACGCTGACGCTGTAGCTGGTCTCGCTGTGCCATCAGCCCCGTCAGCTCTGCCTGATAGGCATCCGTCGGGTCAGCGAGGCTCTTCTGCGCCGCCTCGTACGTCTCCTTGCTGTAGGCGCTCGGATTGGTGCCGATGCCATAGATGCGCATATTTTTGATCTTCTCGCCCGTCTCGTAGTCGCCGACTATTCGGTTCATCTTCGCCGTCGTCTTCGCGTCCATACGGTAGTTATAGATGCCGCCCAAGCTGTCCTCGATGGCGTTCTTGATGGTGGTCTGCATATTCTCAAGGGCTTTCAGCTCGCGCTCCGCCAGCTTTATCTGACGCTCCTTCTTAGCGTCATGGGCCTTGGCGAAGGCGGTTATCGGACCAGTTATGATGCTTGCCACACCGCTCACAGCGCCGCCGATGTCACCGCTCTTCACGGCGTTGAAGGTTTTCGAGATACCGCCAGTGATAGAGGTCAGCGACGATATCGCTGCCTGTGCGTCCTGCCATCCGTCACTCTCGGTGTCTATGCCGAGAGCGTCTGCCATGTCCTTGACTTGGTTGAATGCGTCGCTTATGCCGTTGGCGATATTGGCTATCTCGCCCAGGGCGCTGCCGATGTTCTCGAAGCGCTTCTTCAGCGTCATGCCTTCTCCTACCAGCTTCTTGCCGGTTCTGATAAGGTCTTCACCGGTCATCTTGAGCTTCAGTCCTTCCGCCACAAGGCCGATGTCACCCTTTATCCTGCCCTCACGGATCTTCTCCTCGCCAGCCGCCACGCTGGTCGCGCCCATTGATATCTTAGCGTTGCCCTCTTCCGTCTTACGCTCGGCTATGCCGACGATGCCGCCGTTGAAGAAGCCTTTTCTGCGCTCGCTCAGCTTGCGCAGCTGCTCGTCTATCTGCTGTATCTGCTTTGCATACTCTCTTGCGTCGATGCTGCCGTCTCTCAGGGCCGTGTTAAGATGCTGACGTATCTCTGACGCCACCTCACGTGCCTTCATTTCTCCCATCTCCGTTATCGAACCGAAGAAGTTCAGGTAGTCCTGGCTCTGCTTGAACTGAGCGTCCATTACCTGTCCTTTCTCCTTGTCACGCATCTGACGGAAACGCTCGGCAGTGGAGGTGTCACCGCGTCTGTCAGCCTGCTTTATGCGCTCGTCCCACTTCGCGTCCACGGCAATCAGCTTCTCCTCCCAAGTCGCCGTCTCCTTGATGGCGTCAGCGGCTTTCTCGAGGTAACCCGTATAGTTGTTTCTGACGAGGTCGGTTATCTTCTTCCACAGGTTATAGGCGTCGGTATTGTCCTCCAATGCCTTCTTGGCTGTGGCGTCGGTAGCGTCCAGCAGACCATCTATCTTCCTGCCGGTCATCTCCTCGAACATCTGGGCCATACCGCGGGTCTGGTCATCCCACATCATGCCGTCTCTGAAGGCGAGTGAGGCGAAGTTCTCGTCGCCGGTCTTCTCCATCAGCGCCTTATGGAGGTCTGCCTGACGGATGCCTCTCTCTAATATCTCAGCAAAGTCAGCAGCCAGTCGGTCTGCCTCGGGCTTCAGCATCTCGGAGTATTTCCATTCGCTTCTCTCCCTATGCAGCGCAGTAATGGCTTTCTTTCTCTCCGTGGTGGTGGCTTTCAGCGCCCCCTCTAACTTCTCCAGACTCTCTAAATATTTGTCGAAGCTAAGGTCGCCCACCTCAGGGAACAGCCCTCTGACCATATCGTCAGCCTTCTGCGCCCCCCAGTTCGGAAGCCCCTTATACTTCTGATACATCTGACGGGCAGACTTAAACGCATTAAGACGCTCCTCCCAAGCCTTCAGTTCCTTGTCCTCTTTGTCACCCTTGCCCTTAGGAGTCTTGTTGCTCTTCTTGTCCTCTGGGATATAGTCATAACCGAGTCCCAAGTAGGCGGCTTTCTTGAGATCTTCGTATTTCTTCTTGAGTGCCAGTCTCGTTGCCTCGTCGCCCTTGCCCTTCTTCTTGGCGTCTTCCTCCGCCTTCCACATGTTATAACGCTTCTCCAGTTCGGTCTTGGCGTTGTTACGGGCGGTGTACATATCGTTCACTCCCTTCAGCAAAGGTTTAAGTTCCTGGAACTTCTCGGCATTATCCTTCCATTGCGTAATATTTGAGCCGAGCACATTATTATATATACGTCCGGTGAACGGGTCGAAGTTGTCTATCATTCCCGTATCATACACAAGCTGTATCTTCGCTTCAAAGGACGAGTTGGCAAGGAGGCGCTGTAGTTCCGTCTCCCATTTCGGATAGGCGATGCTAAGCTCGCTGACGGCACCTCGCATAAGGTTCTCCACTTTACGCTTGCTTTCCTCATCCAGCTCTTTGTGCCCGCGGATTCTGTCGGCTATCTCGGGGAAGGCAGAGTCCACCATGTTCATGAGCTTGCTTGCGAAGGCTTGCTCCATGTCATTGTCCTTCAAGCCAAGCGCACGGTTCAGAGCCGAACGTATCTGCACGGTGGCTTCCTCGCTTGCGCCCTTCAGCGCGAGAAAGTTCTTCAGCATCGTCTGCATCGCCTGTTGTTCCTGCGTACTGTTGACGATATTCGGAAATTCTTTCTTGTATCTTGCGGCAAGCTGACCGATAAATTTGTCAAACTCCTTCTCCGCATCTTCGTAAAGACCCATTTCAGTCTCGTTCACGCCGCCCTTTCCGAAGATGGACGAACGCTTTACGAGCGTCTCGGCTGCTTTTACGGCACTCTCGGTCTTGTCACGAAGGTCTTCATAGAGGTCTGAATCCTCCGACTTTTCCTGAGCCACCTTATTGGCTTCTTTCAGAAGCTTCAACTGTTCCTCAAGGTATTTCAGACGCTCCTTGTGGCTTTCTATCTCCGACGCCTTCATTTCAAAGGCGTTGGCGCTTTCAGGAGCTATCTCTCTGATTTTGTCCTTGTAAGAGTCTATGGCATTGTCTATCTCCTTCCCGTTGTCACCGAGCATTATCTTGCTCACGTTGTTGTCACGCATAAATTCGTCAAGCTGCTTTATGCGGTCCTTCATTTCGTCCGCGGTCTGCTGCATGTCCTGCTTCAGCTCCTGCGACTTCGATATAAGGTAGCTTATGCCGAATGTCACGCCGGATATGATCAGACCCGGCAGACCGCCTATCGCGGACCATAAAGAAGCGCCCAATGCCTTTGCGCCAATGCCTATCACTCGGAACGATGCCAATGCGGAGGTCGTAAAGCTGCCCCACATGTTTCTCATCGCCCCCATAGGATTAGCCATCATGCCAGCCATCATCATTCTCAACTGGACAAGCTGACGTCTGGCTCTCATGCTGAATGTGTTCACGCCCGCTTGCTGCTTCAGAAGCGCAGAATAGGTCAGATATTGCTGCTGTGTTATCTTGCCAGCGATGCGCAGACGCGCCAGCTCCGACTGGTTGAGCTGTTTTGACATCATCAAGCTACGGAGGTCTGCTCCCGTTATCTTGTTCTTGGTAGACAGAATGTTACGCTCTATCTGTGTCAGTCTCTCGCCTCGAAGCTGCTTCTCCATCGCACTCTTGGCCAGCCCGCCCTTGGTGGAGAGCAAGCTTGAAGCGGTATTGCCCATCAGTGCCCTGCGCATGGCGTAGCCTGCCACAACGGCGCCCACCGGCAGGGCAAGGGTGTGAAGCGCCTGCACGAGGGCGGTTGCGCCGTCAAGGGCAGTCTTGAAGAAGCTGCCCACAAGGCTGTTGCCGCTCGCAAACTCAGACAGCATGATTTCCCAAGCGTCTTTCAGCTTGTTATAGCGGCCAAGAAGGGTTTCGCTGAGCACCTGCTGCATGTTGTAGAACTGACCGCCAGCGTCGGTCATCTCCCAGAACACGTTCTTCACGTCCTCGAAGTCCACGCCGCGGTTCGATATCCTGCTCTTCACCTCGCTCGTGCTGACCTTCTGACCTTCCTTCTTGGTGTAGTATTCGCTCAACTTCTGAAGAATAGGAATACCAGCATACGATATCTGCCTCAGCTCCTTGCCGTCAAGCCATCCGCGAGAACGCACCTGACCGAACGCCAATGCTATACGCTCGAAGCTCACGCCAAGTCCTGACGCCATGTCCGCCAGTCGCTTTGTGGTGTCGTAAAGCTCGTCATACTCCACGCCGTATGCCGCCAACTGCTTCACGTCCTTGTTCAGCTCCGAGAAGGTGAACGGAGAGTTCAGCGCCAGCTCCTTCGTCTGATTGAAAAGCGTGTTGGCATTCTGTACGTCGCCGATGATACTTTGTAGGGCAATGTGCTGCTTCTCAATCTCGCCGCCAGCCTGGATTATGCTCATCGCAAACTGCTGGGCACCATAAACCAGACCACCCTGCAAGAACAGCGACTTCAGATCCTGCAACGTCGAGTTCATTCCCAAGGAATGGTTCTTGGTCTGCTCGAAAGCCTTAGCCAAGTCCCCCCTCACCTTAGCAGCTGTCCGCGCCACCTCCTGCTGGTGTGCCCGCTCCAGCTCAATGCTCTTCTCCTTCTCGCGGTTCGTCTTCTCCACCTCACCAATCAGTCTGCTGTAAGTGCCAGCCAACTGGTTCGCAGCCTGCACCTCGCGTCCATTGCCAAGATTGCCAACACGCCCAAGGAAGCTCGTATCGCCCATACTCAGACCTAACTGGATGTTCCTCAATCCGATCAGCTGGGCTTTCAGATGTTCTATCTTGGCATTAGCTTCGCTCGTATCTATACCGAGCATCTTGGCGGTGAATCGCTTCTCCTGCAAGTTATGCAGAGCACGCTCCATTGACTGTATTCTCGAACGAGTCACCTCAAGCTCACGCTGGCGCTGTCTCTCGGCAGCTGCCACCCTGTTGGCTTCCTGAACTTGCTGACGGGTCGCATCCGTTATCTTCTTTGCTTCCCTTCTGTTAGCCTCGCTCTGCTCCTTCATTAGCTGGGTCACAACAGCCTTGGTTTCCTTGAGGTTTGACAACGAGTCCTTGAAGCCGTTGCTCAGCAAGCCGCCGCCCGAGAACGATTCTATCTTCTGCTGAAGTTCCACCACCATCTGACGGGCATTCACCAAGTCAGAGGTGTTCACTTTCAGCATCGTCCCTCTGCCGATGAGCGTATCTATATTCCTCAGCAAAACCTCCGTTCTTGCCAGTGCCTCATTTTGCTGACGCTCGGCAGCTGCCACCCTGTTGGCTTTACTTATAATAGAATCGCGCTCCTTCTCAGCAGCCACCACCTTTGCCTTCTCCCTACCATAGGCCTGCATCGCCGTAGCTGCCTTGCTTGCCTCTACAGAGATATCACTAAAGAGCTGCTTCATCTTGTCGGCATTAGATAGATCTCCATTCTTGTTTGACATTGCCGCTTCCATTCGCGTCACAACGCCGCCAAGCCCAGAGATACGCTCTCCGAGCATTGAAGTGTTATATCCCTTTTGTGCACCTTCGTTCATAAGGTCGCGCAGCTTGGCCAGTTTTTCACGCACGCTATCTATGCGTGCGTCCAGCTTCGAGAAGTTGCCGTCAAGGTCGGACAAAGGGTTTGGCTTCTGCAATTTGCCAATAATTGCATCCACATCCTTTAGCGTCATCGCCCAAGTCTTTCTGTATGCACCAAGCACATGGGCGCTATCCGCACCCGTAATAGTGTCGTTCTGAAGCGCCAGCAACTTGTCTCGAAAATTCTCTACGAGCTTTGTGGCTTCCTTTATATTCTTTGTGTCAACGTTCGGGTTCGCAGTCTTAACCTCAGAGATGTGTCTTTGAGCGATGTCTATTCTCTGCAACAGGGAGAGGTATTCAAGAGCTTTGTTTAGGTGTGGAGTAAGGTTCGAAAATTCTTTAGGGTCATACACAACCGTGTTCTCCAACGCAGCTTTCCTGGCAGCAGCTCTCGCCTCTTTTATCTTCTCAATCGCTACATTCGCCTCGTTGAGGATGTCTACGTACTTGCGTCCGCTATCCTCCTTGACGCCAAGTACAGCACTTGCCTTGCCTCTGAAAGCGTTAAGAATCTCATCCACCTCCACCTTATAGCGAGACGGTCCCTTCGGCGCCACAGCTGCCTTGCTTTCTGCCGCACTCTTTTCCCTCTGTGCGGCAGAAGTTGCCTTCAACTGCTCCTCCTGTTTCTTTAAGGCATTGGTCTGCTCATTTGTCGCATCGGTGGTTTTCTTACTCTGCTCTTCCTCTTTCTTCAGTGATTCAACAACACCTTTTTCGCTCGATAAGAACTTTTCATAGGAACTACTTATCTTGCTTATTTGTTCATCCAAACTGTTAGCCCAAGCGTAAGCCTTACTGAGATTCCCACTTCTCAGATAATTCTCACCCGCACTCCTAATATCAAAAAGCGAACTCAGTGTTTGGTGGTATTCGGCTTTCTCCTTTGGAGACGATCTGGGAGCCGTTTCATGGAGACGATTAATCTCTGCATTTATTTTTCTGAGTCCATTCATTGCGCTTTTGACAGCTTCAATTTTGGCATAGATTCCCTCGCCTGTTCCCGACAGGCCCCCAAAAGAGATTTTTCCCAACGACGAGTGAATCTTTCTTAATATGAACTCATACTCCAAAAGCTCTTTCTTTCCGAAACCTCCCGTCAAGGTACCGAAACCTCCCCTGATATTTCGTATAGCCTCAAATACCGCCTGCAACTCCTTCGCCTCTTTTGTCGAGTCACCGACAGCCTTCTTCAGTTTGTCCAGGAAAGCCACATTCTTTCCCGCAGGATTCTCCTCGGCAAGCTTCCTCAAGCTCTCCTGCGCCTTTTTTGTCTTTGCGTCTACACCGGTCATGCCATCTGCTATCCTATTCAGCTCCTTTGACACAGCGTCCCTAATCCCAAGATTCAACCACAAACTACCAATATTTCCGTCTGCCATAACATCCTTACATTATCCTATTCTAAAAAACAATCCTTCTCACTCTCCTCATAACGGCGCCAGCCACCAAAAAAAGCGAGGAGCAGCAGCCACTTTCAGCCCACTGCTCCTCGCCCCCATTCCTGTCCTTAGCCCTTCCTACGCTGCCGCAGGCGCCTTCGTAAGCCAAGCAACGCTCTTCAAACCAGCGCCCTCAACAGAACCACTGAACTTGAATGCAACAGGCTTGGTTCCTGTCTCATCCCACTGCATAGTTGCATAGAGCGAGAGGTTTGTGATGACCATCAGGTTATCCTTTGTCTCGTCTACGATACAGATAGTACCGGTCATCTTAAACTTCTTTGTCTCCAATGCGGTACCGGTATAACCCGTTGTAACGTCAAGAGCTGCATCGCCAGAACCCTTGATGGTAAACTTTGTAATTTCGCTGACAGCGTCCTCGCCGAACATTGCAGAGAGCAAGTCCTTGGCTTTGGAAGGAACAACCAACTCTACGTTAAAGTCACCAAGCTCTGCGGTGGTCGCCCAATCGCCGCCAAGACCGATTACCTTATAGTGATTGACAGTCGGGTCTTCCATCGTTGCCTTCAGTGAGTCAACCTCCACGGGAAGCTCCAACTCCGGGGTAAACTCGATTGTCCCCTTCGACAGGTCTATCAGACTCTTTGAGTACAAGATAGACTTAGGACCTACAAATCGGTCTTTAAGCTCAAGAATTTTCTTCATTGCCATAATCCTTAATTTTTTTTAAATAGTAAATTATCCCAAAAACATTCATTCTCATAATATCCAGCCGGCAAGCAACCTATCATAAGCTTCTCACCTCGTCCTCAGCTGTCCCTGCACTATCGTCACCGAAAAACCGTCACCGTCGTCCGTTTGCAGCGTAACGCGCGGTTTCATTACGATGATGTTCTTCGTCGATATCGGAAACTTTTTCATTACCGCACTGACCTTCTCGGACACCGCTGCCACGTCAAACGCCCCCGGATTCTTAGCCGACACCTTGTTCCTGACATATATCTCTATCTGAGCCGTAGTGGTATAGTCATTGAACGTCCCCTCACTGTTCATCTCATTGTTAAGAATCACAGAAGGAAATACCACCACGATATAGCTGCCCGGCCTGTCACTCACAGCCTTAGGACGGTCATGGGCATAAACCCTGTCGCAAACACCCTTAACGGCATTACCGACGTCATAGTACAGCGTCTTTATGCTTATCATACGTAACAAATTTTTGTTATCTGAGGCATCACTTCTTTTACAGCGGTCAGTACGTCATGCCCTTGTTTGTTCTGCACATAATCCGCATAAACCATCGGAGCAACAACTATCAAGGCGTAGGTATCTCTCTTCCAAGGTCTCGTGGACTGTAGCTTCCTGATAGCCGCCTTTCTTCCGTCAACGTGTCCCGGACCGATTTCTCCTTTGAACGCCCCGATCTTGCCCTTGCTGCTCTCGTATGGCTCCACAGCGTCCCACCATCGCGTAACAGACAGCTTTTCTCCTGGACTGAGCGACACTCTGACTGGAGGGTCTATGCCCATATCCGCAGCGCCAACCACTCTTTTCAGCTCTCCCTTGTAGTAGATACCAACAGCGAACGAGTTTATAAGGTTTCCCGTAACAGAGATAAATTCCTTCTCGGCATAAGCCGTCCTAAGTATCTCGTAAGCCATCTTTTCCATATTCTCAAGCATAACCTCCACGGTATACTGCTTGACGTCTCGGAACAAACGCCTAAACAACTGGTCGGAATAATCCTGGTGGACAACTCGTCCATAACCAAACTTCAATTCAGCCATACAATCCTCCTCCTTTTTCCTTCCTTCAAACGGCGCAAGCCTCCAGAATAGCCTATAGCCGCTATAGCCGCCTATCATAAGCTATCCCTGCCTTCTCACACCCTCCTCAGACTCCAGTACACCACGGTCCTGTTATTGTCACCCTCGCAGTCCTTCACCATACCTTCCTCGCTATGGTTCCCGACCCTCACTCTTATCGTGTCGCCGTCAAGAGGAAAGCCACCCGCCTTCCAGTCGTCGAACCTCATTGGTATCGAAGCCTTTCTCTTGTTCTCGTCCACGTTCTTGTCACCAGTCGTCGTTGTGTCCGTAAAGCTCCTGCCTTTACCGTCGTAGAGAACCACCTCCTCGTCGTTCACGGGAGCGTCGTCGTCAGCGAACGGATTGTCCTCGTCGCCCTTTCCGGGCACAAGCCTCACTATCGTGACCCTGTGAGGATAGCGTGGGTTGTTGATCATTCCTGTCTCCATGATGCTGCGTTATCTGATTATGTGCGGAACGGGCATCCCGCATCCGTCACGGGACGCACGCTTCACGCCGTGAGAAGTCATACGGAAGGTCGATTTGCGCTTGAACACCGAACTCTTGTCCAGCTCCTCGTAGATGGCGTTAGCCTCCGCCTTCAAGGCAGCGATGTCCGCCGAGGACAGTTCATATCCTCCCTCCGTATGACTCCAGTTATTGTCGGCATCAGAGGTATTGTTCACCTTGCTCGCACCAAGGACATACCATTTCAGCATGTCGGCATAAGCCAGCCGAACCTTATCCTTTTCGCAGGAAAGATATTCCATACCGCCGTCCAGCTCCCTGTCCACCAAGATGGACAGCAGAGCCGCACGGGGTATACCGAACCTCACCTTGTTGATAAGGTAGTCAGTCACCGAAAGAAAACCATTCTCCGAAGCCATAATCATTCTCTCAAGTTACGTTAAACCATCTAACCCTTCTTTGTGATGTCGATAATCCAACGATAGGGGAAATCCAGCATAGCAGGGACCGAAGCCAAGAAAAGGTCTGTCTTAAACTCCTTGAACATACCGTTGGCGGTTGTCATGTTACGGAGCAGACCAAGACCGTCGTTGGTGGTAGCCCAAGCCACCTCCACGAGCTTGTTGCCAAGAGCCTCGAAGATGCGCTTGTCCTGAATCTCCTTGCGCATAAACTTGAAGCACTTGCCCGCAGGACGAAGCACCACAGTGCCGTTTGCCCAACCGTGAATCACCTCTACCGAACCGTCGAAGCGCATGTTCTGCTCCTGCTCGTCCACAATCTCGATAGTAGAGAGGCCATTGAGGTCCGTAACGGACTTCAGAAACATCTCGCGGTTCGGACCGAAGTTCTGCAAGTAAGCCACGTAGTTCGCTTTAGCCCAGCTCTGCCAAAGTTCGGCCACCTGCTTGTTCTTCAAGAACACGTTGTAGAAGTCGTCCTTGGTCATCTGCCATACAAGGGGGAAGTCCTTGTACTGAATATACTCCTTACGCCAGTCCTCCTCCATCTTGCGCATCTGCTCCAAGATGTCGCAGTTCGCGTCGTTCCAGGCAAGAGTGCCGGCCTTCTTGAAGTTCTCCTTCGGCACGTTAGCGTCGTAGAGAGGCTCCTGAATGCCGCGCGAAATCTTGTCGTAGTCAATCTGAGCCGTTGAAGCAGCACGAGCCGTCAGGAACGTCATGGTTGAGTCAAGGGAGTCGGTCAGGTCCTGAACCTTGTCCAAGTATGCGTCCACGACGTCAGCGTCGTTGCCGAACTCGTCCTGCAAGAGCTTCTGCTTGTGATAGCGCTCCATAGCGGTCTCACGGAAACCGTCTGCCGCAAAGTCGGGGATGGAAGCCGTATACCACTTGAAGCCTGTCTTGTCCTTCTGGTGACCCTCAGCCAACGGAGCACGAAGGCTCATAAGGGTGGCAGGGGTAAGGTCGCGGGAGCGGACCTTGAAGGTCGCATCACCATTACTGGTGGTAGGAGTGAGATTGGGGTCAATGTCACCCTGGGTCTTATACCAGCCGTAGTTGCAGCGGAGAACACCCTCCTTGTTCAGAAACTTCTGAAGGTACTCGTTGTTACCGCGACCGGAGAAGAACTTCGCAAGCTGCGCAATGCCAATATCTATTTTTGCCATATCCTAAAACAATCTTTTTACGTTAAACGAATAGTGTTAAATGTGCCAGAACTCCGGGTAAAGCGACTTGTTCATCGCCTTTACGGCAGGAGGAACGGGTCCCATACGGTCGAGCCACATCACGCAGTCTGGATTCAGCATGCAGAAGTTGATGTTGGTACGAGGCTGGTGAAATTTGTCGCCGCCAGCGTTGTAGTAGGGGAAGTCGTTGTCACAAGGAGCAAAGCAGTTCGGGTTGGTCACCATCGGAAGGACGCTTGCGCCCGCCTTCTCTGCCTCCACCAGTACTGTGCCCACGGTCAAAGCGCCGAGAGTCTCGCTGAGGGTCACCTTCCATACGTCGCCGGCTGTCGCGTCGGTGGTTGCCTCCACCGCGGTCACGGTCACGCCCTTCGCCTTGGTCGCGAAGTCCTTCTGAGCCACCATAAGGGTGTCGCCCACGAAGGGGATGTGCACGAAACCGTTGCGAACGATGTAGATGTCAACGTCTGTTGCTGTTCCAGTGGCCTTGCCCACCTCGTAGGTCTTCAGCACCTTGATGGTAGCGCCAGGACCGTCGTTGCCCTTGGTGAAGCCGAGGTCATGCTCGATAAGGTCGCCCGCGTAAATCTTTGCGGGACCCTTGAACTGATTCACAAGCTTGCCACCGATAGGTGGATGCACGAAGGCGTTCTTGATGAGTGCCTCAAGACCGGCAAACACGTATCGGGTGCCGCCTACCTCACCCTCTGTCTGGATGATGGTCGCACCGTGGTTAAGCATACCACGCGTAGCCATCTGGTCCATGTACGAAATTGAAGTGTTGTCCATAATCTTTTTACCTTGATTTTTTGTTGTTATCCTGTTACTTCTTGGCCGAGTCGTCATTGCTATCGCCGAAACGTTTCTTGCGACGGGCGGCTACCTCTTCCATAAAATTGTCATCGTCACCGCCTCCGCCAGGGCTGCTGGTGTGATTCTTGCTGGGGATGCCCTTCTCGCCGGTCGCTTCCTTGAAGTCGGCGGTATAGATTTTCTCGGCCTCGGACACCAGATCGTCGATGTCGGCATCTTTGTCTGGTATCTCTAATTTCGAAAGCGAGGTCTTCAAGAAGAAGCCGTTAAGCTCCAGTCCGGCCTTGTCGAACTTTTCCTTCAGTCCTGCCTTCACTGACTCGAGAGTCGCCTTCCTTGCGGCCTCCTTGTCACGTTCTGCGCTGGCTTTTTCCAAGGCTTCCACCTTGGCGAGCAACTTGGCGATTCTGTCGTCGTCTCCGCCGTCATCATCGTCATCGTCATTCTCCTTGGCGCGATTACGCTTACGCTTGCGCTCCTCCTCTTCCTTCTTCTTGCGCTCGGCTTCCTCTCTGCTCTTCTTCAGCTCGTCAGCTATGTTCTTGTGCAGATTCTTGTCCATGCGCTTGAGTCGGTTTGCCAACTTGGTAACGATTCTGTCATTCTCGTCATCATCGTCACCCATCTCACCAAGAACGTCATTAAGCTCGTCGTCAATGCTCTTCTTGCTGAGTGAGGTAAACTTAGAAGTGTCCTCCTTCTTGTTCACCAATTCCAATAGTTCCTCTATCGTCATTCTGATTTGTGTTTATGTAAAGTGAGTCCTTCACCTTACTAATTGCATAAATATACATTTTATATCGCAAAAATACGCATAAATATACATCTATCCAAGAAAAATCCATTATTTTTGCATAAACATACATAAAATATTAAACAAAGCCCCATAAACGCCCCATTATCAACAGGATAACATGACAAAACTCTCACCATACCGCCTACGCGACGGCTCTCCTGTCTACACCCAGGAGTACATACAGTCTCTCCGAGACGCAGACAAACGCCACCCCGACCGGCTCAAAATCATAGACCAACGGGGAGGACAGGAACGCATGCTCGCCATCGACGCAGACATCAAAATCGTGGGAGGCTCAAGAGGTGGCTCAAAGTCCTTCTCATCCCTCATGGAAGCACTGAAGGACATCAAGAACCCAGACTTCCATGCCACGATACTACGAAAGGAGAAAGACGACCTTCAGTCCCTAATCTCCGATTCCTACAAGCTCTTCTCCCAGTTCGGCACATACAACAAGTCCCAGAACGACATGACGTGGAACTTCAACAGCGGAGGATGGCTCAAGTTCTCGTATTTCGAAGGAGCACTAAAGGATTTCGAGGAGCGTTTCCGAGGTCGTCAGTATGCCTATATCTGTGTCGATGAGGGTACACAGATACCGTTCAAGAAATTCAAGTTCCTCATAAAGACCAACCGTAACGCATCACAAATCCGAAACCGCTTCTGGATAACCTGTAACCCCGACCCCGAGTCATGGGTACGCAAGTTCATCGACTGGTGGGTGGACGAAGACGGCTACATCATACCGGAGCGTGACGGAGTCATACGCTACTGCTTCATGGACGGCGACACACCCGACTCTATCTACTGGGGAGACACGCGCGAGGAGGTCTACGAGCAGTGCTGTGGCATCATCGACAAGCTATGGAAGCCCAGCTACGAAGAACTTGGCTATTCCAAGCTCGAGATGTTCATCAAGTCAGCCACCTTCATACGTGCCGACGTGTCCGAAAACATCAAGCTCATCTCCACCGACGTGTCTTATCTCGCCAACCTTGCGCAGCAGGACGAGGAACAGCGAATGCGTGACCTCGAAGCCAACTGGAACTGGAAGGCGGCTGGAGACGACATGATAAAGATGGACGACCTCGAAGCCATCTTCGACAACGCCGAACAGACCGACGACGGCATCAGACGGGCTTCTGCCGACATCGCTTTCACGGGAGGTGACAATTTCGTGATGTGGCTATGGGAAGGATGGCACTGCAAGGACCTTATCGTGTCAAGAATCGACTCCAAGACACTCGTTTCTGTTGTCCAGGCAAGATTGCGTGAGTGGGGTGTTGAGGAATGTAACTTCACGTACGATATGCAGGGCATCGGACAGTACTTCAAGGGATTCTTCAAGGATGCCGTGCCCTTCAACAATCAGGCTGCACCATTGGCGCAGTCACGAAAGGAGGAAGACGGCATAAAGTACCTCTACAAGGACCTCAAGTCGCAGTGCGCATGGCTCTTCTACAAAATGGTAAAGGAACGGCGCATATCCATAGACGCCTCGCTGCTTGAGCGCAAGTTTTCGGGAGACGGATTCGAGAAGTGGACACTGCGCCAGATTCTCCAGAAGGAGCGGAAGATGCTCAGACGTGATGAAGACGGAGATGATAGGGGATTCAAACTTATGCCTAAAAAGAAGGCAAAGAGATACGTAGGACACTCACCCGACTTCTTCGAGTCTTGGTTCTACAGGATGATTTTCAGCTTAACAAAGAAAAAACACAATAAGGTAAAAGGATTATGGAGATTTTAAAGGTAAGAGAGATTCTTGTCAAGAAGCCGTTCTTCGAGATTACGCCGGAGGGATACAAGAAGCACGGAGCGTGGACAACCAACATCAGAGAAGACGCAACGCCTAATATGCCGGAAGACTCTGTCTATCGCAACATAAAGACACAGGCTGACTTCCTGCGTGAGTTCTATCCCACAGGACACCGCATCTTCGACACCAAGGAATATCCCGATATATGGAAGCAGGACCCCGACACTGGCAAGTGGTTTCAGCAGCCCATCACAAGAACAGCGTTCGCCTTCCAGCAGCTCATCCATACGAAGCACGTGCTCCATCTTACGGGCAACGACGTGCAGTTCGAGCTTGCTGACAGCGGCGATGACAACAGGGAGGAGGCTGACAAGGCCCAGAAACACCTCAATGTATTCAAGAAGGGATGGCTCATGCACGATATGGAAATACGTTTCTTCGAGGCCATCAGCGCATACATGAAGGTGGCTGACTGCGCCATCGTGGGCTATTTCGACAAGAACGGAAAGTTCGGAACACGAACGCTCTCATACGACCGCGGCGACCGGCTCTATCCGCAGTTCGATTCGCTCACCGGCGACCTTCTGTGCTTCGCAAGACGTTTCAGCGACTTTGACGACGAGTGCAACGAGATTACGGAATGGGTCGAGGTGTGGGACAAGGTCAAGTTCTATCGCTTCAAGCGAAGCGTAGCGCACGGCAAGACACAGAAGGTCATTACGTATGTAGCCAAGTTCTTCGGCATCGACGGATATAACCTCGTAGAGGACAAAGAGCACGGATTCCCGTTCGTGCCAGTGGCTTACGCACGCAACGAGGACGGACCGTGCTGGTCAATGGTGCAGCACAACATCGAGGACTACGAGGAAGCCTTCTCTTATCTCTGCGAGAACAACAAGGCGTACGCATTCCCCATTTTCTACGTCAAGGGAGACGGAGAGGACGTCAACATCATAGGAGACGAGATGACAGGCGCCGTCAAGTCCATTGCGATGAACAACACGGACAGCGAGGCGGGATTCCTCAACGGAACGGACGCGTCCAACGCATTCGCCACACAGCTCAACAAGTCATACGACCTCATCTACGAGCTGTCATTCACCGTCAAGCCGCCGGAACTCAAGTCTGGCGACCTCCCAGGCGTAGCCATAAAGCTCCTCTATTCGCCAGCTCTTGAGATTGCCATGAACGACGCACAGAAGCTACAGCCGTTCCTCGACAAGCTCGTCACCATCTGCAAGTTCGGCATCGGTACGGAGGAGAATTATGTCGCCACAATGACAGGTCTCCCCATCAACGCATGGATATCACCGTACACCCACGCCAACAAGACGGAGCTGATCACAAACCTCGCCACTGCCGTACAAAACCACTTCCTCTCCAAGCAGACAGCCTCCGAACGCTGCCCCGACTTCCCGAAGAACGGAGAGTTCGAGCGCATCATGCGCGAGCAGAAGGAGGAAGACCAGCAAGACCTCCTCATGGACATGCAGCGTGCCGACAACGAAACCGAGAACGCCATAGAACAGCAGGAAGCCACCGCCCGTATCAACAAACAGCAAAGCGGCTCCGACGTCAACACAGGAGGAGGAAGAAAGGCAGGACGCCCCAGCCGGTCAGGAAGAGAATATGATTCTAACCGGAACTGGGAAGGTCGCAACAATTGGGACTCCTACAACCGTAAACACTAAAAAGAGGCTCAGAAAGGCTCAGTGAGGCTTAGAGTAAGGCGCCAGCCCCTAGAATAGCCTATAGCCGCTAGCCCCGCCTATCACAAAAAATCCCAACACTATGTCAGCAGAATACGCCACACTTCGCTCCAAGGCGCAGCTCGCCTGCGAGTCACGCATCACAAAGCTCCTCTTCTCTGCCGCCAAGCAAATCACGCAGGCGGCAGGGAAGTACCGTCGCGGAAACGTCCTCTCCAACGAGCAGGCGCTTCTCCGCGAAGCACATGCCATTACCTCAAGGCTCGCAGACGGCATCGAACGTCAGATCCATGACTACGCCGTAGCCGCCACCACACACCTCAACGTCTCCTCGGGAGAGGTAGAGAGCTTCCTGACGTCGGAATATTACGGCAAGACATCGGCACAGCGAACCGCCATATACCTCCATAACTTCGCCGAGGACATCGTAAGAATGTCCAAGGCAGGCATTATGATGGGCTATACCGACATGCAGCTCCTCTCATCCGTCCGCACCGGCTACAAGAATCCCTACCTCGCCTCTGTCATCACGAAGGCAAGGACAAAGGACATCAGCATAGCCACACCGTCCTACGGCAAAGGCATCTTCCATTCAGCCTTCCAGAACATAACGAGGAACGCCCGCCAGATGGTAGCCGTAGCATGGGGAATAGCCGAACAGCAGTACGGAAAGGAACACGGCGCCGTCGCCTACCGCGTCTTCCGAGGCTCCAGTTATTTATGCCCAGTTTGTGATGACGAAACCGCTTACATTCACCACTTCGGCGACCCTTATCCCCCGTTCCATTTGAATTGTCGATGTGTTGTAAAATTTATTTATAATGAAGAAAAAGATGAATAATGTTGCATATCTCGTTGATTTTTAGTAACTTTACAGGTGGGGATAGAGAGGAGTAGCTACCTCTTGACAAGGCTGTCTCGGTGGGTCTTCCCCTTTATTTAATCATCGGGATTGTTTAAACGCATCGAGTATGAAAGACCAAGAAATATGGAAAGATATACAAGGATATGAGGGCCTTTACAAAATTAGCACTCACGGGAGAGTGTATGCTTATTCAAAGCCAAAGTTTAACGGATTCGTCTATTACAACCATGAAGGCAGGTTCTTGAAATTATCTGACAATGGTGTCGGATATAAGTATGTGCGCCTTCTCGACAAAGAAGGGAAATACAAGAAATACTATATACATAGGCTTGTGGCATCCGCTTTCATTCCTAATCCAGACGAATACCCACAGGTAAACCATAAGGACGAAAACCCGGGAAACAACCATTTGGAAAATTTGGAATGGTGTACGCAAAAATACAATAACCGCTATGGTAACAGAATGAACAAACAGCTTACAACAATGGTTGCGCATAAATTTAATACTCCAATCGACGTTTATGACAGACATGGCAATTTTGTATGCTCATTTAATTTTACGAAATCAGCAGCCAAGTTTGCCGGCATTTCAAGAGAAAAAGTTATAATGGAATGTGATGGCATTGCAGATGCTGAATGTTTTGTCCGTTTTGCCTATAAAGGAGAAAGACCAGCGGACAAATTTGCGAAAAAACAAAGAAAGCGTATGTGTGTATTGAAAATAGCCCCAGACAATAGTTGTGTATCATGGTATAATACGGTATATGAGGCGGAGAAAGATAATAATCTGCCACGATATAGCATATACAAAAAGACTAAGCAATATAAAAATACAGCAATCATAAATAATTTTAAATATACAGTATTGACTTATTAAAAACTAATTATATATGGAAGGTTATTCATTGTCTGTGAATTTCATAAGACAAACAAAACAGTACCAGATGGCTTGTCCAGAGTACAAAATATATGCAGACCTACGGGCTGCGGGCAATTCCATGTATGATGCTTGGATTGTCGCCTTTCAGGGCAAGGGACTCTCATGGCCAAAAGCCGAACTTACAAAGGAAATGAACAAGCTCGAAGCCCTCGACTCAGTACAGACACGCATCGCTGAACTGCAAGGCAGAAACGCCCCTAAGACCGAGGAAATAACAGCCGAGGAGCTTACCAAGGAAACCTCCAAGGAGTCCATCCTGCGAAAGCTCGTAGCAGCAGAGAAGAAAGCCAAGAAAGGCTCACCCGACTGGCTCAAGATAGTCTCCCTCATCGCAGACTACAACAAGATCAAGCAGGACGAGATAGACACCGAATCCAACACCGTCCATTTCCACCTCCCGGTCCAATACCCCAACCGCTGCGAGGAATGCCTCATCTTCCAAAACGGAAGGGCAACAGCGCAAAAGAAAAAGAAATAGTTAACCGGTGTTAATGCAAGCAGCCTCTCAAGGTAATAATAAAATAATATCGTATTTTTGCAATGGATGTTTCGTATAAGTGATTATTTACATGTTATTTTGACAAAAAAGCGACTACCAGTGATGGTAGCCGCTTTTCTTTTGCCCTTAGTCCTTCTCTGCAAAGACCCCGATTCCTCCCGAGTCGCCCACGTCCTCAGGAAACTTCTTCCCCGCCACAAGCTCGAGCGTCTTGTTAAACACATCAGCAATAAGCTCGTCATTAAACGTAGGAAGCACCCCAACAGGCGGCAGCACCTTAGTTTCTGCCACCTCCATTATCACACGCAGCCCAAGTTCAAGAGCCGCCTTGTCCTCCACAATCTCAACAAACTTCTCAATCATATTATATCCTTAATAAAAGTTAACAATAAATCACAGCAGCTCCTCAGAAAGGCTCAGAAAGGCCCAGTAAGGCTCAGCCTCCCAGTCCCCCCCTTCAAATACTCACCGAGGTTCACCTTCTTTCCCACTAAGCTACCCTCTTTCTGCTTCTTCCTCTGCCAGTCATCCCAAAGCTTGTCCATCTCTTCCGCCGTATGCTTCTTGCTACCGTCGGCGTTCTTGGCTTCATCCTTCGGGTACACCACAAGAGGCTGGTCAGCCACCATCAGCCCAATCTGAGCCGCCGTATAGCCCCACCAGTAGTCGTAAGCCCTTATACCGAACTTACGCTCAAAGAGGAAGCCGAACTTCTCGGCTAACGAGTAGGCTGCGCCCCAGCTTGTTCGGCTTGGATAGCTTTTACTTCCTCCTTTGTCATCGCCATCATCACGTCCGTCATCCCGGTCGCTAATATGGTAAGCAGAGAGCACGCTGTCGATGGAATTTTTTTTTTCGCCACATCCACCACACGAAGTATCTCCACCGCATTCACATCCTTCACATAGTACAGCCAGCGCCAAAGCAGCGCATAGCGCAGACGTATCTTCCAGATGTTGTTAAGCAGCACCAAGGCACAAAGCTTGCAGTTGCGCTTCGCCTCGTTCTTCTCCTTCATCACCACATGCGTAAACCGTCGCACCGTGCCATTGCTAAGCCACCCTATCTTCCTCTTCTTACCGAGAAACACCACATCTGTGCTCTCAGCAGCCATCACATCATCCAGAATCTTCTGAATATCCAAAGAAGGCTGCTCTATCTTCTCCTTCTCTTCCATTTCTTCTTAATGTTTATCTTATCATTTCACATCCTCCTTGATAAACCCTACTTCCTCGCCATAGTCCTTTCCTGTCATCTCGGATATGATGAAGTGCTGTCTAAGGTCAGCCTCTGTCACGCCATACACCTCATAAGCAATACACTTCGGGGTCTTCTTCTTCACAAAGTGGCAGTCGTCCCACAACACCCTACTGAACTTGTTGCTCGAAGGAATGTCATTGTCGTCGAGGTTATTGTCGTTACAGAACTGCACGAAGCTCTCATAGAGCAACGACACAGGAATCCTCAGACCAATCTCGTTCGACACACGGCGCTGGTGTTTGATGTCGTAAGCCATCAGCCAGGAAAGCACCGGCTGACTCTTCAGATAAGCCATGATACGATGCTTCTTCGAACCCTCTGCCTCAGGAAATCTGAAGTGACGCTCTCTGAGCTTCCTCTCGCCCTCAAGCAGCCAGTTGAATACACCCGAAAGCTCCTTGTTGATAATCTTCGAAGCTAATTCAGGGTCCTGCTTCTCCTTAGGCACGGTCACCTCAAAGTTCACATACTGCAAGCGGCGTATCATGCCCAACGACGTGTCGTTGCTCTCTGGCTCGCTGTTAAGACTGAAGATAAGGTAAGGCACAGAACGCGACTCAAAGACGTCCTCGCCAAGCTTTCTGTAAGTAATAGGCTCGCCGCTCACAAGGCGCTTGAACATACCCGTGTTCTTCTTGCCGAACTTGCGGACGTCAGAATCGCTCGACCAGTTGAAGATGGCGTTACGGATAGGATAACGGCCGCGCATGCCCTCGTCACCGTCGGCGGTCAGGTCGGCATAGTCCATCTTCGATATACGGTCAGGACCGAACAGCGCACACATCACCTCGAAGATGACGCTCTTGCCGTTAGCACCCGAACCGATCATCATCAGACACAGCTCTATCTTGTTCACCACCTTGCCGTCATACACGTTAAAGGCGTCACCGCGCTGAACAAGACCAAGGCCGAGGAACATCTGGAGGATGTCACGCGAGTCCTTGTCCGGAAGCACGTCCATAAGGAAGCGGTTCCACAGCGGACACTTCGCCTTGGGGTCAAAGTCGTATGGATGATAGTACGTCACGTGATAATGCGGAGAGAACGGCATCGCCTCGGGCTTCGTCTTGCGGGATAAGGTGAAGTCCACAACGCCGTTTCTGAACGCCACGATGTCAAACTGAGGCACAAGAGTGTTATAGTTCTTTATCGTCGCGATGAATATCTCCTTGCGAAGGCTCGTACGGTTCATCACCGGCGCCACACAGAGCTTCTCCAACAGAAGCTGATACGCCTGTTCGATGACGCTCACGTCCACCACCTCGTATATCCTGCCGTCGAACATATAGAACGCAAAGGCAAAATACTTCACCGGGCAGTTCTTTGCCAGCTCGCGTATGTTACGGCAGAAACGAGCCAACATGTCGTTATACTTCGCGCTGTTCGTATTTCCCCAGTCGCCACGAAGAGCCTGAAACTCATACTTGTCGTCCATGCTCATCGTGAGAAGCTGCGAGAACAGCATGTCAATATACTCGCCGCTACTCTTTGCCATCTACGTCCTCCTTTCCGCTTCCGCACTCCTTCTCCGTCGCATCTACGGCCTTCTCTCCGCTACGCTTCAGATACTCCGTCAGAGCCTTGCACTTGTCTGCCTGATACTGCTCGTCCCCCACCACGGAGGTGTCCATATACATGCTCGTAAACACTAACTTCGAGTTCTCGCCGTCAACGCCGGTCACTCTCCAGTCTCCACGCCCGTCCTTCTTTACGTCAAGCGCCTCGATGGCGTCATAGGCAGTAGTGCCAAGCATAAACTCCACAGCCCAGTCGCCACCGATAGTCTCCACGCGGATATAGGGAAGCCCCGAACGGCTCAACTTCTTACACAGCTCCTTATTCGTCCCGTTCATTTCACGGAGCCGAGCCATCTCCTTCTTACTCAAAGTCTTAACCTTCTTCATAATCAGGAAATTACCCGAATAAACCTTCTTACCAAAATCAATCATAACAATAATCCCTTATAACATTTAACAATAATTGATCATCACCAAGCAGCCCTTACAGCCCCAATCTCCTGCCATACTCCGCTATCAGCAGCGCATCGCACGTGTCAAGCGTCACCTTTCTGCCGAGCTTCGGAAACAGCTGCTGAGCCTTAGCCTTCAGCAGATTCTTCCATTCTCTCTTCGTGAACTTCCCCGAACTGCCCATCTGGAACGCCTTCTCCCACTTGTTAGGAGTAACGTCCTCAGTAGGAATCTCCAACGCCAAAAGCGCCATCTGAAGATGGCCGAAACCCTTACCGAAGTTAAACATCGCATGGGCGCCGTTACCCGGTATACCGCCGACCCTCTCTAACACGCAGACGCTATCGTCCTTATAACGACGAAGAAAGTCCAGCAAGTCACGAGCCGTCCCCGGCATCTTCGCCACCTCTACAACCGACCCGTCAGCCGAAAGCACCGCAATGCCCCCATGCTCCCCAGGGTCAATCCCTATATATCTCTTCTCCATACGTAATATTTATTTTTATAGTTATCTTATTCCTTTTTTGTAAGCTTTAGTAAGCGATTTCCAGCGGTCGGTAGCGGTCGCAAGCCTCATCATCACCTCTCGCAAACTCCTCCTTCTCGCCTCTCCAACAGGCAGGAGGACTGTCAGCGTCCTCCTCCCGAAACATAACACAGTCCCTGCACTTCATCAGCTTCCCTTCTCCTCTCCGCATTCCTCTTTCGCCTTCTGCGCAGCCCCTACCAACAGGTCAAAGAAAGCGAACAGCACCTTCTCCTGGTCAAGCCCCGCCAACCGTGACACATACGCCACTGTAACACCCGCGAAGTCCGCGATAGCCGACAATATCTCGTCGCCAGGCATCTCCCCGTCCGTCTCGTTAAACACCTCCACGAACTTGTCATAAAGAGCCATACGCTCCTTGCTATAGTCCTTCTTTCTTGCCATATCTCTGTTCTTTAATGTTATTTATTGTTTCTTATGCGCCCTCCCTACGTGCCACTTACTGCAAATCTCACACAGGTAAGGCTTCTCCCCCATCGCCCTAAGCCCCGGGTTCTGATTCAGAAACTCCCAAGCCTCATCCTCCGTATCATACCCCACCTTCTGCTTCCAAGAACTGCCCTTGCGAGTCCAATGGCGAGGGTCAGGACGAAAAGTGGAAAACGGAGCCTTGTTACGATACTTCCCTTTACTCATAACGCTAATTCCTATAGTTGTTACCTACAATCCACACGCTCAGTCCCACATTCAGCAGGAGCATGAGGAAAACGATGAACCAGTACTGCCCGTCGCTCAACTCCACCGACACATACTTGAAGTCAGAGAAGTCCTTGCGCTTCCATTCCTTCTGCACGATAGGCTCTATATAGGAGACAAAGGCGCAGAGGTCAAGACGATTGCTCATAAACCAGTCACGGCTCTTCACGGCAAGCACCGGCGAGTCACACCAGGAGAAAGCGTCGCTCCATGTCACGCGATTGTTCCTGTCAAGCCCCACGCACACCACAAGCTCGTTCTTGTTGCCACCCTGCCAGTACGAGCGCTGCTTCTCCACAATGGATATCGGCTTGTCACGGAAGAACAGCAGATACAGACGAAACTGTTTCTGAGGTCCGTATCGCGCATTGAGCACACGAACGGCACGCTCCTGACGGGCGGAAAATTTGGCTCCAAGTATAGGGCATTGGTCGCGCAGCCATATCTCAGGGTAGTCATACAGCCCGATACGGCGAGCGTCCTCCTTGCTGATATCCTCAAACTTGAACACCGAGCGCGATGCCTTCACCTTGTTCTCATATTCGTGCTCACGGGTCACAGGGTAGAGTGTAACGTCACGACCGTCCCACGGATAATCGTAAGCGTCGCCGTCGCGGGTGTCATAGTCGCGGTGCATGTCCACGAAGACAGGAGAAGCCGCCAAACGCTCTTTCATAGCAGAGAAGACGTCACTTGAGCAGTCACGCTCACGTCCGGAATGGTCGGAATAAGCCCATTTCTCAGAATGCTCCTCTGTCACGTAGTAGGTCTCGGTATGAGTGTTGCCCTTTGAGTCTGTATAGGTACGGGTGTGTGCGACACGCTCGTTCCACGGCTCATAATAGCGTATCTTCGTGACATAGCTGCCAAGATACTCCGTATCACTCGACTCGGCACGCTTGAACGTCCACAGCAGACCCACGCCCACAAGCAGCGACGGGACGATAAGCACAGCGTGCTCCCACCACGTCGTCTGCTCACGGAAGAATATCAGCAGGAAAGCCGACACGAAGAAAGGAAGGAGAAAGACAAGGACCTCCATAAGCCTACTTCTTATTGCCGAACAAATCCACGTCGTTGTCCTCGCCATCAATCATCACCTCCTTCGAGCGCGACGACGAAATCACCTTATACTCTATAGGCATCGTGTTAGACACGAACCAACGCGCAGGATAAGTACGGGTGAGCGTTTCATGTTCACGGATGATGTCAAGCATACGCTCCTGGGCGGTCTGAAACTCCGAGCGCTGTATCTCTATCGACTGCATGAGGTCACGATATAGCGACACGTCGAAGTTAGGGTTGCTCTCCTTTATCCATTTCATCATCGTACCCTTGTCGTTCTGGTAACGACCGGCAATGAGCTGCGGATAAATCTTCTCGAAAGTCCCCTTGTACTCGTCAGTCACCTGAGCCTTCTGCTGGATGATCTTCCACATCTTGTCATGCACGCCCTCAATCTTGCCACGCTGAGCCTCAGCCTGCTGACGAAGCGAAATCTCGCGGTTGTTGTAACTGAAATAACCCGCCACCAACGTACCGATGATGATGGCAAACACCAGCAAAGCCGATGCAAGGATAATGTTCTTAGTATTCATATTCTCTATAATTGATTAATGATTAAAATAAACTACCTTCAGCCTCCACATATCCGAGACGCTTCAGCATCTTGCGGATATAGTCCAAGCCACGCTGATACACGAGAGTCTTGATGTTGATCCTCGTCTCGCCGCTCGGAACCGTATACTTCTGCTCGATGGTCCTGAAATAACCGCAGTCTATGTATCTCTGGTAAGGCACGTTGCCGCCGTTGAGAATGCCCTGCTCACGCAAGATGCAGAACAGCTTGTTCCTGCCGACACCCTTGAAGTGCAGAGTGTTCGCGATAAGCTTCATCTCAATCGCAGTCTTGCTCTCAGCAACAGCATCAAAGAACTCCACCTTTGGCTGCTGCACCTCAAGCTGCTTCTGTTGAGCCTCTATCATCTCCTGCTGCTTGGCAGCAAGCATAAGAGCCTGAGCGAACGACTGAGGAACTCCGCTACTCTGACGTATCTGCTGTTCCATGGCGTTAAAGGCATTAATATACTCCAGCTTGAAAGCCAAAGCCTTCGCTCCAGTAAAGCCCATAGCCAACAGAGTAAAGCCGTCTCTGTTCATCACATACACCGGGATTTTCTTAACACCACCAACAGGCATCGGCTGTTCTACCTCAGTAAGAGCGAACATCTTTGCAAGTTGCTGATTATCAACGAAAAGTGATTTTTCACTTGTCATTGACAGTAAATTATTAATAGCCTTTAGAACATTATAATGCTCCTTGCCAAACTTCTCCGCAACAATCGCACTCGTTGTCAGCGCCTGATTGTCGCTACTCCTAAATACAATCTCTTGCATATTATTAGATTTTAAGTTGCAATTATTTCTTTGTTTTGTCAAGTTCCATGATTGTAAGTACCGCGTAGTTGGCGAGGTCAAGCAATGAGTCTCTCATACTCTCGCCCTTCACCTTCGCCTCGTCAGACATCAGTGACTTCACGCGCTTCAACTTCTCTGCCATGTGTCCGTAGGCGTATGTCATGCCGCACTCCGCAAACAATTCCGAGAAACTATTGCCGTAATCGGAACTTTTAGCCTTGAAGGTGTCGTACATGCCGTTGGTAATGTCGCGGAAGGCATCGGCATCTCCAGTTGGCTGCTTAGTAAACGCGGAAGGCTTTGCAAGAACGCCAACTGGGTCAGAGGTAAATCCGTAATACTCCATACGGAATCTTTTACAGCCGCTACGACTGCCGGCAAAAAAGGTGTTGTACGCCCAGTTGTTCTTCGGGTTCTCCGTACTGAAAATAGGGTAGAGATCAGCGTCGATGGCACGTCTTCCGTGTTGCATCACGTCGTACAGGGATATGTAGAGCGGTTTCTTCCCGAGCGCATCGCTGCGCACCTTGATGTACTCGCCGAACCATGCGCAATGCGGGTCTTTCTTATCGGCGGAGCTTATCAGTTTCGGACCGCCGCACACCTCGAAAAGCGGCACTTTGGGTGTCACATAGTTTTTTTTGTCTCCGTGCGGAGTTTTCAGCGTTGTCAGATACTGGATAGACTCACACATATCCGTAGTACCTCGAAAGCTCGCTACTTGATACTTCCTCCTGATTATATCGTTGGGCATCCTAAACTTCAAGCCCTTCTTAATGTCCTCTCTGTTAATCATTGTTACTACTCCTTTCTTTGATTCAACCTTTTTCTATATTAATGTCTCACCACGCTCCTCAATATCTTTAGTTGAAAGGTAAAATACCTTATTTTCAATCTCGTCACAAGTTACTCTTACAAAGGATCCTAAATGATGAGGTTTAGAGGAGGTCTTAAAATACTCTCTCGGACTATCTACAACCTTAAAAAAAGGACGACCTAAGGTTGCAATGATTTTAAATCCTTCAAGAGTCTCTAAATCTGTCCTGTACCTCGGTAATACAGGACAGTCTTCGCCCATTATTTGACGATGACGAAATCTTGCCACCTCTTCTTCGTATTCTCTCAATCTGATCGGAAGAATGAACTCTAAACCTATCTTAATATCTTCTTTCTCAATCATTGTTACTCCTTTCTTTGAACGGTACCCATATCTCCTCCATCTCTTCACAACCGCATAGCAGCCATGCCACAAAATGCAAAAGTTAAAAACTTTAACATTCAAACCACACCAGACTATCCAGCAAGACTATTGCACAGCAAAAGACAAATCGCTAACTTTGTCCCCGCAATAAGACCTATCACCATACGTCATAAGACCTACTGGCAAGCCTTTTTACATTGTTCACGCAAAGCCGTTCCAAGCTATGCAGTTCCCAACAAGACTTATGCAGCATCCGATGCAGCTTTTTCTCCCTATATGTCGGGTAGGTGCAGCTATTCTGCTTAAATCCCTATACCCTACATACACGCACACACAAAGATACGTAATAATTATCCTTCAATACTGCACTATACCGATAAAACAACATAATTTGCTGCATAATTCCCTCCATACGATGCAAGATAAGCTGCATCATTACAAAACGCATCATAACAATGTTCCCGACACCCGACCATACGCCCCCAAACAAAAACCCGAAACCCAATATGTATATATATACAGGTTAACAGTCGTTCACAGTCATTCACAATGAATTAACATTAAGTATTAATATTCACTATTTATGCACTACTAAAAGACCAGAAAGACAAATATAAGGTGTTAATTGTCAGTAAGTTAGAAAAAAAAGAAAAAATTTTCAGGTGAAGTGACTACAAAGCGCCAAGCGTCCGCCGTCGGGGGGGTGGGGGTCATTTTGTCCATATTATATGGTATAATATCTGTTAAAACGTCAATTTGTAATAATTTCAATGTTTCACGCTCCGTCATATTATTGTTTTTTGTAACTCATTGATTTATAACTCATTACATCATTATATTATTTTCTTTTAGTGAATAATTATGCGGATATCAATGTTTCACGTATGTTAAATATCGCTAACAAATTGACCTATATCAATACTAAATACATTTATTAACACTATTTTTACAAATATAGTCTTATATCTTGCAATTTAACTATGGTTAAAATATATAACTTATTGATTTTCAGTTAGTTACAGCAACGTCAAAGACTGTAAAACCCTTGCTTTGCGTCAAAATTATTGCTACCTTTGCAATAGAGAAAAGGGAATAAGAGACCTTTCTCCGGAGCCACGCTGAAGGTAATAGGCGTGTAACTTCTTAGTTCTTTGGTTTTATGTAACAAACAGGGGTGAGCCTAAAAGACCCACCCCACGGAATGAAAGCTAAGCGAATAGCCTTGCAAACCATCTTAAACACTGCAAAGATAGTCGTTTTCTTTCGTTCCCTCAAAGAACTTTACAACTCTTTAGTATTAATAACCATCTTAAACAATTCGATTATGAAAGCTAACGAAGTAAAGAACACAGTAAAAGAGAACGTGAACACAGTAGAGAACGCCCAGAAGTTGGCAAAGGCACAGGAAGACCCTTCTTATACTGAAATGTTTCGCCCGTGGGTCGTTGATGTCTGCGAGGACCTTACCAAAGACCTGTCAAAGGCTATCAACGAGACAATAGCGGACGCCAACGTTACAGATGAACGCTATAAGCAACTTTCAACGGACTTCGAGAAGGCAAAGGCACGTTTCGAGGCTTACCAACTCAAGACCGTGAACGGAGACCGCCAAACGCTGAAAGCCTTTAAAAAGGCTGTAGCGGTTGCAGTTCTGGAAGTTGCAAAGCGTACCGACACAGGGAAGTGGTTTACATACCGTAAATTATACGGTTTGGGACTATTAAACGGAATGCCTAAACTTATCAATACTCCTAATAAGGTTAACAGTTTCGTCGCTAAAGCGTTCGTGTTCATGCAGCAATACGCAAAACGCTCAAGCGAACTTGTACGCAAAGAGCGTGCACTCAATGCAGCCATACAGGACTTCGGCATAACAAGAGAGCAAGCCGAAAAGATGTACCTTGCAGGACTTCTCAAAATTTAGAAGACATTACAGGGTGGCTATAATAGCCACCCTACAACAAACTAACTAAAATCATAAGATTATGAAAGAAGAATTAAAAAACGCATTAACAGGCATGTATAATCTTTTTAGTACCCTAAATGACAGGGTCTATTTTAAAAATTCTAACAGTACAAATTCCCACCTTTTCACAGAAAACGGGAAATTAATGGTAGCCGGTGGCGGCATTGATAAACACGCCATCGACATTAACGACCAAGAAGATATATCTATTCTTGCCTGTGCCTTCTATACAATTTTTGCTTAACATCTTATAAGTAGAGCGGCAAACAACCGCCCTACTTATATTTTTCTTGCAATTCATTTTGAGTTGCAAGCGGTTTTTTGCGTCCTTATTTTCCCAGAGCAATTTTTCTCCCTTACTGGATTCTCCCCACTATAAATTTTCCCCACACGTTTTTGAATACCTCATCGTGGTGTGTGGGTGTTCCTCGCTATGTCTTTTCCGACAAAGCGTGCTAAATTTCAAAAGAAGTAGTTCTAAGGTTTTATTTTCATAAATGGTGACACGTGTCGGACGTGCCACGCCCTTTGTTATGGGATTTCGCAAGCAGGATTTTTCTATAAGGAAATATACGGAAAGGTCTTGAACTGCGAAATTTGAAACAAAGGGAGAGTTTCATAATTCATATTCTAACGTATCACGAGCGTGCGAGTTGGTTACTCGCTAAATCGTCTGCAACGTGGTGGTTGCAGTGAGCTATACGCAAAAGGGCATACCAAATTGAGACAAAGCAGTTCCCTGTCAGCTGTTAGGAAACAGGGCGCACCTCAGCGTTACAGGTAGGGCGTGAGCCGTGAGAGAAGACAATAACGACAAACACGGTGCCAAGATGCACGTCCTAAGGCAAATTAGGGCAGTCCTTGTGGCTGCTCTACCAATTAACAACCAATTAAATTATAGAATTATGAGCAAGTATTACAAAGAGAATTATTGTGTCATACATGGCAAGTATCCGCACGTAAGATACGTAGATTTTGACAACTTCGAGGAAGCATGGAAGTATTTCACGGAATGTAAGGATGCCGGCTATGCAGACGTGATTCTTATGGACACATCAGAGCGCACGCCTGAGCATCCGGCAGCTGACAAATACGGAAAGTATGCGAAACATCTCCGTATAGCCTAAGAAAAATCCCCACGATTGTGGGGTCTACAAACCAAACCTAAAAGAATTATGGAAACAACGAATGTAAATTTATGGGCTATGTACTCAGAGATTGAGCACGCCATTGAAGTCTACAACATGGGATTTTTAACACGTGCGGATTTTGCTAACCATTGTTTCGCAGCCCGTGACCCATATATAAGTAGATTCAAGAACTATGTGTTATACCTGCGTGACAGGTATTTCTAACCGCCTCAAAGGGGTAGCCGTTTGGCTACCTTCCAGTTAACCATTAAAATTCAGAATTATGACAAAGAGACAGATTTTACGTAGCAGTACGATAATTGTGCTTGGAATCCTTCAGCTTGTTCCGTGTCTGCTAATTTTAAGCAGTACGATAATCAGTGTGCTTGGAATCCTTTACATATTGTTTCTGCTCTATTTCTGGAGCAGTACGAAAATTGGCAACGGATTCTTCAAGAATTTCGTGCGTGAGAATGAGCGCTTGGAAAAGATCCTCCTCAAGCCGAGTTCAGAATCCTGAGCAGTACGAAAATTGTGCTTGGAAAGTGTTGAGCCTTAATTGCTACCCTGTTTTGGGGTAGTACGATAATTAAACCTTTAAAAAATTATGAAAAAGACAGAATTGCGTAAAGTACGAGTTGGTGAATTTTTCCGCTTGGCAGAATCAGAGAAAGCCCCTGTTTGGGTACGTGACGAATACAACAGAAGTTCGAGAAAGTACGAAGCCTACAAGTACGACAATGTAAATCATTGGAGCGAGTTCGGCGGTACGCGTAAAGTGTACGTTGATTTCTGCTTCTAAAGTTCCAGCCTTAAAAACTGCCTGCAAGTCGGGCAGTACGATAAGTAACCAATTAAAGACAAAGGATTATGAAGTTCAAGACATTTTTATTGATTGAAGCAATCAGATGTGAAGGACTTGACAATGGTCAGTGGAATATCTATTGGCACGTCATCCCTGTGGACACAAAAGAGTTCTACGGAACGAGAGAAAGTCACACGCTTCCTGTGGGAGCGTGGATAGCGGTCTACAAATGGAACCATGAAAGGATGGGTTTAATTGACAAGCTCTCTCCTGACTTACATCTGAGTATCAACGACAAAGAAGAAGTTCTTTTCTTCAATGTCAGCGAATAGTTCACGCCAAAACGCCACTCTTATTTGGGTGGCTCTATCAACCAAAACCAAAAGAATTATGACAAACGGAGACAGAATGTTTCTTGCTGCGATTGTGGCAAGCTACAAGAGAGTTATTTCAGCTGAGTGTGAGAGAAGACACCTTGACGAGCGTGAGTATTCACGGAGAGCTACGAAAGCAGACAGGAAAGCGAAGGAGATAGAACGTCATTTCTCTCGTCCGCGTTGTTTCTAAGCCTAAAATGGACGTATCGCAAATGATGCGTCCGCACATCATTAACAACTAAAATTAGAATTATGGAATACTTTAAGACGCAAGAGTACCACACACGCATCGACGTGTATTTTGATGGTGAGAAATACGTTTTTATCAACGCTTTTCACGGAATTGTCGCAATAGCGAGAAGACAGGGACTTGTTGATTTTTCACAGGACGGAAATATGGCTCACGCCAGTTTTGAGGTGGAAAAATCTTCCACTATAAGCAGAAGTACAATTACCCGTCTTATTCACAAGCAGGAGAGCAAGTATGTGAGTGCCGTTGTTAACTGCGAATGGAACGAGGTAAAATGTGAGAGTCTTCCTTATTTCGTCAGTGTAGCCCTCGGAAAACGAGGTTAGTCTAAAAAGGGTAGCCGTTTGGCTACCTCTACAAACCAATTAAATTACAAAATTATGAGTACAAGAAGAATTGAGTGCAAAGGTGCAGCGTTTATGGAAAGAGTTTTCGCAAAGATGCAGGAAATGTACACACACGTTGAATTTCTTAGTTATGACGGAAAATTCCTCACTGTAGCCTTCATCGCCTGAAAATGCCGTGGTAGCACTATTATTGTGCGTGCTACGGCTCAAGACAACCAATAAAAACAAGAGAATTATGGAAACAATTAACAACAAAGAAAGTGGATGCAGTCTTTACTCTGTAGGTCTATGGTGTGGATGCGGCTATCATATTAGTGAATACAACGTGTACGCCAACCATGAAGATGAAGCTCTTGAGCGTGTTCTTGCTTTTGTGGAGGAGCATGATTTTGTAGAGCTGTTTTATACGGACGACTATATAGAATCTAAACTTTGCCTGACAGAAGCAGAAAAAGACGAGATGTTTGTGTATGTAGACCCGACTATGACTGACGGACGTGCGTACCCTGCCTATATATTGGCAGAAAACCTCAAAATAGAGAAACTCGCATCTTAGCCTAAACCGCCTCCCTTTCGGGAGGTGCAATCAACCAACAAACAGAAGAATTATGGAAAAGAAAAAGCTTACAGAGTCTGAGAGGATAGCCAAAGTAATCCTCCCCCAAATACAGGAGATGCAGAGAAGAACATTTTTTGACAAGCATCTGGGCATATCTATTGTGGTAGATCCCTGCATATCTGCCCAAATCGGCGTTTGCGTTGGCTACAATAAGGACAAAAAAGACGTAGATTCCCTCACTTACAATGAGTATTTCTCATTCAATCCGTTCTACAGCACAGAAGAAAACGACGCAAAGTTCGAGAGTCTTGTAGCCTACGTGAACGAGAAAGCCGGCAAGTAAGCCACAGCCTAAAAATCCCCACGATTGTGGGGTCTATTAACCAACAAAATTATAGAATATGGAACAAACAAAGAAATTGACGGGCTATGTACTCGTCGACCCGACAGACGGAGGTGTATTGTGCAGTTATTCAGCAACTAACAATAATTGTACTTCTGCAAAAATGGAGGCTATCCATGATGCAGACGAGAGAAAAGTGTATGGTATTCCAATGGAGGTTTACGCATGTTATGATAACGTATATTCCGAAGAAACAAAAGTCTACCCACGCTTTGAAGTGGTGCCATGTGGCATTGGTGATGTTTTCGGTGGTAGAATGTGGTTTTGCGTGAAGCCTAACAACCCACACGAAGTTGTCTACTTTGATACAAAGCAGAAGTGTGAGCAGTATATACGTAAGTATCACAATTCAGACCCGCATCTCCTGAAAGTATTACGTAATACTCATGGCAGGTCAATTATTTATGCCTAACCCAAGGGGAGCCAGCCTCCCCCACTACGAACCAACAAACACAGAATTATGACAAGAAGAAGCAAGACGCTGCTCCAGCAGGCAAAGTACTACGAAGTACACAACGAGATGGAAATGATGTGCCTTATTTGGGAGGCATGGGTAAACGGGAACTTTTCCGATTTCAAGAGTTATTACCGCTCTTTGAACATGGAATCCCGCCGTCGTTTCATCGGATTCATCTACAATCAGGTTGACGGATACACATTCTACAAAATGGTAGACATGTTCATGTTCGACAAACACTAACAAGCCCAAAACAATCCTTACCCGTAAGAGTAAGGATTTCTACAAACCAAAACATCAAGAATTATGGAAATAACAATTATGGATTATCAGACAGCCACCATCCGAACAATCAAAGGCTGTCCCGACGAGTGGGAGACAGAGCAGATAGAATACTATCTCTACGAAACTCTCGGCTACCGTTCGAGCGACATCTACTACATGTGCGGAGAAGCGATTTCTCACACAGAGGATACGTATGTTCCGCAGCCCGAGAAACCGACGCCATACAAGAAATGGACAGAGATTAAGGAGAAGCATCCCGACTGCCTGTTGCTTTTCCGTGTCGGCGATTATTACGAGTGTTACAATGAGGATGCGGTCAAAGCAGCCGAAATCCTCGGTACTCCACTCATAAACAGGCATACAGAGAAACTCAACAAGATGACAGGCTTTCCTTACGACAGCCTCGACAAGTATCTTCCGAAGCTTATCCGCGCCGGTCAGCGCATCGCCATCTGCGACCAGCTGACAACGCCGCAAAAGTAACTCTTCAGTACGGGCAACACCTCCTGTTTGTAAAGCCTAAAACGATGGGGATGACATTCCCCATCACACACAAACCAAAACCGCAAGAATTATGACAGAAAAGGAAAGAAATGAGTTAGATGAAATCCTGACGAACGACCCATTGCTCGCTTGTGACGTGGTAGACGAGAAATCCAACTATCAGTACACCGTGAAGATTATCAAGTGGACGTGGGGAGACAGATACAGCGTGTGTATCAATGACAAAATCGGTCATGCGCACGTAGGCTCTCCTCTCATGGACGAAGACACCGCACGTGGCTTTTACGACCATGTCGTTTCCGCTTACCGCATCGCCTGAATATAAGGATGCTATTTGTCAGCAAGTAGCATCCTTAACAATTATCAACCACTTAAAACATTACGGATTATGAAAATACACATTCCATGCCCCATCAACGAGAAAGACCTATGCAGCGACGTTCTCTTCGACGATCTTTTCGACGATAACACGTATTGCTGCGACGGACACGGCGTGCTGATAGGATTTGTCCATCGTCACGTTGTCAAGATGTCGTACATATACGGCTCAAATGTCGTACGCTTCGAAGTCCTCGACCATCCGCTCAGCTCGGACATCAAGTCGCGGATTAGCCAATGGCTCGAAATCGTCCGCACCGGTGTCAACGAAAATTCCCTTGATGCCAACACAAAGCTGAGCACCATCCCCTTGTACTTCAATGACATACGCTCTGGCAATATCATCTTCGAGTACAACACGGACGAAAAGTAACCGACCTGAAAAGCCTCCATCCTCGGAGGCACACACAAACCATAAAAACCAATTTGAATTATGCTTAGAGACAGAAATTGCGACAAGAATTTCGAGCGTACACTGCTCGCAGAAATCAGCAGAGCCAAGATTGCAGCCCGTAAGATGCACAACAACCGCATGACCGGTTACGAAGACCCACGCGCGGAGCGTGACTTCCATCGTGCCATAATCGAAATCGTGAGCATAGCTTATCACGATTAGCACATTGCTGCCCGAATCATCCTGTGTGGATAACACACAGGAACATTACCAACCAACATACGATTATGAAGAAAAGAACTTACAAGACTCTTGCCGGTTTGCTTAGAGCTTACGACAAGAAGCAGTTTACAATGGACGATTTTCTGAGCAAGCGGAAAGTATACGACCGCAAGTCCGGCGAGTGGATTGATTTTGAGCTTACCGACGACGCCCTACGTGAGCTGTCTGACGGCTTCTGCCATACGCTGTGCTGTCAGAAAAGAAAGTACGACACGGTATTCTATAACATGAAGTACAATAGAATACTCAGCTGCGGTATACTTTCCCGTCTGTGGGTCGAGCTTTGGAACAACAAGCCAAGCTTTACCTATTGCGTAGCGCAGAACGGAGATTACGAGTATCCGCTTGTCAAAAGAATCCTGTATCGTGGTTATTGAGCCTAAGCAAATCTGTGCATCCTATCTGCACAGGAACTACTAAGAAAGCTTATCGCCTGAAACTCAATCCCCACCCTCAACAAAGAGAGTGGGGATTTCTATTATCAACCATTTAAAAACAATAGAATATGATTTACATTAAGAGTTTCAAGAATTACGACGAGTTCAAGCAGCTGTTTGACGTCGTAAAGCACGGCAACGGCGTTGTGTCACGCAAGAACAAGATTCTCTTGGCTTGCCTCAAGGACAGAAAGCTCTTCCACTGGTGGCTCGGCTTCAAGGAGTGGTGCGACAGAACAGGCAACAAATGCCTGTATGAGGACTACGACTACCTTCGTGCCACCAACATGGACGACCTTAAGACTTTTGCCAAGCATATGGTAAGCAGTCTTGTATATAACGACCCAGACAATGAAGACACATTGTATTGTACTCATTTTGATAACAACTTCCGCTACATTCTCTGTTCCACTACGCTACGCCTTGACGGTCTCAATGGTATATGTACCGACGGAGACTCCAAGTCCATACGTTACGAGAATATAGAGCGCGGAAGAATCTTCAAGATGAAGGCAGGCAAGTTCATCACCAGATGTATCGAGGAGTGCCGCATCCCGCGCGAATATATGCCCGAACAGCTCAAACGCTGGATAGGCGAAGAGTTCGCACGTGATTGGCAGGTCTATGCAGAACAGCGTGTCAGCAACGATTACACCCTGCATGTTGACGACGATTTCGAGGCTATCTATGATAGTGACCGCTGTCTTGGCGACTTTGGAAGCTGCATGACAGACAAAGGACATCACACCTTCTATCGTGACGCCATAAAAGCCAAGGCTGCCTACATCACCGACGAAGACGATATGATTGTCGCCCGTTGCATTGTCTATACTGACGTATGGGACGAGAACAACAATCATTACCGCCTCGCCGAGCGTCAATACTCTTCCGGTCAAGACGATGTCCTCAAGCAGATACTTGTTGACAAGCTCATCAAGGCAGGCGAGATTGACGGCTACAAGCGTGTCGGCGCCAGTTGTCACGACAATAGGAACTTTGTTCGAGACAACGGTGAGTCAATGCACGACCTTTCTCTCTATATTGAGTGTAATCTCGAACACAACGACGTTCTCAGTTATCAGGATTCGTTCGTCTATTACGACTACAACGACAACACGTCCTGCAACAACTCTTCTGCGTATTACGATTACGAACTCGATTCCACGGAAGAATATTTCGAGTCGGATGGCAATTATTCCGATTGGAACGAGTGCACTATTCCTGAAGACGATAGCGCTTACGACGACTACTACGAAGATTGGATGTATAGCGAGCAAAGCGAAAACGCCATATATCATGGTAGACGCATCCAGATCAACGGAAGTCGCGCAAGCGAAGACTACCAATGGAACTGGTCTGACTACGAGAACGCTTACCTGTTCGGAGACGAGTGTTGCTACGTAGAGAAAGAGGATGATTATCGCCTCCTTGAAGACTGCGAAGAGGACATCGACGGCGAATATCAGCTCAGGGACGACTGCGAATGGTCCGACTATCACGACGAATACATTTACGAGGACAATGCCGTATGGAGCGACATTGCTCATTCATGGCTTGACCGCGAAAAAGACTCCAAATGCGCCGAATGCGGCGAGTGGTATCCTGGCGATTATGACGGCGAGTGCTATTCAGACATCACCGGTGAAGACTATTGCTCCGAGGAGTGCGCCGACAAAGCCGAAGCTGAGTACAGAAAACAACATGCTCTTGTTGTTGTAGCCTAAAACTAAGGCGGGAGGACCTTCCTCCTCCTGCCTTCCAAGTACAACCAATTTAGATTTAAAAACAAACAATAGAATTATGAAAGAATTGAATTTTGACCTGCTCAAGAGTCTTTATTGCGTATTCTCGCCAAGTGACGAAGAGAAGCGCATGCGTCGTTTCATCAAGAAGCACATCAAGAACACTGTCCCCTCAGCCATTGTCACACAGGACGAGTACGGCAATCTCTTCATCACCAAAGGCGAAGCAGAGAGCTATCCTTGCCTGTGCGCACACATGGACCAGGTGCAGCATCTTCATCCCAAGGACTTCGTGTGCGTTGAGAGCCAAGGTGTCATCTTTGGCTACTCGCCAAAGGTCCGCAAGCAGTGCGGTCTCGGTGCTGACGACAAGAACGGCATATTCATCGCCCTGCAATGCCTTGAGCGTTACGACGTTCTCAAATGTGCGTTCTTCGTGGGCGAAGAGATTGGATGCGTAGGCTCAAGCGCCGCCGACATCAGCTTCTTCAGCGATTGTCGCTTCTGTGCTCAGATCGACCGTCGCGGCAACAGCGATATGGTCACAAGCATTTCCTTTGATAGCATCTGTTCTGACGATTTCATCAAGGATGCCGACTGCACAAGCTACGGCTACGCCGTCAGCACGGGTCTTATGACCGATGTCGAGGCATTGCGCAGAAACGGTGTCACCGTATCGTGTATCAATATGTCCTGCGGTTATTACGAACCGCACACCGACCATGAGTTCACAGTCATCGAAGACGTGAAGAAATGTCACGCTTTCGTCTGCCACCTTATCGAGCATTGCACGTCCGTCTATCCTTACGAACCTGACGAAGAATGCGGCTGTGTCAGCTATGGCAGCGACAACTATTGGGAGCGTTACTGCACGTCTTGGGATTACGACGAGTGTCTCGAACATTGTTGCGAGTTCCTCTATAACGACCCGATGCTTACGCTCGAAGAATTTTCGGACAATATTAAAGGCGTCTATCGTCTTGACAAAAAACAGATTGCCGAGATTTACGATACGGCACGCAGCTACGTCGATTCCGAAACAGCCTAAAAAAGACTTACGGAGCAGCCTGAAAACCGCCACGCCTTTGTGCGTGGCACCATCAACCATTAAAAAACAAGAATTATGGAAAAGAAAAAGTACATCGACATCATTTCTGCACAAGCAGACAAGAACCATCGTCCTCACGAGTTGGCTCTTAATGATTTCCTCGACTATCTGCTCGAGTTTTTCAGCGTAAAGGCTTTCCAGTCCGGTCCCGACACCTATCATCAGCATCTTCTTGACTGCACACAAAAGTGTCCCGAATTTGCCGGTCTCGCTACCCTGTGGCTCACAGACGTTGCTACAGCTATGGAGCAAGGCAAGTGGCTTGACGTGTTCGGCATACTCTACGAAGAGTTGTATCTCACACGTGGCAAGGCGTCCCATACAGGACAGTTTTTCACACCGCCAAGCGTAGCCGACATCATGTCACGCATATCTTCGTTGAACGAAAAGCATAGCGGTATAGTCAGCGACTGCGCCTCTGGCAGCGGTCGCCTTCTTCTCGCTCATTATATGGAGAAGAGCAGCCTCGACCATTCGGCAGGACGCCGTTTCCGATACATTGCACAAGACGTAGACCCCATAGCCTGCAAGATGTGCGCCCTCAATCTCATGGCTCACGGCATGAACGCCAATGTCATTTGTCAGGACACGCTCGCCATGAGCACGCCCTCCGTGATGTATTGCGTCAACGAGGTCAAATACCCCTTCAATACACCTTATTACAGCGTGCGGGTCGTAAGTCCTACCCACATGTAAAAGCTAAAAAAGACTCTCCCTCGCGGAGAGTGCAAGTATAACCTAAAACATGTAATATAGAATATGGAAGATTTACACAATGATGCTATTACTATCGTAGTACACCACGACAATATTCATGCTTATGATGCGATTGCCAAAGCGATAACAGATGCTGCGTGCAAGCAAGCAGAGAATTATCACGTAAAGATAGAAGTAATAACAAAGGTAGAATACCTGCCATGCGAGGATTCTAAAAGTTCGGGAAGCGAACTTTTTAGAATACTTGATATTGGTTAACAATAGATTATATAATCAACAAAACAACGTATTATGGGAAAACCTGTCAGAACAAAATTGGAGATGTGGACTTCGTGGGGTTATTGCATGACTCCGCAGATATTCAGTTCAAGAAGTAAGGCATTGGAGTACGCACGTGAAATGCGCGACAATGGCTATATTTTCGGTTTCAGAGCTTCTCCTGCCTAAAACGTAGTAGCATGGCTTATCCGTTGGGGAAAGAAACCACAATCGGAGCAACACCGACAACGGAACAATAAGAACCAAATATTATATAAATTTTGAGAAAATTCAGATGTGACTACCATTATGTTGACGACCTCGTCTTCCGCTACGAGGAGGCGGGCGGTTATGCCATCAATCTCAGCGAGGGTTCACTTGCTTCAGGCGATTGGATTCTCTATGACGACACGGGACAAAAGAAGTGCTACTACATCTACGAGTACGCTCTCAATTCCTGGTCCTCCTGCCAGATTGTACAGGTCTACAACGGTTGGGACAAGTTCCCCAAGAAGTACAAGCGCCTCATCGAGACGCACAACATCTACGCCTAAACCTCAGAGGGAACAATCCCTCTGCAAGTTCAACCAAAACAATTATAGATATGAAGAAAATAGAAATCGGTATGAAGGTATATTGTGACATTCATTCTCAATCCCGAGAGCACGTTGTAACACACCTATATGAAGACCGGGGGGTTGCTGGCATAGACAACAGCTTTTACTGGCCCATAAGTCAATGCTTTCCGTGCAGCGAAATCACATTACCTAAACAGCGCAGCTAATGACTGCGCATAATAATCTATAACACCTACACAGGCAGCGCAGCCTAAAACAGGCGTGAGCGAAGACAGGATTCAGTCTCCAGCGTCTCATCCGGGACACTACCCGGATGAGTCTACCGCTGGATACATCAACGACCTACAGTAATGCGCCAAGTCTTCGTCACGCCACATCATCAACCATCAAGACATGATTATGAGCCAGCAATAGGTATCGCAGCCTGAATGGGTACACAAGGAGGGATGATTTGGTTCCCCCGTACGAGATACGCGAGATGTCTGAAGCTATCACTCAGACATCTCCGCGTGCTTCACACGGGATAACATCAACGCCATATAGTCATGCGACGTTCCCTTTGAGTGTACCGCAAACCAAAACATCAAGAATTATGACACACACGCAATTTATGCTTAACGTCTCACAAGCCGTAGAACTCGGCTCACGTTTTACCGTCAATTTCGAGAAGCGCACACTCCGTCTGGACAGAGAGATTGTCAGTCTCGACGATGTCAACATCCTACCTCTCAACGGGTCCGTTATGCTCCGCGAAATCGAAAGGTATTACCAGCAGTACAAGCACTCCATCCCCTCTGAGCGGTCCGAGTCACACCGACGCAGCTATTTCAAGGCTCTCCCTGAGAAAGACCTCTCTGACCACGACATGCTCTACGGTGTATCTCGCGAAGTGGCACGCTGCCAGCTCGAAGTCTTCGTCCTTCTCATGTTGTTTGACGGACAGCTCCAATGGCAAAGCAAGTGGGGCAGCTGGTTCTGGCAGTCCCCGAACGACAAGGACCTCATCATCCTCCGACAATGGGTAGAGCCAAAGTCAAAAGAAGATTAAGAACACCCCCAAAAACAGGACGAGGCATCCCCTCGTCCACCAACCAACCAACATTATTAACAATTTTAATCTTTGAATTATGAAAAAGAGAAATCTTATCATTTCAGGTGAGTTCACAATGACAGAGGTAGCTAACGCCGACACACAGGCACAGTCGCAGAACACAACAGCGCCAAAGGCGAAGTCAGCGGCAACACGCATCGCAGCTCTCAAGGCAGCAGGCGTAGACGTTTCCAACTACTTTCCCATGGGAGAGGAGATGGTCGTCAAGGTCGTTGACGGAGTCCCCGTACAGGTTACGGACGACGATCCCGTCTTCGCGAGCATCGCAGGAGGAGGTCACATCCGCAACTACACGCTCTACCGCCGTTGGGTAATGTCACAGATGTTCCACATGCTCGACCGCATGGAGCGTCAGAACGTCTCCTTCAACGCCCTCTTGCAGGACAAGGGCTACGCCTATCAGTGGCGCATGCTTGAGAAGGAACTGCTCGACCAGTACAAGATGCTCAAGCACAAGGACAAGGTCTGCTACGAACAGCGTGCCCTTTGGTTCAACGGCAGGGTAGCTTCATACATGGCGTTCGACTATGTTCAGAAGCTCCGCTCTTACGTCGAAAAGCTGTTGCGCAAAGGCACTCACACTTGCAAGGGCAAGCCTTACGTGCGTCTTAGCAGAGAGAATATCTTCGTCTCTGACTTGGAGTCCAAGCTTTACAGCCCTTTCCGCAACCTTGCCCTTGCAATGAATGACGTCAACGGAGAACGTCTCTATCGTCTTGTTGTCAAGTTCAACAAGCTTATGAAGCGTCTCCCTGCCGACACCAAGCAGTCCGAGGCGTTCATCAACGCCTACAAGGGTTCCGGCGCTTACTTCACCATGCGCAACATGGTCCTGTTCCACAGAGCACGCTTCAAGCAGGGTCGTCGCAATATGTCCGAGGCCAAGTCCCTTGAGCATATCGAAAGCAAGGCTGCCGAGTATGCCCGCGGAGATGAAGGATGGCGCTTGTTGGGCGTGCTCAAGCAGCTCATCGCTGACTCCGACATGTCCGTGAGCGACAAGATTGACGAGTGGGCTAACCGATAGTCCGTCATTACTCCCCCCGAAAGTCACCGCCGTGCAGTGGGTGGGCATCGTTCACACGCTGCTCTCTGAGACTCAGGAACCAGCCAGGTCGATTACCGTGGCCGGTGCCTGATCTCGAACCGCAGTCGTCAGATCATTCGCCTATAGCCAGACTCCAAGCCCACGGCTGCACCGCCAAAAACCGCGTGAAACATCATGTTTCACGCTCTATTAACCATAAAATCCAAAGAATTATGAAAGAAGACAAAATCTTACAGATGGCCTTCCAGCCCGAACGTTGGCAGTACGCCATACAGAAAGGACTCGACAAGGACATCAACAAAGCCACGCTCTATCAGCTCACCACACCCGAGGCACGTGCCTTGATGTATCAGAAGATACGCGACGGCAAGTACAGGATTATGCCACCTCACACGGCTCTCATACCGAAGGACAACGGAGAATTCCGCACCGTCTACATCAACGAGCCTGCCGACCGCATACTCCTCTCCATTGCCAACGACCTCCTCTTCGAGCTTACACCCGAGATGGTTCATCCGAGCTGTCGCTCGTATCAGAAAGGTATCGGCTGCGGTAAGGTGGTACAGGAGGTTTCACGCCGTATGTGTGCGTTGCAGACCCCCGATGTGCTCGGCTTCAAGTCCGATTTGTCGAAGTATTTTGACAGTGTTCCGTTGGAGTTCGTTGACGCAGCTTTTGACAAGGTGGAGGAAAAGTACGGACACTCGGCTCTGATAGACGTTCTTCGCGACTACTACCACTCCGACCTGTACTTCACTCCCGAAGGTGAGCTGCACGAGAAGTATCAGTCGTTGAAGCAGGGTTGCTCCGTTGCCTCGTGGCTTGCAGACGTAATCCTGTATCATATCGACGAGAAACTATCGCAGCTCGAAGGCTATTACGCCCGCTACTCCGACGATATGCTTTATGTCGGTAGTGACTACGTTAAGGCGATGCACATCCTTACCGAGGAGCTTGGCAAGATGCAGATGAAGCTCAACCCGAAGAAGGTGGAGTATCTTGACGCAAACCATTGGTTCAAGTTCCTCGGCTATTCAATCAAGGGCAGCAGCATATCGCTTTCCTCTACACGCATCAAGACGTTTCAGAAGGAGATAGAGTCGCGTTCGTGCTGTAGACGGGGTGCAACGCTCACGACATCGGTAAACATGATTAACCGATACCTCTACAAGGGTTATGACGGTCACTCATGGGCAACGCAGGTCCTCCCGATAATCAACGTAAAGGAGGACATCGACACGCTGTCTACGTTCATTCTTGACGCTCTGCGTGCTACCGCAACCGGCAAGCGACGCATCGGAGGTCTTGGCTTTGCCAAGGAGCAGAAGGTGGGATGTATCTCACGAGGACGAGGAAAGAATGTCACAACTAACAGAGCAAAGACACCGGAGCGCATCGACGGCTTCATGTCACTCGGTCTCATGCGCAACGCATTGCTGACCTCGCGAGCTGCATACGACACACTTGTAGCCAATCTCTGACAAACGCCTAAAAACGGATGCAGCCCAAACGCTGCATCCACAACAAAACCTATATGAATTTCCGAGAACACGGAACTGCGCAGAGCAGGACGCCACATTTATATACCCGCCTCAAAGATACGGGATTTCCTCTGGACAATCCAGAGTGTATCCCGTATCCTAAGGCTGGTACAATCAAAACCTTACAGAAATGTTCCACGGCGTAATGCCTGTGCAAGGCGGCGCACACCGCCCTCGGCTTGAAGAATGGCATCCGTTTAGCGCTCAGGTTGCTAACGATGACGACGTCTGTGCGAACAAACAGACGTCGTCATCGAGAAACCTGACCTACATCACTCGTTTACATCCATGTGCCACAGCCATCGTTCAAGCCCACTCACGTCAGCGCAGACGTTCGTCTTCCCCGAAGGAGTACATTTGCTACACCAAGCTCACACGCGGCGCTTGGATGTTCATACATCCCGCTCGCCGCGTGCTTCGCTTGAGTTCGACCAAACCCTTACAGCCATGCGCCACACTCCTTGTGGAAGACAAGCCATTGCAAGCCTAAATCGGGCACGATGGGGAGACAACGTTTATATCCCAGTACATAAGGGCTGTGTTGGTGCCGGTTGCAACAACCGGCGCACCCAGCCCCACTACTGGGCTAAATCAAACACCTACAGCAATGCACCCGTCTCCAATCGTGCCCACAATACAACCAACGGAATTTTGCGGTTCCTTGTGACGTGCCGTGCAGCCGACTTTAATGATACCGGCTTCGTATCATCCGCCGTCCACCAGGTTGACACCTGGCTCCCTGCCGATTTCTCAGCCGGTACATATCAAATCCTTACAGTCACGCAACACGGCTACAGGCACGTCATTACTTTAAAAAGTACAGCATTTATTCGTGAAATAGCGACAAAAACGCTACCTTTGCATTATAAACCAATCACAAACCAATCAGCAACGTTTACCTTAACGACCTCGTATTGTAGAGGTCGCTATTAACCAATAAAATAGATAAAATTATGGCAGTAACAAAATTTGTAAGAGCGCAGGACATTCTCAAGGAGAAAGGGTTCAAAGCGCCACCGTTCGACACGGCGGGATTTCAGAACGCAGTCGTGGAGTTCTTCCAGAAGAACGATGTGTCGGCAAGACTCAGTATCATTTCAGTCCGCTTCCTCGACTACGAGGGAGCACCCGCTTGTGGCTTTGCAGCAAGCACAGAAGGCGTTTACAATGACTATTTAGGCCCAGGATTCGACAAGTACATATTCCCGCACTTTCTTGGTAGGTATTTCGGAGGTTTTGAAGAATACGCCTGCTCCCCGTACATCATCGTTGACGAACCCTACGTCACTAATGCCGTAGCCCTCCTCAAGATGGCAGGTTTTATCGTCAGTCGTAAACACAAACAGCTGAAACACCACGCCTACACCGTCACTCTCGTCTAACCAGCCCCGCCTAAAACCGCCAGGCTCGCCCTGGCACCATTAACCAAGCCCTACCGCAACACGGCAAGCGGGATTATATGGAGAACGAATTATATACGATAATCGAAGACTTGGGTAAGAACATCCATGTTGTACCGAACTGTCGGATTGTACCGGCAAGGTATTTTGACGGAGGTGCCGAGAAGTGTTTTTTCAAGTATGACGACGATCTCATGGTGTTTATTCCTAACGGCACGGTTTTATATGAGAGAGATTTCAAAGACAACCCTGTGTATGTGCTTTGCTCATCGGTAAATCCCGAAGATGCGGACTTATACAAGAGTGACGATGTTGTGACTATAAAAGGAGAAGAATATTACAAGACGTCTCCGATGTCTGACAACTGCGAGTGTGTTCCGGCTCTCTCTGACGAAGAAGCGGATTTTCTGTTTAATCAGGACTTCTGTGATGGAGCGAAGGTTCTCGCTCGTGACGTTACAAAAGAAAGAGCAATGACATATAAATAATATTATAACTTATTCAGCCCTCGACATCACGGTAAGTCAACAAAATGAAAAAGAACTTTAACGAAATCCTACAGAGAGAAGACTACGTCAGACTGACAGCCAACCTCAAGGAGCGCACAGAAGAAATCGCACAGCTCATCAAGTCCAAAATGGTACAACTCGACCTCGAAGACGAAACCATCGAGGTCGAAGGCGTCAAGATAGCCATCAAGGGAGTATCGTCCAACTGCGGCAGATACGAGTTTCTCGCCATCGAAAACACAGGCGAATTCTCTTCCGAACACGGCGAAAAAGACTGGTGGTCACTACAGGACGTCAATCACACGTTCTATTACGCAGGCGACTTCACGGCACGCGTACCCGGCTGTAGCAATAAGGACGCACTGCGCTTCCTCAACGTAGCCGGAGCCATAATCAGTCTCCTCGGAAAGGCAGAGCAGGAACAGATCGACGAAGTACAGAACGTACTCGCCGAAACCGAGGACCTTGTGGATTAAGACACAAAAAAGCTCCACCTTCATTGAAAGTGGAGCCGTTGCAGAAAATCTGCCGCTTTTGTGAGCGTTTCAATCCACAGCCCGAAGGCTGACAGTCAACGGAGGGTGTCTTTTATTTCAATTCCATAAAGGTACAATTAAAAATCATTTCCATAAAGGTACGATTTAAATAGCCCCTCCGAAGACATTGCAAATGTAGTCATTAAAAAACCAATATGCGATATCCCTTCACAAACGTTAACAGTTTTAACAAATGTATACCATCACAGACGCCGACAGCTTCCTCTATCCGTGGGTCGTTCTGACCTTAAAGCCGAAGCAAGGTAAGGAATTGCTATGGTGCATGCTGGACGATCATGCGGAAACCGACATTCTCGAAGCCCATCACACCAAGTCCTACAAAGGCATCGTCCTCGACAGCCTACCGACAAGAGGCGGAGTCATCACACAAGAAGAGAAAAACCGACTTTAAAGACATAATAATATGTATATACCACAAAACAAAACCAACGAAGACGTACCATTCGAGCGCCAGATGCTCCACATCCTACGCAACTATCAGAAGCTCTCCGACCTCATCTGGAAGCTCCGAAAGGAGAACGACACCCTCCGAAAGAGCAACGCAGGCGAAAGAGAAGCCGAGTTCCAAAGACGGGCAGAAAAAGCGAAGAGCGCCAACAATATGCTCAATTACCGAATCGGCAAGCTACAGGACACCGTCAAGAACCTCCATGCCGAAATCGAGCGCAGGGACGCCGCAAACGCCGGCCTGAAGCGCACGATCGAACAGCTCCGCGACGAGATTGCCGACCTCCACCGCAAGCACAAGATCCTCAGCACAGCCGACAACATCGTATAAAAGTCAAACCATAACAATAATTAATTATGCCACAAGTAAACCTCTCCGACGAAGAGTACAAGCGCCGCGTACAGGCCATCCGTGACCTTTTCGCCAAACGCATCTACGACCTTTACGTCAAGTGCGCCAACGGCGAAATCACCGAATACCACAAGCTCGTAGACGAACTCCATTCGTTAGACTTCGAGTACACCGACGCTCTCGAACCCTACGGACTTGCAGAAGACCTCCACGACGACTACAAGCTCATCCAGAAAGCCGACGACAACGACGAACCTCTAAAGGACTTCGCCTACAACTGGCTCTCCCTGCGTAACGAAGCCGAGTTCCGCAACGTAGACATCACCTCCTTCATCCCCATAGCACACCGCGAAGAAGAAGACGATAGAGATGACGACTACAACATATAATCGTGTCATAACACCTAAAAATGGTAGAGAATCCTTTTTCCCTACCAACCGTTTTACCAACATTATTAACATTATAAATTTTACGAATTATGAAAAAAAAGATTCTATCAATTTTGTTTCTTCTGCTGTGTCTTACATCGGCTTCTGCGCAAGACCTTGTCCAGTTCAAGCTTACTCGTTCCGGCTCTTTTGTTGATATTGACAACAAGGGTTTTGTAGTGGTTCCGTTCGCCGGAAAAACAGCTTCGGAACTATATAACATGGTAAAAAACAATATTTTGTCTATTTATAAAGACCCTAAACAGGTTATGTCCGAAAACGAAGGACAAACAATCGCCATCAGAGCCAAAGGAGGTCTCGTATGGAAGACTGTTACTTTCATCCCAAGAACCTTTGAAGGATATTACACAATGGTATTTAGATTCAAAGATGGACGCATACGTGTTGACGCACCAGTCGTTGAGGACAATCTTACAGATTCCGACGGATGGTTAAACAAAACTCTCTCTTTCACTTCGTACTGCCATTCACACATAGCAAAAAACGGCAAGCCAGCCACGAAATTCGACGTAAAGAAAGTATCACAGACAGAGAACGCGATGAATGTTATAATAAATCAAATTCTCGGTCTGATAAAAACTACACCAACAATCACTACTGACGACAACTGGTAAATATTCTTCAACAAATCGACAACAGCCTCCCCCCTCAGCCAAGCACTCCCTCGAGAGCTTGGCTTTTTCATATCCCCCATAGTCCTGCCAAAGCCGCGCACCGCGCACAATGTTAAAACCAAGTTAAACCATCCACTTCCCATCCATATTATATTATAATATTATACCTTTGCAAAAGGGGAAGAGATGAGGAAGTCTTAATCCATCATATTATGACACAACTCAAGACAAGACGCTGGCAGGAGATGCTCACTCCCGAACAGCAGGAAAAGTACGCCAATGCCATCCGACAAGGCTATTTCGCCACATACGACGGCTATCCCTGGCGCCACACCTTCTACGGAGCCTGGATATGGAAACATCCGGGACGAATAAAGGTGGTCAACATCTTCAAGGGCATAGTCGGACGACCGCCCATGTGGGAAGACCTCACCGACGACAACCTACGCGACTTCCGAGAGGAGATAGCGTCATCATACGCGCCAAACTCAGCGAAGACCATCTTCGCCGAAGTCAACGCCATCATACGCGAGAACTCCTCCAAGCCCGTCCCGTCACTCAATTTCGGGACAGTCCTGCGCACAAAGAAAGTCCCATCGCAGTCCGTGGCGCTCATCGACGACGAGATACGGCGCATCCACGAGTTCACGCCACGCACCAAAGCAGCCAAGCACGCCAAGCGCATCTTCATGCTCGAATGCCTGTGCGGAGCACGCCTCTCCGACTGCCTCACACTCTCGCCGGACAACATCAGCGAGGACGGACGCATCATCACATACGTCTCGCACAAGACCAAGACCGTCGTCAAGGTCCCCATCCATCCGTGGCTGCGCATCTATCTGCAACGGACCTCCCCCACCGAGCCGAGAGAAATCTCCGTAAGGTGCTACAACGACAACATACGCGACATCTGCCGGGCATGCGGAATAGACACCATCACCAAGGTCTTCCGCGCAGGACGCACACAGAGAGGACACAAGTGGGAGTTCGTCTCCTCACACACCGGTCGCCGCTCCTTCGCCACCAACCTCGCGCTCAAAGGCATCCCCATCGAACAGATAGCCATCTGCATGGGACACATGTCAGGCAACGTCCCCAACATCTCCATGACGCAGCGTTACATCGTCGGAGAAATCGGACTCTCACCCGAGACATTCGCAGCCTTCCAGATACCCGGAGCAGAACGCGCCGAACGCGAAATGAACGCCCTCCATGCGGTCGGAAAAGACTATCCCGAAGACCAGTAAAAACACCTCCGAAAACATGCGAAAAATGCGATCGCATAAATCGCATAATCAGACGTATTTTCCGACGTATTTTCATCGTCGTAACTCGTTGATTATCAATACGTCAGATTATGCCTATGCGATCGCATGCGATTGCACTATATATATAGATATTATATATATC
>ERZ1034855.46-NODE-46-length-66287-cov-16.289029_pt1 | contig 66287 bp, 49 predicted proteins | sample MGYA00520699_ERZ1034855 | MGnify/ENA primary metagenome ERZ1034855 (study PRJEB33766, sample SAMN09781730) | gut metagenome | biome: gut microbiome | host: Homo sapiens | place: Madagascar | study: EMG produced TPA metagenomics assembly of the PRJNA485056 data set...
TAGATGGGGACGATCCCCTGTTTCGCGGGAGCTTTTCGTCTGTGTAAAAGGAGGCAGATAGATTGGAAAAAATAGAGAAAATAATTATTTTTCCTTGACCGTATGATAATCATACGGATTAAAATGAAAACAATCAAATACAAGGAACAGAAGTCTATAGGACTGCGTGCGGGAAATTCGGTGAAAATCCGGAGCTGTCTTGCAACCGTGTGGGGAGCTTATCCACTGTAAGCCTTTCTCAGAGGAGTGGAGAAGCGAGGAACTGAGTCGGGGTGCCGCCTGTTTTTTGAAGGAGTCTTTACCTGCAAGTCAGAGGTGAGATAGTTTTTTCTATCTACTTTTGGCATGCAGGTTTTTATTTTGAGAAAAAGGAGAAATTGATATGAGGAATCACGGTCATTACAAAAGGAATTTGCTGAGTGCGGCGGTCTTGACATTGCTGCTTGGCGGGCAAGCGATGGGGGCGAATTTTACAACGACATTGACGGGAGATGCGGAAAAGGATAAAGAATATGCCAATGTATATATGGATTTTGCCGATAGCTATATGTTTGATGGGAAGGATACAATCACGGTGTCTGGGGCATCTGCCATTAAGGCATCAAAAGATTTGAACATCGATTCACCAGGGGATCTGACGCTGATCACAGATACAGGCTATACCTATGGCATCGACCAGGGGAATGCGGATAAAGTCAATATTTCTTTGAATAAGAAGACGCTGACCATCCAGTCTAGGGCGGAAGGGCGCACGGAAGGCATTCATATGAATAAAACTTCCGGTAAACGGCAGACGATGAATATCAAAGGGAATGTGGATATCACATCTGTCAATACTGTCGGCGGTTATGCGCTGGGAGCCTTTGCTAATGGGCTTGCAGATCTTCATGTCACAGGAGGCTTCAAAGCTCATGTGGATGGACAGAATGTGGATGCCGGGGGCGGTCCTCTGTCCGCATCTGCTGTGTATGCGTCGGGGCTGATGTCGGGAAAAGAAGGAGCTGCGCAGGTAGTCATTGATGGGGATCTTGACCTGTCCGGGAATGCCAATGGCTTGACAGCAAATATAGGTGGTGCCAGCATAGAGGTCAATGGCGGTCGTATCGAGATGAATCAGGACAATACGCTGGGATTTGCGGCTCTTCGGGCATCGAATGGTATGATTTCTCTGAATACAAAATCATCGAATGGTGAGGTCGTGTCCGCAGGAAACAAGGTAGAGATCAGAGGCAATGTAGTCGCCAGCACATCTGCGGTGAATCAAGCAGATACTTATGGCACATCGACAAGTATCCGGCTGGGGCTGGATACGGAGGATTCCTCTCTGGAAGGCGTCATATATAATGCCTTTGGCGATGGAGTCAAAGCAGGAAATCTGACATTCACCGGAGAAACGAATCTGTGGCTTTCTAATGGTGCAGCATGGAAGAATCATACCTATGGGAAAATTACGCAGTCTGACTACGGAAATGGCGGGAATGCTTTCGACGGGTCGGTTGTGACGAATTTCCAGGGCGGTAAGACCAAGGAGACAGCAGGTCATATTTTCCAGCTCGATGAGAATGATCTCACCATTGGCAATTACAGCGGCTTTACAAATATTTATTTTGCTCATAATAATGATGGCTTATCTATCGATGACTATGATGTGGGCGATGTGATCATCCAGAAGGCAGCAGCAGGTTCTTCTGTCACGTTGATTACGGATCAGACAGGCCTGACAGACGGCTTCGATGATGCCAAAGCATTGCAGGTATTACAGGCTCTTGCGGGAAAGCTGACTTACGGTGCGTATGCGACGGATCAGAATCTGGTTGGTTCGGTCCAGCTCGCTTCGGGATTGACAGCCGGTGCAAAGACATTGAAAAGTGGTGCGCTTTCTTTCGGAACGGATGGGAAAGGAAATTGCGTGAAGCTCGACGGTGCGGATAGTCCGGATGTACCGGGGAAACCATCCAAAACAGAGTTTTCATCTGTCATCACGGGGGATACGGCTGCGGATACAGAATATGCGGACATTATTAAAGAAGGTAAGTACATTTTTGATGCAGATACGACCGTCACCGCGACAGGTATTTCCGCGGCATCGATCACGAAAGCGAGCACGATCGATGCAGGAAGCCATAGTCTGACGCTGACCGCAAAGGGGGGAGATTTTTCAAAGTCTACCCCGGTGCTGCAGGTGTCTGCTACCGGTACGACGACCATCACGGCAGGAACGGTGAAAGTGGATGGTACGGCTTATACCAATTTGACTTGTGATCGAGATGGTGTGGTGACATCCAATGGTGCCAAGCTCGATGTGAATGGGAATATGATAGTCAATGCTTCTAATGCAACTTTTGATGACAAGACGTATGTCATGAAGGCAGATGGCAAGAGTGAAATCCATGTGAAAGGGGACCTCAGTGCATCTACCGGAGAGTCTTTTGCCTCCGTGTATGGCTTGTATGCGGCAGATACAGCAGTTTCTGGTGGCGCTGCCGCAAAGATATCTGTAGATGGTAAAGTGGATATCCATACCACGGGCAATGCAGTGACAGCATATCGCAATGGTTCTTCTGTCGCTCTGGGTGGGGGCACCATCATGACCGATCAGAATCAGGCAAGCAGCAAGGAACATTATGCCTTGGTATCTGATGGTGGTCATATTTCCGTCAACATGAATGAGGGGAAAAATGGCGTAGGCACTATAAAAACGGTGATCCATGGAAATCTGAAAGCTGTCGGAGAAAAGGCATTTGAAAATTATGATTTCGACGGAATGGATAGTATTATCGATATTGGGATGTCCGGAAAAGATTCCTCTTGGACGGGGGTCTCATATGCCAAAGACTTGGGGAATCAAGGTATGCCGTTTGCCGGCGTCGTGAATCTCTATCTTTCCAATGGTGCGATCTGGAATAACGAAGCCTGGGGCAAGACAAATGATGCATTTGACGGCAGTCATATTTCAAAACTGACAGGCGGTGATAGCCAAGCAGTGGCTGGCGTGATCTATCAGAAGGATGCGAATCCGCTCACTATCGATCACTATAGCGGGAACACGACTATCATTTATCAGGGAAGCAATAACGGTAAGTCATATGCAGCGGGAGATACCATCATCCAAGCGGCGGATAAAGGCTCATATGTGAAGCTCGTCGGCGAAAATACCGGTATCGATGTGTCAAATGCGGATGCGGTCAGGGATGCCATGACAGCTTTGGCATCAAAGCTGTACTACAAAGGGTATATCGGTGAGGCAGAGAACAATCTCAAAGGCGGGGTGCAGATCGCTTCAGGTCTGACGGCGAGCAGTCAGCTCTCGGAGCTGAAGGACATTGTTTTCAGTAAAGACAATGGACAGGGCGGATTGGAAAGTACATCGGAGAATGTGCCGGGTGAGCAGATCGGTACGACCTTCACAGATGCGATCACGGGAGACAGCCAGTCTTCTTATAGGAAGGCGGGCGTGCAGAAAGAGGATCTGTCGTATGTATTCTCAAAGGGGAGTACGATTCGCGTCAATCAGATGACGCGGAAAGAGAAAAATGACTCTGGATATGACGATGACTATGCGGTGAGCATGGCAGCTGTACAGACGAGCAGGAATGGAGATCGGCTTACCATCGATGCGAAAGGGCAGACGCTGAAGCTCCAAGCTGTGACGGATAAGAATACGAAGTCACCGACTGCCGAGGCGGGAATACTGACGAATCGACTCGCTCTCTATGGTATCGATAACAGTACTGCGGGAGCCAAAGCTTCTGTCACTGCGGATCAGCTGGAAATCCAGCTCGATAATACCTATAGTCGTAAAAAAGCCAATGGGAATAAAGACCTTGATCCCGGGACAGCTTTTGGTATTTTCACCAGTGGTGCGACGACTGAAGTCACGGCAGCGACAAAGATCAAGGCACATGGCTATGGGAATGTGTATGGCGTACGCGCAGAAAAAGCTGGGAAGGTGACCATTCATGGGGTACTGTCCATGGAAAAGAGTGGTGATGATTGGGCGATCGACAATGTGATTGACGGAACGACTACAAGTTCATTGACAGAGGCTACTTGGCGAGGGATCGCGGGTATTTATGCAGCCGGCATGGACACGCAGGTCACGGTCGATGGAAAGACAACGATCGCAGCTCATGGTTCTGGTGTAGTCGCTGTGGATGGCGGTACGGTGAATGTAGGAGAAGCAGACATCGAGATCCGCGACAATACGGATGAGGGCTGGTATGCTTACCATGCGATCGGCTCTGCGCTGGGTACAGTCAATGTGGGGCGCGAGGGGCAGGCAGTCAAGATGAAAGGGAATGTCGGGCTTTTCGGTAAGCAGGGGCAGAGATTTGGCTCTGATTCGAAAACATCCGCAGTAAACCTTGTGCTGAATGGTAGTAGCTCCACCTGGACCGGTGCAGTCTATCAGCATTTCACCGAGGAAGAAACAGCGGCAGGCTATAAGGGAACTATGAACCTTACGCTCTCTGATGGCGCGTCTTGGATGAATGAAAAATATGGATATACCTATGGTGATAATGGCGAAAAGTACCAGTTCGAAGGCAGCCGCGTGACAAGTTTCACGGGCGGAAGCAGTGCGGAAAAGGCTGGTAAAATCTATCAGAACGACAGCCATGCATTGACGATCGACAACTACAAGGGATTCAGCCAGATCTACTATAAGCATGATGGACTGGGAACGGAAGCTGCTGATTATAAAGCGGGCGATGTCGTGATTTCCAAAGCGGAAAAAGGTGCCTTTGTCTCATTGATCACAGAAAATAGCGGAAACGCCGCAGAAAGTGACTATGCGAAGATCCTGAATGCTTTGGCACAGAAACTGACTTATGCTGGAAATGATGGCAGCCTGAAAGGGAGCGTCACTTTGGCTTCTGGATTTACAGCTTCTTCCAAGACGCTAAAGACAGGGGATATCACCTTTACGGAGTCTGGCAAAGGCTCCTATGTGGAGGGTAAACCCGCAGACAAGATAGACTTTAACAGTGCAATCACGGGTGGTGAAGATAAAGACTGGAAAGCAAATGGCATCCAGAAAGAAGATGGCAAGTATGTCATGGATAAGGATATTACCATCACGATGGATGGAAAGGCCGGCATTGAGGCGGAGAAAGATTTTGCTATCAATGCAAAAGACCATACGCTGACCATCAACAATCAGACAAAAGCGGGCGGCATGCAGTATGGTGTGCATATTGGTACAGATGGTGACTATACGATCAAGGCTGAGAAACTGGCTATTTCCGTAGATACCACAGGCGGCAGTGCTTACTCTGCTATCGGTATCGGCCTTGGGGATATGGGCGGTAGCAGCAAAGCTCGACTTACTATCAATAGCGATGTAGATATTCGCAGCAACGGGAAAAACATGTCCTTTGGCGTCTATGCTTTGGGCGAGCAGCATCTCACCATCAACGGCAATGTGTCGATGACGGGGGCGGCAGATGACTGGGGAATCAACAATCCAGAATCGTATCCAGGGACGCTCGGGCATTATCACACGAATGGTCTCTATGCGGGCTTCGGCGCGGGGACGATCGATGTTAATGGTGAAGTAAATTTGACTGTCAAAGGCACGGGCATCCAGGCCAATGGTGGTGCGGCTATCACTGTCTCCGGCGGCGGACGCATTCAGATTGCCGAAGATAAGGTCGCGGACCAGTATGCTTTGGCGGCAGAGGCAGGTACTGTATCTTTCCATTGGAAAGATCCGGTGGTTCGAAGCGCTGATCGATCCAGCGTCCGGATGATAGGAAACGTGGGGGTACTGAATAAAGACAGCGGCGCTTCGCCCAATAGTAAGGATATGCCTGCCACGGTTCAGTTCACTCTGGATACGAAAGATTCTTTATGGAAGGGCGTGGCTTTCAACCAGTACAAGGAGCAGGGACTCGACTCTGGCACTATCCGGATGGGTCTCATGAATGGAGCGACATGGATCAACAGTGCGTATGGTATGGTGAGAGATGGCTTCAAAGGCAGCCGTATCTCTGATTTCCATGGCGGCAGCAAAGGACAAGAAGGTAATATCTATCAGCAGGACAGCCGTGATATTACCATCGATCACTACAGCGGTTCTGCCAACGTGATCTTTACGCATACGGGAGACGGCTCTTCCGCAGACAATTACAGTGTGGGAAATGTACATATCGTCCATGCGGAGGCTGATTCTCAGATCACAGCCATTACGGATTCGTCTGGCATCGACACGCATGACAATGACAGCATCGTGAAGGCACTGAATGCACTCGCTGGGAAGCTGTACTATGATAACTACGGCAAGGAAGACAATCTCAAGGGATATGTCAAGATCAGTGATGGGTTCACGCTGAGCAGTCAGACCATGAGCGCTTCTGCGGGAAGCGATACGGGGAGCACCGAGCTGCCACAGGAGCAGGTGGGTGAAATCGATTGGAGCCAGAGCGATAACGGTCAGGGCAGCCTGAAAACAGGCACCGTCAAACCAGGTGTCACTCCGGCACCGAATCCACAGCCTGGGACAGGTACTGAATCACCTAAGATCGAAGAAGGTGACTACGAGACCTTCGTCATGAAGGGCGCAAGGAGCGCCGTCACCACCTCCTTCCACAGCTGGCGTGACAACATGCAGGACACCTACACCGGAGCAGACCTCGCTGATGAAGACGGCATCTTTGCCAAAGCCCTTGGCGGCAAGACCTCCTCGGACGTCAGCGGGCTGAAAGACAGCAACAGCTACTGGGGTGCACAGATCGGCTACGACAAAGCCCTCGCCAATGGCTGGCACACCGGCGTAGCCTTCGACTACCGTGATGGCGACAGCGACTACCTCCTTGGCGGCAAAGGCGACAACAAGCTCTACAGCTTCGGCGTTTACGGCGTGAAGAAGATGGACAATGGCAGCTACTTCAGAGTGGCAGCCAAAGCCGGCCGTGTAGAAAACGAATACGACGTCTACACCGAGCTTCGGAACAAGCTGCATGCAGACTACAAAGCCAATGCCTATGGCCTCACCGCAGAATACGGCAAGACCTTCGGCAGCGAGATGAGCTACATCACCCCGAAAGTACAGCTCACCTGGTCCCGTGTAGGAAGCAAGGACTACACCGGCAGCGCAAATAATGGCGCAACCATGAACATCTATCAGGACAGCTACGACAGCCTTGTCGGCCGCCTCGGCTTCGAAGCGGGCATGAAGAAAGCCCATGGCAGCCTCCATGCAGGCCTCTACCTGGCGCATGAATTCAATGGAGACATCGACACCCGCTACTTTGCCAAAGACGGCGGATGGAAATCCACCTCCTTTGACGGAGAAGACACCTGGGCAGAACTGGTGCTCGGCGGAGAATACCGTGTAGGCAGAAACACCCAGCTCTATGCAGACTTTGCAAGAGATCTGGGCGGCGACTTCCAGAGAAAGTGGAAGCTGAATGCCGGCATCCGCCTCAGATTCTGATAAAGTCCTCGATTGACCGCGTGAGAACGCAAACAAAAAAGGATGAAACTAAGCGTAAGGCTTGGTTTCATCCTTTTTGTTGCCTTGAAAGCAGGCAGGAGGTAAAGATATAAGGGTAGTCCCTGACGTGTGTGGGAGAGAGGTTCAGCTGGTTCTATAGGTTCAACGGGCGCGGCGTGAAAGTAATATAGCGTCGTATGTGAGATGAAGAAGATCCCATATCGTCATCTCGAGCAAAGTCTGGGGAAACGCTGACTAAATCGCAGAGTTAGATTTCATATGGATTTTTATACATAGCTTCGTCATCATCCTCCTTAAATAGCTCGCTATTCGCGTCAGCTGATTCCTTGCTCTGTATAAAAATCCAAGAATGAAATCTGACAACAATTTAATCAGTGTTTCCCTGGAGATCTTTCTTGCAGGACGGTATACGGCACATGCGAGACGGTGGTATAACGCAGCAACAAGGCATCGCTGCTGTGTCCATGCATACGTGCTGATTATCGCCGTGCAGTAGAGATTCCTCGGCTACGCTCGGGATGACGATACGGGGATTCCCCTTATCCAAGGAAACACTGATTCAATCTGACAACGGATTTAATCAGTGTTTCCTTAGAAATGAGAAATGGCGATACGCTATCTCGTTGACCTCAATAGAAAAGCGCGACAATCTTTGCTGGATTGTCGCGCTTTTGCGTTTGATGAAATATTATTTCACCGGATTTCTCAGTGTCCCGATGGGGTCGATGTTGATCTCTACCACATCGCCTTTTTTGAGGAATTTCGGCGGGTTGAAGCCCATGCCTACGCCCTGCGGGGTGCCGGTCGCGATGACGTCGCCCGGGAGGAGAGTCATGCCGTCGGAGAGAGTCGCGATGAGTTTCGGAATGGAGAAGATGAGGTCGGTGGTGGTGCCTTCCTGGCGCAGGCTGCCATTGACTTTCGTGTAGATGGTGAAGGGGAGCGGCCAGTCACCGACCATGACGGTCGGGCCCATCGGGCAGAAGGTGTCGAGGCTCTTGCCGCGGAACCACTGGAGGTGCTTTTTCTGCAGGTCTCTGGCGGTGACGTCATTGATGATGGTATAGCCATAGACGTATTTCATCGCATCTTCTTCCGCGATGTTCGTGCCTCGTTTGCCGATGATGACGCCGAGCTCGCCTTCATAGTCGACTTCCTGGGTGACTGCGGGATGGCTGTCGATTTCCTCGTCTGGCCCGATGATGGAGGTGGTGGCTTTGGTGAAGAAGATCGGATCTTCCGGGTTCTTGGCATTGGCGTTCTGGTCAAATTCCTTGACGTGTGCCTGATAGTTCTTGCCCACGCAGAGGACGTTCCTTCTGGGATAGAAGGGGGCTTCGAGACGGACGTCTGCGAGCGCGATCGGAGCGACGGCTTTGTCCTTTCCGTTCATTTCGAGCGCGTGAGCAAGGTTCAGGAGGCCTTCTTCGCCGCTTTCGATGAAATCGCCCAGCGTCTCAGCGAGGGGGATGAAGTAGGTTTCTTCAAGATCGATGGCGGGGTAGATGGAAGTGCCGTCGGCGGACAGGACGCCCCACTGGCGTTCGCCTTTGTAGTTGTAGGATACAAGTCTCTGCATAATAGACCTTCTTTCTTATAATATAGAGTGTGGACATATTATAGCATAAATACAGGAAATATGGTTGATTGGTTCATGGCCTGGATAGCGGGTGATAACAGGTTCAAGTGGTTCAACGGGTTCGATGGGTTCAAAAGGTTCGATGGGGGTGGTGCGCCGCGGAGTTTTAATAGCGCTTCGCGCCGTTGTCATTTCGAGCGTAGCCGAGAAATCTCTATGGCAGAACGCTCATTGCCTGATGTGAGACAACACCAAGACATCGTTTTCCCTTGGCGCATACACGCAGATTACCGCAGTGCAGTAGAGATCGAGGGCTGCGCTCGGGATGACGATACGAAAGAATGGCTATCCCCACATCCTTCAGGCATCGCCCCTTTTATACGGCGGCGAAGCCGCCACCACAACCCTGAACCTTAAACCATGAACCCGCCCCCTTTCCTCTAAACTTTCTCTATTTGTCCCTTGCATTCTGCTATCCCGTTTGTTATAATAGCAAAGAATTATCTATGTAGTTGAAATGAGGTGCAACAATTGAAGAAGGGACTTCATCCGGATTATCATCCAGTCGTTTTCCGCGACATCGGTGCTGACTACTCTTTCCTGACCCGTTCTACAGCAACTTCCAACCAGACTGTAAAATGGGAAGATGGCAATGAATACCCGCTGATCAATATCGATATCAGCAGCAAATCCCATCCATTCTATACAGGACAGCAGCGTTTCGGTAAGGCTCGTGGCCGTATCGAAAAGTTCAACAAACGTTACGGCAAATCCGCAGAATAAGGAACAGGGCGCAAGCCCTGTTTTTTATTGCCTTTTTTTGATATACTAGGAAAGATGTGTATGTGGGGAAATGGATATTTCAAGTATCCGTTTGAAATTTTGGCTATGGTTCAGGGTTCAGGTTGATGGGTTCAGGGCTGGGTTCCGCGTGGCGAGAGATTCTTCGACTCAGTTCCCAATGTTCTGATTACGCATGAGCAAACATACGGCATTTCACTCCGCTCAGAATGACGACGCCGCGATTTCAGTCACTAGTCACCAGTCACACCTAATCCCTAGCCACTCATCCCTATGTTCAAACTACAAACGACCAAATTTATAACAGGAGTAAAGCATAATGCAGATCAGCAAATTAGATGGCATGGAAGCCAGATATATGGCACTGGAAGATCAGCTGAGCGATCCTTCGGTGATCGCCGATCAGAACCGCTGGAGAGAGCTCTCGAAGGAGCATGCGGAGCTGGGAGAGATCGTTTTCAAGTATAGAGAATATAAGGAGGCGCTCAAGGGGATCCAGGATGCACTGGAACTTCTGGACGATAAGTCGCAGGCCGATCTCCATGAGCTGGCGAAGGAAGAGCTGAAGGAAAATGAAGAGAAGCGGGATGCGCTGGATCTGGAAATCCATAAGATGCTGATCCCGAAGGATCCGAATGATGGGAAGAATGTCATCCTAGAAATCCGCGCAGGTACGGGCGGCGAGGAGGCGGCGCTCTTTGCATCGGATCTTCTCAAAATGTACCTGAAATTTGCAGAGCGCAAGGGCTGGAAGGCAGAGATCGCGGATGCGAATGAGACGGATCTTGGTGGGTTCAAGGAAGTCACCTGCACCATCGAAGGGAAGAATGCGTACTCGATCCTGAAATTCGAGAGCGGCGTACACCGCGTGCAGCGTATCCCTGAAACGGAGAGCCAAGGGCGTGTGCATACGTCGGCGGTCACGGTGGCTGTCCTTCCGGAGGCGGAGGATGTAGATATCGAGGTGCGCCGCGAAGACCTGCGTATCGATGTATATCGTTCTTCCGGCGCGGGCGGTCAGCACATCAATAAGACGTCTTCGGCGATCCGACTGACGCATCTTCCTACGGGCATGGTGGTCACTTGTCAGAATGAACGAAGCCAGCGTCAGAACAAAGAGAAGGCGCTGCAGATCTTGAAGTCTCGTCTCTATGACCAGGCGATGCGGGAGTCGCAGAGCAAGGAAGCGGCGGACCGCAAGAATCAGGTCGGCAGCGGCGATCGTTCGGAGCGTATCAGGACGTACAATTTCCCACAGGGCCGCGTGACAGATCATCGCATCAATATGAGTATTTACCAGCTCGATGATTTCATGAATGGGAACATGGACGCGATCCTTGACCGGCTGATGGAAGAGGATCTGGCGCGCCGCATGAAAGAAGGGGAAGCGAATGGCCGCTAATACGCTCTGGACGATCCAGCGCCTGCTCGCATGGACGACGCAGTATTTCCAGAATCACGAGATCGAGTCGCCGCGTCTGGACGCAGAGCTCTTGCTTGCGAAGGTTCTTCACAAGCAGCGGATCTTCCTCTATACGGATTTCGAAGAAATCGTGAATCCGGAGGAGCTCGCACTTTTCAAGTCTTTCATACAAAAGCGTGTGAAGGGAATTTCCACGGCGGCTATCATTGGTGAGAAAGAATTCATGGGGCTCACATTTCATGTGAATGAGGATGTCCTGATTCCTCGCCCGGACACAGAGACATGGCTGGAAAAGGTCATCCAATACCATAGAAATGACGGCGCGATCGAAGTCGCGGACCTCGGGACAGGGAGCGGGGCGATCCTCCTCTCCTTCCTGTATTATTGCAAGGAAGCGAAGGGAGTCGGCATCGATATTTCTGAAAAAGCCCTCGCTGTCGCCAAAGAAAATGGGAAAGAGCTTGCGATGGAAGAACGTGCGGCGTGGACACTCGGGGACTATATCGATGCGCTGCCTGAGGGGGTGCTGTATGATGGCATCCTTTCAAATCCGCCCTACATTCCTCGCGAAGATATCGCCCATCTTCAGGAGGAAGTGAAGCATGAGCCGATGCTTGCGCTCGATGGGGGAGAGGATGGTCTCGTTTTCTACCGCCGCCTCGCTGAGAAGGCAGCCGCACATCTGAAGGAGGGCGGTTTCCTTGCCGTGGAATTCGGCATCCACCAGTGGGAAGAGATTCTTTCGCTTTTGAAGGAAACGGGCGAGTTTGAGGATTTCGAAGTCATCAAAGACTACGGCGACATCGAGCGCGCGATCTATTGCAGAAAGAAGAAGCAGCATGACTGAAAAAGTAGAAGTCAATGACCTATATTATAAGGATAAAGTAAAGGCGCTCGGCCGCATCATTCGTGAGGGTGGTCTTGTGGCTTTTCCGACGGAGACGGTCTATGGTCTTGGAGGAAATGCGCTCGATGCGGGTGCGGCGAAAAAAATCTACGCTGCGAAGGGCCGCCCCTCGGATAATCCGCTCATCGTCCATGTGGCGGATCCCTCCGAAGTGGAGAAGTACGCAACTGAGGTCAGCCCGCTCGCAAGGCGGCTGATGGATACCTTCTGGCCGGGGCCTTTGACCATTGTTTTCCCGAAGAAGGATTGCATCCCGATGGAGACATCCGGGGGACTCTCCACCATTGCCATCCGCTGCCCGAGGAGTGAGGCGACACGCGCCCTCATCCGTGCAGCCGGCGTCCCTATAGCAGGTCCGAGTGCGAATATTTCCACACGTCCGAGCCCGACGACCGCGGACGATGTGCTGCATGATATGAATGGACGCATCGCCGCTGTCATCGACGGCGGGCCCTGTCAGATCGGCCTCGAGTCCACCGTGGTGGGCATCGAAGGGGACGAGATCGTCATCTACCGTCCCGGCGGCACGACGAAGGAAGCGCTCTCTGTCATCGCACCGACGACGGTAGACAGCGCACTCGCCAAAGACGGCGCACATCCGAAGGCACCCGGCATGAAGTATCGCCACTATGCGCCTTCTGCGCCGCTCACCGTGTATACGGGAGAGGCGGGGAAGGTGGCAGAGGAAATCTTCTCCTTTGCGGAAAAGACAGATAAGAAGTATGGATTCTTCGTCAGCGAAGAAACGGCTGCTCTTCTCCCCAAGGGGCTTCCTGTTTTCGTCTGGGGACATCGGGAGGATAAAGAGAGCTTCGCGCACAACCTCTTCTCTGGCCTCCTTTATTTCAATCGCCACCCCGTTGATGCCATCATCGGCGAGGGCACGGATACCGCGGGCCTCGGACTCGCCATCATGAACCGCCTTACCAAGGCGTCCGGGTATCATATCGTGGTGGAGAAGAGGTAGGAGCGGACGGGTTCAAAGGGGTTCCCGGTTTTGTGAATTGACGGACTTTTTCCATCGGCATTATAGAAATCCGACGCCTCTTTTTACCTATATGTACCGCACCATATCCGTTGGGTGCATAGAACGCGTTATGTGAAAGGAACAACTTGCCCATTGCCGAGCTGTTCCTTTTTATGTGCCGCTGTTGTATACTGAAATGGTACAGTATTCCTATTTTCAAAGGAGGGCGAAGATTATGAAAATTGCTATGGCGAGTGATCACGGTGGGTTTGCACTCAAGACTTCTCTTATGAAGCATCTGGACGAAGAGAAGATCGAATACATAGATTGCGGTACATACTCGGAAGAGTCCTGTGATTATCCGGATTTTGCAGAGAAGGCCTGCAAGCTGGTGCAGCAGGGTGAGGCGACGTATGCGATCCTCGTCTGCGGGACAGGCATCGGCATGTGCATCGCTGCGAACAAGATGAAGGGCATCCGTGCGGCGCTCTGCGGCGATACCTTCTCCGCACATTTCACCCGTGCGCACAATGATGCGAATGTCATGACGCTTGGCGCGCGTGTCGTCGGACCGGGGCTTGCGGAATTCATCATGGACGAATTTTTAAAGACCCCGTTCGAAGGTGGCCGCCATGCCAGAAGAATTGCAAAGATCGCTGCGATCGAAGAGGTGCAATAATGTTTGAAGACTTACAGGAACAGGCCGTAAAAGCTTTCCGTGAGCTTTGCGAAATTTCCCATTTCAGAAAAGGGAGCCTCATCGTCATCGGTGGCTCGTCGAGCGAGATCCGCGGCGGACACATCGGCAAGGACAGCTCCTATGAAGTCGGCACGGCTGTCGTGACGGCTCTGATGGAAGCTGCAGAGAAGGAGGGACTTGCTCTGGCTTTCCAGTGCTGCGAGCATCTGAATCGGGCGCTCATCATGGAGCGCAGCGAAGCAGAGAAGCGCGGCTATGAGGAAGTGACGGTCGTCCCCTGGCTGCATGCCGGCGGTGCCTTCTCGACGAATGCTTTCTATCATTTCAAGGATCCGGTTGCCGTGATGGAGATCAAGGCTGACGGGGGACTCGATATCGGGCTTACGATGATCGGGATGCACTTGAAGCGCGTGGCTGTCCCCGTCCGTCTGGTGAATAACCATATCGGGGCGGCCCTTGTGGCAGCTGCCCGCACCCGCCCGCCGCTCATTGGCGGAGAGCGAGCGCACTATGTAAGGGAAAATGACAAGTGAGAAGTGATGAGTGACTGGTGACTTGAATGCTGCTTTCGGGCATCGCCATTATTTATACTCTGCGGCGCTTCCCTATGATTATGCGCCGCACCACTCCCGCTGAACCCTCTGAACCTGTAGAATCCGCGGAACCTCTTTCGCACGCAATCAAGGGACGGCACGCCCTATGGGCTAACCCCGAACCTTGAACCCTATTTCCTCTTTACTTCTTCCTGATTTGTGCTATACTATCCTTGTGAGTGATTTCACGAATAGCATACCTGCTCAACGGAAGGGCTTAGCCGTGTATCCTGAAGGGTACACGCTAAGCCCTTTTTCTATATCAAGTATGCATATTTCAAACCCAAAGATGCATTCGTGTGCGCCTCATGATACAATAAATCAAATGTATGCAGGAACCGAAAATGAGTGACTGGGGGATATTTGAGGCAGAGAGTGCTGCTTTAGAGAGCAGTGCTTGGTGAAATGGTGCGATGCGCCGATATTTCTCCACTCTCATTGATGAAAGTTTTGCATCATGGGGTGTATGAATCGATCCATTCGATTTCACTTTGAAAAATGAAGGGAGTTCATTTCAATGAAACACTTAAAAGAAGACAAAGCGGTTTATGAAGCCATTCAGGAAGAGCTGAACCGTCAGAGAAACAAACTGGAAATGATCGCGTCTGAAAATATCGTCAGCTATGCTGTCATGGAAGCACAGGGCAGCGTCCTCACAAACAAATATGCAGAAGGCTACCCGGGCAAGAGATATTACGGCGGCTGTGAATATGTCGACGTCGTCGAACAGCTGGCGATCGATCGTGCGAAGGAGCTCTTCGGTGCGGAACATGTGAATGTACAGCCGCATTCCGGCTCGCAGGCGAACTTCGCTGTCTACTACGGTCTCTTAAAACCGGGCGACACCATGATGGGCATGAACCTCACGGATGGCGGTCACCTGTCTCACGGCAGCCCGGTCAATATTTCCGGCAATTATTTCAATGTCGTTCCTTACGGCGTCAGAAAAGAGGATGAACTTCTGGACTATGAAGCCATGGAAAAGACCGCGAAGGAAGTCCAGCCGAAGCTCATCATCGGCGGCACCAGTGCATACTCCCGCATCATCGACTTCGAACGCATTGCAGCGATCGCGCATGAAGTCGGCGCACTCTTCATGGTCGATATGGCACACTTCGCCGGCCTTGTCGCAGGCGGTGAATATCCGAGCCCGGTGCCGTGGGCAGATATCGTGACCACCACCACCCACAAGACTCTTCGCGGACCGCGCGGCGGCATCATCATGTGCAAGGAACAGTATGGCAAAGCCATCGATAAAGCGGTATTCCCGGGCATGCAGGGCGGTCCTCTCATGCATGTCATCGCAGCAAAGGCTGTCGCTTTCGGCGAAGATCTCTCCGATGATTTCAAGCAGTATGCGAAACAGATCAAAAAGAATGAAAAGGTCCTCTCTGATGAGCTACAGAAGAATGGCATCCGCGTCGTTTCCGGCGGCACCGATACCCATGTCCTCCTCGCTGATATGAAAGCTATCGGCATCACAGGTAAGGTCGCACAGACGGTTCTCGATGAGATCGGCATCACCGCAAACAGAAACACCATTCCGTTCGAGACTCTCTCTCCATTCGTCACGAGCGGCATTCGTCTCGGCTCCCCGGCTCTGACCACCAGAGGATTCAAGGAAGATGACTTCAAGGAAGTCGCAGATATCATCTCGACGGTCGTCAAAAATCCGGAGGATGCAGCAGTCAAGGCGGACTGCGAAAAGCGTGTCCATGCTCTCTGCGTAAAGTATCCGCTCTACGAAGATCTGTAATGAATACATCAAATAAAAGCCGGTCCGCATGGGCCGGCTTTTATTATTCTTGTAAATGAACATTTTTTCGCTTTTGAGACAATGTGACATCCCTTGATTCAGCGCAAGTCCTTTTTCATAAGTATAGAAGCAGGCGGAAGGGGAAACTTTGGTGGGATACGGATGCGGTAGGGTCACTCACGGCATACTGAAAAAGCCGTCTTTGTCAGGAACTGCTCCGTGCCGCGGATAAACTTTCCCCTTGACTTTCCCCGGCCAATCCCGTATACTATTGAAGTTGATAAATTTCTCTAACGCGTTTAGAGCACTGGCGAAACAGTGAAAGACAAACGGCATAACGGCCGATAGGTAAGGAGGTGCGAGAAATGCCGGTTCCGAAGACAAAAAGTTCTAGATCCCGTCGCGACAAGAGACGTGCAAATTGGAAACTGACTGTTCCGGGTCTTGTGGAATGCCCACAGTGCCATGCACTGAAAAAACCTCATCATGTATGCCCAGTATGCGGTTTCTATAAAGGCAAACAGATCATCACCAAGACTGTTGAAGAATAATGGTCAAAGGAAAATGCTTCTCGATAGAGAGGCATTTTTTTATTGCAGAAATGACTTCTCACTATGGCGCGATATGATACAATAATAGGTGTTTCTCGAAGAAATAGGGTTCAGCAGGCTCTGCGGGCGAGAGCAGAAAAGGCGGCGATTATATTCACAAGGCGCCGCCGGACCTTCTTTTTATTAAAAGCTTGCGGCGCGCTTTATTTTTGCGTTGTATCGCTCTTGCTCAAAAGCAGAGCCCTATAGAAGCTGTTGAACCTGTTGGATAAACAACGACCATCAAGGAGGAAGTATGGGGAAGCATTTTTCTTTTATCCATTGTGCGGATCTGCACCTCGGAGAACCATTCGGAGGCGTGCGTCTCGGGACGAAGGGACCATGGAACGAGCAGATCGGGAAAGCCACCTTCAAAGCCTTTGAAAAGGTGGTGGATGCGGCACTGGAAAATCGGGTAGATGCGATCTTGATTTCCGGAGATGTATATAATTCAGACCATCACAGTCTGGCGGCGCAGATGGCTTTCGGCCGGGAGCTGTATCGGGCGGCGCAGGCGGGGATCGAGGTCTTTATCGTGCATGGAAATCACGACCCGGGCGAAGCCTGGCGTGCGGATATCCCGCTGCCGGAGACGGTGCATGTTTTTTCTTCCGAAGAAGTGACCGGCATCCCGCTCATGAAGGATGGGGAAAAGGCGGCCACGATCTATGGCATCAGTTACAAGACACGCCATACGAAGGATGATCTGGTGCGCTCTTTCCATGTGAATCCGGAGGATGGATTCACCATTGGGATGCTGCACACGGAAGCCGGCGTCGATGGGAGTCCTTATGCGCCTTGCACGGTCGAGGAGCTGAAGACTGCGGGTATCGACTACTGGGCACTGGGGCATGTGCATACGAGAAAGACGCTCTCGATGAAGCCCTATATCGTCTACCCGGGCAATACGCAGGGGCTGGATATCACGGAAATCGGTCCCCGTGGCTGTTACCTGGTCGATGTGGGGGCCTATGGTACAGTGACGTTGAAGTTCATCGAGACGGATGTGATCCGTTGGATGGACATGGTCATCGATATCGCCCCTTTCTTGACCGCAGATGATCTTTTGAAAGACGTGGCACGCCGCCGCGCGGGGCTAAAGGAGCTGACCGGTAGGCCGAATATGGTGCGTCTGGTACTGACGGGGCATGGTGCGCTGCACAAAGCGATCGCGACGGAAGAGGGACGGGATTTCCTCCTGCAGTCTTTGAATGAAAAGGAGCAGTTCCGCCATCTCTTTGCGTATTTCACCCGCATCGAGGATCGGACGCGGCCATTCCTGAATCTGGCCGAGCGCCGCGAGCTTCCCGATGTGACGGGGAATTATCTGAAGGCTTTTGATGCGGTCATGGATCTTCCGTCGGAAGAAAGGGGAAAGACGCTCCGTGAGATGGCTGCTTCACAGCCGGAGCTTTCGAAGTATAAGAATCTATTGGGCAAGGTGTCTGATGAGGCACTTCTTGCTGCTTTCCGCCGGGCGGAGGTGCTGGGAGCGGAAATGCTGACAGAGGAGGATGGACGATGAAAATCACGGATTTGCAGCTCTCAGAGTACGGCATCTATCGGGGCGCGTCCTGGCAGCCGTCGACGTCTTCGCTGAATGTGGTCATGGGAGAGAATGAGAGCGGGAAGACGACGATGCTTCGTTTCATCCGTGATATGCTCTTCGGCTATGGGCGCGGCAAGTGGCAGGGACGGAAGGGAAATATGGCATTCGTCCGTGCGGACGGGCAGGAGTATCGTGTCTTTCGTGAAGAGAAGGAGCGTTGGTTCGAGAATGCGAACCATGAGAAATTCTCCGAGGAGCTGCCGACACTCTGGTGGCACGGTCTCACACGCTCTATGTATGAGCAGATCTTCGCTGTCGGCTTAGAGGACTTGCAGGGGGCTTCCTTCCTTGCGAATGACTCCATCCGCAGCCGTTTCTTCATGCTGCAGGGCGGTGATAAGCTCGCCAGTGCCAAGAAGGATATCCAAGAGAATAAGGAAAAGCTCTTCGTGGCTTCGTCTCAGGGAAAGCGCAAGATCAATCAGCTGATGGCGGATCTGGATACGGTGAATCAGGAGCTGGATCATCTTTCTCATCAGGAAAAGGATTTCGCCGAGCTGCAGAAGAAGCAGGAGCTTTTGAAAAAGCAGATCCGTGAGCTCGAGGCTTCGCTCGCCAAGGACCAGGAAAGGGACAGAGAGCTCGCCAAGCGGCTGGGCGCCTGGGAATACTACAAGCGGGCGCGTGATATCAAGCACCAGCTGGATCTCTCCTCGCAGGTGAAGATGTTCCCTTCGAATGGCAAGGAGCAGTGGAACCAGCTCATGAACCGCATGAAGGTGATCCACGACCAGAAGGCATCGCTCCAGGAAAAGCTCGATGAGTACACGCCGAAGCAGAAGGAAGACATCATCCCATGGGCGAGAGAGGCTGAAGCGCTGGAAAAACTCTACGTCGATCTGGGGCAGTGGCGCCAGACCATCGTCGATGTGGAAGCATTGGAAGAGGAAAAGGAAAACTGGAAGCTCGATTTTGTGAATCTGGGCTATTCCCTGCCGCTCTGGGACCGCGCACTGCCTTTGGAGGATGCTTGCGTCCATGTGGACTGGGCAGAAGGACGGCGCCTTGCGCAGAGCGTGGGTGTCAGGGGCAATGAGCTCCATTTCTGGGAGCAAAGAGAGCCGGAGGTCGAAGCCGTCGCAGAAGAGGCGACAGAGGGAGACATCCAGACCGAGGAGGATTTCCAGCAGATGGAGGACATGGCCTCCTCGCTCGAGCAGCTTCTCCATCAGGAAGCGGAAATCAGAGGCAAGATCGATGCTGCCTCGCAGCTCGAGGATAAGAAATTCACCTTCTGGTTCTGGCTGGGCATCCTCTGCATGGCAGGAGCAGCAGCCGGCATCGCGTCCTTCTACATGGCCATGGCAGGCACCGCGGCGCTCTATGGCGCAGCAGGCGGGCTCATGCTGGGGATTCTCTGCTTCCTCCTCCATAATAAGAGCATCCATAAGAAGGGAAATGACCTCGAGAAATGGAATGATTCACTGGCCTCTCTTGTGAAAGAGAGAAAAGAGATCGCTGGCAAATTCCCCGGGCAGGCGCCGGAAGACATAGATGATCTGCAGGCCTTCCATAACCTGATGCAGAGCCGTCGCTCCGATTTCTATAAAGACCAGGCAAAGCGGCAGGCCATCTCCTGGAAACGGGAAACGGTACGAAAGCAGCAGCTTGCACACCAGAAGTGGACAGAAGAAGGCAAGCTGCTTCGCGAAAAGAAGGAAAAAGCAGACAAAGACTGGAATGCCTTCCTTGCGAAAAACAAGCTCCCAAAGACTAGCGCAGAGAATCTCTCCGCTCTGCAGGAGCAGTGGCAGAAGATCTACTCCGCCGAAGGCAAGGGCAAGATCCTTGACCTGCGCTTGGAGCAGATGGATGCGCGCCTTGATGCCTACAGCCGCCGTGCAGAGAGCATCATCTCGAAGACGAAGATGCCCTACACCGTCGATCCGGACGGCATCCAGGAGCTCTACGAGGAAACGCATGCGCGCAGCCTGACGTGGCAGTCCATTCAGGAAAAGAACAACCAGCACGATGCATACCGGAAGGAAATGGATAAGCTTGATGACGGCTGGGCCTCCTGCCAGCGGGAGATGGATACCCTTCTCCATCTGGTCAATGCAAAAAATGCGGAAGAATTCGCGGAAAAGGTGAATGCCCACGAGCATCATGACCAGCTGACGAAGGAATGGGAGGCCGTGAAGCAGGATCTGCGCCTCTATGCAGGCAGCGATGAAGAATTCCAGTCCCTTTGGAACTTCCTGGAAAGCGGACAGTACGATGACTGGATGGAAACCCATCAAAACCTTGAAAAACACATCAAAGAAGAGACGGCGTCACTGGGTGAGCTCCAGAAGAATCAGGGAGCGGTGGAAAATGAGATCTTCCGTCTGGCGGGGGATAATACCATCACCGATACCCTGCAGAAAAAAGAAAAGATCGAAGCCGAGCTTGCCAATGCACTCTCCGAATGGCTGACCTACATGTACACAGAAGAAATCCTGAACCGTGCGCAGGCCGCTTATGAGTCCGGCCGCCAGCCGCAGATCATGAAGCAGGCGAATACTTTCCTCTCTGCTATGACCAGAGGCAAGTATGCCCTTCGGATCTCCGAAGACGGGAAAGATATCGGCATCGTGGACAGCGAGCACCGCGTGAAAGAGGCCAAGATCTGGTCCTCTGGTACAGGCGATCAGGTCTTCCTCGCCATTCGCCTCGCCATGGCGCTCTCCTTCGGAGAGCAGCTCGAGCCGCTCCCCATCGTCTTGGACGACATCTTCGTCCGCTTCGACGAAGAGCGCCAGCGTGAGACACTGCGCTTCCTCATGGAACTCGGCAAGACCCAGCAGATCTTCCTCTTCACCTGCCACGCACAGACCATGCGCATCGCAGAAGAAGTCGGGAAGGAAAAAGCGACCGGTGAGTTCATCCACCTGAAGTCCGGGACCATCGAGCTCGGAGCGTAGATTGGGAGTGGCTAGGGATTAGGAATTGATTAGGAAAATCTCGCAACGCGGTGTGATAAAAAATTGAGAAAAGTGACTCTCTTCGAAAAGAAAGGGGTCACTTTTTTCATATGTGTGCGATGCTATGTATAGAAGCGGGAGAGAGCATCCCGGAGATGATCGATTGACAGATTTCCCTCATCCTAGGCAGAGGGAGAAAAGGAAATCGGACATCATGCGGCTCTCAAATGCTTCTCCCTTTGAAGGTTCTGCCCGGGAGGAATCGGCAAAAGGGGCAAGACAAGTGAAAAAGACAGGATGAAAACCTAATTACGAAACAACTCAGATAGCTCTGACGACAAGATCAGGCTCGCCTCTAAGTTAGTAGAAGTCCTTAATTTGGTAAGGCCGCCCTCGAAACCTCTATGCCTCCCAGCCTGGCGCCCGATTCATTGGATCTGATTCATTCGACAGGATAGCATCCTGTCTTTTTTGCGTGGTTGATCGTGGATTTTTGAGGAAAAAGTATTCCATGCCTCATCATACTGAGGAAAGCCCTCGGATCTCTATGGCAGGGGGAGCATACGGCGAAAGAAATCTCGACATCGTTCGAGATTTTTTATTGAGAGGATTTTTTACCCAGCCGGAAGGCTCGCAGCTTTTTGCGTAGGGAGATGTGATATACTAAAGAGAAAAGATAGGGAAACGCTGATTCAATCGAATAACGATTGAATCAGTCTTTCCCTAGAAAACGAGGAGGCACTATGGCAAAGAAATCAGATGCCGTCATTGGCTTTGAAAAACAGATTTGGAAGGCGGCTTGCGTCTTGTGGGGAAGCATTTCCGCTTCAGATTACAGAAAGGTCTTTATCGGACTGATTTTCCTGCGCTATATTTCAGCCTCTTTTGAAAAACGCTATCAGGAACTCGTCGCAGAAGGGCAGCACTATGAAAATAACCGGGACGCTTATACGGAGAAGAACATTTTTTACGTGCCGGAAAGTGCCCGCTGGGGCGTGATCGCCGCGGCTTCCCATGCGGAGGAAATCGGCAAAGTCATCGACGACGCGATGGAAGCCATCGAGGAGGAGAACCCGAAGCTGAAAGGCGTACTGCCGAAGAACTATGCTTCGCCGGATCTGGATAAGGACAAGCTGAGCGACGTGGTCGACCTCTTCACCGATGAAATCCATGCCGAGGATCTGACCAAGAGCAAGGATCTTCTCGGGCGTACCTATGAGTACTGCATCGCGAAATTTGCCGAACAGGAAGGGAAGAAGGGCGGCGAATTTTACACACCGGCGAGCATTGTCCGCACCATCGTCGCTGTGCTGCATCCGCTCGGAAACTGCCGCATCTATGATCCTTGCTGTGGATCAGGCGGGATGTTTGTGCAGTCCATGAAATTCATCGAAGCGCACAGCGGGCGCAATGATAATGTCTCCATCTTCGGGCAGGAATCCAATCCGGACACTTGGAAAATGGCAAAAATCAATATGGCCATCCGCGGCATCGAGGCAAATCTGGGAGCGTATCCGAAGGACACTTTCGCCAAAGACTTGCAGGCGGGAGAGCGCTTCGACTTTATCATGGCAAATCCCCCCTTCAATCTGTCAAACTGGGGGCAGAAAAATCTGGTGAATGATCCGCGCTGGGGCTATGGCCTTCCACCGGAGGGCAATGCGAACTATGCCTGGATCCAGCACATGATCTACCACCTGAACCGCAAGGGGAAGATCGGCCTCGTGCTTGCGAATGGTGCGCTCTCGACGCAGTCTGGCGGAGAGGGGGAGATCCGCAAGAACATTATCGAGGATGACCTCATCGAAGCCATCGTGGCTCTCCCGACACAGCTTTTCTACAGCGTCACCATCCCTGTGACGCTCTGGTTCATCTCGAAACGGAAAGACCAGCCGGGGAAGACGCTCTTCATCGATGCCCGTGAGATAGGGCACATGGTAGACCGCAAGCACCGCGACTTCAGCGAGGAAGACATCGCGAAGATAGCCGATACGGTGAAAGCCTTCCAAGCAGGCACGCTGGAAGAGGAGAAAGGCTTCTCTGCCGTCGTCACCACGGAAGAAATCGCAAAGCAGGACTACATCCTGACGCCCGGCCGCTATGTCGGGGTGAAGGAGGAGGAAGAGGATGATGAGCCATACGAGGAAAAGATGGCGCGTCTCACCGCCGAGCTCTCGGATCTCTTTGCGAAGTCGCATGTGCTCGAGAAGGAGATCAAGGAAAAGTTGGGGGAAATCGGGTATGAGATTTGATACATACACATTGGCAGAGCTGGCTACCATAAAATATGGGAAGAATCAGAAGAAAGTCCAATCACCTACAGGAACCATTCCCATTTACGGAACTGGTGGACTTATGGGGTATGCCTCAAAAGCATTGTATGATAAACCGTCTGTACTTATTGGTAGAAAAGGAACGATTGGGAAAGTTAAGTATGCTGAAAGGCCATTTTGGACTGTCGATACGTTGTTTTATACCATTGTAAACACGGACATCGTTTTGCCTCGGTATCTGTATTATGTGATGTCACTATTAGACTTGAATGCTTACAATGAGGGAACGACTATACCAAGTTTAAGAACGGAAACACTAAATCGCTTGCAATTCGCTATTCCGCCTTTAGATGACCAAGCCAAAATACTCTCGGTTGTGTTGCCTCTTGAGTATAAAATCGCGGTCAATGACGAGATAAACAAGAATTTAGCGGCTTAAAGATCGATGCCGGAGACATCAAGCTCGCCAGACATCAGTTTGGGTAACAGAGTATCTCTAGCAGCAGAAAGTCGCATATTTTCCTTGCTGTTATTGTGTATAACTTCCATCATCGGCTTAATTATCGATAATGCTGCTTCTGAATCAGTATCTGAGAGTATGTTGATAATTTCACCATTAAAGTCGCGAGTAACAATGGCATCGAAAACAGCTCCAGAAGCCTTGTGTTTCAGTGCGTTGACTGCTTTGAGCACATAAAAATATACAAGCAGAGGATCAACTATTTCACTTGTTAAGGCATAGCAAGATTGATTCATTGCCATAGGGACTCCAGCTAAACTAATCTTCCCTACAGTCCCCCGAGCTGTTACAAAAGTGGTATTTGTTGGATAAAGACGGCTGTTACAATGCTTCAAACCTAACTCTGTAATATATTTCTCAGTCTTGAAGGTATACGGCGTTCCAACATCCTTTGGTGTAAAGAAAGGAATAGAACCATCCCAGAATTCAGGATTTCCTGTTTTAGGTGTTCCGCCACCCAGAACATTTATCAATGTCGTAAATGGTTGTTGATTCGTCGATGTAGAATAGAACTTGTTGAACACGGCGACTGCTTGTTGCTCTAAATTCTTGTTTTTTAACCTAAATACTCCCACCAACGGCGGGAGATAAAGCCAACGGAACTGCCGTTGAGTCGTTCTCTGGAAAATAAATTTGAAGGAGAATGACCTATGAAACAACAAATTATTTCAGAAGTGATGCAGCAAATGCTGCCACACCTCGACAATGCCCAAATGCGACAGCTGCAAAAAGTGCTTGAAAAGGCACTGTTTGGCTGTGAGCTCACAGTACAGATAGGAAAAAAGGATACAGACGACAATCCAAAGCTGATAGATGCTTTTGTTTCAGCAAAGCGGATTGAAGGCTGTTCAAAAAAAACGCTGAAATATTATCGCACAACCATTGAAATGATGGTAGCTTCTACAGACAAAGGTATTCGTCATATTCAGACGGAAGATCTACGTTCCTATTTGACAGATTATCAGAGCAGGAATCAGTCTAGTCGTGTGACGATTGACAATATCCGCAGGATTTTATCCAGTTTTTTCTCTTGGTTGGAGGACGAAGATTACATTCTGAAAAGTCCTGTTCGCCGCATCCACAAGGTGAAAACGGCGACCAATATCAAAGAAACTTATACAGATGAGGATTTGGAGAAAATGCGTGATAGCTGCACAGAGCTTCGTGATTTAGCGATAATTGATATGCTTGCTTCTACCGGAATGCGTATCGGTGAAATGGTTTTGCTGAGCAAAGCAGACATCAATTTTAACGAGCGTGAATGTGTAGTATTCGGTAAAGGTGATAAAGAACGCATTGTTTATTTTGATGCTCGGACAAAGATTCATTTGCAAAACTACATTGACAGCAGAACGGATGATAATCCGGCATTGTTCGTCACTCTGCGTTCTCCGCATGAGAGAATCAAAATTGGTGGTATCGAATCTCGTCTGCGTGAAATGGGTAAGAAGTTAGCTATACAAAAAGTTCATCCGCATAAGTTCCGAAGAACACTTGCAACGATGGCGATTGATAAGGGAATGCCTATAGAGCAGTTACAGCAGCTCTTGGGGCATAAACGAATAGATACGACCTTGCAGTATGCAATGGTCAAGCAGAGTAATGTTAAGTTGGCTCATAAGAAATATATCGGTTAGGAAGTGATGTTATGTCAGAATGGAAAAAAATCAGATTAGGAGATGTCTGTAGGACGAATGCAGATACATATTTGCCTAAAGAAAAATGGGATTTTGTAAATTATTTAGATACAGGTAATATTACTAATAATACGATTGATTCTATTCAGTTCATAGAATTGAAAAATATGAAACTCCCAAGTAGAGCAAAGCGAAAGGTAAAAAAAGATAGTATTATCTATTCCACAGTACGGCCGAATCAGCGTCATTTTGGAATAATTAAGTCACAGCCAGAGAATTTTCTGGTTTCGACAGGTTTTGTGGTAATTGATGTTGACAATAATGCACTTAATGCAGATTTTCTGTATTATCTGCTTACGCAAAATACACTTGTAGATGCTCTTCAAGCCATTGCGGAACAGAGTACATCGGCGTACCCTGCTATTAAGCCTTCAGATATTGAAAATTTGGAAATTGAAATTCCAGACCTGGCTACACAAAAAAAGATTTCGGATATTCTTAGTAGTTTGGATAGAAAAATAGCGAAAAATGCTGAGATAAACAAGAATTTAGAGCAACAAGCGAAAGCTGTTTTTAAGTCTTGGTTTGTTGACTTTGAGCCTTTTGGTGGTGTTCAGCCTTCTGAAATGCAATTCATTCCACTTCAAGAACTCTGTAAAGTAGTTACCAAGGGAACAACACCAACAACGCTTGGCAAATCATTTACAAGCTCAGGCATAAATTTCATAAAAGCAGAGTCAATACTTGATAATCATTCTATTGACAGCAGCAAGTTTGCTTTTGTTGATGAAGAAACAAATGCACTATTGAAGCGTTCGGTTATCAAAGCGAATGATATTATATTTACTATTGCTGGTACTTTGGGTAGATTTGCAATGGTAGATAATAGTGTGCTTCCGGCTAACACCAATCAAGCAGTTGCTATTATCAGACCTGATGAAGCCAAGATAACTCCTGCATATCTTTATAGTTTCTTCATTGGCAATTGGCATAATGAATACTATTCTAAAAGAATTCAGCAGGCTGTCCAAGCTAATTTGAGCCTTACTACCATTAAATCGTTACCTATTGCAGTCTTAAATAATACAACAATGAGCAATTATGACAAATTAGTAAGTCCGTTATTTGCTCTAATGAAAAACAATGAAGAAGAAAATCGTAGGCTTTCCAAATTAAGAGACGTTCTTTTACCTATGTTGATGTCAGGAGAAATTGATGTCTCAAATATCGAACTTTAAGCCGCTAAATTCTTGTTTGACGGAATTTATCTTCTCCTTGGTGAAGATGGGACTGTGGTAAATAAATACGGTTTTCCAATACTTCAGTGCGTTTATGGAAAATTTTGGGGTTAATAATCATGCGCATGTGATTACTGGGAGGAATGGATTTTCTGTAGAATGGCTGTATTTGTTGTTTCATCAAACCGAGCTATTTAAGGAAGGTTATGACGAAGCTATGTATAAAAATTCTTGTAGAATCTGACAACGATTTAATCAGTGTTTCCTTAATCAGCGTTTCCTTAATAGCATTACCCGCCCTACCTCTTGAACCTATAGAACCTGCTCCCCTTCTTTCGCAAACAATCAAGGGATGGCACGCCCCAAGGGCTAACCCTTCGAACCCGTTGCACCTATTTTCCAAATATTATCCACGATATATTCCAAAGGAGCGTGACGCCATGTCCCTCACTTATAAAGAAGCAGACTATGAACAGTCCATCATCGAGTTATTCACAAAGATGGGGTACGATTTCATCCATGGCCCGGATGTCCTTGATACGCGGAATGTGAAGAGTCCTTTCTACGATGAAGAGCTCGAGGATATGATCCGGCGGCTGAACCGGCAGGCGGCTCGTCCGGCTATCGAGGAGGCGCTTCGCAAGCTCCGCCACATCGAGGCGGGGGAGCTGACGGCGCGGAATGAGGTTTTCATGGATTATTTGCAGAATGGGATTTCTGTATCGTATCGGGAGAAGGGGGAGGTGCGCGCAGATCTCATCTATCTTGTCGACTATGCGCATCCGGAAAGGAATTCGTTTCTCATCGCGAACCAGTGGACGATGGTGGAGAATAGCACGAAGCGGCCGGATGTCGTGATTTTCCTGAATGGCATCCCTGTGGTGGTGATGGAGCTGAAGTCGCCTTCGCGGGAGGAGACGGAGGTGGAGGATGCGTACCGGCAGCTCAGAAATTATATGCATGAGATCCCTTCGCTCTTTGTTTACAATGCGTTCCTCATCATCAGTGACCAGCTCTCGACGAAGGCGGGGACGATCACGTCGGGGCTGACTCGTTTCATGGAGTGGAAGTCGGTCGATGGGGCGCATGAGGACAGAGAGCTGGCGTCTTTCGATACGCTTTTTCTCGGGATGTTCGAGAAGAAGCGGTTTCTGGATATTTTGAAAAATTTCATCTGTTTCTCGGAAGAGGGGACGACTTTTGCGAAAATCCTCGCGGGGTATCACCAGTATTTTGCGGTGAGGAAGGCCATCGCGAAGACAGAGCAGGCGATGGCGGGGAATGGGAAGATTGGCGTCTTCTGGCATACGCAGGGGAGCGGGAAGTCACTCTCGATGGTCTTCTATGCGCATCTCTTGCGGGAGGTGTCGAAGACGGTGACGCTGGTGGCGCTGACGGATCGGAATGATCTGGATGGCCAGTTATATAGTCAGTTCACGAAGTGTCGTGATTTCCTGCATCAGACGCCGGTGCAGACGGAGAACCGCGAGCATTTGAAGCGGTTGCTCTTGGGGAAGCAGGCGAATGGTATCATTTTCTCGACCATCCAGAAGTTCGAGGAGGAGAAGGAGCCGCTGTCGACGAGGAGGGATATCGTCGTCATGGCGGATGAGGCGCATCGCTCGCAATATGGTCTGCTGGAGCATATCCGCCTCTCGAAGAATGAGAAGGGGGAGGAAGTCGCGCGGCGCGTCGTGGGGATGGCGCGAAATGTGCGCAATGCTCTGCCGAGGGCTTCGTATATCGGCTTCACGGGGACGCCGGTTTCCAGTGAGGATCGGAATACGCGGGAGGTCTTCGGGGACTATATCGATGTGTATGATATGACGCAGGCGGTCGAGGATGGGGCGACGTGTCCGGTATACTATGAGAGCCGCGTCATGGCGCTGAAGCTGGACCCGAAGGTGATGAAGAGGATCGATGCGGCGTATGATGAGATGGCGCAGCGCACGGAGCAGATGGTCATCGAGAAGAGCAAGCGGGAGCTCAGCCAGATGGAGGTGATCCTCGGGAATGATCGCACGATCGATCTTTTGGTGCGGGATATGATTTCCCACTATGAGGGGAACCGCGCGCATCTCTTGACGGGGAAGGCGATGATTGTCGCGTATTCGCGAGGGATCGCGATGAAAATCTATGAAAAAATCCTCTCGCTGCGTCCGGCGTGGAAGGAAAAGGTGGCTGTGGTCATGACGGAGAGCAATAAGGATCCGGAGGCCTGGCATGCCATCGTAGGAAATAAGCGGTATCGTGAGGAGCTCGCGAAGCGTTTCAAGGACAATGATGATTCTTTCAAAATCGCCATCGTAGTCGATATGTGGCTGACGGGCTTCGATGTGCCTTCGCTTGCGACGATGTATGTGTACAAGCCGATGAAGGGTTGCAATCTGATGCAGGCTATCGCGCGTGTGAACCGTGTCTTCCGTGATAAGGAGGGCGGGCTCATTGTCGACTATGTCGGCATCGCTTCGGCACTGAAGCAGGCGATGAATGACTACACGCGCCGTGACCGGAAGAATTATGGTGATATGGATATCGGGCGCGCGGCGTATCCGAAATTTTTGGAAAAACTCGAGGTTTGCCGCAGGCTGCTTTCGGGATACGATATGGGCGATTTCTTCGGGGACTCTGATCTCGCCAGGGCCAGAGCTGTCACGGGCGGTGTGAATTTCATGCTCGCCCCCGAGCGAAGGAAAAAGTTGAAAGATTTCTTCAAGCAGGCTCTCTTGCTGCATCAGGCGCTCTCGCTATGTTCGTCCATCGTGGAAGAACGGCTGCGCATGGAGGCGTCTTTCTTCGAAACCATCCGCGTGTTGCTCGTGCGCTTCACGAACAAGGGGGACGATCGGAAGCTTTCGCTCCAAGAGGTCAATCGACGCATCGAGGAGTTGCTCGCGCAAAGCATCCAGTCCGGCGGTGTGAAGAACCTTTTCGCTGATGCAGAGGAGGATTTTTCTCTCTTCGATCCGAAGTTCCTTGCAGAAATCAGCAAGATGAAGGAGAAAAATATCGCTGTTGAACTTCTGAAAAAACTTATCGATGAGGCGGTGCAGCTCTATCGCCGGACGAATGTCGTGAAATCGGAAAATTTCAGCGATATCCTCCAGCGCACCATGAACCGCTATCTGAATGGTCAGCTGTCTAATGCGGAAGTCATCGAAGAGCTCCTCTCGCTCGCGAAGACGATCGCTAAGGCGCATGAGGAGGGGAAAAAGCTCGGTCTCACCGAGGAAGAAAAAGCTTTCTACGATGCCCTTGCCCAGCCGCAGGCCGCGCAGGATGTGCAAAAGGATGACCGGCTCATTGCGCTAGCGAAAGAACTCACGGAGAAACTCCGAAAGAGCCAGACCATCGACTGGCAGTATAGAGAATCCGCGCGCGCCCGGATGCGCATGATGATCCGCCACCTCCTCGATGAATTTAAGTATCCGCAGGAGAAAAAAGAAGAAGCTCTCGGCATCGTCATGCAGCAGTGTGAACTCTGGGCTGAGCGGGAAGCGCAGCAGGATGGGCTCTCGTACTTGGCAGCCCATGCCATGGCGAAAAGCGAGAAGGCGGCAGAAGAACGGGAGCCGTATGGACGGTGAGTTTTGACGTAACAGGCGGTCTTCTCGTATAGGCACGAGGAACGCAGTGGAGGGATCTTGGCTATCCCTGCAAGGCGGCGGAAGGCGCCTTTACGAAAGAAGTAAATTAGGAAGTCATTCGTGTGAAAAAACATGAAGAAACGAGGCGAGAATATATGACATACGCAAGAGAACTGTAGCAGTGGAAACGCCAGTGCCTGGCAGAAGGACGCGCAGAAGGACGCGCAGAGGGCGTGGAGGGAGAGAAACGAGAAACCATCCTGAGCCTGGTCAAGATTCAAATGCCGAAGGAAATGATCGCGCAAGTGACGAGGAGCAGCATTCCTTATGTGGAAGAAGTCATTCGCAGTGCAGGCGGGTCTGTTTCCTGAAATATAACCTCATAACAAAAAAACGCTATCCACGAAAATGTGGATAGCGTTTTATCATGTCTAAAGTCTAAAGTCTAATGTCTGATGTCTAGTCCCTAGTCACCAGTCACCAGCGATTAGTCCTGTGTCAGCTCCTGAATGAGCTCATGGACGGTCGTGATCTTATCGATGCGGTAGGCATTGGCACCGCAGAAAACGAGGCCGTGGTCGACATCGCCGTGGACGGCGCGGATGAGGGCCATGGTGATGCAGTAGGGGGTGGTCGCCGGGTCGCAGGTTTTGAGGCAGTGGAAGCAGCCCTGCGGCGGGATGCGGTGTTCGGTGAAGGCTTTGACGAAGGGGTTCAAGAGTGCGCGGCCTGGCATGTGGACCGGGCTCTGTACGATGGTGACATCGCTCTCTTTGGCATTCACATACATCTGTTTGAATTCGTCAGCAGCATCGCATTCTTTGGTAGCGACGAAGCGGGTCGCCATCTGTACGCCGGAGAGACCGAGGGAGAGGTAGTGCTCGATGTCTTTCTTATCGAAGACGCCGCCGCCGAAGATGACGGGGATCTTCTTTTTGAATTTTTCTTCAAATTCTTTAACAACGGTAAGGATTTCTTTGATTTCCTTCTCGTAGCCGTCGCTTTCGTGCTCTTTCACCTGTTCTCTGGTGTAGCCGAGATGGCCGCCGGCTTTCGGGCCTTCGATGACGACCATGTCGGCGGTACGGTGATGGTGGCGTTCCCACAGCTTCAGGATGACGCGGGCTGCTTTCGGGGAGCCGATGATCGGGGCGATTTTGGTGTCTGTGCCTTCCACGCAGGCGGGGAGATCGGCAGGAAGTCCCGCGCCGGAGAAGATGATGTCTGCACCGTTTTCTGCTGCGCAGCGGGCATAGTCTTCATAGTGATGGCCTTTGGACATGATGTTCACGCCGATGATGCCGGTCTTTGCTTTTTCTCTGGCTTTCAGCAGCTCAGATTTCAGTGCGCGAAGGTTAGCATTCACTGTATTTGTTTTGAAGTCTGGTTCATTGAAGCCTACGTTGGCAGCAGAGATGACACCTACACCGCCTTCATTGGCTACGGCACTTGCGAGGCCTGAGAGGCTGACGCCGATGCCCATGCCTCCCTGTACGATCGGTACGGTAGCGGTCAGGTTGCCAATGTGTAATGCTGGTAATTTCATGTGATTTTCTCCTAAAATATTCTACAAATCTCACTTTTAAATAACTATACGGTATCACAGATATGTTTGACAAAATAGCAAGCATGAAGTATCCTGTATTTACTGTAGTTTATGCCATGAGATGAAATAAGTCAATGGATAAGTTTTTAAGCAATCCTGAATTTTTAGCAAACGAATTACGCGGCGCGTTTAAATTATCACCTGGTGATAAAATCCGAGGCGAAAAAAGTCAGTAAATGTGGGCGATTTCCCTGATTCGGAAAGAAGCCCATCAGGGAGATGCTTTCCAAAGTATCTTTTAGAAATCGCTAAAACAAATGGAATTTTAATCTACGGATTCAGTGAGTCGCCCATGATATCGATGAAAGTCTAAGGAATGTGAAAGAAATATGATTTCCTGCATATGTCTCAAAGAAAGGCTCTTTGCTTATTCAATTTCTTCGTGCAATCCTTGACTGCTTGTGATATAGTATTATCAGCAGGTGATAAAAATGAGCAGAAATTTCAAAATGGATAAAACCCAAAGACGCGATGCGATACAGAGCCTGCTCCGCCAACATCCATGTCTGACAGATGGAGATCTGGCAGAGAAATTTTCTGTATCAAGAGCTACGATCCGTCTGGACAGGCAGGCGCTTGGCATCCCACAGATGCGTGACCGTATGGAGCACCTCGTAGCAGGAAGTCCGGAGGCGCGCGGGCTGCAGATCTTAGATAAGGATATCGGTATCAAAGGCGTGGGTCTCTTTCAGACCAGCGATGAGATGGCGGATAATCTCGGCGTGGTGGCTGCGGAAAAATTATATGGTGCAGCTGCTGCATTCGCCGAGTCGCTGGCCGGTGTGCCTTTTGCTTCGACGCAGGTCGGAAATATCAAATATAAGATCGCTGTCAAGCCCGGCACGGCGCTTGTCGTGAAAGGGCGGATCGTATTGGTCAGAGGAAATAAAAAACATATCTATATCAGTTTCTTTGACGGTGATAAAGAAGTATACCGCGCAAAATTTATTATGCAGATCCTGCAGTAATGGAGGCGTCCTGTGAAAAAAATAGCTGTTGACGCGATGGGCGGGGATTTTGCACCGCTGGAAATCGTGCTTGGCGCCATTCAGGCGGTCAAGGAATACAAAGTGCCTGTCGTTCTTGTGGGAGATGAGGATGCGATCCGCCCCATCCTGGAGAAGCATCATGAGGATCAGAATCCTCTGATCGAGATCCATCATGCGTCCGAAGTGATCGAGATGGGAGAGCATCCCGGGCTGGCGTACCGCAAAAAGAAGGATGCGTCTGTCTCTGTCGGCGCTCGTCTTGTGCGAGAGGGGGAGTGCGGAGCTCTCGTGGCTCCGGGATCGACTGGGGCAGCCGTTACGGCAGGACTTCTCGGCATCGGTCGTATCAAGGGCATCGAGCGTCCGGCCATCCTGACGCCGATCCCTAACCAGAAGGGCGGCTATACGTACCTGATCGATTCCGGCGCGAGTGCGCAGCCGAAGCTGGAGACGTATATCCAGAATGCTCTTCTGGGCTATATCTATGCGACGAAGGTCGCAGGTATCCAGCAGCCGAAGATTGGTCTTCTCAATATCGGGGAAGAGGCGACGAAGGGGAGCCCTTTGGTCACGGAAGCGAATGAGGCGCTTTCCGCACAGAAGGTCATTCCTTTTGCGGGCAATGCGGAAGGCCGCGATGTGATGACGGGAGAATTTGATGTCATCGTCACGGATGGATTTACAGGGAATGTAGTCCTGAAATTTGGGGAAGGCGCCGGGAAACTGGTGGCTGCCCTTTTGAAGAATGCTGTCATGCAGGGGGGACTTCGCGCGAAGATCGGCGGGCTGCTCCTGAAGCCGGCACTCAAGAAATACATGGCAAAGCCTCTTGACTATGCTGAATACGGCGGTGCGCCGCTCATGGGCATCAAAGGCGGCCTCATTATCTGCCATGGTGCTTCGAAAGCAAAAGCGATCAAGAATGCCATCCATATGGCGATGGGCGTTTGTCAGGAGCATCTGGATGAGATCGTGATGGATGCGCTGAAACAGATGGAAAGTAATTAGGAATTAGGAATGAGGAATTAGGAATGAAGGTGGCGGCTTCGCCGCGAGTATATATGAGGCGATGCCCGAAAGTCGTATTCAAGTCACCAGTCACAAGTCACTAGTCACCAGTCACCCCTAATCCCTAATCCCTAATCCCTAATCCCTAATCCCTAATCCCTAGTCACCAAAAATTCTTTTCAACGAACGGAAAGGACATTATATATATGAGTGAATTATGTTCTGCAGGAATTCTGGGTACCGGACATTATGCGCCGGAGAAGATCCTTTCCAATGCAGACCTTGAAAGAATGGTCGATACCAGTGATGAGTGGATCCGCACCCGCACGGGCATCGAGACCAGACATATCGCTTCCCGGTCGGAGACGACCTCCGATCTTTGTGTGAAAGCTGCTCTTCCGGCACTGGAAATGGCTGGCCTTACCGCAGACGATATCGACTACATCATTGTAGCGACGGCATCCCCTGACTATGTGGTACCATCCACGGCCTGCATGGTGCAGGATAAGCTCGGATGCAAGCATGCAGGTGCGATGGATATTTCCGCCGGCTGCTCAGGCTACATCTATGCAGTAGCTCTGGCATCGAATCTGGTGAAAGCCGGGATGTACAAGCACATCCTGATCATCGGTGCGGAAATCCTTTCCCGCCTTGTGAACTGGCAGGACCGCTCCACCTGCATCCTTTTCGGTGATGGGGCAGGGGCCGCTGTCATCGGAAAGGTCGAAGATGGCTATGGCCTTCTGGCTTCGGATCTTGGCTCAGACGGAAGCCTCGGCAAGATCCTGAATATCCCGGCGAGCGGCGTCGCTGAACCTGTGACCCACCGCGCCATCGACTCCGGCCGCATCTATATCCATATGGAGGGGCCGGAAGTATTCAAAGCTGCTGTCCGTCACATGGGCGCGACCACGCTGAAGACGCTGGAAGCCGCCGGCATCACGAAGGAAGATATCAATATGTTCATTGCCCATCAGGCAAATAATCGCATCATTCAGGCGATCGCAAAGCGTCTGGCTCTGCCGCAGGATCATATGTATGTGAATGTCAATCGCTATGGCAATACATCGGCAGCTTCCGTCGGCATTGCGCTTGATGAAGTCGTCCGCGCCGGACGCGTGAAGCATGGTGACTACGTTGTCCTGACTGGCTTCGGCGCCGGTCTTACATGGGGCTGCGATGTCATGAGATGGATGTAAGGCAAGACCTGATTCCGAATAACCAATGATAAATTAGTATTTATTTATATGGAGTGTGACAAGATGAAAACTGCATTTCTGTTCCCTGGACAGGGATCTCAGAAGGTGGGCATGGTACAGGATCTGTTTGAAAACTATGATTCTGTCAAAGCCCTGATCAAAGAAGCGGATGAAACGCTCGGCTTCTCGATTTCCAAAATGATGTTCGAAGGCCCGGACACAGAGCTGATGAAGACCGAATTCACCCAGCCGGCCATTCTGACGGCCAGTGTCGCTGTATGGCAGGTGCTGAAGGAACACGGCCTCACGCCGGATATCGCAGCAGGCCACAGCCTTGGCGAATACTCTGCGCTGGTCGCAGCGGGTGCGATCTCCTTCGCAGATGCCGTGCATACCGTCCATCTGCGTGGCCGCTTCATGCAGGAAGCGGTGCCGCTCGGAGAAGGCAGCATGGCAGCTGTCATCGGTTCCACTCCGGAAACCATCGTGAAGGTGTGCGGCGAAGTTTCCACCGAAGACCTTCCGGTTCAGGCAGTGAATTTCAACTGCCCGGGACAGGTCGTCATCGCGGGTGCTACAGCAGCTGTTGAGAAAGCCTGTGAAGCACTGAAGGAAGCAGGCGCTCGCCGTGCCATCATGCTGAAGGTCAGCGCGCCATTCCATTCCACTCTGATGGAACCGGCAGCTCTTCGACTGAAGGAAGTCCTTGACAAGATCGACATCCATGACACCGCCATCCCGGTCGTAGCCAATGTCAATGCCAAGGAAGAGACCAAAGCGGACGAGATCAGAAAGAATCTGGTCGATCAGGCGGCACATCCTGTACACTGGGAAGAATCCATCCGGAATATGGTCGCCGGCGGTGTCGATATGACTGTTGAAGCCGGCCCCGGCACGGTTCTTACCGGCTTCATGAAGAAGATCGCCCGCTCCGTACCCTGCCACCATGCAGAAGATGCAGCCACCATCAATGAAGTCGTGGCTGCACTGAAGGGAGAATAATGATGGAAACTATCGAAAAGACTGCTCTCGTCACGGGGGCTTCCCGCGGTATTGGCAGAGCCATCGCTCTTACACTGGCTGCGAAGGGCTATGTTGTCGCACTGAACTATGCCGGCAGCCAGGCTGCCGCAGAAGCGGTCAAGGGAGAAATCGAAGCCGCTGGCGGCAAAGCCTTCAGCATCCAGGGCGATGTCTCCAAAGCAGAAGATGTGGATCGCATTTTCAAAACGATCAAGGAAGAATTCGGTCAGCTGGATGTCCTTGTGAATAATGCAGGGATCACCCGCGATGGACTTCTCATCCGTATGAAAGAAGAAAGCTGGGATGCCGTACTCTCGACTGACCTCAAGAGTGACTTCCTCACCATCAAAGCCGCTGCGCAGATGATGATGAGAAAGAAAAAAGGCTCCATCATCAATATCGCATCCGTAGTCGGCATCATGGGCAATATCGGCCAGGCCAACTACGCAGCAGCAAAAGCAGGCGTGATCGGTCTCACCAAGGCCTGCGCCAAGGAGCTCGCTGCAAGAAACATCCGTGTCAATGCTGTCGCACCGGGCTTCATCGCGACCGACATGACCGATGCTATTCCGGAAAAGAATAAAGAAGCCATGCTGACAGCCATCCCGCTCGGACGCATGGGTCTTGCCGAAGACGTCGCCAAAGCTGTCTCCTTCCTGGCTTCCGATGATGCAAGTTATATCACCGGACAGGTTTTAAAGGTGGACGGCGGAATGGTTATGTAATATAATCAGTAGGGTACAATACAAGGAGACGTCTGTCTTCTATGAGAAAGGTGGTGAAATGAGTAATGAGCACTTTTGACAGAGTAAAGAAGATCGTTGTTGACCAGCTGGGCGTTAGCGAAGCTGATGTCACCATCGACTCCACTTTCATCGATGACCTCGGCGCTGATTCCCTGGATATCGTTGAACTGATCATGGCATTTGAAGAAGAATTCGACATCGAAATTCCGGATGATGCTGCTGAAAAGATCAAGACCGTAAAGAACGCTGTAGACTACATCGACAGCCAGATGTAATGCGCATTCGCATTTCAACATCATATTGGAAGCCGGAGGGGGATCCCCTCCGGCATGCCATATGACTTCCTTTGGAGGAGAATATTTCAAAAAAGCGAATGACCGTCGTGGTTCGTTTTTTTGAGGTCTTGTCCATGCGTGATGGATTTGAAACAGGCGGAGCCATGCCTTTTCAAGTCCTATAATTTTTGCTTAAAAACCTAACGCGCGATAAATAATGTTTAAAAGAAGTTTATAAGAGAGGTGCCCTTTTTATGGAAAGAAGAAGAGTAGTAGTGACTGGCATGGGTGTGGTTTCCCCCGTCGGTATCGGCGTTGATGTATTTTGGAATGCCCTTTTGTCGGGCAAATCCGGTGTAACACCGATCACAGAATTTGATGCCACGGATTTCCCTGTCAAGATCGCTGGCGAAGTCAAAGATTTCGACCCCGTCAAATATGTGGGTGACAAGAAGACCGTCCGTCACATGGATAGAAATGCTCAGTTTGCTGTTGCGGCAGCAAAAATGGCGGTCGAGGATGCGAAGCTCGACATGAGCGTAGAAGATCCGAACCGCGTCGGCACCATCATCGGTACCGGTATCGGCGGGATCAAGACCATGGAAGATACCGTAGAACGCATCGAAAAACGCGGTCCGGGAAAAGTGAATCCATTCGCAGTCCCGATGATGATCGCAAACATGGCCTCAGGTATGGTCTCCATCACCTTCGGTCTGCAGGGACCGGTCCTGACTGACGTCACCGCCTGCGCTTCCGGCAACAATGCCCTTGGCAGAGCGACCCGCATGATCCAGTGGGGCGATGCGGATGTGATGTTTGCCGGCGGTACCGAAGCGGCTGTCGCAAAGACACCGATGGCTGGTTTTGCTGCCATGCATGCGCTCTCTTCCCGTGAATGCCCGCCGGAAGAAGCATCCTGTCCCTTTGATGTCCGTCGTGACGGTTTCGTACTCGGTGAAGGCAGCGGCGTCCTCATCCTTGAAGAACTTGAACACGCAAAGAAGAGAGGCGCGCACATTTATGCAGAGGTCATCGGCTATGGTACGAATGGCGATGCCTACCATATTACAGCTCCGCGTCCGGGTGGTGAACTCGCAGCTCGCTGCATGAAGAATGCCATCGCGGATGCAGGTATTTCTCCGGAAGATATCGACTACATCAATGCACACGGCACCTCCACTGGCCTCAATGATAAGAATGAGACCAAGGCAATCAAGGAAGTCCTTGGTCAGCATGCCTATGACATCGTTGTGAACTCCACCAAGTCCATGACCGGCCATCTTCTGGGCGCTGCCGGTGCGATCGAAGCTGTCGTCTGCGTGCTCTCTATCATGAATAACAAAGTCCATCAGACACTGAACCTTCAGACTCCTGATCCGGAATGTGACCTTCACTACGCGGCGGAAGGCCCGGAAGACCGCAAAGTCGATGTGACCATGTCCAATGCTTTCGGCTTTGGCGGACACAATGCCGTTGTCATCATGAGGCGCTATGAAGAATGAGACATGCTGAAATGAGAAGAAGAGACCGTATGGCAGAAATTGAAAAGTTTGCTGCGGAAAATGAAATTCCCGTGCAGAATGCACAACTTCTCAATACAGCACTCACCCATACCTCGTATGCGAATGAACATAAAAATGAAGTCATTCATGACAATGAACGACTGGAATTCTTAGGGGATGCCATCCTGGATCTGGTCATCGGGGAATACCTTTTTCTGCGTTTCCCCAGCTGGCCGGAAGGGGAGCTGACCCGAGCGAAGGCGAGCGTCGTCTGCAAGCCTTCCTGCGCTGAATGCGCAGCGAAATTCCATGTGGGCGACTACATGCGTCTGGGCCGCGGAGAAGAAATGTCCGGCGGCCGCACCCGCATCTCGATCTTAGGCGATGCCTTCGAAGCTGTCATCGGTGCGATCTATCTCGATAATAACTATGAGGTAGCATCCCGCTTCATCTTGGGGCACATGAAAAAATTCCTCGATCTTATCGATCAGGGAGACTATGACCATGACTACAAGTCTGACCTGCAGGAAATGGTACAGAAGCACGGAGATGTGAATATCTCCTATGTTGTCACCAAGGACGAAGGACCGGCACATGACAAGACCATCTGGATGGAAATCCACATCAATGGCAAAGTCATGGGCGAGAGCGTCGGAAAGAATAAAAAAGAAGCAGCCCAGCGGGCTGCCAAAGAAGCCATCCGAAGGATTCAGCTTGGTGAAACCGTATGATGGGAAAAGCTGCCGTAAGGCAGCTTTTTTTGCGTGTTCTGCAAGGAAGAAGAAATCCGCGCCAGGCGGTTTGAGGGGGGACATAAAGTTTGAAAGCAGGGATTAGATGCTTCAAGTGACTGGTGATTAGGGACTAGGAGACATCGGACTCCCGTATTGTCATTTCGATCGTAAGGGAGAAATCTTTGTCATTCGCGGTCAGGGACTCACGCTTTCCCCACATGTGCCGCGCACTTCTCCGCATTTCTCATCTGTCTTTCATACCGCCTGTGCCCTATCCGCCCCTACGGGGCACCTTCCCCTAGAGGGGAAGGCTGACGATACGAGGGAAACCTGCCATTGCAAACCTTCGGGCATCGCCCCCTTTGAACCCTTTGAACCCGAACCCCGAAGTTTAAAAGCAGGGATTAGGGATGAGTAGCTAGGGATTAGGAGTTTCGAGTGATTGGGTGACTAAAAGACTAGGCGACATCGGACTCCCGTATCGTCATTTCGAGCGCAAGCGAGAAATCTTTGTCATTCGCGGCTCAGCGGTTGATGTTTGGAACTCCCAAACGGGAAACCTGATACCCACTTACTTTCGGGCATTGTCTATATATATTCGCGGCGCTTCCTTATTTTTATGCGCCGCACCTGAACCCCGAACCCTTAAACCATCAATCCCGTTTTTTCAGAAGAAATCGAAAATATCCTTGACATTCCCATAGGTGAATGCTATTCTAATATCATAAGTTAGCACTCGAGAATAATGAGTGCTAATAAATTCAGGTGATACATATGGCACGTAGAATCAATCAAGAAAGCACCGGACATGGTGTGAATGAACTGAATGAAAGAAAACGGCGCGTCCTGTGGGCGGTGGTGCAAGACTATGCAGACACGGCCGAACCGGTCGGCTCGCGTACGATCGCACGAAAGTATGACCTGGGCGTATCGAGCGCGACGATCCGAAATGAGATGCAGGACTTAGAGGATGAAGGCTATCTTGAGCAGCCACATACCTCCGCTGGGCGCATCCCTTCGATCAAAGGATATCGTTTCTATGTGGACTGGCTGATGCAGCCTGCTCCGGTCTCTTCGGAAGAAGAGTACATGATCGACCACATGCTGATGGATCATGTGAGCCGTCAGGAAGAGATATTCCGGAACATGGCCAAGGCCGTAGCTGTACTGACGCATACGCTGTCGGTCGCGGCTTCTGCGGGACAGAAGAAGAAATTCAATTATGTCCGTTTCCTTCCGCTCGATGGCAGGCGGGCGATCCTCCTTGTCGTGACGGATCAGGGCGATGTATCGAATGCGGTGGTGGATATTCCGAAAGGATCCTCCTTCGATGAGATGCAGCTCCTCGCGGATAAGCTGAATCATTTCCTGCATGGCAGGGAGATCGACCATACGGATGAAGAGATGATCCTCTCCTTCCAGCGAGACGTAGAGAAGGATCTGACACCGTATCTGTCGGTCTTTCAGGCGCTGCAGAGGGCTGTGAGCCCGCAGAAAGAGGTCTACGCCGGCGGGGCTTCACAGCTGATCGAGCAGCCGGAGTTTAAAAATGTAGAAAAAATGCAGGATATACTGAATCTCTTAGAGCAGAGAGACATGCTCGAAAGCATGCTTCTTTCCTCTTCCGATCAGCCTATCGCTGTGCATATCGGGACAGAGAATCCGATGAAGTCGCTCTCGGATCTGTCCGTTGTCAGAGCGCAGTTCACATCTGGCGGCCGGGTCATCGGCTCCGTGGCCGTCTTAGGACCGACACGGATGCAGTACAGCCGCATCGTCGGTATGATGCGCTTCATGCAGCAGCGACTGGATCTGTTATTAAAAGGGAAAACATAGGAGGTTCCTGGATGAAAGAAGATAAGAAGAAAGTCGACGTCGAAGAACCGATGAAAGAAACCGAAGCCAAAGAAGAAAAGAAAACGTCTCCCGTAGATGACTTGATGGATCAGCTCGGCGAAGCGAAGAAGACCGCCGAAGAAGCCAAGAACAAGGCAGAGGCAGCGGAGTCCAAGCTGGCTACGGCTCTTTCCCAGTACGTCAGACTGCAGGCAGACTTTGATAATTTCCGCCGTCGCACCAGAGAAGCGGAAGCGAAAGCTGCGGATACACATACCGCAGAAACACTGAAAGCTTTCCTGCCGGTGCTGGATAATTTCGAGCTGGCGCTTGCTCACATGAAAAAAGATGAAGGCGGTGCGGCTTATGTACAGGGCTTCGAGCTCCTGCAGAAACAATTCGTCAAGATCATGGAAGGCTTCGGCGTGAAGGAGATCGAAGCACTGGGAAAGACCTTCGATCCGCATTTCCATGAAGCGGTCATGATGCTCCCGGCAGATGACAAAGAAGACGAAACCATTTCCATGGTATTCCAGAAAGGGTATCTGTACAAGGAAAGCGTACTCCGCGTAGCGAAGGTGCAGGTCGTGCATAACGGCTAACCGATGGGACGCTCTGCGATTCCATTTCTCTATATAAAATTTCGTAAGTACAAATAGAAAGAAAGGGGACATTTCAAATGTCAAAAGTTATTGGTATCGATCTGGGGACTACAAACTCTGTTGTTGCCGTCATGGAAGGCGGCGAGCCTGTCGTCATTCCGAATGCGGAAGGTTCTCGCCTGACCCCATCCGTTGTCGGCTTCTCCAAGACCGGTGAACGTCTGGTCGGCCAGCTGGCAAAACGCCAGGCGGTATCGAACCCGCATCGCACCATCGTTTCCATCAAACGTCACATGGGCAGCGACTACAAAGTCACCATTGATGACAAATCCTATACTCCGCAGGAAATTTCTGCGATGATCCTGCAGAAGCTGAAGGTCGATGCAGAAGCTTATCTCGGCGAAAAAGTCACCGATGCGGTCATCACCTGCCCGGCTTATTTCACCGATGCACAGCGCCAGGCGACCAAGGATGCCGGCAAGATCGCAGGGCTGAATGTCCTTCGTATCATCAACGAACCGACCGCATCTTCTTTGGCTTACGGCCTTGACAAGATCAAAGACGGCAAAGAACATCGCTTCCTCGTCTATGACCTCGGCGGCGGCACTTTCGATGTATCCATCCTGAATCTGGCGGATGGCGTCTTCGAAGTCGAAGCCTCCAACGGCAACGGCCATCTCGGCGGTGATGATTTCGATGCTCGCGTCATGGACTGGATCGCTGAAAAATTCAAAGCACAGAACGGCTTCGAACTGAAACGTGATCCGATGACGAACCAGAGACTGAAGGAAGCAGGCGAAAAAGCCAAGATCGAGCTGTCCTCCGTCATGAGCACGGATATCAACCTGCCATTCATCACCATCGACTCCAATGGTCAGCCGGTCCACTTCGATGCGACCCTGACCCGCGCAGAATTTGATAGAATCACCGAAGACCTCGTACAGGCGACGGTAGAACCGATCGACCTTGCGATGAAGGATGCAGGCCTTTCCGTCGGTGATATCGATAAAGTCCTTCTTGTCGGCGGTTCTTCCCGTATCCCGGCAGTACAGACCTTGATCAAGAATAAATTCGGCAAGGAACCATCCAAGGGCGTGAACCCGGATGAATCCGTCGCTGTCGGCGCTGCTGTTCAGGCCGGCGTCCTCAAAGGCGAAGTCAAGGACGTCCTTCTCCTCGATGTCACCCCGCTGTCCCTCGGTATCGAGACCCTGGGCGGTGTCTTCACGACCATGATCAAGAGAAATACCACCATCCCGACCTCCAAGTCTCAGGTATTCTCCACCGCAGCTGACAATCAGCCGTCTGTAGATATTCATGTCCTCCAGGGCGAACGTCCGATGGCAGCTGACAACAAGACCCTCGGCCGTTTCGAACTCTCCGACATCCCGCCGGCTCCACGGGGCGTACCGCAGATTCAGGTCACCTTCGACATTGATGCGAACGGCATCGTCCACGTTTCTGCAAAAGACCTCGGCACCGGCAAGGAACAGAAGATCGATATCACCTCTTCCACCGGCCTTTCTGATGAAGAGATCCAGAAGATGCAGGACGACGCAAAAGCGCATGAAGAAGAAGATAAGAAACGCAAGGAAGGCATCGAAGCCAAGAACAATGCGGAAGCGCTGATCTACCAGGCAGAAAAGACGGTCAAAGAACTCGGCGACAAAGCAGATGCTGCTAAAGTCAAAGAAGTCAATGACGCCATCGCTACCCTGAAAGAAAGCCTCAAAGGCGATGACACCGCGAAGATCAAAGCCGATGCGGAAGCACTCACCAAGCCGCTGCATGAACTCACCGAAAAGCTGTACCAGCAGGCACAGCAGGCGCAGGCACAGCAGGCGCAGGCACAGCAGCAGGCAGGCGCTCAGCAGGGCCCGCAGCAGGGACCTCAGGCAGGTGCCAAGAAAGCCGATGACAATGTAGTCGATGCCGATTACAAGGTCGTGGACGACGACAAGAAATAATTGATCTCCTGCAAGGGGATCATCATAGAGAAACTCAGAAGGTTCTGAAGGTTCTACGGATTTCCAGAAAACGGGAAGAGAGCGGAGCCTTCAGGACCTTTTGAGGCATTTCTAAGGAAACACTGATTCAATCGTTGTCAGATTTTACTCTTGAATTTTTATGCATAGCGAGGAATCACCTGACGCGAATAGCGAGCTATTTAAGGAAGGTTATGACGAAGCTATGTATAAAAATTCTTGTAAAATCTGACTCTGCGATTGAATCAGCGTTTCCCTAATTTCTTTGAGGATAGAAAAGAATGGCAGACAGCAGAGATTACTATGACGTGCTGGGCGTCAATAAAAGCGCCTCAGACGATGAAATAAAGAAAGCATATCGCCGGCTGGCACGCAAGTACCATCCGGATCTGAATAAAGACAATCCAAAAGCCGCGGAAGAAAAATTCAAGGAAGTCAATGAAGCCTACCACGTCCTCTCCGATGCGGACAAGAGAGCGCAGTATGACCAGCTCGGACACGATGCCTTCACGCAGGCTGCCAGCGGCGGCGGTGCGGGCTACGGCGGCTTCGGACAGGGCGGCTTTGGCGGTTTCGGTGGACAGGGCGGCTTTGGCGGCTTCGACATGGGTGATATTTTCGACATGTTCACCGGCGGCGGACGCAGACGGAGCAATGGCCCGGAGCAGGGCGCTGACCTCCGCTATGATATGGAGATCACCCTTCGCGAAGCAGCGACCGGTATCAAGAAGAAATTCACCGTACCGAAGAATGATACCTGTACCCATTGCCACGGCACCGGTGCAGAGCCAGGCTCCTCCGTCGAGACCTGCCCCGACTGCCACGGTACCGGACAGCAGCGTGTGGTAAGGAATGGTCCTTTCGGACAGATGGTGAATATCATCACCTGTCAGCACTGCCAGGGAAGCGGCAAGATCATCCGGAATAAATGCTCCGAATGCCGCGGCACCGGCACGATCCGCGTGAAAAAGACCATCGAAGTGAATATCCCGGCCGGTGCTGACACCGGTGTGCGCATGCGCGTCTCCGGCGAGGGTGAGCCCGGCAAGCGCGGTGGTCCGAAGGGGGATCTCTACGTATACATCTACGTGAAAGACGATCCGGACTTCGAGCGTGACGGGGATGATCTCTACAAGAGCGTAGACATCACCTTCCCGGTCGCAGCTCTTGGCAGCACCATCAAGGTCAAGACCCTTGACAAAGAGGTCGAGCTCAAGATCCCTGCCGGTACGCAGAGCGGTACCCGCTTCCGCATCATCGGCGAAGGCATGCCGCACCTCCAGTCCAGCCGGAAGGGCAATCTGTACGTGGAAGTCAAAGTCACCGTACCGAAGCGCCTGAAGGAAGAGCAGAAGGAAGCCCTCCTGAACTACGCCCACCTCATGGGAGAGGACTGCGCGCAGTACAAAGGAAAGAGCTCATGGCTCGATAAAATCATCGATAAATTTAAGTAAGAAACAAAAGCGCGCCGTGAATGGAAATCCATTCGTGGCGCGCTTTTTTCATGGTGCAGGGGCACTTTTTGTATATACGCGCTGCCAGTTATTTAAGGCGGCTTATGCCGAAGCATTGCACAAAAATATATGCTAAATCGGACTCTGCGATTTAATCAGCGTTTTCCCTGGGGATGACTACGGTTTGAAATACAAGGAAGATGGTTTCCTCTTGAACAAGACAACGATTAAGAACTTGGCCGAAAGCAAGCGCATGACAACTTCTGCTCTTTTGGGAAGCACTTTGTATATTACCGTCAGTGCTTGCAGCAATGGTTAAAACAACGGTGGATAGATTCATTGGCTCTTTTTAGGAAAACTATGCTAACAATTGTCCACGATAGTGTGTTATAATAAAAATGTAGTCTTTCAATTATCTTGCAGTGAGAGGAGGATTCGTTATGCTAATTTTTCTCTTTGCTGATACACGGCCATCGCACGCAAGTGTTTACCGTACAATTTCTTTCATGATGAAACAAAAATTCGGGGGGGAGCAAACGCTTAGCCTCTTCTTGTTTTATGATGCCCAATTATGAATGTTCATAATTGGGCTTTTTGTGTGCAGAGTTTCAAAGAAGATGAGGGGGTCAATATGGAAAAGGAAACTGTAGATTTTTTATGTGAAGTGGTTCGATTTGAAAAATCGATCAGAAAACAACTCAAGGGACAGCAATTAGAAATTACAAAGAAGAAAAAAATACAGATGGCATATGGACATATGGACAAGATGATTCAGCGCTATTGCGATTTCCTTCATGTGGAAGTGCCTGAGTACGAAGGCTTGGAATTTGAAATCGGACTTCCTGTGGATCCGTTGAATCTAGAGGATTTTGAAGAAGCAGATACTCTTTATATAGAAACCATGTTGGAACCGGTGATCAAAGAAAAAGGGACGAGTCGGATTATCAGAAACGGAAAAGCTATTCTGGCGATAAAAAAATAGGAGATGACATCTATGGCTTACTATATCGGAATTGATTTAGGAACAACCAACAGTGCGATTGTGACATTTGATGGTGAAAAGACGCGTGTCTGGAAAACGAAGGAGCAGACGGATGTGACGCCATCCTGCATTTTCATTGATAAAAAAGGACGGCAATTCGTTGGAAATAAAGCTTATAAAGCGCAGGGACGTGAGGGAAATGAAAATCGTGTGGCGAAGCAGTTTAAACGCTTTATGGGGACGAGCACAAAAATCGAATTTGCAGATAAAGTCTGGACACCGGAGCAGTGCAGCGCTGAGGTTTTGAAGGAGCTGTTCCGTTGTCTGCCAGAAGATATCACGCAGTCGGAAGATCGCTATACTGTTATTACGGTTCCGGCGGCATTCGATCAGATGCAGAATGAGGCAACGAAAAAGGCGGCAGAAATGGCAGGCATCGGACATGTGGCTGTCATGCAGGAACCGGTTGCTGCCATTATGAGTGTCATGCACAATACAGAAATCAGAAACGGGTCATTTATGATTTTTGATATGGGTGGCGGCACACTGGATGTAGCGATTGCCAATTGTGTCAATGGGAAGGTGGATGTCATTGCGCACGGTGGCGTTGCCATGTGTGGTGGTACAGATATTGACAGAAAGATCGTTGACAACATTATCAAGCCATGGCTGTTGGATAATGATGACTACGATATTCCGGATAATTTCATGGAGTATGAGAAATACAGAAAGATGATGAACCGCGTCCGTTTTTGGGCGGAAGAAGCTAAAATTGCGTTGTCTTCCGATGAGACAGCAGAAATTTATGGTGCACTGGGACGAGATATCACCGATGAAAATGATGAAGAAATCGAGCTGGATATTGAAATTGGCCGAGATGATTTAAATCGTCTCATGAACGGTATTCTCTTAGAAGCTATTGAATGTGCCAGAGAGACGGTCAAGAAGTCTGGAATCCCGATTTCTGATTTTGAAGGCGTTGTATTCATCGGAGGCCCTTGTAATTACAAATGCCTCCGAGACTACGTTGCCCGAGAACTGGGAATGAAGATCTTGGGGCTGGATGTGATCAATCCGATGACAGCTGTCGCAGAAGGAGCATCTATTTTTGCGGAGAGCATCGACTGGACAAGTGTAGAACATGAAAGAAAAGCATCGAATCAGGTCATGACCGCAGAAACGCTGGGGCTTGATTTCAAGTATGAAGCGCGTACTACAAAAGAAAAGGCCCGTTTCATGGTCAAGGCGAAGGCAGATACGACGGGGTATTCCTTCGAGCTCCGCTCGGCAGATACGGGCTGGTCTTCTGGTACTCTGGAACTGAAAAATGGTACCATGCTTACTTTGCCTTTGGCGAAGAAAGGCGCCAATACATTTGAAATTTATATTTATGATCCTTCGCGCCGCATGGTCACCCTGCCGGAGCGTCAGATCGTGATCACGAGGACGCTGAGTACGATCGGTGCGATTACAGCCTCTCATACCATCAGTGTGGAGGTCAGAGAAGACAGTCTGAGCAATGCGGCTTCCCTGGATACGCTCGTTCATGAAGGGGATAAGCTGCCTGCGAAAGGGACGCGCCGCTATAAAGCGACAGAACGAATCAAAGCGGGAGATACAAACGGTGCGCTGCGCCTGAAACTGTGGGAAGGCAATATTACGTCTAAAGTGACGGATAATAAATTTATCGGGATGATCAAAGTGGAAGGAACGGATTTGGACTATGGTGCTATCCGCCCTGGGGATGATATTGAGTTCAATTATACCATCAATGAGGCTGGTTCGTTGGATGTGGAAGTCAGCATTGAACGACTTGGAATCGTAAAAAATGAAAAAAATTTCTACGACAGTGAATCGGCACAGAAAGATATGAATAGCGAAGATACTGTATACGAGCTTGAAGATGAAGGGCAGTCCATTCTGCAGCAGGCAGATGAATTGGAGGACAATGTGTCCGATGACAGATTGGATACGATTCGAGAGTTGGCAGAAGAATCGCAGTCATTGGCAGATGATCCGGTTATTGATCCGGAAAAAGTCAAGAAGAATTCGGATAACTTAATCAAAGCTAAAGTGCTTTTGAATAAAATCAAAGAAGACAATCAGGAAAATATCCGAGAAAAAGACTTAGCAGACATTCGTGCATGGTATCAGAGTGAAGTCGAACCGCTTTGCAATGATACGGAAAGAAATGATATGCAGAGTATGATTGATTCTTTGGCACGTCTTGTGAGGAGAAAGACCACAGAGTTTGAAGAACTGGCTTCTGCTATTAGGGGCAAAGGATATTGGGGAATTCTCTTTGACCGCTCGAAGTCTTTTGTTGGAGGCCTTTTCAGTTATCTTCGTTCTCGTCCTTACAACTTTACTGATAAAGAGCAGTATCATCACTTGGTACAGGAAGGCGAAAGTGCCATCCGAAATGATGATTTTGAGAGATTGAAACGAGTGGTTGCGACTATGTTTGTTTCGCAAAAACAGGATGTAGATATGAGCGAGATGTCTGCTGCGGCCAATATCATGAGGAGTTGAGTAGAATGTCGTTTCAACTGAAACGAGGAGACGAAGTGATCGATGGCTTTCGCGTCCTAGAACCGATATGTGAAAAGCAGGAGTATGCAATCTATCGGGTAGAAGATGGGCGCTATGCCATCTGCATTACAGCAGATCTCAAAGAGGTGTGGGAAAATGGGAATTGGATTCCCGATGCCTTTGTCAGTGGGCAATTACATCCATTGTCATGTGGGTTCTGCTATCTGACGGAGTCGGGGTACAAGTTGTACACGCCGCAGCACGGTCCTTATCCGGATGACTGGGAAAGTGCAGAAGGCTTTTGCAGCGCGTTTGCCAGATTTCAAAAGAAATACAAAGGGGAGCTATATCCCAATGTGCTTTATATAGAAAAATATGACTGGATGCTTCCTCTGGAATCTGAAGATGATGAGAAGGAGTCGCCGGAACTGCTTTTGGGGCGATGGCTGACTGATGGACTTCCAGTCAATGCGTCTAGTGCAGAAATGGTATCCCGCTTCTGCTCATGGCTTTCCATGGAGCAGCTCCAACAACTCATTCAGTGCAGCGGCTTGCCAAAGGAACAGACGTTGGAGAACGTGGATAAGAAAGTAGATTGTCAAGAATTGGCAGGTTTTGAGGAAGAACGTTTCTGCCTGCCTGGCAGAGAAAAATTGTCTGCATTCTTTGAACACCAGGTCGTTGATTTCTTTCGCCATAAGGAAGCATATAAAAGGATGGGAATCCATACGCTGCCGGCGATTCTGCTTTACGGACCTCCCGGTAGTGGGAAAACTTTTGCTGTTTCCAAGTTGGCAGAATTTTTACGCCTGCCCTGCTTTGAAGTCAATTCCGAGACAGTGGCGAGTCCCTATATTCATCAGACAGGGAAACTGATTTCCGAACTGTTTGCCAAAGCGATACAGGCGGCTCCGTCCATTTTAATTATTGACGAAATTGAAGCTTACTTGGGGAAAAGAGAAGGAGCCAGTGATCATCACATCGAAGAAGTGGATGAATTTCTGCGTAATATTCCAATGGCGATAGAAAAGCAGGTGCTTATTATTGGTATGACCAATCATCTCGATATGATTGATCCGGCGGTTCTTCGGAAAGGTCGCTTTGACCAGATTCTGGAAGTGGAGATGCCCGGGAAGAAAGAGGTGCGGGATGCTTTACACCATTTGCTTGCAAAGATTCCGCAGTCAGAATCTCTTCAAATGGATGTTTATGCAGAGAAACTCACAGGGCACCCACTTTCGGATGTAGCTTTTCTGGTACGTGAAGCAGCGCGCAGGACGGTGCGTCTGGGAAAAGAGAAAATCGATGATGCCGTTTTTTTAGATGTTTTGAAAGAAATCTGCGCCAAAGATGAAGAAAGCAATCATCGGTCAATCGGATTTTGAATACAGGGTGTGATGAACGGTGAGAGTCAGAGCACTTGCCATGAAGGAGAGACGAGTACATGGAAGTCAATGAAAATGCATTTGATTTATTGGGGGTAACGCCAGAAGATGGGATCGCCCGTATCAATGACGCAAAAGATGACAAAAGCTGGGTGGATGAACCAAATGAATCTATGTATGAGGCGGCCAGGGAAACGCTGACTAATCCAAGGAAGCGTCTGCAGGCCGAAGTGCCGTGGTTTCTCAAAAACTCTAATTCAGCTTTTTCGCTGATGAATGAAGTGCAGAATTGCCGTGGCGCGGATATCCGGCTCGTGGTACAGAAGATCGTAGCACTGGATGATGAATATAAAGAAGCCTTGCAGGAGGAATCACTGAATGATATATATACCGATATTATCATTTCAAGAAAGAAAGCGGGGATTTCCGCTGATATCGAGCAGGCTGATATAGAAGAAGCACTGAGTCAGTTACTTGAAGAAGGGGCAAAAGCGGCCATTGATACTTTGCTTCGCAAATGTTCTACGCAAGAGGCGGCGCAGATAGGGAATGTGATTGCCAAGGAAATGATCCAGCCGGGAATTGGAAAATATCCGAAAAAGTATGGCGATTGCATCCGTTTTTTCATTGATTTGTACAATATGAAGGTACAAAATGAGTTGGATACCCGCTCTGAAAAAATACAGCAGGACATTGAGGCTGCGAAAGTTTATACCAGCGTAGCGCAGCTGTCGCCCCTGTTTCAGGAAATCGAGTGGTTTGACTATCTGGCGCAGCCGCTGCAGCTGTATTTCGAAGACCAGGGACAGGCCGATAAACAGTCACAAAGTGAAGACATCGCTGGCAGCTTACGGAAACTATCACTCTTTTATCATAATGAGAGACAGTTGACAGAGCTCAGTATTACTGTCACGGAAAAAGCCATGCAGGTTTTTGCTGAGAATCCGAAGGTGTTGCAGCAGTTACAGGAAGATGATGAAATACTGAAGCAGCAAGTACAGGTGAAGCCGCTGACGGATGACTTGGAAATCGTCTTTGTCCAAGTGGCACGTTTTGTCGATAGAAAAAAAGGAAAAGAAGCTAGCAACTCTGTGCAAATCATGAGTCACAAAGACCAGTGGGTCTCGGCTTTACATCGGGCAGCTTCGAGACTTGAACAACTGTCTCCATCCGAAAAGGCAGCAGCTGCGGGCTTTTTAGCTCAAGCGTATTATACGTTGGCTACAGCCTGTACTTGGGCAGATATGTGGGATTATGCATACATCGTTGCAAAAGAGGGCTTGATATATGCGCGACAGTCTGGGAATCAGGAAATCATTTCTGAATTTCTGTCAGCGTTACAGTATTATAGCAAAGCACCTTCTGTGGATAATGAAGTGAGGCCTTGTTCGTCTGTCGAAGAATTCGAACGTAAGAAGGCGGAAAAGCGCTCGAGAGAGTCCAAGGGATGCCTCATCAAGATTGTGATAGCAGCCGTTGCTTTCATTGCTTTGCTGTTATTCTTGGGAAATTCCGATGGAAATACCAAGAGTCATTCTTCTCCAAAATCAAAAGTGCAAACGGTTCAGCCAAGCTATAGTAAACCGAAGGTGAGCGAAGAAAAGAAGAAGCCAAAGACGCAGAATGTTCAGCCAGTACCTGTTCCTGCTGTGCCGGCACCATCTCCTGCCACTGTGCCAGCAGAACCGCGGTCTTATGGAAATCCAAAGATCGCCTCACCGACAAAAGTTTTCTTAGCGTTCCACAGAATGATTACGAATCGAAACTACAGAGGTGCTTATAACTGTTTGTCTCCGGATATGAAAGACTACGTCGGCTCATGCGATGCATGGGCAAGCGGGTATCGGACGACAGTGGCAAGTATACCGCAGAACGTAAATGTGATTGAACAAACTGAGAATGTTGCGAAATTATCATTCCTTCTGCTAGCGGTGGACAGAGTGGGCTCTTCGCAGCAAAAAAGATATTTCAGGGGAACGTGCACTATGATTTTTTATGATGGCGGTTGGAAGATTGATGAAGTGTTAGGAGATTGGTTATAAGGATGCACAAACTTTACAAACAAATTGGTGGTGGCCTGCTTTTGGCTTTGGCTGGACTGGTCGTGGCGGGGTGCAGTTTCTGCTTTCCTCTCAAAACGGTAGCCCAGGGGGAAAACATTGACGGTAAAAATGGATTGACACTGGAAACACAAGCTGAAAAACTGGTTTCTCGAATGAGCGACTCGCAAAAGATTGGGCAGCTCCTGATGATTGGCATTCAGGGTACAGCTTTGGATCAGGATAGCCGCTATATGCTAAGCGAATTTCCAAATGGGAATGTAATCCTTTTTGACCGTAATATGAAAACGCCTGAACAGGTGCAGCAACTGACGGCAGATATTCAAAAACAAGTCAAAGCTGCAACTGGGGTTCCGGCCTTTATAGGCGTAGATCAGGAAGGCGGGCAAGTCCGGCGGATGGAAACCTACATGCCGGATATGCCCGCTGCAGCGGTATTGGGCAAGCAGAGCCCGGATGTTACCTATCGGTGGGCGGTGGAAACCGGGAAGTCCCTTCGGCAGATGGGAATCAATGTGAACTTTGCTCCCGTCGTTGACCTGGATGGTGCCTACCAGAGATCCTATGGAAAAATGCCAGAAGAAGTGATCCCTTTTGCGAAAAAAGCCATCCAAGGATATACCGAAACGGGAATATTGACTTCTTTGAAACACTTCCCTGGAATCGGGAAGGTGAAAACAGATCCCCATCTGGACGGGGATGTGGTGTTACTCAATCGACAGGAACTGGACCAGCTGGACGGGAAGCCTTTTAGGACTTTGATCGATGAAATGGATGCAGACAAGACATTTGTTATGGTGTCTAATGTCACATTTCCCAACTTGGGGCAAAATGTACCGGCTTGTCTATCCAAGGTCATTATGACAGATATTCTGCGGAAGTCTTATGGCTATCAGGGATTGATTCTGACAGATGACATGGACATGGGAGCGATGGCCAAACATTATCCATTTTCTGAAATGGGGGTGAAAGCTATTGAAGCAGGAGCGGATATAGTCCTTGTATGTCAAGATTATGGACACGCCCAGCAGGTTTTCAATGGCTTGCTCAAAGCCTACAGGGCTGGAACTATCGATCAAAAGATGGTGGATGAGAAAGTCAGACATATCGTCATGGTCAAGTTGAAGGAACTGGGGAAATAAGCAGCTGGATTCAGGAAGTGAAATGGTAGAGAGAAAAAGAAAGGATGCTTTAGAATGCTTTGCCCAAATTGCAATCAACCGGTTGATGCAGCGTCTACTTATTGCAGCCACTGCGGGTGCACTTTACCAAAGGAAGAACCGCCGATGCAAACGGCACCAAATGGTTTGCCTGCCACGAACACCATGGATATCAATGCGGAGCTCCGTAAAGCCGAGCAAAAAGAACATGGCTTTGCAGATATGTTTTACAAAGCGGAAGGACGGCTGAATCGCAAACCGTATATCCTTCGCGTGCTCGTGCTTCAAGTGGTAGGTTTCTGCCTGCAGCTCATAGGTCTTATTTCAGGCGCGGCAGCAGCAGGCGGCTTCGGTTGGCAAGTTTTTTGTTTCTTGATCGTTGGTATCCCGTCGATTCTGCTGCTTATACGGCGACTTCATGACTTAGGGAGAACCGGATGGCTTTGGCTGTTGATTTGGATTCCCGTCGTCAATTTTGCCCTAGTGGTTTATGCGTTTTGCTTCAAAGGAACGACAGGACCAAATCGTTTTGGACCTGATCCATTGGCTTGAGACAGATGCTTTTAAATGCTTACAGTCTTATTTCGCGGTTGATGTGATGGGAATGGTGTGAAATGAAAAAGATAATGGTTGCACTTGTAATACTGCTTACTTGCATGAGATTCATTCCAATTGATGCGGCCAATTGGTATTGGATTGATGCTGATTCTTCTGGACGCCAATGGTATATTGATAACCAATCGGCATCTAAATCATATGATGTTGCAGTAGTGTGGGTGAAAATAGTAAGAGAAGACGGAACACATGAATTGAATCAAATGGAAATTACTCGTGATCGAAAAATAGCAGTTCTGCAAGTTGTTAAATACAACGCAGACCATGAACCTATCGATTCATATTCCGTTGATCCTTGGCTGAAAAAATACTATGCAGTTACACCGGACTCGATGGGAGAAGTAATTTATAACTTGGTTTGGTAGAAGATGGGATTACGTTATGGATATGGGTAAAAGATTTGGGAAAGAAAGTTCGGAGGCGTATGCCTTGCGTCCTTTGGAGAACGATTAATTCAAGAGAATCAGCCTATTGCGGGGGCCTTAGGAGATAGATGGTTTGATAAGCGGTATATGTCTTTTGGCGAAATCGGTTTTTCAAAAAAATCCTATCGCGTTGAAAGATGACATAAAAACTTTTTGCAAAACCGGGTAAAGTCCAGAATTTCCACGGTGGTATTTCTCGGAGAGAGGAAATCCTCCACCGGGCGCCGAACGCTCAACGATACACTCCTTCGTGCCCACACTTATAGGGAAGGGGCGTGGAGATAAGCGGACGGCGGATCTGATTTTTCTCTTCTCGCCAAAAAGCGTAGGCAGTACATACTTCATAAAGACGTAGCTATGCCAAAATGATCTCATGCAGAATTCGCCGCGAGGGCAAATTCTGAAGCAAAGTTTAGCTGTACGTGTACGACATGAACAGTGAAAAGCGGAGCCTTGATCGGCTCCGCTTTTTGTATGGGAATTTACTTGATTCATTGCTTTTCCATGTTCCGCCATAAACCTCTTGGAATAGCCAGGAAAGGTGGAGCGCGTATTCCTTGAGGCAGGATGATAGGGAGCTGCAGGGGATAAATAGTGGCGATGCCCGAGGGGGTATTCAAGTCATCAGTCACTCGAGGTTCCGAAGATGCCACGCGCACGAATTTTTTGCACCATCGCGCCTCGCATGATACAATAGAATGTGAATTTTTAGGATATTTTATAAGGAGCGGGCGATGACGGATTTCCTACCTCATGTCTATGGACAGGAAAAAGTGAAGAAGGAGTGGAAGCGGCTTCTCGAGGAGAGGCGGCTGCCGCATACGATGATCCTGTATGGCGATGAGGGTCTCGGAAAGACGACAGCTGCTTTTGACCTTGCAGGGGTGCTGACGGGGAAGTCAGGAAAGCTCTGGGAGGAGATCCGTCTCTGGCAGCGGGAGTCTTCCGGCAAGGAGCCGGTCGTGACCTTTGCGGATCATCAGGTCTGGTATCTTCGTCCGACGGGAATGGAGCTCAAGATCGAGCAGTTCCGCCTGTTTTTGGACGCGATGGCAACATTCGATGAGACGGTGCATGTGTGCATCATCGATGAAGCGCAGACGATGATGGATCCGGTGGCAAATTCGCTCCTGAAGACCTTAGAGGAGCCGGAGGGAAATGTCCATTTCATCCTCATCACGCATGATCTTCATGCGCTGCTTCCGACCATCATTTCCCGTGGTGAGCGCTTTGCCTTCCTGCCTCTTTCGGAGAGAGACTATCTCTCGCTCATGGCGTCGGATCCGAAGAAGTATCATTTTCCGAAGGGAATGGATGCGAAGGTGCTCTTCCAGCTTTCGGAAGGAAATCCGGGGATCACGCTGGAGGTCTGTGATGAAAAGGGAGAGGCAGAGCCGCAGTCAGCGATGGATTTTTGGAATATCCTGACGCATGATGCGATGCCTTTTGCGACACTCTCCGCTATGGAGCTGGGGGAGAGGAAGGATTTCCTGCGGCGGCTTCGCTGGATCCGTCTGGTGGGGCGCGATATCATGGTGATTGCAGAGACAGGGGATGCTTCTCTTTCCCGCTGCGGGTCGGTCGCGGGACGCGAGGCTTCTCTCGCTTCTTTCTGGGACCGCGGCCGGGGCGAGAAGGCGATGAGCGTGCTGCAAACGGCAGAAACGGCGGTTTCCCGATATATCAACAGTAAAAATGTATGGGATTATATTCTCATCAGTTTGGAACATATACAGAAAGGCAGCCAGAAATGGAGCAGATCGTAGGTGTCCGGTTCAAACCGGCAGGGAAAATATATTATTTCGATGGCAATGACCTGGAGCTTCACTTGGATGACGGGGTCATCGTGGAGACGTCGCGCGGGCTGGAGTATGGCTATGTAGTGACGATGCCGACTGAGGCGGAGAAGGATGAGGAGAATCCGATGAAGCCGGTCATCCGCAGGGCGACGATCAAGGATATGGCTCAGCTGGAGCGGAATAAGGCGAGGGAGAAATCAGCTTTCGATATCTGTCTCCAGAAAATCGAGAAGTTCAAGGTGCCGATGAAGCTCTTGCGGGCAGAGTATACATTTGATAGAAATAAGATTGTTTTCTTCTTCACCTCAGATGGGCGTGTCGATTTCAGGGAACTGGTGAAGGAGTTGGCTGCGGTCTTCCATACGCGCATCGAGCTTCGTCAGGTGGGCGTGCGTGATGAGGCGAAGCAGGTCTCGGGGATCGGCTCGTGCGGACGGCCGCTGTGCTGCGCGACGTTCCTCGGAGATTTCGCTCCTGTGTCGATCAAGATGGCAAAGAATCAGGGACTGTCGCTGAATCCGACGAAGATTTCCGGGGTCTGCGGGCGTCTTATGTGCTGCCTGCGCTATGAAAATGACCAGTACACGGGGGATAACAGCCGCAGGAAGAAGTGCTGTGCGATGCAACAGAAGGGAAAACAGTTCCGCGTCGGCATGAAGGTCATCACGGATGAAGGCATGGGACAGGTACTGTATGTGAATTCACAGAAGCATACGGTCAAGGTGCAGCTCGATGGACAGAAGACGAAAACGCTTTCCTGGGATGTGGTAGAGCAGGTGGAAAATGACTGAGTGGACACTGAAGGATGGCGAGCGGCTCGATGATCTGGTACGGGATGGCATGCGTCTCATCCAGCGTCCGGATCAGTTCTGCTTCTCGGTGGACTCCGTACTGCTCGCGCACTATGTGAAGCCGAAGGCGAAGGATCGGATCGCAGACCTCGGGACGGGGACAGGCGTCATCTCTCTCCTCGTATCGGCTCTGGGCGGAAGGGATATCACGGCCTTTGAGGTGAATCCCGTCATGGCAGATCTCGCGCGCCGCAATATAGCGGGGAATGGGAAAGAGGGCCAGATCCATGTGGTCGAGTGTGATTACCGGAAGGTGAATGAAAGGTTTCCTTCCGGCTCTTTTTCGTTGGTGCTGGCGAATCCACCCTATCGCGAAATGGGGACGGGGAAGATGAGCATGCTAGAGGGGGTCGCCAGTGCGAGCTATGAGATGAATGCATCGCTCACAGACGTTTTCAAGACAGCGCAGTATCTTTTGAAATACGGCGGCCGCCTCGCGATGGTGCATCGTGCCGATCGCACGGCTGATCTCATAGCCATCGGACGGTCGTATCGCATGGAGCCGAAGCGAATGCGTTTCATTTACGCCAGAAAAGGCCATACCGCGGTGCGAGTCCTCATCGAGTGGAAGTATGGGGGAAATCCGGAGCTTACGGTAGAGCCGCCGCTCCTCCTGCATAACCGAGACGGATCGTATACGGATGAAGTGCTGAAAATATATGGGAAATGAATGAGGGCTAAGTTTGAAAGCAGAAAGAACAATCTACCCTTTATGCGAATCTTCAAAGGGTAAGCGGGTTCTGAAGGTTCAAAAGATTCACAGGTTTCTCATCTTTTGCGAATAACGTATATTTTAAAACTTCGCGGCGCTTCCCTATGATGATGCGCCGCACCACCCCCACTGAACCCATAGAACCCGCCCCCCTCTTTCATCCGCAGTCAAAGGACGCCCCGTCCCACGGGCTAACCCTGAACCTTGAACTTCCCCTATTTCTATAGAAAGGAGCCATTCCATGAGTGAAATCAATCCCGGCACCCTGTACCTGGTGCCGACACCGATCGGAAATCTGGAGGATATCACCGAAAGAGCGGTGGAGACACTGAAACAGGCGGATATCATCGCGGCGGAGGATACCCGTCACACCCGGATCCTGCTGGATCATCTGGGCATTACAGGTCATGTCGTATCCTACCATGAACATAATAAAAAAGAAGCAGGGCCGAAGCTCATCGAAAAGCTGCTCGATGGACAGTCGGTCGCGCAGGTGAGTGATGCCGGGATGCCGGTCATCTCTGACCCCGGGGCAGATCTGGTGCGTCTGGCACTTGCAGAGGATATCCCCATCGTGCCGCTCCCGGGGCCGAATGCCGCACTGACGGCACTTGTGGCATCGGGCCTCGATGCCAGGCAGTTTGCTTTCATCGGATTTCTGCCGAAGATCACCGCGAAGCAGAAGAAGCTTCTGATGGATATGAGCCGTGTGCCTGTGACGCTCATTTTCTACGAAGCGCCGCATCGCTTGAAGGAAACGCTGGATACGCTCATCAAGTATCTCGGAGACAGACAGGCCGTGACGGCAAGAGAGCTCACGAAGAAATTCGAGACCTTCCGGCGGGGAACGCTGAAGGAGCTCCGCACAGAGCTCGATGAAAATGACCCTAGAGGTGAATATGTCATCCTCGTCGAAGGCTGGAATGAGGATATGGCAGAAGGGGAAGAGGAAGAAGCTTCCTGGGAGGCAGAAGCACTGGAGCTGGCAAAGACACTTCCGCAGAAAGAAGCAGCGAGAAAGATCGCGGCAAAGTTTCATATGGGACGGCGAGACGTGTATCAGTACTTAATTAAAAATGGGGACTAGTGACTGGTAGCTAGTGGCTAGGGATTAGGAGTCTCAAGTGACTGGTGACTTGAATACCACATTCGGCATCGCCACTATTTATACTCTGCGGCGCGTAAAATTATGAAAGTGCCGCGGAGGTTTGAAACTAGCGCTTTTCCCGTATCGCAAACCTAATCCCTAGCTACAAATCCCTAGCTACTAATTCCTTGCGACTGGTGACTTGAATACCACATTCGGGCATCGCCACTATGTAAACTTTGCGGCGCTTCTATATGATTATGCGCCGCACCACAACCCTGAACCTTGAACCCTACAACTTTTATTTTCTTTCCATTTCCCTACATAAGCGGTATAATAATTTAAATATGCATACAAAACGAAATGCTTTCGTTTGACCCATAGAGGCAGGAGGAATCTGAATGAACGACAAACCGAAATACTATATCACCACGCCGATTTACTACCCCAGCGCGAAGCTGCACATCGGGCATACATACTGCACATCCATCGCTGACAGCATGGCTCGTTTCAAGCGTCTTGACGGCTATGATGTCTTTTTCCTGACCGGATCGGATGAGCACGGACAGAAGATCGAGCAGAAGGCAGAGGAAGCCGGTGTCACGCCGATCGAGTACACGGATAAGATCGTAGGCATGTTCCAGCAGCTGTGGAAGGAGCTCAATATTTCCAATGATGACTTCATCCGCACCACCCAGAAACGTCATGAAAAGGTCGTACAGATGCTCTTCCAGCGCTCCTATGATAAGGGCGATATTTACAAGGGCAAGTATGAAGGTTGGTACTGCGTGCCATGCGAATCCTTCTGGCCGGAAAATAAGCTGGATGAGAATCACACCTGCCCGGACTGCGGCCGTCCGCTGCAGAGAGTCAGCGAGGAAGCGTATTTCTTCAAAATGTCTAAGTATGCGGATCGCTGGATGAAATATGTGGAAGAGAATCCGGGCTTCATTCAGCCGGAATCCCGCCGCAATGAAATGATCCAGTTCGTCAAGAGCGGGCTGGAAGACCTTTGCGTCTCTCGCACGAGCTTCTCCTGGGGCATCAAGGTACCGTTTGACCCCAAGCATGTCGTGTATGTCTGGTTTGATGCACTGGTCAACTACCTGACCGCGGCGGGCATCGTCGACGATCCGGAAAAATTCAAGAAGTTCTGGCCGGCAGACGTGCATCTGGTGGGCAAGGAGATCGTCCGTTTCCATACCATCATCTGGCCGATCATGCTGATGAGCCTTGGCATCGAGCTGCCGAAGATGGTCTACGGCCACGGCTGGCTCATCGTAGACGGAGAGAAAATGTCCAAGTCCAAGGGCAATGTCGTCGATCCGATCCCGCTTCTGCAGGAATTTGGCTCTGATGCGATCCGCTACTACCTTCTGAATGATATCCAGCTTGGGCAGGACGGCAATTTCAGCCGCGACAGACTGATCGGACGTATCAATTCCGACCTGTCGAATGATCTCGGGAATCTCCTGTACCGCTCTCTTTCCATGGTGGAAAAATACAGAAATGGCGTCCTGACCAAGGGCGATGCTTCTTCTGATGAGACGGTGGCAGCTGCTTCTAAGGAAATCGAAGACAAAGCAGCTGAGACGCTTTCTGCATTCCGCGCAGGCATGAATGGCTGGAAGATCAATGATGCACTGAAAGCGGTATGGACCTTTGTCCGTGCGCTCAATAAATATGTCGATGTGACTATGCCATGGGCATTGGCTAAGGATGAGGCCAAGGCACCGCTTCTCGATGCTGTCCTCTATCATCTCTGTGAAGGCATGCGCTTCGTCTCTTTGATGGCAGAGCCGGTCATCCCGATCGCGTCTGAAAAGATCTGGAACCAGCTGGGCCTCGCCGATTTCAAGGACGCAGACTACAAAGACCTCGTCTGGGGCGGTATTGCTGACGGCACTCATATCAATAAAGGACCGCAGCTCTTCCCGCGCATTGAGATCGAAAAGGACGAGGAAGCACCCGCACCGAAGAAAGCAGAGAAGAAACAGCCGAAGAAGGAAGAGAAGAAGAAAGCGATCTCCATCGACGATTTCTTCAAGACAGACCTTCGCGTAGCAGAAATCCTGACGGCGGAAAAGGTGGAAAAATCCAAGAAGCTCATCAAGATGACCGTATCCCTGGGCGATGGAGAGACGCGCACCGTCGTGAGCGGGATCTCCGAATACTATCAGCCGGAAGAGCTCATCGGCAAGCACGTCATCTTTGTGTCGAACCTGAAGCCGGCAAAGCTCATGGGGATCGAGTCGCAGGGGATGATCCTTGCTGCGTCGAAGGATGGAAGCCTCAAGGTGCCTTTCGTCGACATGCCTGCCGGCAGCCGGGTGAAATGATGGGGCTCTTCGATACCCATGCGCATCTGTACGACAAAGCCTTTGACCGTGACAGGGAAGAGGTCATCCATCACATATGCAAGACGCTGGACTACGTGGTCATCCCTTCCGAAGACCTTGTGACCAGTGAAAAAGCGGTGGCTCTCGCAGAGAGCCACCCTTCTCTATATGCAGCAGTCGGCATCCATCCGCAGGTGACAAAGGATGCGACGGAGGAGGCTCTCGCAGCCATTGGTGCGCTTGCCCGGACGCATGACAAGGTGAAAGCGGTGGGGGAGATCGGGCTGGACTATTACTATCTCTACACGGATAAGGAAACGCAGAAATACTGGTTTGCCCGTCAGATCGAGCTTGCCAAAGAGCTTGACCTTCCCATCCTCATCCATGACCGGGACGCTCATGGAGATACGCTCTCTATCCTGAAAGCACACCAGGGAGGAAATCTGCGGGGCATCCTCCACTGCTTTTCAGGGAGTCTGGAGACAGCGAAGGAACTCATGAAGCTCGGCTTCTACATCTCCTTTGCAGGGCCTGTCGTTTTTCCAAAGAGCCTGAAGCTCAAGGAAGTCGCCAAAGAGATACCGATGGATCGGCTCCTCATAGAAACGGACAGTCCTTACCTCACCCCGCCGCCCTTCCGCGGGAAGCGAAACGATCCGTCCAATGTCCGCTTTGTGGCGGAAGAGATCGCCCGTCTCAAGGGTGTATCGGCGGAAGAGATCGCAGAGCAGACGAAGCGGAATGCGATGGAAGTGTATGGGATAGGGAAATAAATGCTTCCGTGGTGTGGCGGCATCGCCGCATCCGGATCCAAATTTTAATCATATTTTTCTTGCATTTTCTCTTCCCATCCGATATAATATAAAAGCTTGCTTTGATGCAGGCAACTTCTCTTCCCATGGAGAGCATGGGACATAAGTCCAAAAAGGAGGCGAATTTCGTGAAAAAGTATGAAGTTATGTTCATTGTGAATGCAGCTAATGATGAAGTCATCAAAGCTGCTGTCAAACTGGTACAGGACACCATCACTAGAATCGGTGGTACCGTTGACAAAGTTGATGAATGGGGCAAACGTCATCTTGCCTACGAAGTCAGACACCAGAGCGAAGGCTACTACGTAGTAGTAGATTTCCAGGCTGACCCGGCAGAGATCAAAGAACTTGACCGCGTTATCAAAATTCATGAAGAAATTATCCGTCACATCATTGTAAAACAGGATGACTAAGAGGTAGCACAATGAATTCAGTTCAAGTTATGGGTAATCTGGCACGAGATCCGGTCGTCCGTGCAACAAAGACCGGCCGCGCTATGGCATCTTTTACCGTGGCAGTGAATCGTTCTTTTACAACGCCTCAGGGTGAACAGAGAGAGATCACAGACTGGATTAACGTTGTGGCTTGGGGAAATCTGGCGGAAGCTGTAGGAAATCAGCTGAAAAAAGGCAGCCGCGTTTTCGTGGAAGGCCGTTTTACTACTCGTTCCTACGATACACCAGACGGACAGAGAAGATGGGTCAGCGAAGTGACTGCGAATTTCGTGGCACTTCCGATCGGAGGATTCTCGCATTCCCAGCAGCAGCCTTCGGGCAATGCTTTCGGCGGAAATAATGGCTATAATGGCAATAATGGCTACGGCGGAAACAATGGCGGCTTCAATAACGGAGCTTCCCCATTCGGTCAGAGCCAGCCGCAGGGCCAGCCGAAGAGCAGTTTTGGTCAGTTCGGACAGGCTTCTAAGGATGAAGACATTCCGTTCTGAGATACATTGATTTTGGAGGATAAACTAGCATGATCAGAAGAGATAGAGTAAGAAGACCGAGAAGAAAGGTCTGCCAGTGCTGCGTAGATCACGTAGACACCATTGATTACAAAAACATTGCCGCACTTCGCCGTTTCGTTTCCGAAAGAGGTAAGATCCTTCCTCGCCGCGTAACTGGCACATGCGCTAAACATCAGCGTAAGATCAATCTCGCTATCAAGAGAGCAAGAGCTATCGCTCTGCTTCCTTTCAGCGCTGACTAATCAAAAGCAAAAGATCCCAAGACTTCGGTCTTGGGATTTTTTATTTGAATGGGCGCAATGGAGAAGCCACTGTGCATAAAAATCCGAAAGTGCTGCGAGTATTTGCGTGCAGGCTAAGCTCTTTCCCTCTTACCGGGAAAGCAGACTGTCAGGTTCGACGCCTTCCTAAACCCCTAAATTTGTAGCATCCCATTCTCGTCTATGTTACAATAAAGCTAAGTTTATCTCGATGGAGGTGTCCTATGAAATATAGAAGTACAAGAAGCAGTGAGACCGTGACCGCACTGGAAGCACTGGTGAAAGGGCTGGCGAGCGACGGCGGGCTCTATGTGCCATCGGCGCTGCCAGCGCCTTTTCTGGCAGCCGATGATCTGATGCATCTTTCCTACGAAGAGCTGGCGGCTTATGTGCTGTCCCATTTCTTCACCGATATCCCGGAAGAGGATATGAAGAAACTGACGCATGATGCATACACCGGGACATTCGAGACACCGGAGATCGTGCCGGTGAAGACGATGTCGGAGTCTTTCTCCATGGCAGAGATGTTCCATGGAAGGACCTGTGCATTCAAAGATCTCGCCCTCTCTCTCTTCCCGTACCTTCTGGTGTATGCCAAGAAGCAGCAGAAGGATGGCAAGGAGGTGCTGATCCTGACTGCGACCTCCGGAGATACCGGCAAAGCGGCGCTGGAAGGCTTCCGCGACGTGCCGGGGGTACACATCATGGTCTTCTACCCGTCTCACGGTGTCAGCCCGCTGCAGCAGGATCAGATGCAGAAGCAGCTCGGAAATAATGTGAAGGTCGTCGGCATTGAAGGCAATTTCGACGACGCGCAGGGTGCGCTGAAAAAAGTCTTCGGCAGCGCGCTGCGTGAGAGATCTGCAGAGAAGGGCGTGCTTTTCTCCAGTGCGAACTCTATCAATATCGGACGTCTTTTCCCGCAGGTGGTGTACTATGTCTGGATGTGGCTCTCACTTTTGAAGCAGAACTCCATCGGGCCGAAGGAGACCTTCAATGTCGTCGTTCCGACAGGGAATTTCGGTAACATCCTGGCGGCATGGATCGCCAAACAGATCGGTACGCCGATCGGCGAGCTCATCTGCGCCTCCAATGAAAACAAGGTCCTTGCCGATTTCTTCAAGACGGGCACCTACGATATCAACCGTGACTTCCACCTGACCGAAGCTCCGTCGATGGATATCCTGATTTCTTCGAATTTTGAGCGCTTCCTGTACTTCATGACCGGCTCGAAGGAAACTGTGGCTGCTGATATGCAGGCGCTGAAAGACACCGGCATTTACTCCCTCTCGAAGGAGGCCATGGAAAAGGTCACTGGCGAGATGAAGGGCGGCTGGGCATCGCCAAAGGCCATGGAAGAAGCGATGACGAATGTCTACGATAAGTATGACTACCTCATGGATCCGCATACGGCTGTCGCCTATGCAGTCTATGATGAGATGAAGAGAAAGGGAGAGATCCCGCGTCATACCCATACCGTTATCGTTTCTACCGCGCATCCCTATAAATTCCCCGGTATCGTGGCAAAGTCACTCGGTCTTACGCCGAAGGACGATCCGTATGATACCCTTCGTATGATCGCAGAAAAGACGGGCATCGCGATCCCCAGACAGCTCGGCGAGCTTGAAAGCAGAGAGAAACGATTCACAGATGTGGTCGATCGCACGGAAATGGCAGAGGCGATCGAAAGGTATGTGGACGAGATTTGTGACTGGTGACTAGTCACTGGTAGCTGGGGAGCAGGAGTGACTGGCGAACAGAAGGGGTGCCATCTTCGGGGATCGCTTTTGCCAAGCCGATAGCAACCAATAACAAATAACAAAAAGAGGTCTGATTCTATGATACAAAGAAATGGGGATGAAAGAGCGGAGCGGCGTTTCCGTATCGCGCTCTTTGGGGCGCTGCTGCTTGTACTGGTGGGCGTGCACTTCGTAGATCCGTCTTTCTATCCGACGATCTACCAGCTCTCCATGGACGGGGATCTCAAAGGTACCATTGCCTACCTTAAAACTTTCGGTGTGTATGCGGCCTTCATGAGTTTCTTCATCGATGTCGTGATCAATGTGGTCGGATTCCTTCCTTCCATCTTCATTTCGACCGCGAATGGGCTTATCTTCGGTCTCTTCTGGGGGACGATCATTTCCTGGCTGGCAGAAACGGTGGGTGTCATCATCTCCTTCTACATGATGCGCACACTCTTCCGCGGGATGGCGAAGCATGTGATCGCGCAGAGCAAGATGCTGACGAAGCTCGACTCCTATGATTCCTGGCAGGCGATGGCGATCGCGCGCGCGATCCCCTATATGCCGAATGGCCTCGTTACAGCGGTGGGCGCTCTTTCGAATATGTCTTTTTACCACTACGCGCTGGGCTGTCTCATCGGGAAATTTCCCTCTGTGGCTCTTGAAGTCATTCTGGGGCATGATGTGGTGAACTTCGGAGATAATTCGCTGCGCCTGACGATCATCATCATCGCTGTCGCTGTCATCTATGGCGGTATTTGGTGGTATACGAAGAAGCGTAAGCATTGATGCGAAAATCAAAAGTGGCTGTGAAGAAATGAATCCTCATTTCTTCACAGCCACTTTTTACTTTGCTTTCATTTGGTTCAGGGTTCAGGGTTCAGGTAGCGGCTTCGGCGCTTTTTTTAGAAGATGGTATTCTCGTATCGCAGCCTTCCCCTCTAGGGGAAGGCTATTAAGTTAAGCGGAAGAACGTTCTTGGCTCCCCATCGGGGGAGCTGCCCGAAGGGCTTGTGCAAGCGAACTGGATTTTTAGGAGTGAAGCGACGCGAAAATCCAGT
>ERZ1034855.48-NODE-48-length-65257-cov-59.898178_pt1 | contig 65257 bp, 98 predicted proteins | sample MGYA00520699_ERZ1034855 | MGnify/ENA primary metagenome ERZ1034855 (study PRJEB33766, sample SAMN09781730) | gut metagenome | biome: gut microbiome | host: Homo sapiens | place: Madagascar | study: EMG produced TPA metagenomics assembly of the PRJNA485056 data set...
AAAATTCCCCGGGGGAAGATTTTTAGGAGACAAACTGACAGTGTTCTCTACAGAATCGCTTTGAACGTGGTCAAGGCTATCTATAACTGGTTGAAAAGTTCCACTGATATTTCATTATCGGGCTTCTGAGTTCTTCTCGGAGGCCCGTTTTTCTATTTTTAGGAGGACTAATGGACTGTAACAGTAACGTAAATGAACAGTTTCGTAAATCTGTACTTGTGTCTGTCGATGATGCCGGTCAGGTTATCGATACAGCGAATGAAGAATCACTTCTTTTGGGTCGAGCGGTCTATCAAAGCGGCACGGCGCTTGAGTTATCTGAGTCCTATCACAGAATTAAACGGAAAGGACTTTATCGAGCTGATGCATCAGTGGTATTTGTCCCAAGCGAGGATGGCGCAGTGACAGTTCGGATGCTGTTGGATGGTCATGCACTTCCGTCTTCGCGAGCACACCTCTCTGTCGAGAAGAACAAATATTATACGATTCCGTCTTGCGTCCCGGCATTTGACCGAGTTTTTAGTATGGAACTCACGCCGAAGCTTGAGCTGACGATTGCCGGCGTTTCGGGAATTGTCGTTCGCACGATGCTCAGCACAACAAAGCTCGCCTGACTTTATAGAAAGGAGACAGTGAATGAGTAAAGCAAAAACACCGGACTCTTCCAGTTCTCCTCGGAAGATCAGGCCGGCTATTTCACCAGAGGCTCGTGACAATCAGTTGATTGCGCTGGCTTACAATCTGGTAGAGAAACGTCTTCTGGAAGGCACTGCATCTTCGCAGGAGACGACACATTTTCTGAAGCTTGGCTCTGCTAGGGAGCGCAAAGAGCTGGAGATTCTTGAATTGCAGAAAGAACTGATCGCAGCGAAGACAAAGAACCTTGATTCGATGCAGGAGCTGAAAGCACTTTATGCTGACGCGATGGCTGCGATGTCTGATTATCAAGGCAGGAGGTCTGACGGCAATGAATAAAAACTATTCAGAGCTTATTCAGCTTTCGACCTTTCGGGAACGATTTGATTATCTGTTCATCGGGAACGGTGTGGGGTATGAAAACTTCGGATGGCGTCGCTACCTGAATCAGGCGCTCTACCATTCACCCGAATGGAAGCAGTTCCGCAACCGAGTCATCATCCGAGATGGTGGGCGTGATCTGGCTTGTGAAGGTCATGAGATTTTTGAGCCAATTATCATCCACCATTTGAATCCGATCACATACGATAACATCTTGAATCGTGATCCATGTATCTTCGCGATGGAGAATGTAGTCTGTGTTCGCGATCGGACGCACAAAGCCATTCACTATGGCGACGCATCACTGCTGGTGGATCTTCCACCGGAGAGAAAACCGAACGATACTTGTCCGTGGAAGAAATCTCAGTGAAGGAGGTCATCATGCAGGACAGTATTCTTATGACAATCCGGAAGTTGGTCTGCGGAGATCCATATGCAGATCACTTCGATACTGATCTACTTGTTCATATCAACGCTTGCTTCTCAATCTTAAATCAGTTGGGTGTGGGTCCAGAAAATGGGTTTGTTGTAACAGACGAAACACAGAGCTGGAGCAGCTACATTGCTGACAACTACATCCTGAATATGGTTAAGACCTACATCACACTGAAGGTGCGAGTGATCTTTGACCCTCCATTGACAAGTTCTGTTCTGGAGGCAATGAATAAGGAAATCAGTCAGTTGGAATGGCGGCTCAATGTAGCTGTGGATCCGGCAACATAAATAAGGTGGTGAAATTCAAAATGGATAATCATCTTGAGCATCATGGGATCATCGGCATGAAATGGGGCGTGAGACGTTACCAGAATAAAGATGGGACCCTGACAAACGCGGGAAAGAAGCGGTATTCGACGGATGGTGATGCTGGGGCTGATTCTCAGAGTTCCAGCACCGGTAAGAAAACAGATACATCCAGCAAAAGCGTTCATGAGATGAGTGACGAAGAACTTCGCTCTAGGCTGAACCGCATCAACATGGAAGATCAGTATAATGCGGCGATGGCCAAACGGAACCCACAAAAGAATCAGCGGGTCAACAAACTCGTGAATGATCTCGCTGAGCAGGCTGTCCGTAATTTCGCACAGAAAGGCATCGAAAAATTGGTAAAGAAAGTATTCGATGAAAAAGATTCCGATACGATTACCAAATACGATGCTGCGGATCTGAGTAAGGTTGGCGATAAGGCGCTGGCTGCTATGCTCAAACGTGCTTCAACAGAGAATGCGCTCAGAAAGCTTCAGAATCCTTGAGGTATTAAGCCATGTCTCTATCCAACACTGCAACCCCGATTTATTACGGTCAGTTTCGCGATGCTGTTCTGCGCGGCGAGATTCCCGTATGTCGGGAAGTCGCGATGGAGATGAATCGCATTGATGATCTGATTGCAAATCCGGGTGTATTTTATGATGACGAAGCCGTAGAAGGCTGGGTAAAATACTGCGAGAGCGAACTGACACTGACTGATGGATCTGATTTGAATCTTCTGGACTCGTTCAAACTCTGGGGCGAGCAGATCTTCGGCTGGTACTACTTTATTGAACGCAGCGTATATGTTCCAAATCCGGATGGACACGGCGGTCACTATGAAAGAAAAGTTATTCAGAAACGACTTGTAAATAAGCAGTATCTGATTGTTGGACGAGGTGCAGCGAAATCAGTCTATGATTCCTGCCTGCAATCATTCTTCCAGAATGTTGACACCAGCACAACCCATCAGATCACAACTGCCCCGACGATGAAGCTCGCGGAAGAGGTAATGTCTCCACTTCGGACTGCCATTACCAGAAGCCGCGGGCCTTTGTTTAAGTTTTTGACATTTGGCTCTTTACAGAATACGACCGGTAATCGGGCTGACCGCGTCAAACTGGCTTCTACGAAAAAGGGAATTGAAAACTTCCTGACAGGATCGTTGATTGAGGTTCGTCCGATGAGCATCAATAAGCTTCAAGGTCTCCGCTGTAAGGTTGCCACGGTTGACGAATGGCTCTCCGGCGATATTCGCGAGGATGTCATTGGTGCAATCGAACAGGGCGCATCCAAGGTTGACGATTATCTGATCGTTGCCACCAGTTCAGAGGGTACAGTCCGTAATGGCGCAGGCGACACGATCAAGATGGAGCTTATGAACATTCTGAAGGGCGATTATCCGAATCCCCATGTCTCTATCTGGTGGTATCGACTGGATTCGATCGACGAAGTTGGAAACCCCGATATGTGGCTGAAGTGCAATCCGAATATTGGTAAAACTGTGAGCTACGAAACCTATCAGTTGGATGTGGAACGTGCTGAAAAAGCACCTGCTGCAAGAAATGATATTCTTGCCAAACGATTCGGTATTCCGATGGAGGGCTATACTTATTACTTTGCTTATGAAGAGACAATTCCACATAAGATGCACTCCTTCTGGCAGATGCCATGTGCCTTGGGTGCAGACCTTTCCAGAGGCGACGACTTCTGTGCATTCACCTTCCTGTTCCCGCTAGGCGGAGAGAGCTTTGGCGTGAAAACGCGGTGCTATATCACCGATGTGACACTTTCAAAGCTGCCACTTGCCATGCGGAATAAATACGAGGAGTTTATGAAAGAAGGCAGCCTGATCGTGTTGGAAGGCAGCGTCCTCGATCTGGATGTGGTCTACGACGATCTGGATGAGCACATTATTCAGACCGGATACGATGTGCGCTGCTTCGGATATGACCCTTATAATGCGCAAAGCTTTGTCGAGCGTTGGGCACGGGAGAATGGTCCATTCGGAATTGAAAAGGTTATTCAGGGTGCAAAGACTGAGTCTGTTCCGCTGGGCGAGTTGAAAACACTCGCTGAGCAGCGCAGCCTGATCTTTGACGAACAGCTGATGACATTTACAATGGGCAACTGTATCACGCTGGAGGATACGAACGGCAACCGGAAACTGCTGAAGAAGAGACACGATGAAAAGATCGACTCTGTTGCAGCAATGATGGATGCCTATATTGCCTATAAGCATAATAAAGACGCATTTGAGTAAAGGTGGTGACGCTATGGACGTTTATTTATCCCATCATGGGATCATCGGTATGAAATGGGGCGTACGGCGCTACCAGAACCCAGACGGTTCACTTACTCCTGCCGGTCAGAGACGACTCGACAAAAAAGATAATAAGTGGGCCAAGAAGAACTATGACAAGATCGTAAAAAATGCGCGGAAAAAGGTGTCGGGAGAGCTGGATGAGTATGGTAATCAGCTGCTTCGCGACGCCTCTTCTTATAATTCACGCGGACGAATCAGCAATACGGCGATCAATTCATATAATCGCCGAATGGCCGAACTGATGAATACTGCTGTAACAGATCTGAGAGCACCTTCTGGCAAGGTCGTGCAGTTTGTAGCGAAGCGAGGAGAACTTGGTGTTCATATGGCACTTGCGACTCCGAACTACGATATGAGTCAGTTGAAAAACGGCATCTGGTCCTCTGGACGAATTGCCTATAAGAAGAAGTCCGTTGATATGGCGTGAACAAACAGATCTCTATTGCAGGAGGTGATGAACGTTCAATGAAAGAAACGATTGGTTCCAAGTTCAAACGAGCTTGGAATATTTTTATGAATCGAGATCCCACAAGCTATCAGGGGGTGACCTATTCCGGTTCCAGCTATGGGTATCGGCCTGACCGGATCCGTATGACACGCGGGCACGAGCGGTCGATTGTGACAGCCATCTGCAACCGTATTGCGTTGGATGTTTCGGCGATCAGCCTTGTTCATGCTCGGGTAGATGAAAACGGTCATTTTCTGGAATACATCGATGATACCCTGCACCAATGTTTAACTGTCGAAGCAAATATTGACCAGACAGGACGAGCGCTGCGGCAGGACATCGTAATGTCGATGCTGGATGAAGGATGCGTGGCTGTTGTCCCAGTCGAAGCAGATTTCGACCCGGATGAGAATAACAGCTACAAAATCTATTCGCTACGAACCGGAAAGATTCTGGAATGGATGCCTCAGCACGTACGAGTCCGGCTTTATAACGAGACGACCGGACGATTTGAAGAGGTCGTTGTGGCAAAGAAATACACGGCGATTATGGAAAATCCTCTGTTTGCGGTTATGAACGAGCCAAACTCCACGATGCAGCGCTTGATACGCAAGCTGAACATTCTGGACGCGATCGATGAGCAGAGTGGTTCTGGGAAATTGGATCTGATTATTCAGCTTCCTTATGTCATCAAGTCACAAGCTCGGAAGGAACAGGCTGAACAGCGTCGAAAAGACATTGAGCAGCAGCTCTCCGGCTCGAAATATGGTATCGCCTATACCGATGGTACGGAGCATATTACACAGCTCAATCGCGGCGTAGAGAACAATCTGATGAGCCAGATCGAGTATCTGACAAAGATGCTATATTCCCAGCTTGGGATTACGGAGAGCGTCATGGATGGCACTGCCAACGAGGAAACGATGCTGAACTATCACAACCGGACGGTGGAGCCAATTCTGGCAGCCATTGCCGATGAGATGACGCGAACGTTTCTTACAAAAACTGCACGAACGCAGAAGCAGGCGATCTCCTTCTTCCGTGATCCGTTCAAGCTTGCACCAGTCTCTCAGATCGCAGAAATTGCGGATAAGTTTACTCGCAATGAGATCATGAGTTCGAACGAGATTCGCTCCATTATCGGTATGAAGCCGTCTGATGATCCGCGAGCTGACGAGCTCCGTAACAGTAACATCAATCAGTCTGATGAAGACCAGACCTTGCTGGATGCCAATGCTGAAAATCAAAATGGCCAGTCTATGACTCAGGAAGAGTATGAGGCGGCGCTTGCTGATCTCGATGATCTTGATGCACAACTGGATGATTTGGAAAAGGAGCTGGACACATGAACAACGAAATTCTTCATTATGCCAGTCCTTACTATGACCCGTTAAAAGCTCATGAATACTACATGAAGCATCGTGAGTTGAAGGGGCGCACATCCACGGCTGGTCTGAACGATGAAGGAAAAGCTGCTGCGAGCTATGTAAAAGAGCAGCTTACGACGGAACGCAAATCGAAAGTCGAGGCAAATAAAGAGGATACCACAAACCAGATCGACAAACTTCGGGAACAGAAAAAGTCCAACATTGCTGCACATAAGGCGGCGATGCAGAAGCAGATCGATGGGTTGAAGGCAAAACTCAGTGCTATGTCATCTGTCGATAAGCAGAAGAACCGAGCTCGGATTTCATCCAATATCTCAGCCTTGCGCGAGCAAAACGCTGCCGAGCGGGAGCGTTTGAATGCTGAATTCCAAGCTCAAAGCAAGTCTCTCCGGACTGCACAGAAAGAGACCAACGAGAATCTCAAGACAGAATATGACGATAAGTACGTATCCGAACTTGAGAAGATCAAGGCGAATCCTGCATTCCAGAAGACAAAATCCAGCAGCTCTGGTTCGAAGAAGTCTTCCAGCAGCAAGAAAACGAAGAAAGATCTTAGTTATTACATGAGAGGAGCACCGATTCACGTATGAAACTGAAATACCCCGATTGTGACTTTCATGGTTATGCCACGAAAGCCAATCTCACATGCAGGGACAAGCGTGTGATTATGCCCGATGCCTTTAAGGAGCAGGACGGGGAGAAAGTACCGCTCTGTTGGGGGCATCAGCACAACAGTGTCACGAATGTTCTCGGGCACGCCTATCTCGAAAATCGAGCAGATGGCGTATATGCCTATGGCTATTTCAATGACACTGACTCCGGCCGTGCCGGTAAGAAGCTGGTCGATAATGGCGATGTATGTGCATTGTCCATTTGGGCCAACGATCTTGTGCAGAACGGAGCTAATGTGGTTCACGGTGTGATCCGTGAGCTGAGTCTCGTTCTGGCCGGGGCAAATCCCGGCGCGTACATTGATTCTGTCATGCAGCATGATGACGGGGCAAATCAGGAAGCCGAGATCCTGTTTGTGCTGGGCAAAGATAATATTCAACTTGCTCACGCAGATACTGACGAGGATTCCGAAGATGACGAACTGCAGCACGCTGATGAAGGAAAGACCGATTCGTCTGAAGAAGACAAGAAAGACGATGCGGAAACTGTGCAGGATGTTCTGAATTCTATGTCTGAAAAGCAGAAGAATGTTCTGCTTGCGCTGGTTGCCGAGGGAATCGCCGCCGGCGAAGAAACCAAAAAAACCGATAATAACGAGGAGGACAACACTATGAAGCACAATGTCTTTGACAACGATCGGCAGGATGAGGCGAACGTCCTCTCTTATACCGATCAGACCGCGATCATCAATCTGGCAAAGGCCAGCAATGTCGGTAGCCTGCAGCACGCGATGGATCTGTTTGCAGAGCAGAATCCGGACAGTGTTCTGGCGCATGGTATCGAAAACATCAGCCAGCTGTTCCCGGAATACAAGGATGTTCGTCCGGGCGCACCCGAAATGCTCACGACCGATCAGGGCTGGATCCAGAAGGTCCTGAAGAAGGTTCATAAGAGCCCGATCTCCCGTATCCGCACCCGTCAGGCTGATCTCCGTAACATCGAGGATCTGCGTGCGCAGGGTTATGTGAAGGGTAAGAAGAAGGTCGATGTCGGCAACTTCAAGTTGATTCATAGAACGACTGATCCCCAGACCGTGTACGTCAAGAGCAAGATCGATCGCGACGACATCATCGACATTCAGGATTTCGATGTCGTGCAGTATCTCTACAATATCGACCGTATGAACCTGAACGAAGAACTCGCCACTGCGATCATGGTTGGCGATGGCCGCGAGGTCGGCGCTGATGGGAAGATCATGGAAGACAAGATCCGTCCGATTTGGCAGGATGATGAGCTTTACACCATTCATGCTGATGTGGATATCGAGGGCATGAAGAAGACTCTTCAGGGCTCGAATACCTCTGCCAACTTTGGCGAGAACTACATCTACGCCGAGAGCGTGATCCAGACCCTGCTGTATGCTCGCGAGAAGTACAAGGGCTCCGGTACTCCGGACTTCTACTGCACGCCGCATCTGGTGAACGTGATGCTGCTTGCCCGTGATCTGAACGGCCGCCGCATTTATGACAAAGTCAGCGATCTGGCTGCTGCGCTGAACGTTGGCGAGATCATCACGGTTGAGCAGTTTGAGGGTAAGACCCGTACGACCTCTGACAGCAAGACCAAGAAGCTTCTCGGTCTGATGGGTAATCTGGCTGACTACTCTCTTGGCGCGACCAAGGGTGGCGAAATCACGCATTTCACGGATTTCGATATCGACTTCAACCAGGAGAAGAGCCTGCTTGAGACTCGCTGCTCCGGTGCAAACACCCGCGTGATGTCCTTTATCGCGCTGGAAGAGGATGTCACTGACCGCCCTTGACGAGTCTCACGGTTGAACCTGCAGACAGTGGGACTGAGCTGCTCGGCAAAACCGCAGCAGATTTGCAGGAAAATGTCGCAATCTCCGGTAAAGACATTACTGGTACGTTGAAGCTGGTAACCAGTTATACGGGGTTCAGCAGCGTAGCCACAGAGCAGAGCGGTAATTACCTCGCTTTGCACGTAATGCCGCAGCCCGAAGATGCAGAGGTTACAGTTGAGCTTGTCGGCGGTAAGAAGGGTGCAGTCGAACTGGACGATGATGGCTTGATTGTGCTGAGAATTGCTGATACGGCAAAGCAGTCGGTAAAGGTTACGGTTACCAACGGCGAAGACACTGCAACGAAGACCTACAGCCTGACCGGACTGACCTTGGCGACTGAGTAAGGAGTGAAAATTCAAAATGGCTAAATTTTACGGAACTATCGGATATGCTGTGACTGTCGAAACCCGTCCGGATGTTTGGGAAGAGCGGATCGTCGAGCGTACATACTGCGGTGATCTAATTCGTAATACCCGTCGTCTGGACGGTAATATGCAGGTGAATGACAACATTACCATCGGCAATGAGATCAGCATCGTATCCGATCCGTATGCCTATGAGAATTTTCATTCTATGCGCTATGTCACCTTTATGGGGACAAAATGGAAGATCACATCCGTGGAGGTGAAGTATCCACGGTTGATTCTTTCTACGGGAGGTGTTTGGAATGGACCGACGGGCTGACCTCGGAAAAATCTTTCGGGAGATTCTTGGTAATGGCAACGTCTACTTCCAGCCTCCCGGAAACACCCAAATGAGGTATCCCGCAATTCGATATGAGCGAAGCGAAATGGCAATCAAGCATGCTGATAACGGAAATTATAATCGTCGAATCCGATATATGGTCACTGTCATTGACAGCGATCCGGACAGCGAGATTGTAAACCGTGTAAGCATGCTTCCTTATTGCTATTTCGACCGCCATTATGTGCAGGACAACCTCAACCATGATGTGTTTGAAATCTACTTTTAAGAGGAGGAACTGATATGTTCAATATCGAATGGGACAAGGTATCGGAACGCCTGTTTGAAACCGGCACAGACCGTGGTGTTCTGTATCCCTTCAATAAGACCAGCAAGGCTTATGACAAAGGCGTTGCATGGAATGGTCTGACTGGTGTGACGGAAACTCCGTCCGGCGCAGAGCCGACGGCACTGTATGCCGACAACATTAAGTATCTGACGCTGATGTCCAATGAAGATCTTGGCGGCACGATCACAGCTTATATGTATCCGGACGAGTGGAAGGCCTGCGACGGCTCTGCGGATCTGGATGACGGCATCACGATCGGTCAGCAGCCGAGAGCGACTTTCGGCCTGTGTTATCGTACTCGTCTCGGCAATGATACTGAGGGCGACAGCTACGGCTATAAGCTGCATCTGATCTATGGCTGCCTCGCATCTGCTTCGGAGCGCGCGTATGCCACGGTCAACGATTCTCCGGAAGCAATCGAATTCTCTTGGGAATTCACCTGCACGCCGGTCGATGTTCCCAACTTTAAGCCGACCGCCATTGTCACCATTGACTCTACGAAGGTTGATGCGGCAAAGTTCGCTTCCTTTGAGGAGATCATTTATGGCAAGGCTGCGACATCGGAAGATGCTGGCGATGCCGTTGCTCCGAAGTTGCCGCTTCCGGCAGAAGTTCTGGCTCACTTCAAGGCCTAAATCATTTCGTCTGAGGGAGTCTCCATGCGAGGCTCCCTCTTATTTTTGTTTTCATAACTGAAAGGGGTTATATTATGCTGCCTATTACCAAAAAGTACATTGATTTCAATGGCGTAGAACGCGAAGAGACGTTCTATTTTAACCTGACCAAAGCAGAACTCGCCGAGTGGGAGCTTGGCGTGACCGGCGGCCTCAGCAAGATGGTGGAGAAGATCACGGCTGCCAAGGATGTCCCTGCACTGGCAAAGCTTTTTAAGGAAGTCGTTCTGAAGGCATACGGCGTGAAGAGCGATGACGGCAGACGTTTCATCAAATCCAACGAACTCACGACGGAGTTCACGCAGACACAGGCATATTCCGACATTTATATGGAATTGGCGCAGGACGATCAGAAAGCTGCGGCATTCATTAACGGTATCATTCCGAAAGTCGATTAAATAATGCTCGTTATTACAGTGCAGGGGGTTGAAGGCTGGGACGAGCAGAAAGAAGAGTTTGTTTCAGCAAAGCCCCCTGTCTGTTTACAGCTGGAACACTCGTTAATTTCCCTTGCAAAATGGGAATCGAAGTGGGAAAAGCCGTTCCTTTCGAAAGAGCAGAAAACCGTAGAGGAAACGATTGATTACATTCGTTGTATGACGTTGAATCCGAACGTTCCTGCGGACGTTTACGATCGATTATCCTCACAAAATTTCAGAGATGTGAATGCTTATATCGACGCGAAGCGGAGTGCAACGACCATTCGCGAAGAACAGAAAGGTCATCGAAGCCCGGAAATTGTTACCAGCGAGCTGATCTATTATTGGATGGTGGCACTGCAAATCCCGTTTGAATGTCAGAAATGGCATTTGAATCGTCTGCTGATGCTGATTCGCGTCTGTAATGTGAAGAACCAACCTCCGAAGAAGCAAAGTCAGCGAAATATTCTTAAACAGAATGCTGCGCTGAATGCTGCTCGGCGTCGGCGAGCTCACTCGAAAGGATGAAAATTCAAAATGGTCACATTTCGACAAAAAGGCGACTTCTCAAAAGCGACACGGTTTCTGGAACGTGTGAAGGAAGCTGTTGGATTGGGACTGCTCGATCGATATGGGCAGAAAGGTGTCGCTGCTTTGTCGGCGGCTACCCCAGTTGACAGCGGTGAAACTGCCGCGAGCTGGGATTATGAGATTGTAAACAAAAAAGGGTCTGCGAGGATCATGTTTACAAACTCGCATATCGTCAAAGGTGTGCCGATTGCAATTATTCTGCAATACGGACATGGCACACGCAACGGCGGCTGGGTAGAAGGGCGCGATTACATCAACCCCGCTATCCAGCCGATCTTTGACGAACTTGCTGAGAAAGCATGGAAGGAGGTTACAAAGCTATGAGCAAAACGATCGACCAGAGAGTCGTCGAGATGCGGTTTGACAATGCGAATTTCGAAAAGAATGTTAGCACAAGTATGTCAACACTGGATAAGCTGAAGAAAAGCCTCAAGTTCGAGGATAGTGCAAAAGGTTTTGAGAATATCAGCAAGGCGGCTGGTCGGGTCGACATGGGAGGACTTTCGAGCGGCGTAGAATCTGTTCGGTTGAAGTTCTCTGCGCTTGAGGTCATGGCTGTAACAGCTCTTCAGAATATTACAAACTCAGCGTTAAATGCTGGGAAGAAAATTGCATATGCATTGACAATCGAACCGATCAAATCTGGTTTACAGGAATATGAGACGCAGATCAATGCAACGCAGACGATTTTGGCAAACACCCAAAAAGAGGGAGCCAACATCAATGATGTCAACCGCGCTCTGAATGAACTGAACAAGTACGCGGATCTGACAATCTATAACTTTACGGAAATGACACGAAACATCGGCACATTTACGGCTGCCGGTGTTGATTTGAATACATCAGTCAATGCCATCAAGGGCATTGCAAACCTTGCAGCTGTCTCTGGTTCGACCAGTCAGCAGGCTTCTACTGCAATGTATCAGCTCTCGCAGGCATTAGCATCAGGTACTGTAAAATTACAGGACTGGAACTCGGTTGTCAACGCAAACATGGGTGGTCAGGCATTTCAGGATGCGCTGAAAATGACAGCCCGCATCCACGGGATCGCCATTGATGAGATGATCGCCGACGAAGGTTCTTTCCGAGAGACACTTTCCAAAGGATGGCTGACGAAAGACATCCTCACAGAAACGCTTCAGCATTTTACAGAGTTTACAGATACCTACAACGAAGAAAGCCTGAAAAGGCAGGGTTATAACGACAAAGAGATTGCCGAAATCAAGCAGATGGGTATCACTGCGACAGATGCGGCTACGAAGATCAAGACCTTTTCTCAGCTGTGGGATGTTCTGAAGGAATCTGCACAGTCTGGTTGGACGACTTCGTGGCAGACGATCATCGGCGACTTTGAAGAAGCGAAGGAAACACTGACTGTTTTTGGCGATACGCTGACTAAGATGATCGGTGATTCGGCAGATGCCAGAAATGCAGTCTTAAAGGAAGGCTTCATGTCTGGTTGGAAACAGCTTCTGAATGAAGGCATTGAAGATACAGAGGGATTCCAAAATACCATTATAGAAGCCGGCAAAAACAGCGGCGTTGCTGTTGATGACCTGATTAAGAAGTATGGCTCCTTTGAGAAATCGCTAAAGGGCGGTTGGGTCACTTCCGATATGCTGAAAACTGCGCTTGATTCAATGGCAGCTTCGGTTGCGGGTTTATCAAAAGAAGAACTCGAAGCAAAAGGCTATACAGAAGATCAGCGGCAGGCACTGTTGAATCTTGTAGAAGCTGTCAAGGACGGCAGTTTGAATCTAGACGAGTTTGCCAAGAAGATGGGCAGAGCGTCCGGACGAGAGAACATGATCGATGCGATCACGATGGCGTTTGAAAAACTGATGCCGATTGTAAATCAGGTCGGAGACGCATTTCAGGAAGTGTTCAACCCCAATAATGATCTGGGACAGCGCATCTACGATATGACAGCACGGATCAGAGAGTTCGTTGATGGAATTGAGGTAAGCGAGAAAGGCCTTCAAAATTTCAAAATGAGTATTGAAGGTATCCTCTCTATCTTCCATATCGCTGGAAAAGGCGTCTCTGCATTCGCGCAGATCATTAGGCATCTGCTCGGGAAACTCCTTCCTGTTGGTGATGGAATTCTTGATATGACCGGAAGTCTTGGAGAGTTCTTGGTTTCGGTCGATAAGGCAATCGACTCCGGGGGGTATCTCGAAAAATTCGTTGAGTTAGTCAACGGTGCAATCGATAAACTGGCCTCCGGATTCAAGGTCGCAAAAGACTATGTGCTTGACTTTATTGGGTCATGGACTGGTATCGACTTTTCAAAATTTGAATCTTTACGTGACATCTTTGCCTTGATCGGCGAGAAGCTGAGCGAGTTTGGAGAGAAAATCCGCGATACGTTCCCATGGGTCAACTCTCTGAAAGAAACGGTCACTGCAGCATTCCAGAAGATTCGCGGGAGTGCCGATGAAGATCTCGGTGCTGCTAATACTGCACTGGAATCTTTGAAAACAGCTGGCTCCAAAGTCAAAGAGGTCTTTTCAAATATTGCAGAGAAGATTGGGGCATTCTTCGCCCCCGTTGTAGAGAAGATTAAAAGTATCTTTTCTGGCGTTACGATTACAGATCTGATCGGAACAGGACTGCTTGCCGGTATCTTTAAGAGTATCAAGAAATTTGCCGATGCATTTTCTGATCTGCTTGAGAATTTCAAGGGAATCGGAGAAAGTATCAGCGGCGTTTTAGATTCTGCAAGAGATGCTCTTGTTCTTTGGCAGAAGGACATCAAAGCAAATATTTTACTGAAGATTGCTGGTGCCGTTGGTATTCTTGCTGCTGCGTTATGGGTGATCTCCAAAGTTGATGCCGACCGGGTTCTTGGTAGCATGGGTGCGATTACAGCTCTGCTTGCAGAAGTGACCGCTGTTATGGCTGGTATCATGAAATGGGGCACCAGTGCAAACGCTTTGGAGGGACTTTCAGAAGCGGCTCAGCTTGGAAAGATCGCTACTGCCATGATGGTAATTGCCGGCGCTGTACTTATTTTGGCAGCCGCTCTTAAGAAGTGTGAAAACTTGAACTGGGATAACACAATTCCAGCGATGACCGCACTTTTCGTTCTGCTTGGCGAAATGACAGGCGCAATGTATGGATTCATGGCAATCGCGAAGAAGAACCCATTGAGCAAAGAAACCGGCACGCTCCAGTCTTTTGCAGTTGGGATGATTGGTATGTCTGTCGCAATCGCAATTCTTGCAAGCGCAGTTGCTCGACTTGGAGAGCTGGACCGAGAGCAGGTTGTTCAGGGTGGTTTGACTGTTGTCGCGCTTATGGCAGCACTTGGCGGTGTTACTGCGGCATTGAAAGCCATTAAATCTGACAATATGTCGGGTGTGGCTGGTTCGATGATTGCGATGGCATTGGCGCTTACCATGCTTTATGTCCCAATTCGACTGTTTGCGAAGCTCGATACAGAGACTCTGAAACAGGGTGGTATTGCAGTTGGTGTGGCGCTTCTTGCTATGACTTCAGCCATGACCGTGATGAAATCAGCAAAGGGCGATCTGAAGGGTGTCGCTGGATCTTTGCTTGCAATGGCGACTGCTTTAATGCTTTTGATCGTTCCAATTAAGGTGCTGGGCGGCATGGATATGAACTCTTTAGCCAAGGGACTAATTGGGATTCTGGTTCCGCTCGCAGCAATGGGTGCGGTACTTTCTGGTCTATCTGGCGGAGATTATTCCGGAATCGGAACAAACATGATTGCCATGGCTGCTGCAATGACACTGTTGGTTATTCCGCTCAAAGTGCTCGGTAGTATGGATTTGGCATCGCTGGCAAAGGGACTTGGTGCATTCGTAATTGCGCTTGCCGCACTTGTTGGAGCCGCCTACCTGATTGCACCGTTAGCTTCGAGCCTCGGTGGACTCAGTAAGGCGATGCTGGCGTTTGGTGCGGCTTGTCTTGGCGTGGGCGTCCTCGTTGGTGCGATTGCTTTTGCATTTATGACGTTAGCCACGATTGGCGCGGCCGGTGTCGCTGCGATTCTTGCTGCTATCACAGGTCTGATTCAGGGATTCCGTGTGATGATGCCAATTATCGGTGAGGCGTTGAAAGACCTGATTTTGACACTGTGTGATGTACTGAAAGACACGGCTCCTGCGATTACGGAGACTGCACTCTATCTGATTGACGAACTCCTTCGGCAAATTGAAGAATATGTCCCATCCATTGTCGCGCATTTGGCTAAAATTATCCAGAAAATTGGTCAGGCAATTACGGAGAATTTCGGAGAAATCGGTCTTGGCGATTGGGTCGGTGCTGCGATTTTTGCAGGCATTGTTGCAGCGTCTGCCTTACTGGTAAAGGGATTTGCAGCTGTATCGAAGGACGTTCCAAAAGCCCTGATTGGTGCAGCTGGCGTTGCTGCAATTTTGGTGATTGTAGGCGGCGTTATTGCTGCGATGACATTGCTGGATCTCGATAGTGTAATGGGAATCGCTGCTTCTCTTAGTGCAGTTCTGCTCTCGCTTAGCGTTATGATCGGTGTTCTTGGCATGATGCCTCTGACTGCCGGTCTTGCGGCAGGATTAGTCCTTGCTGAGTTCATTGCTGTTATGGCTGCAATTATGGCAGCGCTTGGTGGTCTGAATCAGATTCCTGGCTTCAGTTGGCTGATGGATGAAGGAATCAAAGTGCTTGGGCAGATCGGCGAAGGCATTGGTACATTCGTTGGGAGTATTGTTGGTGCAGCGATTGAACGCATTACTGCTGGCATTGCAGAATCCGGAAACAATCTTTCTCTCTTTATGGAGAACCTCCAGCCATTCTTGGATGGCGCACGGAATATTGATCAGGCTGTTTTGGACGGAATCATCAAGCTGACAGAATGTATGCTTTTGATTTCGGCGGCTGAAATTGTGGATGCGATTGCCGGTTGGTTGACTGGCGGAAGCTCGTTGAAGGACTTCGGCGAAGAGCTCGCTGAATTTGGGCCGTCCTTTGCGACCTTTGCTGATAGCGTATCTGGAGTGGACACTGCAGCAGTAAAAGCATCAGGAGAGGCTTTGAAAGCCATTACAGAAGCTGCATCTTCGATTCCCAATGAGGGCGGAGTCTTGAGTTGGATTGTCGGCGACAATTCGTTAGCCGACTTTGCAGAAGGGCTGGTTCCGTTCGGCGAAGCGTTGATGGCTTACGGGGAAGCTGTTGCCGGAATCCAGAAGTATCTGACACACATTCGTCTTTCAGCGAAAGCCGCTGAATACATCATTGAGATTGCTGATATTGTACCGAATAGCGGCGGACTTGCTGGTTTGATCGTCGGTAATAATGACCTGAAGGATTTCGCAGAGGGGTTGAAGCCATTCGGAGAGGCTTTGATGGAATACGGTAAAGCTGTCACTGGTATCGGCGATTATACCGACGACATCAAACAGTCTGTTAAATCGGCAAAAGAAATCGTGAAGGTCGGAGAGATTATTCCGAACAGCGGTGGTTTGGTTGGACTGATCGTCGGTAACAACGATCTGAAAGATTTTGCAAAGGGTCTGAAGCCGTTTGGTGAAGCTCTTGTTGATTACGGAACAGCAGTCAATGGAATTGGCGAAAAGAGCGCCGACATTTCTGCATCTGTCGCAGCAGCAAAAGATATCGTCAGTCTGGCAACCGAGGTGAAAGGTGCTGCCAATGCAAAAAACCTCAAGAAAACTGGGGAAGGTCTTATAGAATTTGCAACACAGATCAAGAACTTCATGGCAGAATGCGAAGGCTTGAATGCTGGACAGTTGGATTCTCTCAAGACGGCACTTCAGAGCATCGTCGATATTGCATCCAGCTTCTCGACGATTGACACATCTGCCTTAACTGAATTTGTACAGTCGATGGAGACGATTGGCTCCGCCAGTGTAGACGAATTCTTGAGCTCATTCTCTGATTCCAAGGCGACTGCAGCAACTGCTGCAAATGCACTGATTGCAAATCTCAAGAGTGCGATTGGGACGAGTGAAAGTCAGTTGAAGAGCAAGTTTGAGGAAGCTGCGAAGAAGGGACTTGAGGGTCTTACCAGCAAAAAGTCTGATTTTAAGACGGCTGGGGAAGATCTTATGAAATCCTTCAATTCTGGCGTCAGCAGTCAAACGAGCACGGTTAAGAACCAGTTCTCAACACTTCTTAGCAACTGCGTGGCTGCTGTTCGCAGTTATTACAGTCAGTTCCAGAGTGCCGGCAGTTATTTGGCGGCTGGTATCGCAAATGGCATCTCCGCAAATGCTGGTGCTGTTACAAACGCTTCGGCGAGTATGGCGTCACGAGCTTCTTCTGCAGCACGGAGCAAACTGCAGATCAAGTCGCCGTCTCGCGTAGGCTACCAGATCGGTGACTACTTCGGTATCGGTTTTACGAATGGTATCACCGACAACATCCGAAACGCCGGTATCTCCAGTGACGCGCTTGCCGAATCTGCAACGACGGGTTTGTCAAACGCTGTTTCCAAGATTGCATCACTGATCGACAGCGGAATGGACATGAATCCTACGATTCGTCCGGTGCTGGATCTCACGGAAATTCAAAATGGAAGTGCTGCCATGGCGGATCTGATGAGTACGCTGAGCGGTCGACCGGTTGAAGGTACAGTCAGTATTGCTGCAAAAACGGCAAACAGTATGAACCGGACTGCATTTGCTCCGGAACAGCAGACCGAAGCCACTGGCGGCAAGCAGACCTCTGAAAACACCACAAACAACTTCTATATCACCGGGGCTGACCCGAGGGCGATCGCTGATGAGGTGGATCGCAAGCTTCAAAGACGTGTAGAAAGGAAGAAAGCAGCATGGGCGTGATTATCTTTAACGGAATCCCGTCAACCAACTATGGAATTCATGTAGAGAAACCGCCCGTGTATGCGACTCCGGAACGCGACTATGAGGTGGTTCATATTCCCGGTCGAAATGGAGATCTTGTGATCGATAATGGTTCGTACCAGAACGTCACAAGAAAGTATGACATCTCTGTCGGCGAGATCGACGGTAATTTTACGAATTTGGCTGCAGGCGTGAGTGAATGGCTCCACTCTGCATCCGGATACGCGAGACTGGAAGATTCCTATGAACCGGATTACGTCCGCCTCGCGTACTATGTGGCAGATACGGAGATGGAGAATCTGTTCCATCAGGCCGGTAAAATGTCGATCGAATTTAATTGTAAACCTGCCCGTTTCCTGAAAGTTGGGGAGCGGGCAGTTTCCTTTACCTCGGCCGGTTCCCTCCGCAATCCAACATTTCAGAAGAGCTTTCCCAAGCTGATTGTGGCTACATCCGGTTCTGGAACGTTTACGATTGGAACCCAAACCATCACAATCAGCGGGCTGAGCAGTTCCACTAAAATGGTAATCGATTCAGAGCTTCAGGATGTTTATGAGGAAGGAAGTCTGACGAACCTGAACAACAAAGTGTCTTTTTCTGACGGTTTTCCGCTTCTTATCCCGGGTCTGAATACAATTACATTTACCGGTAGCATTACTTCCGTGGAGGTGATTCCGAGATGGTGGATTCTCTGATTGTTCTATATGATCACGATGAGGAAGCGTTCACCTCAAATGGTCTTGGGGCACTTCCTGATGCGGCTTCCTGCGTTGTGACGGAGGAACGGAATGGAGAGTATGAGGTCGAGATGGAGTATCCGTTGACTGGCAGTCATTTTCATGACATCCAGAAACGGCGGATCCTTTATGTAAAACCGAATCCCTATGATGATCGTCAGCCATTTCGCATTTACTCTATCACAAAGCCCATCAATGGAATCGTGACAGTTCATGCTGCTCATCTGAGCTATGATACGTCCGGTTCCATCGTAAAACTCTTTCCCGCGGATGCTGGTTCGGCTTCGGCAGCAATGTCGTATCTTAAGAACTTCTCTGTACCCTCCACCCCCTTCACCTTCTTCACAAACGTTGGGAAGTCCGGTACGATGTCAGTTCCGAAGCCCTCCAGCATCCGATCTTTATTAGGCGGAAGCGACGGCTCTATCCTCGACACCTTTGGGGGTGAATACCTGTTTGACAAGTGGAATATTTCTCTGCTCGAATTTCGCGGTGCTGATCGTGGGGTTACGATTCGATATGGTAAGAACATGACCGATCTGGAGCAGGAAGAAAATGACACTGACTTCTATACTGGCGTGTATCCGTTTTGGTATTCCGAGTCTGAAGATGGTGGGCTTGTCACACTCTCTGCAAACAATGGAATCGTCAATGCATCTGGTAACTATGATTTCGTGAAGATCATGCCGCTGGATCTCTCTTCCGAGGATTTCAGCAAGGAGACAACTGACAGCGAAGGATATGTGACCACGATTAAAAAGCCGACGGAGGCGGAACTTCTTGCCGCAGCGCAGAAGTATATCTCCGACAACAAAATCGGTATTCCGAAAGTATCTCTGGATGTGTCTTTCGTGATGCTCGCACAGACAGAAGAATATAAGGACTTTGCGCGTCTGGAGACTGTGAAACTGTGCGACACGGTGACAGTTGAATTTGAAAAACTCGGCGTGAAGACGACAGCAAAATGTATTAAAACTGTATATAACGTACTGACAGGTAAGTATAACTCCATTGAACTTGGAGAACCGAAGTCCTCTCTGGCTGAAACTGTCAGCAATCAGGGAACGCTGATCGAAGAAGCTTCGGACAAGAGCTATATGGAGCGTGCAATTCAAAATGCGACAGATCTCATCATGAGTGGGAAACTCGGCGGGTACGTCACAGTCACCAAGAATGAGATCTACATTGCCGATAACAAGGATCTTGATAAGGCTGTAAAAGTTTGGCGATGGAATTCTGGTGGTTTGGGCTATTCGAAAAGCGGCAAGAACGGTCCTTTTGAAACGGCGATTACAAGCGATGGGAAAATCGTGGCTGACTATATTTCGACTGGCAATCTGGACTGCAGTGTGCTGAATGTCTCCAACATCCACGGTGATTCTATTCTTGTTGATACGATCGGGGCACTGAATGGAATCAACCAGCTGACCAACGGATACCAGTATGTGAAGACCGGTTGGCTCGGCGTCGATGATCGAGGCTATAACGAATACGGCATTGCTGTTGGTCGAATCAGTACCAATGATGATGGATCACTTGTAAAGACATCCAGCGAATATGTAAAAATCACTTCCGGGCGTGTCTCTTTTATGCAAAACGGAACTGAAGTTGCCTATATGTCTGGCGGCAAGCTCTATATTGCAAATGGCGATGTTGTGGCAAGTGACTTCAAATTTACTGGCGGGAGCAGCATTAAAGCACAGTTGGAAGCCTTAGCCGAAAGTGTAAGCGGCAATGGTACTAGCAGTTTGTCTATTGATGTTGGCGGAAGTGGATGGTTGAAGATCACAGGATCGTCCTCTTCTTCAAGTGGATCTGCTGTTGAGTTGGGTTCTACCGGCGGTATTCGAATCCAGAATACCGGAGATGGCGACATCTTCCTGAAAGCTGGTGCTGCAACGATTCAGATGCATCATGATACAGGTAAAGTCAGCATTTCGAATCTCGATGCTGTTCCTGTTTTTGGGTGAGGTGACGTGAATGGCAACTATCGTTTTTTCACGTTCCAGCGCAAGTACGGTTTGGGCAAGCGCTAATGGATGTGTTGCGAGCCATACCTATAAAATTCAGGTTCGAGGTAGTAATGGAACATGGTATGACAAGGTTACTGGACTGGTTGGAAGTACCTCTTACACGAAATCTTTTTCTGTTGATAGTGCTAGTTCATATAGTGCCAGACTATGGGATGTAACGATTCTCGGCGTAGGCGCAACCGGAACGATTCCGGAATGGGAAACAGAAAAGGACGTTACAGTCAGGGTTTATAACTATCTGAATGGTAGTAATACATTGACGGATGGATCTTATACCGGCCAAGAAGGATCTTCTTTCTCCATTCAGGCTGCCGGTACACAGTATCAATCCTATGTGAGTTTTTATACATTTCAGTATTTTACACTTTCATCAGAAGACTATGATACGAACCATAGTGCACGGGATCCAATTAAAATTACAAGCGGCTTGAGAGTGCGTGTTTATTGGCGAACAGATACCTATCCTTATTCTACATTTGTTTACGTGGATGGTAGTTCTGTGCAGCAGTATGGAATCGTAGATAACTCGGATTCTAGGGTACGTGTTTCAGATACACAGGGATATAAGGACTACTCCGCTTCGTATGACTTTCAGTATGCAACCAAAAATGGTGGCACAACGGAATACGCGTATTACTCGCAGATTCCGCTTGAGGCTGGATCCACGACAGTTATTCGACTTTACTTTAAGACAAAGCCAAAAGCCGTTAAACCAACCATTTCCAGCATCAGTACCACAAATACGACTGCTACTGTTTACTGGAGCAAAAATGGGGGTTCATATGGGTCATGGTATCTCTACTACGGTACTTCGACATCCAACATGAAGAGCGCTGGGCAGATCACATCATCGCCAAAGACAATCACCGGATTGAGCGCTGATACAGCGTATGTGTTCTATATCCAGAATACCGTCTCTTCATCCGATACTGCTCGCAGTGATTATGCTTCAGCAACGACGAAAAGTAATATTGGATATTTTGCTTGGACCAGTGATGATAGCTCTAAGATCCGTGCTGGGCAGCCTGTCGCAAATTTAACGGCATCCGCATGGAACAATCTGATCAGTAAAGTCAGTGCTTGCGAAGGAAGTTCCAGTTCAATCTATTCTGCTTCATCCGGGTCTCGGATCACAGCGAATCATTTCAATACGGCGCGTAATGCAATCAGTGGATTATCTGGAGCAGGTTCCACTCCATCCAGTGTAACCGCTGGATCTTCGAAAGTGCTGGCAAGCCTGTTTATCAGCTTGAAGGAAGCACTCAACCGCGCAATTTCCTATAAAAACAGCACGTAAAGGAGGTAAAAGCTCATGTTCATCACATTGAACGAGGAACGTATTCCGATTACGAACTTTCATGAGAATCTGAATGGAACTGCAATGCTGAATGCGCTCAACAGTTTCGTAGTCACATCTGAATCAGAATTTCCGGATGTAGCTGATCTGGACAATATGGAACTGACAACCTGTGTTATTACAAACGACGAGGGCGTCAGGATTCCCACACAGGGGCTTTATCATAAAGTTGACGGTATTACTGCCACTTACGATGATCGTGATAAGGTTTACACCCTGAGCATCATTCTGGCGTAAAGGAGGAATTACTATGGCTGTTTCCAGCTATACCCCCTCCTCAACTCGAATCGTACACAACACCGAAGTCGATTTTCAGACCAGAACACAACTTGGAACCACTGTTCATCTGATGCAGTATGACAAGTCGCTTCCTGTTGTGGCAGTTGCACTCTACTCGAATGGTCAGCCGTATCAGATTCCGTCAGGGGCGGAGATGAATGTGCGTGTTGGCAAGCCGGATGGGAAGAAAGTTTATAACCCAGTTCTCGGCTGCAATACCAACCGAACCATCTGCTACTTCGAAGTAACGCAGCAGATGAGTTCTGCCTATGGTGCAACCCTTGCAATTCTGGAATTGATCGTCAGTGGCGCGATTGCTGGTTCGAGCTACATTCCGCTCGACATTGCCAAGAATCCCGCACAGGATGAAGCAATCTTGTCCTCCGATGAGTATAAATCCATGAATGAAATTGTGGATGAAGCTCGTGAAGCACTTGGTAAGCCACCTAAAATTCAAAATGGTACTTGGTGGCTGTGGGATTCAGAGAAAAAAGCGTATGTTGATACCGGCTCTCCCACGCGGGGTGAGACCGGTGCTCGAGGCAAACAGGGAGAAACTGGCGAGACTGGTGCTCAGGGTCCTGAAGGAAAACAGGGCAAGCAGGGTGAAAAAGGTGAAACCGGTAATGGAATCGCAAACGCCGTTCTGAACGATGATTATACACTTACACTCACGTTTACAGACGGTACAACCTATACCACCCCGACTCCTATCCGTGGAGCAATCGGTCCAGCCGGACCTCAGGGATCACAAGGATTGACCGGTGAAACTGGTGCAACCGGAGCGCAAGGCGAACAGGGAGAAACTGGCGAGACTGGTAACGGAATTGCAAGCACAGTTCTGAACAATGACTATACGCTCACGATCACGTTTACCGACGGCACGGAATATACAACTCCCTCTATTCGTGGCGCAACTGGCGCTCAGGGCAAGCAGGGCGAAAAAGGCGAGACTGGCAGCGGATTCAAGGTTCTTGGGTACTATACCACGGAATCAGCACTGTCTGCTGCTGTTACAAATCCTGCTGCCGGTGACGCTTATGGCGTTGGCTCGGCAGACCCTTATGACATCTACATCTGGGACGGCGTCAACAGCAAATGGGTGAATAATGGCGCTTTGCAGGGTGCTCAGGGTGAGCAGGGCATTCAAGGTGAACAAGGCGTGCAAGGAATTCAGGGTCCTGCCGGAGCTGACGGAAAAGATGGCGTTGATGGTAAGGACGGAAAGACACCAGTTGTCGGCGTGGACTATTTCACAGCATCCGATAAGGAAGAAATGGTGAATAGTGTCTATACACTGATTACCAATGGCGACACCGCTTCATATGGCAGTTAAGGAGGAGTGGATCCATGATTGAAAGAATTGCAAATCAGTCGGTTCCGATCCGACTTGGCTATGCAGGTGAAAACGAGGTTCTTCGTGTCGGATTTGATCTGAGTTCGTTGAAAAGTCTGTTTCCTAGCGGACATCCGCTGCTGGTTGTAAAGCGCCCCGCTGACCATGAAGCGTATCCTGTATCATTGGAAATCGCCGATGACCTTGCTTGGTGGACAGTATCAAATGTTGATACCGAGCAGGCTGGGTATGGAAGCTGTCAGATCCACTGGTATCTTGGGAATCAGCTTGCCAAGAGCGAACAATACTCATTCTTTGTGAATAAAGCGCTTGCCGCTGGCAGTACACAGCCTCCAGAAGCCGCTGAACAGTGGTATGACGACTTTGTCAAGACGATTGGAAGCCTTGAGTCTCTTCAGACGACGGATAAGACTTCTATTGTCGCAGCCATCAACGAACTATTTGATTTAATTCAAAATGGGGATATTCCAGTGGCAAGTGACACGCAAATCGGCGGTATTATGACAAGCGATACGATTACCGTCGACGAAGACGGAAAAGCACACGCTTCTGTCTCTCAAATGTATGCCACAGAGGACGAAGTTGATGCAATGATGGATGATGTTTTCGGCGGATAGCGCCGTAAGCAAATAATCGAAAGGAGTAATTCAATGGATCCTTCGAATCTGATTACTGTTCAGACGCTGAAAACAGCGGTCGAACGGCTGAAATCCGAGTTTGGCGAACTCGGCGGTGGCACTTTATATGGCGGTATTAAGAGCGATTTGTCAGCATCAGACACGAGCATCATCGAGGCATATTTTGCGCAGGATGGTGCGCCGACTCCAAAAGCTGGCGACGTATTTATTGTGACGACCATTGTAAACGAGAAAACCTATGAGCAGTCTGCTTATGGCTATAACGGAACACAGTGGGTCGCCATGACAGGTAATGTTGATGCGGATAAGGTTATTATGCGGGAGGATCTGACGCTCGCTGGTAACTATACGCAGATCGGTAACTGGACGAAGACCCAGAACGGCACTTCGAAAAAGGCTGTATCCGGTATGTCGGTTGCCGCGATCTTGAAAGATCTGATGTCGAAGGTTCTTCAGCCGAAGATCACGGCACAGCCTTCTGTCACGGGGTTCGCACTTAGTGGCGCGGGCGCTGTGGAAGCCGGTACACAGATTGCATCTCCTGCTTATACGGCAGGCTCGCTGAATCCGGGCTCGTATTCGTATGGCCCGAAGAGCGGCACGGGTGTTGTTGCTTCTCACTGGAAGGTCGAACGGATTACAAACAAGAGAACAACGGTCGTGACGGAAGTCGATACCGCTTCTCTTGCAGCTGGTAATGATGCAAATGATGGCGTTGCATTCATCATTGGCGATAGCGGTGAAGACAATGCTGTATCCAGTCTGAAGTATCGGGCGACGGCCACACATGGCGCTGGCGTGCAGGCTGAGGACAACCTTGGTGGCGCATCGGATCCTGCCGTGGCGATTGCAGCTGGTACCAAGACGAAAGACACCAGCGCCTATACGCCGTATCGTAATTACTTTTACGGTGCAACCGCTACAAAACCGACGCTTGACAGTGTGTACATTCGCGGTCTTACGAAGAGTAACAAGGCGTATGCGGCAGGTACGATCACGCTGAATATTCCGGCAGGTGCGACTCGCGTTGCAATCGCGTGTATTGTCGGCAAAACCGGCATTACAAAGGTCATCAATGAGACGGCCCTGAACGCAGATGTGACGGATACTTTCACAAAGAAAACCGTTGCTGTCGAAGGCGCGAATGGTTATACCGCAAAAGACTACAATGTTTGGGTTTTCGAACCGGCGATTCCATACGAGAATGCAGCGGTTCTGAAAATCACGCTTAGCTGAGAGGAGGGAATGAAATATGGCAGTTAATAATACTGAAAACGCATATGCCAAGATGGAGTTCCCTCTGACGATCAAGCGTCAGGATGGCTTCAGCATGGATCCTACCGAAGTCTGGAGCTCTCTTGAAGCGGCACAGAACTATGCCAGAACTAACCCGACAGCTTATGTTGGGCAGGAATTGGCAGTCATCGTGAATGGTGAAGCGAAGCGTTACTTTATCAAGAACGAAGCCGGTGATCTGGTGGACAACAGCGGTGGGATCGATGAATCGTCGATTGCGACCGATGATGAAGTTACGGAAATGCTGAATGAAGTGTTCGGCGGCTAACAAATCCACATCTTTGAACATATAAGGAGGAAATTCAAAATGGCATATGATACTTCGAAATTGACGAAACTTGCCGCTCTTAAGGCTCTTGCTCAGAAAGTCGAGCGCGACTATGCTACCAAAACCAGCGTTTCGAATCTGGAGCAGCGAATCAATGATATCGTTGCGACTGGCGGCGAACCCAATACCATCAACAAGATCAAGGTCAACGGCACGGAACAGACGATTGCGGAAGACAAGTCCGTAGACATTGTCGTTCCTGTCAAGGTTTCTGATCTGACCAACGACTCCAAGTTCCAGACGGATACCGAAGTCGCCGCTGCTATTGCAGCTGCTGACCATATGAAGCGCAAGATCGTTGACTCCACTGCTGATATCGATCTCACTGCTGCTGACGCTTCTCAGTATATCTACATGGTCAAGAAGGGCACGACCAAGACCGGCGATAAGTACGATGAGTACATGGTTCTGGACGGCGCTCTGGAAAAGGTCGGCGACTGGGAGGTTGACCTGTCGAACTACCAGCCGAAGGAAGACGGCAAGGGCCTTTCGACCAACGACTTCACCAATGAGCTGCTGGCAAAGCTGAATGGTATCGCGGATGAAGCAAATAAGTACGTTCATCCCACCCATGAAGCTCATACTTCTGGCTTCTACAAGGTCACTGTTGACGTAGAAGGCCATGTGACTGCTGTTGCAGCTGTGGAGAAGGCTGACATCACTGCCCTTGGGATTCCCGGTCAGGACACGCAGTATGAAGCTGCCACTTCGGAAGCTGATGGTCTGATGTCCAAGGAAGACAAGACGAAGCTCGACGGCATGGTGATCGCCACGGATGCCGAGGTCACAGAAATGCTGAACGAAGTGTTCAGCGCGACGACCTGATATTTTGTGCGGAATCTGCGGGGGTGAGGTTTCTTGCCCCCGCCACCCGCTTCAATCGTAAGAAAACTGCGAGGTGGAAAACATGTCGACTGAAAAACTTACGGTGGTAGGTCATCTGAAGGCTCTGGCCCAGCGGTTACAGAATACTAGAAATACTGTTTCTCAACTCGCACAGGCAACGACGGATGCGATTGAAGAACTGGATCAGCGGGTCGACGCTCTGACGACATATGTTCCCGCTGTCTCCGAGGATGGAATTCTCAGTTGGACCAATGATGCAGGAAAAAATAATCCGCCACCGGTCAATCTCGCCGATCTCGTAATCAAGGCACTCACTGACGGTGATACCGAAGAGTACGGTAACGGCGATACGGAGGTGTATGGCACATGAGTGAAAAAGTCGTTGTGACGAAGTCCAAATTGGACGAGCTGGCAAACTCCATCAACGAGAAAGCCGGCAAAACAGGAAAGAAAACAATCGATCAGTTGAAAGAGACTGTTGACAATATGAATGCACTTGATACTGTCCCCGTTTGGGAAGGAGGAGATTACTGATGGCAGTTGATAAAGCAGTAGACTCGGCTCAGCTTGACGGGGCGATGACTGCAACTGCAGACAAAATTCGTGAAAAGACCGGCAATAGCGATCCGATCACTTGGGATCCGAATACCGGCTTCGCTGATGCGCTGGCCGATCTGTCCATGCTGAAGCTGGCGTCGATTGCAATTACAACGCCTCCGTCCAAGACTGCATATAAGGCTGGCGAGGTATTCAATCCGGCCGGCATGGTCGTTGAGGCTACTTATTCGAATGGTGCGACACTTGTTTGCACTGGATATTCTGTCTCCCCGTCCGGTGCGTTGAGCGCCGGTATGACGAGCGTAACGATTCAGTACACCGAAGGCGGCGTCACCAAGACCGCTACGCAGACGATCTCTGTCACCAAGACATCTGTCACGATTCCGTCTCAGAGTGGTTCTTTGACCTACACTGGCAGCTCTCAGAGTCCAACGTGGTCGAACTACAATACGACCTACATGACGATTGGCGGGACGACGTCTGGAACGACAGCAGGCTCTTATTCGGCGACATTTACGCTGAAGGACACGAGCCTGTATCAGTGGTCTGACGGTACGACCGCCGCAAAGAGTGTTTCGTGGTCCATTGGAAAGGCTGCTGGCAAGATCACGCTGAACAAAACCAGCATTACACTGAATGCTTCTACGAAATCTGCAACGTTTACTGTGACGAGACTCGGCACGGGCAAGATCACTGTCACTTCTGGGAGTACGAGCATCGCCACGGTTTCTCCAGCATCGTCTACTTCGTCTGGCACAGTAACATTCACGGTCACAAGCGTCAATGATACGACAGGTAGTGCAGTCATCACGATCGCTGTTGCGGCAGACAACAACTATTACGCTCCGTCAAATGCAACGGTGAATGTTTCGGCAGCGTTTGCATCGAGCTTTGGTGTGTGCTGGAACTACGGCAACTCTTCTACGGCTCTGAGCCGTCTGACGGCTGCAAATGACCCGAACGGGCTTGTGAATACCTCGATCACGACGGATCCGTCTCCTGCGGTTGGAACCGGCTCTGGCTCCTCTCCGTTCGATTCCTATATGCCGTGGAAAGGCATGGAGGAATACAACATCATCAACAATGCTGTCAGCTACAAGAAGGGCACATCCGGCTTCTCCAGAACCTCGAATGACACGGTCGTTTATATTCCGGAATTCTATTACAAGATTGTGCAGGATTCCTCGAATAGTAAGATGTATTATTACATCTCCGACTCCCAGATGACCGGCTTTACGAAGCATCCGGGCTCCGGTCGGTATGTCGGTAAGTATCATACGATCACTGGGTACTATTCAAAATCCGGTTCTCAGCCGCTTACGAACATCACCAGAGCTACCGCCCGTACCAATTCCAAGGCGAAAGGCAGCAAGTGGTCTCAGTATGACTTTGCTACCTACAGTGCGATCGTGCTTCTGTATCTGGTCGAATTCGCAGACTGGAATTCGCAGAGCAAGATCGGTCATGGCTGCGGCTCCGGTTCCAAGGTCAATAATGGCGGCTGCGACAGCATGAATTACCATACCGGTACTTCGGCTTCTTCTCGTACGACTGCCGGTCCGGTGCAGTATCGCAACATCGAAGGTCTGTGGTCGAACGTCTTTGACTGGGTCGACGGCATCAACATGAATAACCGAAGCGTTTATATTTGCACGACCCCCGCCAACTTCGCTGACAATACGACGACCAATTACACTGCAACTGGAATTGCGCTGCCTCAGAATGGCTACATCAAAGCAATGGGCTACAGCAGTGCAGTTCCGTGGGCGATGATCCCGTCTGCAAACGGCGGCAGCGAAACTACTTATGTTCCGGATTTCGTCTATTCGTATTCTGGTTGGTGTGTGTTGTTCGTGGGTGGCAGCTATTCCTCGAACGCGAGCTGCGGTCTGGTGTACTTCTTCGCGGGCAGCGTCTCTTCTGACTCGAACGTCAACATCGGGGCTCGACTCCTCTATATCCCCTAAGGGGGAACGGGGGTCGCAACCCCCGCGGATTTCATGATCTTCAAATAAATTGGGACTGTCAGTGCATGTGTCCTGGGATTACGTCTATTCGTATTCTGGTTGGTGTGTGTTGTACGTGGGTGGCAACTATAACTCGAACGCGAACTACGGTCTGATGTACTTCAACGCGAACAACGACTCTTCTAACTCGAACGACAACATCGGGGCTCGACTACTTGTTTCATCTTATACGAAGCGCTGGCTTTCACCGCACCACTTGGTGAAAATATTACCGTGAGGACAGGATCTAGTAGGTTTGCTCTCGAACGATCCTGAGGTAAACAAGGAGGCATTTCCATGCCAAAACGTGTAGGTTATCTGTATGATAAAATGCTGAATCGGGACTTCATCAAACAGACGATTCATAAGGCTGCGAAAGGTAGAACAAAACGACGCGATATTGCCAAGGTTTTGAGGAATCTGGACAATTATGTGGAGTGTACTTATGAATTACTGGCGACAGATACATATGTGCCTTCTATTCCGAGAGAACGCGATATTTATGATGTCAGTTCCGGAAAAGTCCGGCATATTAAAACTGTCTCGTTCTTCCCCGACGGAATCATGCAGTGGCTCCTTGTAGAAACGATGAAACCAATCCTCATGCGCGGGATGTATCATTGGTCCTGCGCGTCTGTTCCCGGACGGGGAACACATTATGCTGCAAAGCATATCAAGAAGATCATGCAATCCGATCGGCGGGGAACAAGATACTGCGCTGAGTTGGATATTCGGCATTACTATCAGCACGTTGATATTGATGCGTTGATGCGAGCACTGGAACGGAAAATCAAAGACCGGCGGTTTCTCTCGCTGGTTCGAGCAATTCTGGATACCGGTGCTCCGGGACTAGCCATCGGTTATTATCTCTGTCAATGGCTTGCTAATTTTTATCTGGAGGCGACGGATCGTTATATTCGTTCCCTTGACGGCGTTCATCATATGGTCCGTTATATGGACAACATTACCCTGTTCGGGAGAAGCAAGCGCCGTCTGCACAAAGCTGTCCGAGCAATCGGTACATATGTGCGACGATACTGGCGACTTCACCTCAAAGGAAATTGGCAGGTCTATCCGACAGAGAGCCGCATGGTCTCAGCGGTCGGATTCCGATTCGATGCAAATCACACGATCCTGCGCAAAAAGACGTTTTTACGGCTTGCACGTGCTTGTCGTAAGGCGAGTAAACGTCAGGCAGAACACCGGCATATCAGCGTGAAGCTGGCACGAAGCATTCTCAGTCGAGCCGGCCAACTGAAACATTGCAACAGTCACACGATTCGGGAAACATATATTGACCCGATTGGAATTCGAAACTTAAAGGAGGTCGTTCGACATGAAAGTAAGAGGCGACAACGCGCCGCTTAGTATGTTCTCCATTGAGGAACAGCCGAAGAATCCGGAATATTCTCTGATTCGATTCTATCTGAACCCCACCCCCTATTCCTCAGAGGAGCACGGTACCACGGTCAGCGGATATGAATACGATGAGTATCATCTCGAACTTGAGAATCGGGATGATCTCGAAGCTTATATTCAGAGCCGCTTTGATGATCTGCTCGCGGAGGCTGAACTTGCAGAAGCAGACTTCCGTACCCCGCAGGAAAAGAGAAAGTGGGCCTATGAAAACGAACTGTCCATCATTTATCGTGGCGAGGCGATTACAGTCGATGCTGCGAACAAACAGTTCATGGAATACACTGCGGAGGGCGCAACTGAAAAATATCAAGAGCTTCAGCAGTTGATCGCTGCAGCAAAAGACAGTATCCGCAACACCTATCCTGACGAAACGGAGGTATAAAATGCCCTTGGCTACATTTACATACATCGTCAGTATTTGTTCGGGAGTCGCTGCTATTCTTGCACTTGCCGTGATGCTGGTAAAGCCGCTTCGAAATCGGTTCTTTGACTTCACATCCATTCGTGAAGGTCAGAAGTGCCTGCTGCGCTCGGATATGCTCCGGACGTATTATAAGCATCTGGATGATGAGAAGATTCGCCAGCACGAATATGAAAATTTTATGTACGACTATGCCGCCTATAAAGCATTGGGCGGCAATAGTTTTATCGAGCACGTAAAAAAAGAAGTAGATTCATGGAGCGTGGTTCCGTGATCCGTAACAAATCCAAATGGAGCAAGGGCGAGATGATGCGAACCATCGTTCTTTATTGCCTGAAGGTTTTGACCTATGTTCTCGTCTGGGCAGCAGCGGTCAAGACCTATGCAATCATTCGATGGGGCGAGACGATCGGTTGTGATCTTAGCGATATTCTGGTCTATACCGGCGGCGCATTCGGCGTCGAGCTTTTATCGCTTGCTCTAAAAAAGATTTTTGCAAAAAAGCGAGAGGAGGATATGGAAGATGGATGAATTTCTGAAGGTCCTTGCAAATCTCCTGAAGGTCAAATCCCTCGTTACGATCATTTTGACAGTCACGTTTGCAGTGTTGGCATTTCAGGGTCACATGGAAACGAAAGACTTTTACAGTGTGATCGTCATGGTTCTTACCTTCTACTTCGGGGCACAGAGCGTCAAGAAGGATGGTGAAAATCTGTGAGTGTTATGATCGGACAAGCTTCTATTGACGAAAGAGGCCGAATCACAGGCGGTGCCGCCGGTAATCAGTCAGGGCGTGAGCTGAACATCAGCTCATGGTATACCAATGGCTGGACGCTGCTCATCAGAGCAAAAAAGCCGGCTACAGCAAAGGCTATGGCAAAAGCCTGCCGCGCAGGTGTCAGAAACAAGCATATCGGCTACGATCAGTATCAGCGAAACACGCTTCGCCAGTACGCCAAGGTTTCAAACTGGAATCTGGCGGCAATCACGGACAACTGTGAGACCGACTGTTCGGCGTTTATGGCAGTTTGTGCAGAAGCAGCCGGTGTCGATATGTCCAAGACTTATACGGCTGGTAATGCACCTGCAACGTTCCAGATGCGAGAGCAGTGGGGTAAGACTGGCGAGTTCGAGATGCTCACTGATAAGAAGTACCTGACATCTCCGGATCATCTTCTTGAAGGTGATGTACTCGTAAACGAGAGCCGTCATACATGCATGGTTCTCTCTGATGGAGTCAAAGCAAAGGAGGAACGTGAAGTGGTTGAAAAAAGCAAAATCATCGTTGACGGAAAAGAGCACGTTGTTGAACGGATCCTGAAAGATGGGACGAACTACATCAAGGTTCGTGACCTCGCGGCTGCTCTGGATCTTGAAGTTAGCAATAAAGGAAACATTGCCGTCCTGACCACCAAGGCATAAAAATATCCTGCCATAGACGAATCTACAGCAGGATATCGAGTGTAGGAATGCGGTGTAGGAGTAGTGTAGGGATAATGTAGGAATGAGCCTCATTTACACCCTATTTACCGCTCCTACCTGCTTTTCAAACCCATTGAAAATGCTAGGTTTTCGCGTATTCTTACTTGTTGAGTGCTTCTTCGACGGAGACAGGAAACGTAGGAGATTCAAGGCTTTTTCAATTAAAATGTAGGAATAATCCATGAGTAAGCGACTCTTACACGCTATTTTATTTTTTCTATTTCTTCCTTGAGCCAGTCTACGTCTCTTTGCGTATATACCTTCTCTGTTATGTCATTGACCTCATGTCCAACAATATACTTGATTGCATACTCGTCCACTTTATATTTCTTTGCAATCGTTATAAACTGTTTTCTCCCGTCATGAGATCTATGTTCGCGGTTTAATCCAAGTCGTTCGACAATCTTCTTGAATCGTGCACTGTACTTATCATACGTCAGCATTAAATTGCTTCGGTGTGTATGTGTATCTGTGCAGTTGAATAGATATTTGCTCTTAAGTTGAACTGCTTCATTATACCTTGCTTCGACAAGCGGGTATATTTTTGAGTGTATGGGTACTACCCTATCTCTTCCCGCTGCGGTTTTCATTCCGCCCTTAAATGTCCGATTGACTAAATCTACGTTCTTCAACTCAATCAATCCGAGTTCTTGAGGACGCCATCCAGAATAACATTGGATTAACAGTACATCAACCCAATTTACTTTCTGCAAGTTATCCCACAGTTTCAGTATCTCAGCATCCGTAAAAGCAATATGTGCGCGCCTTGCTTCGTCACGCGCATCTGATATATCGTCCGATATGTCAAACGCCCTCGCATAATTTCGATCTACGATCTCATGTTCAACTGCATAATCAAGCATAAGATTGAACAGCGATTTCATGCGCTCTTTCAGATTCGGCGTTGTATGATATATTTTTCCTTTTCGTTCAACAACGCCATCTTCCATGCAGCCTTTAATGTGATATGATCTTACATCCATTGTTCGCATACGATACAACGTCGAACAATACGACCATGCTGACTTAATGGATCTCACGCTGGAATCACTTTTAAGGGTTTTGAAGTAGTCATCCGACCATCTGTCGTATAGTTCTTTAACCGTGATAGCTGGACTTAAATCATATGGATTCTTATTATACGCTACCAACGCAGCATAGGCTTCGTGGTACGTTTCGAAATAAGAATCCGGTTTTAATGGCTTACATATCGGTTTTCCATTATCGTTTTTCCCTATTGTTACCATTGCCCGGAATGGCTTTCTCAGATTTCGATTTTTAATCTCACTGATTTGACCAAATCCGTTTGGTAATCTTCTTCGTTTGTTGTGTCTAGTCCTGACCATAGGTGCTTTTATATTCTTGGTCATTGGACAACCACAATGCGGACAGGCCAGCGCCTTATCGCTGACATTCAATTCACATTCTGGACATTGTATTAGCACAACAGTACCTCCTTCGGGGGATACTGTATCAAACCGTGTAGAAATTGTCAACTCCTACACACAGTTCTGGTCAACTTCGGTACGCAGGTGACGTTTTCCAGTGATACGCTTTCGACTGAGAAGAGCGTAATTGCTTTTCTGAAATTGTGTCAGATAGGAGAACGTAAAATGGAAGAAATGATATTTCCAATGGGTTCTGTTCCGGTAAGTGTGGCGGCAAAAGTGTACGGAAAAGATGCTTGCTGGGTGAGGGCAGGTATCATCTCTGGATGGCTTCCGATTGGGAAAGCGACCAGAAATGGCAAGGAAATCACGAGCCTGGACGAAATGGACTCTCGCCGAGGACGCATCAACTTTTATATTTCGCCGAAGAAGCTGTGGGAGCACACCGGATTCGTCTGGAGAGGTGAGCGCGTATGAGCACAGCGATTCGTCCGGAGATCTCCCAAAAGAATCCTTACTGGATCCCGAAGCATCGATACTATGAACTCAAGCATTTTGTAATGCAGTACCCGGCGTGGGTGGCTGCAAGAAAAGGTCTCGATTTTCTCCATACGCCAGCATATTGTGTTCGCGTGAAAAAGGATGCCGCAGATCCAACGATGACGAGTGCAGAGCTACGTGCGTATTATTCGGATCGAATTGATATGGTCGATCGTGCGAGCTTTGGATGCGGATGTCCTCAGTATGTTCTAAAAGGGATTCTTGATAGTCTGTCGTACGAAAAGCTCCTTCTGAAGTATCCGGCGTTCATCCGGTATACGAAGGAAAAATACTACGAAGCGTATCGTAGGTTTTTCTGGTTGCTGAGTCAGGAGAGACACTGATGAAGGTGATTGACGTTGCTGTGAAGAAGGTTTATCGCTTCAACTGCCCAAACTGCCAAAGCCGCTTGGAAGCAGACAGCAATGAACTGACGGATATCGGTGGTAAGGTTTGTCGGTTTCTCTGCCCTGTATGCAAGTCCGAGCGGTACATCACGTGGTCTGAGCTTCGCAAGAAGATTGTCTATGATGACGATGCGCGTCAAATGCATTTCCCTTTATGAAGGGAGTTGATATTTATGAAAACAATTAAAGCCATTTACTATTACATGAAGCAAAAGAAAGCTCGTTTATATTTTTACTATTGGCACGATAAGGCATTAGTCAATATCAAAGATACGAAGAAGTGGAGAGTTTGTTTTGATCATATGATGTATTGGCTTGACAAAACGTTGGATTATAATGTCGCTATACATAAAGAGTTGGAGTCCTAACAAGGGCTCCTTCTTTTTTACGCGAAACTAACAAACGCCTTTATGAAGGAGGCTGATGTTATGCTAACAGCAATTATTGTATATTTGATTATTGGAGGGATTATTACGTTATATCTATGTAATACTTTGGGTGATATAGTAGAAGACGAGACTTTAGCTATGAAAGTCATCTATTACGCTTGGATGATCGTAATTGCACCGCCGCTCTTCATATACGGCATTGCGAAGGGTGCATATCAGGAATTAAAAAATAAGTCGGAGTCCTAACAAGGACTCCTTCTTTTTATATTTTCCAAACGGAGGTATCCGAATGAGATGATAAATTAAGATCGTAAAAATTCCCGGGTGAGAAAATTCAGAAAACAATTCAGGAGGGTATTATGTGGATTTATATTTTAGTCGGGGTTATCTGCAATCTGATCGGCGCTCTGATAATGTGGTTTATGATGAAACCGCATGAAGAGGGTGCTATCATCATCGAGAACGGTAATGCATATCTTCAGCTTAACCATGAGCCGGAGAAGTTGGCCGAACACCAGTTCGTGACGTTTATGGTCATATCGCGAAAATAACAGATTCTCTTATGGAACAATTAACATTGAAAGGAGTTTTATGATGAACGAAAAGACATTAGAAGAACAACTGGAGGAGGAATTGAAGGATCAGTTGACTGATATTTCAATGCTGCATACTGGTACGCCTGAAAAGTCAAAAGCAATATCAGACTTTGCGGTGTTGTATGATAAGCGGCAGGACACGATCAAACTGAAGGCTGAAGCAGAAGAAACAAAGGCCAAAAAGAAGGATCGCGTCGTGGATCATATCATCAGTGGCGTAGGAACGGTATTGCCGGTTCTGGCTACGGGCATTATGTATGCGATTGGTATGAATTTCGAGAAAACTGGTACATTGACCTCGACGTTCTTCCGCAATCTTGTCGGAAAAATGAAAGTCACGAAGTAATTGAACTACGAGAGAGGGGTCGTTGAGAAATCAGCGGCTCTTCTTTTTTTTCTTGCATCTATATAGAAATTATGATAGGCTGGGTTTATCAACCAATAAGGAGGATATGTTATGAATTGGAATGGGCTGTTTGGTATTCTCTCTAATGATAATGAGCATGCTGAATACGAAGACGTTTACAACGAAAATGGCGATGCAGTGTACTGCGATTCCTGCGGCGAAGAGATTCGCTGGAAAGACGGTATCTATTTCTGCATGGGCTGCGGCAAACGAATGAGTCGTCAGGTTTTCTTTGACTATATCGGTGCTACGCCGCCAGGACCTCGTTGCGTCGACTGCGATAACCTATATCCTGGCTGCATAACATGTCCATATGGATATGTTGATGGCCTATCTCGATGAGATACTATTATCAGCCTAAAGCACAGGGCTCATCCAGATTCAGTCGTATTTATATTTGCGATCATCCGCTGTATTCTCGCTGTACTCTCTATCAGTTCCATGAATTGGGGTTGGCAGTCATTCAGCAGCGATTTGATGTTGACGAAAAGACAACCTACTGGACTGAGGTGGATGCAGGTCTTGCTGATGATATTTACCGGCATCCAAAGTTTTACCGCTATTTCAAAACCAAAGCCGCTGAACCAGCAAATAACTTATACCCCACAGTTACAGTCAGGCAGATCATGTGGGCTCTGAAGATGAAGCCACTCAAGCGAGAACGGTGGGAAACAGTCTTTGATCGAGCTGACATCTGAGGACGCGAAGATAACATCTCCTATAATGAAAGTAATTATATTTGGGAGGTTTATCTTATGGTTATGTTTGTGTTACTGTTGATTGCACTTGTTGTCGGAGCAGTCGTCATTGTCAGTATTGGAGGTATTGGCATTGGATTGGCTGTTGTCGGCTTCGGAGATGTGATCGTCGGTATCATCATCCTGATTTTGTTGGGTAAGAAACGAAATAATTACACAAGAGACTGAGTCCGCAAGGGCTCTTTCTCTTTTTTTTCGCGGAAATTACACAGCCCTTTATGAAGTAAACACTTTATGGAGGGAACAATTATGAAAAAGAAATCTACATTCGGAAACAAAATTCTGGCTGTCTGTTTGCTAGTATTATCGGCGATTCCGATGATAACGGAAAAGGAGGCTACAGGATTTATATTTGTGTGTATGGTGGCGATTCCACTATTCTTTGCAAAAAGAAATTACATCTATGTATGAGAGAGTCCACATGGACTCTTTCTTTTTGCGCGAAATTTACATCTGCTCTAATGGAAATAATAACAAAATAAAGGAGATATTATTATGAAATTTTGGAACAAGACTTATAGTGAATTGACCGTTAAGGAACTTACGATCTGGGCTGTTGCTCTGAGCGCGATTGCCGGTGCAATCTCGTATATTAGCATTGCCACAGACTGGTTCGAAACGGCTGCTGAAAAGATCACTGGAATCTGGAATAAGGTCTTCCACAAGTGATTTCCAATGAGAGAGGTCCGACACGGACTTCTCTCTTTTTCTTTCGCGAAGTCTGCAAGTTGTATTATGAAGGAGGGTTATATTATGACTTGGAAACAAATTGAAGCAAGCCGTGAAGCTCGTCTATGGATCGGGCAGGTTATCGTTCCGGCAGTTGTCGGAATTATGGCTGTCTCACCGGAGGTAAGACAAACGGTAAAAAACAAATGCGTGCAGGTCAAGAATACGATTCGCCGCAAACTGGAGAAGAGGGGCTAATCCCCTCTTTTTGTTTTATCTTGAATCAAATTCAAAAGGAGAATGAATTATGTACAGCAACCACCCCGAAATTCTTGAAGATGGCACGAAATACTATCCGCCGATCGACAGCTGTGCTTATGACGAGCATGAACTCGATATGTATTTCATTGACGATAATTACGGAAAAGACGAAGACTAACGCGAAATTTACAAGTCGTATTATGAAGAGACTGTTAGCTCAAATGGTAGAGTGCAAGATGAAAATCTTGAGGTTGCTGGTTCGAGTCCAGCACAGTCTCTTCTTTATATTTTTCTGAAAGGAAGTATCAATCATGCGAATTAACATTCGAAAAGCTGGACCGCTGATTGCAACCGGTTTAGCGTGTGCCGGGGTCATTGTGACCGCACTTCTGGCGGTGAAAAAAGCTCCAGAGGTTCAGGAAGCTGTGGAAGAGGCACGCTCTGAGCGAGGCGGAGCTTTGAAGCCGATTGAGGTTGTTAAAGCCGCTACTCCTTCCGCATGGCCGGTATGTGCTGTTGCGGCTGGAACGATTGCCTGCATTATCGGGATTCAAGCGATGAATCAGAAGCAGCAGGCATCTCTTGTAGCAATGTACGGTGTTGCAGCGAAAAGTCTGAAGAAGTATGACAGCAAAATCAAAGAGCTGTTTGGCGAGGATGCTCCGACAAAGGTAAAAACTGCGATTGCACAGGATACCGCAAATGAGACGCACGTTCAGAATCCTATCGGGGATGCGTGCATGTTCTACGATATGATCTCAGGTAGATATTTTACCAGTACGATGCTGGAGGTTCGGGATGCAGAATACCATTTCAATCGCAAATTCGTGATTGAAGGTGGACAGGCTACATTGAACGATCTCTATGATCTTCTTGGACTTGACCCTATTGAAAGCGGCGATGTCGCTGGCTGGGATATTTGCGCGGCTGGTGAATTCTATGGATACGAATGGATTGATTTTGAACATGAGCTGACACGTCTTATCGGGGATGATGGAAACGAGTTTGAATGTTATATTCTTTCTTGCCCATTCCCGCCCTGCTATTTGAATACGAAAGAAGAATTTGACCCAATCGAATTTGAATGCGCAGAAAAAACACCGCTTATTATGAAGGAGGCATGAACTTATGAAAAAGATCAACACATTGAAAATTCTCGGCGTCGTATCGTCCGTCCTTGGTCTGGTATTACCGTTACTGGATCAGTATCTGGACGAGCAGAAAACCAGAGAAATCGCACGTGAAGAAGCGCAGAAAGTTCTGGCTGAATCCAACGAAGAAGAGTCTGAATAAGGCTCTTCTTTTATATTTACTATGGATGCAGCAGAACTGGTCGTGAAGTACATAGAGACTTCACTTCCTCCGCCTCAGATCGAATGGGGGCGGAGAGAATTTGACCAGAGAATTTATGAACGATGGGCAGCAGAAGAACTATTAAGCTGCCTGCTTAACCGCGGCGAGAAAGATCCGGTCGCAGTTGCAGATGGATATTTGCTGTCACTCATCGCTGCAACAGGATCTTGTATTGATAACAAGAATCTTATATTTTCCTCTGCGATTCATACTGCAGAGACATTATTACATCTCATTGAGAAGGAGTATTCAGTATGAAGACGACAACTTTAACAAGTATGATGACTTGTGCATGGAAAGCGGTGCGCAAGCATTCTCCGGAGATCCTTACGGCACTTGGAATCGCCGGATTTACGACGGCTGCGGTGATGGCGGTCAAGGTAACACCGAAGGCACTGGAAAAAGTGCGTCAGGACAGCCAGAAGAACCATAATGGCGATCGTTATGCCTACACAAAAAAAGAGGCAGTCGCATCAGCTTGGCGTCATTATGTGCCGGCAGTTGGCGTTGGTCTTTCGTCCGCTGCCTGCCTGATATTTGCCACATCCACGAATCTGCGGCGAAATGCAGCGCTGGCTACGGCATATTCGATCTCAGAGGCAACGCTTCGAGACTATCAGGCAAAGACGCTTGAGATGGTTGGTCCAGAAAAAGAGCAAGAGATCCGTAATGCTGCGATCAAAGAACGTACCGAGCGTCAGCCGATTCAGACGGACAAGCTCTTTATAACGCGAAAGGGCGAGACTTTGTGCTATGATCCGTGGTCTGATCGTCTGTTCAAGTCAGATCCAGACTTTATCACGAAAGCAGCAAATTCACTCAGTCGTGAAATGCTGGATTCCGGGTATGTCAGTCTGAATGATTTCTATTATGAGATCGGATTGACGGAGACCAAAGCTGGTAATGAACTTGGATGGAAGATCGACAAAGGCTTGATTGATCCAATCTTTAGCGGACAGCTCACACAGGATCAGCAGCCATGCTTAGCCATCGACTTCCGTGTACAGCCTGCGATTGGATTCGACGAATGAGGTGATGCAAGATGAATTTGAATTTCAACAGTATATTTGGACAGAGAATCGTCTCTCGAATTATACGTCGGATCGTAAAAAAGAAGTTTGGCTGCGATGCAGATGTACAGATCTCGGATCTTCAGCTCTATGAGACTGCAGATGACAAGCATGTGTGTCTGTCGGCTAATTTTAAGCTGAGCGTTGTAAAGAACGATGTTGATAAACTTATCAACATGGTCTGATTGCGCGAAATTTACATCTGCTCTAATGGAGAAATACTAAATTATTATAAAGGAGTTTTAACAATGGAAAACACTATGAACAATGAAGTCATCACGAAGGAAACGGAAGCTACTTCCGAATCGATGGAACTGACTCCTGAAAAGCAGGATGATGTGCATGTTATGACTGCTGGCGAAACCGCTATTGGCTTCGGCATTGTTGGCGGACTGTCCGTGCTTGCATGGGAGGTCGCGATCAAGCCGTTGGGCAAGAAGGTACTCGCCGCAGGTAAGACTGCACTTCAGAAAGTGAGGGAGAAGAAGGCCGGTAAATTCGAGAAGAAGGCCGAAGAACCTGAAGACATCGTTGAGGTTGACGAGAATTAAACTCGATTAGTAATCCGTAATTCTCAGTGAGAGGAGTCCGCAAGGGCTCTTCTCTTATTTTTATGAGGGAGGTTGACTATGGATTTATATTCGTACACCGGTCCGGTCACAATGTTTGATCGTTGTGTCGCGAATTACTGGAAGGGCGAGACGTATGCTTCCAGCGAGAGAAAAGCAAAAAGTAATTTGATCTTCCAGTATAAACAGCAGAACGGCTTGATTCCGGCGAGCAAGGTCAATCTCCCCGGCAAGCTTGTGAAGCTCGAACAGTGAAAGGAGCCGGTTATGGCTGAAATCAAATCTTTGGAAGAAAACAATGCGCCGCGTGAGAAGCGGGAAAAGCTCATTACAGGTGAGGCAAAGACCAGAAAGCGTTTGGGCGATGTCTTTATTGCAGAGGATGTCCGTACAGTCAAAAATCATATTTTCATGGATGTGATTGTTCCGGCAATTAAGACCGTCATCGTGGACATTGTCACAAACGGCATCCAGATGATGCTTTGGGGTGACACGATCAATCGTGGAAAAGCGCCAGGAACCAAATACAACTACGGCAACTGCTATAACAGTCTGAATCAACCGCAGCGCACGCAAAAAACAAACTATGCGGGATACGGCTATGAAGATCCGATCGTCACCACTCGCGGTGATGCAGAACGGATCTTGCAGGAGATGAGCGAGATCATTCAGGAATATGGTCAAGCCAGTATTGCCGATTTGTATGACCTATGTGGTATCACTGGGCGTCCGACCGATATGAATTACGGCTGGACAGAAATGCCGGGAGCACGTTCCGTTCGAATTCCTGAGGGTTATGTCATTCAGATGCCGAGACCGATTTGTATTAAGTAAAAGAAAGGATATTTATCGATGAAAAATGAAATGATGACAAAGGCTGCAAATGCCTTGACAAAATTCAGTGCAAAAGCAAAAGCACATTCTCCGGAGATCCTGCTGATCGCGGGCATTGCCGGTGCAGTCGGTACGGTGATTCTGGCGTGTGCCGGAACCCGGAAGCTCGATGCTGTTCTTGAAGACAGCAAGCAGCGTATTGATGAAGCAAAGGAAACTGTTGTGGTGAATGAGGAAGGTGAAGGACAGACAACACCTAGCAGTCAGAAGGCGCTGGTGAAGGCATATGTGCATACAAGTCTTGACTTCGCGAAGATCTACGGTCCGGCAGTCATGCTTGGCGGCTTGTCGATCTATTGCCTGCTCTCTTCGCATCGAATCATGAAAGATCGCAATGAATCCCTCGCAGCAGCATACACGACCGTTTATACAGCATTTAAGCAGTATCAGGATCGTGTTGCAGAGAAAATTGGTGCAGAAGCAGAAAAAGAAATTCGCTATGCTGTTGAGAAAAAGAAGGTCGATGAGACTGAGACGGACGAAAACGGCAAGCAGAAGAAGCTCAAGAAATCCATCGACATTGCAACCATGCCGAGCGGCTATGCGAAGTTCTTTGATGAGTGCTCTCGTGAGTGGATGAAGGATCCGGAACTTAACCTGATGTTCCTGCGCGGAAAACAGGCGATGCTCAACAATAAGCTTCAGGCATGTGGTTTTGTGTTCCTGAATGAAGTCTATCGGGAGCTTGATATTTGCGAACCGACGCAGGAAGGTCAGGTCGTTGGTTGGTATTATACCCCGGAGCATCCGAGCTTCATTGACTTTGGCATCTACAATACAAACCGTTCTACAGAACGCTTTGTGAATGGTTATGAACGCTCGATTCTGCTCGACTTCAATGTGGACGGCATCATCATCGATAAGCTGTAAGGAGGGTTCGACGTGAAAAAGCTTAGTTATATTTTGTCCGCTGCGGCGGGTATTTTCTTTGTGTCCGGGATGCTGGTGCTTGGAGGCTGACATGGACTTCTTTGGTGCTGTTATCACAGAAATTGATTATATTCTTGATTCCAGACGCAAGCGCCACATCGTTGGCGGGATTCTCATCAGTCTTGCATTGATGTGCGGCGGGCTTGCTGTCACAGTTGGAACATTGAAGGAGGATGAAGATGCATAAAGCATTATATTTTGCACTTGGTGTTGCTGCCGGTGCAGGTGCTTCGTGGTACTTTTGGAAAGAGTACCATAGAAAAAGAGCTGACGAAGAAATTCAGTCGGTGAAGGAAGCCTTTGCGCCGAAAAAAGCGGAGGAAGAAAAAAGTGAGACAAAAGCGCCGCAGATGACGGCGGAGCAGATCGCTTATGAAAAGGAACGGCAGTCCAAACTTCAGGACTATCGGGCGCTGGTTCGTGAGTCTGGTTATCAGACACGGACTTCTCCGAAGGATTTGCTGGAGGATGATCCTAATGAACCAACACCGGGCGACAGCGTCACCAAGCCATATATCATCAAGCCGGAAGAGTTTGATACGCTCGATAATTACGAGGCTGTCTGCTATACCTACTATGCGGATGGTGTTTTGGTTGATGAAGATGAGGATCCACTTGAGATTCCTGAAATCGCTACGTCGATTGGCTTGGACTTCGCTTCCCACTTCGGCGATTATGATGAGGATTCTGTTCACATTCGAAATGATCTGCGCCGCATCGATTATGAGATCGTCCGAGATTTGAGAAAGTACGGGGATTTCCATGAATCAGAATGAGCTGACCGATGCTTACTTTGAGTGGATGTATCAGCTCGCGTTTCCAGACCAAAATGATATTTCATACCGGAGACTTTGTGCATACCTGAATAATGTAACATTCTATCCACGCTTGCCGATGGACGAGAATCGTGCACAGGATGGCGAAGATCTCCGGTATCGTTTTGGCTACGATCAAGGCCATATCCATCCAGAGATTGGATCGCTGCTCGATTGTAGGCCATGCAGCATGCTGGAAATGATGGTTGCCTTGGCTCTTCGTATGGAAGAGGATATCATGGCAAATCCAACAATGGGTAATCGATTGCCGCAGTGGTTTATGGAGATGCTGCAGAGCCTCGGGTTGGATGATATGACGGATGACCAATTTGACCGTCATAAAGTTATGGCTATCATCCGGCGATTCATGGACGGTAAGTATAAGCCAAACGGAAAAGGCGGGTTATTTACTATCCCCTCATGCGAGCGTGATTTGAGAACTGTGGAGATCTGGTATCAGATGAACTGGTATCTGAACAGTATTATTTACGAGAAAGGATGTTAAAAAATGGACGAAATGCTTCGTTTCCTGTTTAAGTCAACTATGCGGACAGATTCCGCACTTCGAGCCATTGCAAAGACGTTTAAGTACCAGCGCAAATTTAACCGCTGGGTGCTACTGACCTATCTGGTGCTTGGCGCTGGATATTTTGAGAATCAGCATGAAATTGCCATGCTGAAGCGGGAACTTGACGGCATGAAGGAACCAACAGAGAACGCCAAGGGTGACACAGGGAGATAAGTAAAATCTATGTTTGACTTCCTCAGGATTTCTACCAGAAGCAGCAAGCAAGGTATTGAAATCTACCCGAAGTTCAGGATTTGTAAGTCTTCTGATCTCATGATTCGCGGCGGGGACTTTTATGCAATCTGGCTGGAAGACCGAGGAATGTGGTCTACGGACGAGCAGGACGTTTTGGATCGGATCGATTATGAACTCGACAAATACGCAAAAGAGAACAAAGAGCTCTTCGGTGAACATCCAAGAGTCTTGCATGTCCGGGACTCCGAAACCAGATTCATCGGTGCATGGCACCAGTTCTGTCAAAGAGATATGCGAGATTCTTACCACATGTTGGATGAGAAATTGATATTCTCCAATATGCCGACGAGCAAAAAGGATTACGCCAGCAAGCGCCTGCCGTACCCATTGGAACAAGGCAGCCATGAAGCATACGACTGTCTGATGTCTGTTTTATATTCTCCGGAAGAGCGGATGAAAATTGAATGGGCAATCGGTTCAATCGTATCTGGTGAATCCAAGCGTATTCAAAAGTTTATGGTGTTGTATGGTGCTGCAGGTACAGGCAAGTCCACCGTCCTGAACATCATCCAGCAGCTCTTTGACGGATATTACTCGGTGTTTGATGCCAAAGCACTTGGTTCATCTTCGAATGCATTCGCACTGGAGGCGTTCAAGACAAATCCGCTTGTTGCCATTCAACACGATGGTGATCTGTCACGCATCGAAGATAATACTCGTCTGAACTCGCTTGTCTCTCATGAGATCATGACTGTCAATGAGAAGTTCCGTCCGACCTATTCGAACCAGTTCAAAGCATTTCTCTTTATGGGTACCAATAAGCCGGTAAAGATCACGGATGCAAAATCCGGTCTGCTTCGACGACTGATCGACGTCTCCCCTTCCGGAGAAAAGTTGTCCCCAAAGGAATACAAGGTCGTGACGAAGCAGATTGCTTTTGAGCTGGGCGCGATCGCGTATCATTGTCAGGAGGTCTATCTTTCAAATCCCGGTCGCTATGATGACTATATTCCACTCGGGATGCTTGGTGCTTCCAACGATTTTTACAATTATATTCTCGATAGCTACTACGTGTTCAAGTCTGAGGATTCGACGACACTCAAGGCGGCATGGGCGATGTATCGTACATACTGTGAGGATGCAAATGTGCCCTATCCCCTCTCGCAGCGTCTGTTCAAGGAGGAACTGAAGAACTACTTCCAAGAGTATTCGGATCGCTATAATGCAGCGGACGGAAATCGGGTTCGCAGCTTCTATCAGGGATTTCGAGCGGACAAGATCGATGGAAAGGACGTTGGAATTCTTCCGGAAGCAGAACCTGCCGGAATTGAATTTCTGAAGCAGAAATCGCGATTCGATGAAATCTGTGCGGACTGTCCTGCGCAGTATGCAACGGCAAAAGAAACTCCAACACAGCCCTGGTCTGAGGTTCGCTCCACTCTTCATGAACTTGATACACAAAAATTACACTATGTTCGCGTCCCCGAGAATCACATTGTCATTGACTTTGATATTCCGGGCGATGACGGTAAAAAATCATTCGAACGAAATCTGAAAGAAGCGTCGAAGTGGCCGCCGACATATGCAGAGCTCAGTAAATCTGGTGCTGGTATCCACCTGCATTATATTTACACGGGAGATGTCTCCAAGCTCAGCTCTGTCTATGCCGACCATATCGAAGTAAAGGTGTTCAGCGGAAAGAGTTCTCTTCGCAGAAAGCTCACCAAATGCAATAATCTTCCGATTGCGACGCTCAGTTCAGGTCTTCCACTGAAAGGAGAGAAACCAATGATCGATCCGAATGTGGTACAGAGCGAGAAAGGTCTCCGCACCACAATTCAGAAATGTTTACGCAAAGAGATTCACGGTGATACACGCTCTAACATCGATTTCATCTACAAAGTGCTGGAGGATGCTTATAAAAGCGGAATGCACTATGATGTCGGGGATATGGAGAATGCTGTTATTAACTTTGCCATGAAGAGTACCAATCAGTCGGAATACTGCCTGAAGCTTGCGACAAAGATGCACTTCAAGTCTGACGATCCAGCAGATCCGATTGCTTCCAATGAGAACGATCCAATTATATTCTTCGATGTCGAAGTGTTCCCGAATCTCTTCCTGATTGTTTGGAAGATTCAAGGTCCGGGGCATTCTTGTGTTCGGATGGTGAATCCGAAACCTCGTGAGGTCGAAGAACTCTTCCACTATAAGCTGGTCGGGTTTAACAACCGCCGGTACGATAATCACATCCTGTACGCAGCCATGCTCGGTTACAGCCCGATGGAGATTTTCAAGCTATCCTCCAGAATTATCAATGACCATAATAACGGCGATCTGTTTGGTGAGGCCTACAATATCTCTTACACGGATATTTATGACTTCGCATCGGCGGCAAACAAAAAGAGTCTGAAGAAATTCGAGATCGAACTCGGAATCCACCATCAGGAGCTTGGTTTACCGTGGGATCAGCCGGTTCCAGAGGATATGTGGGATAAGGTCGCTGAGTATTGCGAGAACGATGTGATTGCAACGGAGGCAACGTTCGACCATCTCAAGGCGGACTGGAATGCGCGGTTGGTTCTGGCGAAAGTTGCAGGTATGCTGCCGAACGATACCACGAACAGTCTCTCTACCAGAATTATATTTGGCAAGGAGAAGCATCCGCAGAGCCAATTCAATTACCGTGATATGGGCGACACATCCATTCCGACGCATTCGTGGGTCTGGCCACCAGAAAAAGATCTGCCGTTCAAATCTGAGTGTGATGAGTACAACCTGTTTGATGATCTGAAGCGGCCGGTATTCCCTGGGTACAAATACGAGTATGGGAAATCGACATACCGGGATGTAAGTGCACTCAACCCGAATCCTGATCAACAGACAGTCGGTGAAGGCGGCTATGTCTACGCCGAGCCCGGTATGCACCGAAATGTTGTGGTCTTGGACGTTGCATCTATGCATCCAAGCTCGATCATTGCAGAGCAGCTCTTCGGTCCGGTCTATACGAAGCGATTCGAGGAGATTAAAGACGCACGTGTTGCTATCAAGCACAAAGAGTTTGACAAAGCTCGGTCAATGCTGAACGGCAGTCTGAATGAAGCAATCGACATGATTGAACGGGGCGAGATGACGACGGATGATCTGTCTCTGGCACTGAAAACGGTCATTAACTCAGTCTATGGACTCACATCGGCAAAATTCGACAATCCCTTCCGGGATAAGCGTAATGTGGATAACATCGTTGCAAAGCGTGGTGCTCTGTTCATGATCAATCTCCGAAATGAAGTGCAGTCTCGCGGATTCACGGTTGCCCATATCAAGACAGACTCGATCAAAATCCCGAACGCGACGCAGGAGATTATCCAGTTCTGCTTCGACTATGCGAAACAGTACGGTTATATTTTCGAGCACGAATCAACCTACGAGAAAATGTGCCTCGTCAACAATGCTGTGCTGATTGCAAAGTATGCGGATCCAGAATGGTGCAAAAACGAGTACGGATACGTCCCTGAGAAGAACGGAAAGCATCCGAATGAGTGGTCTGCGACAGGAACACAGTTTGCTGTTCCATATGTATTCAAGACACTCTTCTCGCATGAGCCGATCGAGTTTGGTGATCTCTGTGAAACGAAGTCGGTGACATCCTCGCTCTCGCTGGACATGAACGAGAACCTCCCGCCTGACGAGCACAATTATATTTACGTCGGACGGGTTGGTCAGTTCTGCCCGATCAAAGCCGGTTGCGGTGGCGGTCTGCTGATGCGCGAAACCACAAGCAAGACAACCGGAGAAAAAGGATATGCAGCAGCTACCGGGTCGAAGGGCTATCGGTGGCTGGAATCTGAGTCGGTGCGGCTTCTGGAAAAGGAAGCTTGCATCGATGTTTCTTATTATGACGCACTTGTCGATGATGCCAGAGCTGCGATTGCCAAATTCGGTGATGCAGACTGGTTCGTTGATGGGAAAGAAGACACGCCTCCGTGGGAAACTGCGGAGGAGCCTTGGTCAAACGGCGATACGTTCGCTGTCAGATAAAACAACATTTATATTTTGAAAAGGAGTTTCAACACTATGGAAAACGTTCGTAACATCCCTCCCCTTAACATTCAGGGCGCTAAGATCGTAAAGCGCAATTTTGCTGGTCGTATGGAAGACTACAACCGCGAAGGCAACCGCTACTTCACCATCCGCATCGATGACCCGAAGCTGGCAAATTCTCTGATTGCTGACGGTTGGAAGATCCGTGAAGGTAAGCTGCGCAATGAGGACGATGAGCCGCGCTGGTATATGGACGTCAGGGTTGCGTTCAACGAATACTTCCCGACGAAGATCTGCATGTACTCCGGTAAGACCCGGAAGGAGCTGAACGAGGACACCTGTGCAATTCTCGACCGTGCCCGCATTCTCAATGCTGACATGACGATCCGTCCGCGCTACTGGGAAGTCAACGGTAAGAGCGGTTACAAGGCCTATCTGAAGGTTCTTCATGCTACGATCGAAGAGGAAGATCCGTGGGCAGATGCCTACGCGCAGTACGACGAGCAGTAATTTATGCATCTCGGGAGCTCTGAAATATGGGCTCCCGACTTATATTTTGGAGGTTTAACAACTATGGGAAAACATTTTGTATTCGGTCTGGGACTGACTTTAGGATTTTGTATTGGCGCCACTCATGCGATTGGTAAAATGATGTCCGTTGATGAAATTCGTAAGGTTTGTGCGAGTCGTGTAGCAAATAAGGTCTCTGACTTTCTGTATGGGAAGAATCATTGCGCTTATTCCTATGACTGGTCCTTTGCTACGCAGGGGGACTGCGAGAATGCATGGCATGATATTTGTGAGATCGTTCAGATGTATGGTCTCGTGACTGTCGCAGATGTGAAGGACATCGTTGGCTCAAAGTCGAGCTCTTACGATGATACAAAGCGAGGCTGGACCGGAACGATCGGTATGTACCTCAAACCTGAAAAAGATGGAACATGGATGATCCACCTGCCAGAACCCAAAAGACTGACTGTAAGGGGGTATTGATATGTGTAACGGAATTAAGCAAATATGCCTGTATCTTACTGTTGTGACATTGATTTTGTTGCTTCAAACATTTCCGGATCCCTTCGTTGTATGGATCGATGAAAATTGGAGTCTTGTAGGTGCCATTTCCACCATTGCATGGATCGGGTATTGCGCCTGTGACAATCACAGAAATTGAGAGGAGCTGCTTATATGGTTTCCAACTATAAAGAAGTATATTTCGATCCCTATTGCTCGAAATGCAAGTATCTGAAAAAGACAGAGCAGGAAGAACCGTGTGATGAATGCCTCAACAATCCTGTCAACGAATACACCCATCGTCCAGTCAAATTTGAGGAAAAAGAATGAGCGGAATCGGCCTTTACGATTTCCAGCTTGAAGCGGTTAAGAAAATGCACAATGGCTGCATCCTCTGTGGCGATGTCGGAAGTGGTAAATCCAGAACGTCCCTCGCGTACTACTGTCTCCAGCAAAATCGAGGCGGGGATACGATTGTATATTGGAAGATGCCGCCAAAAATTGAAGATCTCTACATCATTACAACTGCTCGCAAACGGGACACATTTGAATGGGATTCTGAACTGGCTAACTTCCGTATGTCCACAAATCCCGAGAATGATGCGTTTAAGCACTCTGTTGTCATCGACTCCTGGAACAACATCCAGAAGTACAAGGACATCAAGGGTGCTTTCTTTATATTTGATGAGCAGCGCGTTGTCGGTAGAGGCGAATGGGTAAAGAGCTTCCTGAAAATCGCAAAAGCAAATCATTGGATACTACTCTCGGCGACTCCGGGTGATAAGTGGGAGGATTATATTCCTGTCTTTGTCGCAAATGGATTCTATAAAAACCGTACGCAGTTCAGCAACGAGCACATCATCTGGGATCCGCGTGTCAGTTTTCCGAAGGTTCGTGGATATTTCAATACGAACCGCCTCGTCCGACTCCGAGATCAGGTGCTTGTCCAGATGAATGACCAGCGGACAACAATTCCGCATCACGAGGATGTATTCGTTGCCTATGATATTTCGACATATCGGGATTTAACACGAACACGCTGGAATCCGTGGTTGGAAAAGCCAATCGAGACAGCATCGGAGCTGTGCTATGCATGGAGAAAGGTTGTAAACTCGGATGATTCAAGACAGATCGCGATACTTGAAATTCTGGAGGATCACCCGAAAGCCATTATATTTTACAACTTCGACTATGAGTTGGAGATTCTGAGAGGTATCGGATATGAAGAAGGAACCGAAATCGCCGAATGGAATGGGCATAAACATGACGCACTTCCTACCGGTGACAAATGGGTCTATCTGGTGCAGTACACGGCAGGTTGTGAAGGATGGAATTGTGTCACGACAGACACAATTATATTTTTCTCCCAGACCTATTCCTACAAGGTGCAGCACCAAGCCGAAGGTCGTATCAATCGCCTTAATACCCCTTACCAAGACCTCTACTATTATCACCTGAGAAGCCGAAGTGCTATTGACCTCGCAATTTACAGAGCTTTATCAGAAAAGAAAACATTCAACGAAGGCGCGTATCTCAAGCGCGCTGGATATTTCAAGAAGGAGAAGTCAAATGAGACGACGTAATAATTTGTACTGGCTGATTTTAGCCTTTATCGCAGTCTCCCTCACCATCATCTTCTGTGCAGCAACATTGGTCATTCAGGATCAGAGCGAAAAAATGGAACAGCAGCAGGAAATCGAAGCAGTTCGTCTTCGTGAGAAACGAGAAGCAATGATCGAACTGACGACACTTATATATGCCGAGCCGAGAGCTTATGAGAATCCACTGGCAGACGAGGAAAATGTCAAAGCAATCGTTCTGAATCATTACGAAGATACACATATGGACGTTGAAGAGGAACCCAGTTATGACGGCAAAGGTGGTCTGGAATGCGAATTCAAAGAGGATGTTGAACGGCTGGCTTGCGTTATTTATCAGGAAGCAGGTGGAGATGCTTGCTGTGGCATGTGCCGGAAGCGTGTCGCCGATGTCGTTCTGAATCGTGTCAAGGATCCTCGATTCAAGGGCACTACAATCGAAGAAATTCTGATCGATGGCGATCCTGCTCCGCAGTGGGGTTTATATTCTGTCACAGGTGTTGTATGGCCCGAGAAAGCATCGTATCCAGAAGAAGCCGCGGCTGTTCAGCGTGCATGGGATACAGCTTTTGATGTGCTGGAAGGTAATCACAGCGATCTGACGGAAGATTATATTTGGTGCGCTGAATTTCCCCAAGGCACGGATGTGATCGAGTGCTGCGGGATTTACTTCGGGAAATGAATGAGATTCCACAAGTCGGCGACCGACGAATGGAGTCGTTCGTCAGAAGGGGCGATTATACTTCCTGCAAACTGAGCGATCCGGAACCCTGTGTAGTTACTTATGTGAATTACCGACATCGTTGGTACGAAGTTTATTTTGAAAGGCTAGGTTTCTGTTGTGGCTATAAGTTCGACGAGATCAACGAAGAAGAAACAGACTCCGGTTGATCCCAAAACCTATTCCAAGATGGATCCGTACATGAAATTTACAATTAAGAATTGGAGTGAACCGGTCATGACCACTGCGCAGATCAAAGAATTGATTAACCGGCGGAGACGACAGGTTCTCGTCCACAGTGTAATTTACTACAAACTCAATGACAACCTGATCGATGATGCGACGTGGTCCAAATGGGCGCTTGAGCTGGAAGAATTACAGAATCAGTATCCAAAAATTTCCGCGGGATGCCTTTTGGCAAAAGAGTTTGAAAACTTCGATCATTCCACCGGGATGAGTTTACCGCTGGACAACCTGTGGGCGGTGCACACTGCACAATATCTGCTCTCGATTGCGCGTGAAACACAATGCGCTTTATGAAGGGAGTCGATATTTTATGAAAAATCTTATTCTCTATGGCATTGGAAATGCAAGGTATCAATATCGGGTACTCAAGTATTTCTGCATTTACGACGAGAACACCGACGTTGCAGAGATCAAACGTATTGCACGCATGATGCAGGTGGTAAATCCCAGCATTGAGCATGTATATTTGATTAGCAATCGTCACGGCCTCAGACGTGAATTTCAGGAATCCATTAAACGAAACTCGATTGAGAGCTGTGCGATTTTCAAAGATATTCTGGAGAGAGAAGGCATTAAGATCTTCTAACCTGTAAAGAAGCGAGACGTCTGATACAAGGCGTCTTCGCTTTTATTTTTATGAAAGGACATATACCTATGAAAAACATCGAAGAATTTATGAACTCGCTTGGGGGACTCGCCGAAATGACGGCAGTTTTTTATCAAGCACTGGTACACTCTGGGCTGTCGGAAGACGTTGCCATTACGCTCACAGCCAAGATGATCCGAGAGGTAGCGGAGGTAACACTTCTCAGATCGGGGGACAACGATGAATCAGAGTAATTATATTTTCCTCTTTGTAGGTCCTTCCGGGAGTGGAAAGAGCACAATCGCAGAACATCTGGTAGAGACCATGAACCTCAAACAGATCGAATCTTATACGACACGGAAGCCGCGCTCCCGTAATGAAAAAGGTCATGTTTTCGTGACTGATAAAGAATTTGACCAACTTACAGATTTGGTCGGCTATACAGAATTCTGCGGTCATCGTTACGCAGCTACGGCAGCTCAGGTTGAAGAAAATGATATTTATGTCATTGATCCAGCCGGTGTTTCATTCTTCAAAGAGAACTATCACGGCAATAAAAAAGTCAAGGTTCTCGGCATCTGGGCAACAGAAGCCGCCAGAAAAAAGAGAATGTTCCTGCGCGGAGATCCTGAAGATGCTATTACGAAGCGTCTGGAGAACGATAGAGCGGCATTCAGTACGGATATTTGTGACATTGTCTTTTACAACAAAAATCTGCAGGAAACGTGTGACGCTGCCGCACAGTATATTTTCTGGTATCTCTTTATCAAGAACTAAAATAGGAGGACATTATCATGTCAAACGCAACGAAAGAACAGATGAATGAAGAAGCAATCGCCCGTATGGAACTTCTTCACATTCATTCCAACGCCATTCACGATTTCAAGTCAGAGAATATCGTGAATTACTCCCAGTTTGGGGTTCTCTTCTGGCTCACAGAGGAGCAGCAGAAACGGGTGGAGGAATTTGAAAAAGAGTCTGGCAATCTTGTCTATCATGTGATTGAAAACCACTACGTCGAACTTGGACGGATGCTGACATTCCTGTATGTCTCGCCCTACATGGATGAGTGGGAGCGGGATCGGAAAGAACTTGCGGCTGGCGAACCCCTTGCATATGTAGCGAATCTCAGCGATGAGATTTGTTCGGAATATGGTCATGTTGGTATTGAATCGTGCTGTGGTGGATTAAGGAGGACTTGGTGATGGCGACTCCGCAGACTACTTTCACAATCAAAAACGAACGCCGACTCTGCAAGGTCAAAAGCGAGCTTGGATATTTCCACTGCTGGGAGCATTTCAGCAAGCCTGTCCCTGCTGGTCTGACGATTGGTTCGCCACCTGCCGGTGTTATCAGCTATATTTCTGGCATTGTCGAATTTGATGATGGTATCCGGCGCGTGGATCCGACTGAGATCAAGTTCTGTGATGAAGAATACGCGACACTCTGCATGTTGAATAAGTATGAGAAGGAGCGCTGCAAAAATGAGAAAAAATGAAAGGCTCGTTAGTATCAGACCGTATCAAACATCATCTGGGGAATGGCATCTCGAACTTACTTATGCTTACGAAGATGAGAAGGGCGAACATAATGTTATATTTCCAGATGTTCAGTGCCCATTTCCGACGCAAGCAGTTCCTTTTCCGGATATTACACCTCATGCAGTTGGAATCTATATTCGTTCGTGCGGCTACTCAATTCCGGGATTGGAAAAAATCCCGTTGGACATTGGGTATTGTCGGCTGGCTCAAGAGCGAGGAATCACCGATCAAGCCTATGTCTTCGATATCATCATGAAATACTTCGTTCGTGAAATGACGATTGAAGAGATCGAGAAAAAGCTCGGATATAAGCTGAAAATCGTGAGTAAGGAGAATGAGAAATGACCAAGGAATTCTGTGATATTTGCGGAAGGCCTATTGACACATACAAAAATGTTTCTGAGTTCAAGCTCAAAAGGGCGGTTCATTCATTTCATGAAAGTTGGTGGCAAAGACTTACCATTCACAATGCTTGCTGGAGAGAACTGTGTAAGCAAATTGCAGAGACGACGATTACATATGAGCCAATGGAGGGCGACGAATGAGTTTCTCTAGAAAATTGAAGCGGCAAAAAGTCAGAGATAACTGTCGAGGTCGAATCACCTGCCCGAAATGCCATGCAAAGCTGGTTGAGAAAACCAGATATGGTCTGGTGTGCATGGAATGCGGGTGGATGAAACTCGCAATCGATACTGGAGAACAGCATGAATAGCACCAAGGTTCCGTCCGGGATATATGGGCTCGTTCCACTCCCGAGCGAGCCTAAACCCAAGAAAAAGCAGGAATCAAATTTAGAGGACTGTCTTAATTGTGAGTATTTGTGTCTGGATGATATCTGGTTTGAATTCTACTGCGAAAAACCAGACACACGGATTCACGAGGATGATGACTTCGTCGGCGAAGAAAAGTGTAAATACTTTAGGAGGAAAACAATATGATGCGAGAAGAATGGCATAAACATAAAACACTAGATGCTATTCAGCATTTAATCGAATATGTGGAGCTCATTATGAATGGTGCTATGGAATCCCATATGTCCGACTCTGAAACCAGCAATGTTTATCACGGGTTAAGTGTATTAAATAGCGATATTACGCGCTCGTTGATGGAGACAAATCATGAACGGTTATAAAGGAGAAAGAACATGACAAATCTTAGTGATGCCCTGTTAGTCAGCATTAGTTTCTCTGATAAAGACACCGGTGTATTGATCGTAGGCAGAAAAAGAAAGAATCAATCTATTGAGATCATCAATGCATTTCAAGGAGAAGAAGCACTTGAACTTTATAAGAAACTTGTAACGAAAGAGGAGCACAATCATGAATCTTGATGAGTTTCGCAAGGCTATGGAATCAGACGCAACGGTTGAAAATGAGCGACTGAAACGAGATCTTGCTGATGTTGAGAAGAGTTATCGCGATATGTCTGAAGGATACACGAACAGAATTCAAAGGCTAAATAGCGATTGTCGAGCTTTAGCAAATCGCTGCTTTGCTCTAACGCATGGGGCGATGTGCATGTTTTGCCAGCTGTATGATTATCAGTGTCAGCATGGATTGTCTATTGAGGATAAAATAAAGGCTGCAAAGAAACTTACGGAGGAAAACAATAATGCTTAAAATCGAAAAAACAGAGGTCGTTGGCTGGGAGGCAGCCATCCGAGGGATGCGCAATCCCATGAACTCTTGGGAGCAGAGTGACAGTTTCGTTTGTCGTGAAGAGGGCGAGATGACAAATGATGAAATTGAAGCTAAGTGCGGAAAATGTCCCAGAGATACAAAGACATGCGGTATTTATGACAAAGAGCCGCATTTTATTGTCGGCAATAACGATCACGGCCTCATGGCAAAACTTCGTGCTGCCGGTACAGATCATCGGAAATTCATGCGGATGCTGATTGTGTATCTGGACATCACAGCGCCCCTATACTGGTGGAAGGAGTTCAAGACGTATCGTGCAGGCAGAAAGTTCGGAGATGATGAGCCGGATATCATCGACGAAGGATATTTGGAATACGACATCGAGATGAACTCCTGCTCGACGATGCATAAGATCGCGGCGAAGGAGTTTACACTTGAGGATTTCAGTTGTGAGCATTTGTCTGAGCCAGCTATTAGTGTTCTGAAAAATACCGTTGAAACACTTAATCAAGCTAGAGATTTATATTTAGGATTCGACGGCTTCAAACACACATGGGGCGATTGGGAAAAGAAACATTACTGGTGGCAGATGATCCAGCTCTTACCGAGTTCATATAACCAGAAACGGACGGTCATGCTGAGCTATGAGGTTCTGGCGAATATGTACAAGTCCCGCAAGAATCATAAGCTCGACGAGTGGCATACGTTCTGTGATTGGATCGAATCCCTCCCCTATTCTGAGATGATTACAGGCTCTACCAAAGAAACGGAGTTGCTTAATAAATACCTCAATGAACGTGTTGAGGAAAGGAGTTAAACTAATGAAAAAACTGATTGCTTTGATTCTGGCTGCGCTTTTGGTCGCCTGTAGCTTTACTGGATGCACTGTTCAGGAGGCAGACAAAGTAAACCACAACATGAATGTTGCTGCAGATAATTTCAACTGTGAACGTCGAATCACAGTTTACAATGCACGTACTGACAAGATTATTCTGTACGCCGAGGGCTATATGTCTATCAGCAACAATAGCGCTTCGGAGTTGGTCGTAACGTGCAAAGTCGGAGAGAACGAGTACAAGAAGAATTATATTTATCTCAATGACTATACGCTTTATGTAGTCGAAGACATTACCGGCACACATACTGATCCGTACCACTATCTGATCGAGTTCCATACTGAATTCCCAATCAACGTAGATGTGAAACCGTAACAGGAGGTATATTCGAATGCCAAGCCTGAATGACAAAATCTTTATCCTGTTTACACAGAAGGAAGTGGACACAATGAAAGAAGGTCTGCCGGTTTCACTCTACGATGAAGAAACTGGGAAACAGACGGTGTTTATGACTGAAGAAGGTTATAAGGAGATGAACGACTAATGGACCGACTCTCCGGACTGGTCAAGAATTTTGTAGTCGCTCGTGGAAACACAAAAAGTCAGTATTGTCTTTCAGAATTTAAGAAAATTGAAAAGGAGTTGCTGAAAATAATGTCACAGATTGATATTCGCAAACATCTAGCATATCTCAATGAAAAATACGGTGTCCAGATGGAGACTGATGACGTCAGTGACGGATACCACACGTTCGGCTGCCTGTATGAGCAGCGCTGCATCCTGTTCGCGGCTTTGGTGGGAGCATATCGCGATCGGGCGTGGAAGTCTCGGTTCCATTCTGATGGCGAACCCTGCTTCGGGGGTGGATGGTTTATCGTCGGCATCAACACACCGCAGGGGCAATACACCTACCACTACCCCGAAGACGACTGGTATCTGTTCGACTGCGAAGAAGTTGAGCGGGCACCGGAATGGGATGGACATACAGCTGAGAATGTGACCCGGCTGCTGTCTTTACAGACTCCTCCGATTCCGGACGTGGTCGGGTTTCTGACACTCAATAAGTATAATCAGCCGGACAGTATCAGACCGGCATCGGAGGAATAAAAGATGATTATGATTGCGTGCCTGATCTGGGTCGGAGTTCAGCTTGGAGCTCCGGCCGCTTTTTATATTTTGCTTGGTATTGACGCTGTAATTAAGATTCTGGCGTTTGGCGTTAAGTTGGGAGAGAAGACATGAGTATTTTTAAGAATCCGGAATCTTGTCCGAACTGCATCCACAAGGATGTCTGTATGTACAAAGACGACTACGCACAGCTCGTAGCAGATCTGGAAAAAGACGATCGACTTTTACCTACAGGCGTGGACTTTATTCAACCGCTCGTTGTTAGCTGCAAATACTTTAAGACTGGAAAAATTGAAAGGGCTGAATTTAGATGAATATATATGACATGAAACAAGAAAATTATACTGACTATATCATTCGGTTGCAGAATGAGCATAAATGCCAGCGCGATCGTATTCAGGAGCTCGAAAAGAAAAATGCCGAACTTTCTGATACAATCAACCGAATGCACGGTGGCTGCGAAAGAGCTATCGAATTGCGTCGGCTTTTAGATGAGCTGTTCGGAATCAAGCGAGATCAGGTTGTCTCCGATGATGAGATTCGGGAGATGATGAAAGGTCTGCATAATCGTTGCTCAGAGCTGGAAGACGAGAAAAAACAGCAGGCTGCTTATATTCTTGAACTCAGGACTGAGCTTGAGCGGCTTCGTACGGCGGCGAAAGATTCCGAAGAGATAATTAAAAATCTGCGTGAATGCATCAATATTGCCAACAAAACCGCTCAGGACTATTATGATGAGCGGGAGATTTATCGAAATGTCAAGGACACATACGAATATCGGTACAATGCTCTTTCAAAAGAAGCGGATACGATTGCAAAGGACGCTGACGCTAAGATCCAGTCCGCCAATGATCGAGCTGCCAACGCAAAGAAAGAGGCAAAGGAAGCCAAGGAGAGGGCTGAAAACGCTTCTGAGAGGGTTCGGTATCTGGAGAGAAAACTCCGGGATGTGGGAAGTCTCAATGACTCGCTGATGAAGGAGCTGGCGCGGAGACAGGGTGTACAGCATGAGATTCAAGAGCATGACGCAGATACCTATCAGCAGGATGTTTTGAAGTATGCACCTGATCACCACGACCATCTGTTAAATGTCATATACGCAGCAATGGGTATGTGTGGTGAAGCTGGGGAAGCATCTGAGCTTATTAAGAAGTATGCATATCATGGTCATATGATTGATTCAGAGCATCTGGCACGAGAGCTTGGAGATGTTCTCTGGTATGTATCCTATACGGCACATCTGTTTGGATATCCTCTTGGTAAAATCATGGCAATGAACCAGGAGAAGCTTGCCAAGCGTTATCCGGATGGTAAGTTTGATACAGAAAGAAGCAGAAACCGAAAGGAGGATGATATTTGATGCCTCTGTTCAAACGAAGCGGAAAATCCATTTTCGGCTGTCAGTTCAATCGTAAAGAGCAAGAAGCAATGGAACATGAGATTCGATCCCAGCTTGCCGAGTGGAGCAGAAAGAACATGATGGAGATCGACGCCATGTTCCTTTGGTTTATGCATGAAGAATTTGGTTTCGGAATGGAGCGCCTGCACAGAGTGTACTTTGGGTTCCGACCATATATGGAGGAGCTGGCGAAGCGGTATGAGATGAAAGGGTCTGATACGCCATTTCTGTGCACGAAGAAGCTGTTGGATTATGGCGTTGACCTTGAAAAATGGGATAAAGAAGTGGATAAGATGGTTGAAGAGTGACAGCATTTAGGTTATGATATATATATATCATACAGATGATGGAGGAAGTTTCATGAAAAAGTTACATATCTGGCTTTTTGCATTTCTTATCCTTTTATCCTTGACCGGGTGCCACGATAAGGCTCTTGAAGAGGCTACAGAAGCTGTAACGGCTTATAATGACGCTGCAGAATCATACAATTTCGCTATTATATCGTATAATGATGCGTGCGATCGAATTGTACAAGCTGTATCAAGTTTAGACGGTGTGATTGATGAAGCACAATTTGTAATCAACGCTGGAGAAGAGCCCTATGATCCAAGTGCACTTACTAATTTGAAAGACAGTCTCTCTGAAGCACAAAGTGTAAAAGTTACTCCGCCTGGAGTCATTGAACCTTTAAGCTTATTGACAATAGATTCTGAAGCCAAGACCTCTCAGCTGAAGGAATTAAAGACTACCGCCGAAACCAAATTATCTGAAGTAAACTCTTTAACTGTTCCGTCTATTCCGAGCATTCCTGATTATTCAAACAATGAAGCTTCAATAAAAGATGCATTGTTTATATATCAGGATAGTATTCAGAGTCTGAAACAAGTCACGAATCCAGATCAAGATTTTGTAATTGATAGACTTCAAATGATTGATACAATTACGGAAATTGAGGCTGTCACAGAAGATACTGATGTGAATGGACTGCTCAACAAGCAACGCGGGTACACAAGCAGCATATTTTTTAGAGATACTCTCGTCGATATGAGTAAAGTGTATGTTGAAGATGGATTTGATGGACTTCTTGATATTGGAACGGATGCTGGTGGATGTATTGAAGTCTATGCAAATGAAGACGATGCCGAAAACAGAGACATGTATCTCTCCGGTTTTGACGGAGGCTTCCTATCTTCTGGTGGACATTATATTGTCGGAACAGTTCTCATTCGAACATCGAATGCACTTACTGGAACGCAGCAGTTGAAATTGACTGAAGAAATCAAACAGGCGCTTCTTAAAGTCATTCACTAGCATTGTATAGCTCTTGTGGGGTCTTTCGTGGACCTCACAGGGGCTTTTCTTTTTGTTATTTTCGTGGAAAAATAGGTGAAATTTCTGCCCACTTTGCCCAACTTAAAAGTGGGCACAACCCGGGCAAAACTGGGCAGAGCGAAAAAATCGGTCGTTTCAGGCTCGAGATTTTTGAAAATATTCGGACAAAAGTGGCCATTTGCCCACTTTCTGCCCACTTTTTGCCCACTTTTGAAAAGCCGAAAAACCTAGTGTTTTCAATGGTTTCAGGTTTTTTTGCCCACTTTCCCACTTTTTTTCTTATTAACCCTAGAGAAAAATTTTTGTTATAGTAATAAGGGATTTTTCAAAAAAGTGGGCAGAGCGAGATTTTCTCCGATTTTGAGGAAAATGGGTGAGATATCGAAAATCCGAAAAATTTAACCTAGCTTAGCGAGAACAAACCTAGATTAAAAATTCCAGGTTCAGGGTGCAGCGTGAAAAGTTCAGAAAACATCATTTTTCTTGAACTTGACGACTACGCGTGAAAAACACGCCCTTTTATGAAGAGAGAGGCAATATATGCTTCTCTCTTTAATTTTTGTTTGGAGGTTTAACAATCTCATGCTGGAAAACAAATTCAAGACGAAGCTCATCAAAGAGATTCGCGAGCGACTTCCCGGAGCGATCGTGCTCCATACCAATCCGCCTCCGCAGGGCATCCCTGATCTTCTCGTTCTGAATGGCGAACGTTGGGCAGCCCTGGAGGGGAAGAAGGAATCCAATTCGAGTCATCGACCGAATCAGGATTACTGGATCGAGAAGATGAACAAGATGTCGTTCGCCGCGTTCATCAGTCCAGAGAACAAGGAGGAAGTTCTGAATGCAATGGAACGATCATTCTCGGATTGAAGGACGACATGCGACATTCTCTGCGAGTAAGTATAACTGGCTGAACTACACAGATGACAAGCTGGTCACGGTCTATGACAATATGAAGGCAAAAGAAAGAGGAACTGTTCTTCATGCGTTCGCTGCGACCTGCATCCGTCTCGGACAAAAGCTTCCTCGCTCACACAAGACACTCAATCAATACGTGAATGACGCAATTGGCTTTCGAATGGATCCGGAAGTGATGCTATACTATTCCGATGACTTTTTTGGAACAGCCGATACAATTGCATTCCGTGATAATTTACTTCGGATTCATGACTATAAGAGCGGAGAGATTGAGGCGCACATGGAGCAGCTTCTGATCTATGACGCTCTTTTCTGTTTGGAGTACGCTGTGCCTCCATACGAGATTGATCATGAGCTTCGCATTTATCAGAATGATGACGTCAACGTCTATAACCCAACAGGTCAGGAGATCATGGATATTTGTGACAGAATCATTCGTTTTAACAAATTACTGATACAACATCGTAAGCAGGAGGTCTGACGATATGAACTCTATTGCTCAGGAAATGGAGAGCTTCTTTGGGATCAATGAAATGCTGGACTGTGACGATCCGGTTGCTCTCGATATTTTGATGCATTATGGCATCAAACGACGTTCCGGACGATACCCTTGGGGTTCCGGCGATAACCCTTATCAACATTCCGGCGACTTTCTCAGCCGTGTAGAAGAACTTCGAAATCAGAAATATACCTTCACTGACGAGGACGGCAAGACCTATACTGGTGATCTCGCGATTGCAAAGTCGATGGGCTTGACGACAAGTCAATTGAGAGTCCAGCTCAGTCTTGCAAATGCTGAACGGAGGAGCATTGACGTTGCGCAGGCCAAGGCTCTTCGAGAGAAAGGCATGAGCACCAATAAGATTGCAGAAGAGATGGGAATTGCTGAATCTTCGGTTCGGTCTCTTTTGAATGCAAATTCAGAAGCACGAATGAATCAGGCTCAGAAAACTGCTGACTTCCTGCGGGAACAGGTTGATAGTCGCGGCATGATTGACGTTGGTACAGGCTCTGAACTGGAAATCGGTGTTTCGAAGGAACGCATGAATCAGGCGCTTTACATCCTTCAGATGGAAGGCTATAAGGTGTACGGCGGTGGTGTTCCGCAGGCAACGAATCCTGGTAAGCAGACGAACTTGAAAGTTCTCTGCCCTCCGGGTACGGAGCATAAGGAAATCTTTCAGTATGACAAGGTTAATTCTCTGAAAGATTACAAGTCTTATGACGGCGGCGATACCTTCAAACCGGCATTCCAGTATCCTGCAAGTCTGGACTCCAAGCGCCTGCAAATCAACTATGCTGAGAACGGCGGTAAAGAGAAAGACGGTCTGATTGAACTTCGCAGAGGCGCAGCCGATCTGTCTTTGGGCGATTCCAACTACGCGCAGGTTCGCATCATGGTGGACGGAAAGCATTACCTGAAAGGCATGGCTGTCTACTCAGACGACCTTCCGAAGGGCGTGGATGTTCGGTTCAATACCAACAAATCTGTCGGTACACCGATGGAAAAGGTTTTGAAGCCGATCAAGGACGATCCTTCCAATCCGTTCGGCGCACTTGTAAAAGAGCGTGGCGGTCAGAGCTACTATACGGACAAAGACGGAACAGAGAAGCTGTCTCTCATCAATAAGACCCGTGAAGAAGCAGACTGGACTGAATGGGCAAACCGTGTCCCCTCTCAGTTTCTTTCCAAACAGAGTCTTGATCTGGCACAGAAACAGCTAAATGTTGCAAAGGCTGACAAACAGGACGAGTATTCCGAGATCATGTCTTTGGAGAATCCGACTGTCAAGAAGAGACTTCTTCAGTCTTTTGCTGACGACTGTGATACGGCTGCAGTTCATCTGTATGCAGCGGCTCTGCCGCGTCAGCAGTATCATGTCATTCTGCCTGTAACTTCGATGAAAGACAATGAGATCTATGCACCGAACTACAAGAATGGTGAGACTGTTGCTCTGATTCGATACCCCCATGGCGGAACGTTTGAGATCCCCATTCTGAAAGTCAACAATCGTCAGGTAGATGCAAAGAACATGATCGGCACAACATCTGCAGATGCAGTTGGTATCAATGCCCATGTTGCAGAACGTCTGTCTGGGGCAGATTTTGATGGCGATACTGTCATGGTCATCCCCTGCAACTCTACAACCTCCAGGGTACGTATCACTTCAAAGCCTCCACTTCAGGAATTGGAAGGGTTTGATCCGAAGATAGAATATGCTGAGAAGCCAGGCATGACCTACATGAAGTATAAGCGTGAGGACGGAAAAGAAGTCGATAACACGCAGCTTCAGATGGGTATGATCTCAAACCTCATTACGGATATGACACTTCTGGGCGCAACCGAACCTGAACTTGCTCGTGCTGTCAAGCACAGCATGGTCGTCATTGATGCTGCCAAGCACAAGCTCGACTATAAGCAAAGTGAGATCGACAATGGTATCGCTGCTCTGAAAAAGAAGTATCAGGGTTCTTATGATGAGAATGGTAATTACCATGAAGGCGCTGCGACTCTGATCTCCCGCGCCAAGTCTCAGCAATCTGTGACAAAGCGGCAAGGCAGTCCGAAGATCGATCCGAATACAGGCGAACTGATTTGGAAAGATGTCGATGAACCGACTTACACGAACAGTAAAGGTCAGACGATCCGCAGAACGCAGGCTTCTACAAAGATGGCTGAGACAAAGGACGCACGTTCCTTGATCTCTGACGCCCATACTTCGATGGAAGAAGCCTATGCAGATTATGCAAACACCATGAAAGGTCTTGCAAATCAGGCACGCCTCCAGATCGTCAACACAAAAGACATCCCCTACTCTCCAAAAGCTCGCCTCGATTACGATGCTGAAGTTCGTTCTTTGGACGCTAAGCTCAAGACTGCGCTTCTCAATGCCCCCCGCGAACGCCAGGCTCAGACGATTGCAAATGCCGTGGTTGCAGCAAAGAAGGAAAGCAATCCGAACATGACGAAGGGCGAAATTAAGAAGGCTTCTCAGCAGGCGCTTGTAGAGGCACGAAATTCTGTAGGCGCGCACCGCCAGGCGATTAAGTTGGAAGAGAAGGAATGGGAAGCGATTCAGGCCGGTGCAATTTCGAAGACACAGTTGGAAAAAATAATTGCAAATACCGACCTCGATAGCTTGAGAACTTGGGCTACGCCTCGTGCGAAGACAACGCTTTCGAATGCGAAGATTCTTCGTATGCAGGCTCTTTATGAAGCTGGCAACACAACAGAAGAAATTGCTGCAGCCTTAGGCGTTTCTTCGTCTACAGTTTCGAAGTATTTACATAAAAAGGATGGTGTCGCATAATGGCTTTAATGCATAACGCAATGCTGACGACGTTCGACAATCCTTACGATCCTTTCGAGCAGTTCTCTTTATGGTTTCTGTTCGATATGCAAAAAGGCTACAATTCGTGCGCTTATCTTGGACGAATTGCAAAAGTTTCGGATCAATTCAGTCAGGAAGAGAACGAACGCGAAGTCGAGCTTGCGATTGATGAAATTGTAAAGAATGATTTCTTGAACATTTATCGCAAAGTTACTAAAGCAATGCCTGAGAAAGAGGCGAGCTGATGTAGGATGTGTTTGGGCGGCTTGAAGTTGCCTTTACTTCCACATTTGGTTCGTCTTTTGCATTGTTTAGCTTTGTTGCTGTCATTGCACTTATCATTTGATGGGAAATTCTTTAGTAGAAAGCCCAATATAATATCAAATGATATATGGGGAGGGGTCTCAAATATCACAC
>ERZ1034855.50-NODE-50-length-64602-cov-48.929168_pt1 | contig 64602 bp, 73 predicted proteins | sample MGYA00520699_ERZ1034855 | MGnify/ENA primary metagenome ERZ1034855 (study PRJEB33766, sample SAMN09781730) | gut metagenome | biome: gut microbiome | host: Homo sapiens | place: Madagascar | study: EMG produced TPA metagenomics assembly of the PRJNA485056 data set...
ACATATTTAATAAAATTGATATATCAGAAGAAAACATGACAAATTTAGAAAGAAGTACACAGAGAATTATATTAAAGGAAGTAAAAGAGAATAGGGAATTTAAGGGAAAAATTTTAGAAAGGATTGAGCATGAAGAGAAATCCGAACAGCAATCGGAGTAAAAGATGGGCAGAAAGAAATTGCCTATCCTCTGATAGATGCGCGTCTTATGTAAAGGATTTATGTGAAGCTTATGGTCTTAAATATAAAATTTCTGGTGATAAGCTTTTTGTGGATTCTGATGGGATTTCCTATCGGGTTTATCCTGACTATGAAAACATATGTATGATTGCAGTTAACAAGAAAACAGGCGAGAAGAAATGGTATAACGGCGACTCATGTTGGTGTGATTTTATACTAGATATTCTCTAACGCTTTATCTGACATATTTAATAAAATTGATATATCAGAAGAAAACATGACAAATTTAGAAAGAAGCCTTGACAAACCTCGTATAATGTGCTATATTAAAAATGGAAGGTATTATAACACATTAAGGAGGCTCGCTATGAATATACCACTAAGTTTATTAATCTATAATCCACTTGAGGCATATACGTTAGTTTTATTGTGTGACATAATTACAGGAAGGAAGACAATTTTTAATATAAAATCAATACCAATTATTTATATATTTGGGTTTATAAATTTTATTATTCAATGGATTCCAAATCTTTTTTATGGTTCTATATTGTTTGCGATACTTGGGCTGTTTAATGGATACTTTGTTGTTTCTTTCTCTCTGATGCTTATGTATAAATATTTGAGTTGTGATGTTTTATATAGAGAGTGTATTTTATGCCAACTTATAAATACTATATTTATAGTTGTAATATCTTCTGTTATGAAGTTTACGTTTAATATAGGAGACTTATTTTATAACAATAATAATTTGCATGAATTTATTGTAAATTTACTAATATTTTCTATGCAGATTATAACATATAATTTCATAAGGAGCGTTTTTAATTATGAAAAATATTCTAAAGAAAATCGCAGAAAAATCAGTTGAAAATGCATTTACGACTTTGAATCATTATCAGCCCAAGATGCCAGATTCTCTAATGGAGAAGATTCAGGTAGAAAATAAGAAGGAAGGCTAATCTTCCCTTATCCTTATATTATAGACATTATAGACTTTAATATAGGGAGTCAGTCTTTTGGCTGGCTCCCTTATTTTTGTGTAATAAAGGAATATTCTGTTATGAATATTTTTAAATATATTGAAGACATATCTTATAAACTCGGTTTAAAGGTTGCGAACTATTTCCATGAAGATAAAGATGGAATTGAAGAAACTCAATATGGTATGTTTGCTGTCCTAAGTTTTTTGTTTGAATTTGGAACTGGGCTTATTATATCACTTATTTTTGGATATGTCAAGTATTTTCTTGTATTTCAAATTACCTATTGTTTTTTACGTTCTGTTTGTGGTGGAGAACACTGCAAAACATTTGCATCTTGTTGGGCAGTAACAAACATTATCTCATTCGTTGGAAGTATAGCTGCAATTTTGTTATCTTGTAATTATACGATTTCAATGGTTGGTATACTTCTTTTGTTTTTATCATCTGTTGATATGTATTATGTCATCCCAAAACCAAGCGAAAACTCTCCAAGTAGAGGCAAAAACGATATTGAATTTAAGACAAGATATATTAAGGGAACCTGTTTTCTAATTTGTATATCTTGTATTTTAATGTTTTTTAATATAAGTTGGATTCCATGCTCTATTTGTTCTGCTTATATTATGTGTTATATTATGCTGTCTAAATATGGCGAAAAATTTATGAGTCTATTTAAGTTTTAATTAATTAAAGACCAGAGGATAGAGATACTAAGCTGCTATCGCCCATGGTTAGGAGATACAGGTTCTTCGGCTTGCCTGTCTGGTCTTTATTATTTATAATTGTAGTCGTACAATTGTGGGACGCTATAGGCTCTTTGTGTTCTATGATTGTAGGTATCTATAAACTATAAGAGTTTGTAGTTTCCATTAAATAGCCTACCAGACTTAGTTACCAGAAATGATAACTACGATATTTAGGTTATGACACCCTCGGTTGACGCAACAGACCGTCGCTCTGTCGTATATATTTAAGTTAGGTTGGAGCAATAGTAGCCTTGTGATATATACGCTAAAGCCTTTATATCATTGTCGAGTTGAGGTCGGAAAAGCTATGTGGTAATAGTATAGCAATACGCACAACCATTACATAAGTAATGGAGTTATTTTTACGAAAGGGGTGTCTAGTATGGTATATGTATTGAATATTGATGGACAACCGCTTATGCCAACTACTAGGCACGGTAAAGTCAAACATCTTCTAAAAGATGGTAAGGCTAAAGTAGTTAAGCGTTGTCCATTCACAATTAAACTTCTATACGAGACTCCTAATTGCACACAAGACTTAACTCTTGGGGTTGATACAGGAAGTGGCGCAATAGGAACTGCTGTTTCTACCGATGATGGCGAAATAGTTTATATGTCGGAAGTAGTTGTTAGAAATGACATTACTGACAAAATGACTCAAAGGGCCAAATACCGCAGAAATAGACGTAGCAGAAAAACTCGTTATAGAAAAGCAAGATGGCTAAATCGCAAAAATTCAATTAAGAAGGATAGATTTAGTCCCACGATGGTAAGTAAACTCCATAGCCACGTTAAAGAAATAGAATATATCAAATCTATTCTCCCTATAACTACTATGGTCTTTGAAACAGGAACATTTGATACTTACCTTATGAAAAATCCAAGCCTTGTAAATGAAAATGTAAGACATTGGGGATACCAAAAAGGAACAAATTATGGGTTTGAAAATACCAAGGCTATGGTTTTAAATCGAGATAATTATACTTGTCAATATTGCAAAGGTAAACATAAAGACAGTAAACTGGAAGTTCATCATATTGTGTTTCGCAGCAAACATGGTTCAGACGAAGAAAGTAATTTGATTACACTTTGTCATACTTGCCATAAGGCGTTGCATAGTGGTAAAATTAGTCTTAAATTAGAAGGTAAGGTCAAAGGGAATCTAAAATATGCTACACAGATGAATAGTATTCGTAAACAACTATCTAGAATCTACCCGGAAGCAATTGAAACTTTTGGTTATATAACAAAGGCAAATCGTCTAAAACTTGGAGTAGATAAAGAGCATTTTTATGACGCTTGTGTTATTGCAACACATGGAAATAAATTTAGCGTAAGATGCAATTTATACAAAAAGAAATGTGTTTCAGATGGGGATTTTCAACAGACTAAGGGGGTTCGTTCTGAGCAGCGCATTCCAACGTGTAAAATTCAAGGGTTCAGAAAGTTTGATAAGGTGAGATATTTTGGTAAAGAATATTTTATAAAAGGAAGGCTTTCTACTGGGTATGCAATACTTATGGATATAGATGGTAATAAATCCGATTTTTCTTATATGCCGAAAGGTTTTAAAACGCCTAAAATTATAAACCTAAAAAGATTAGAAGCTCGTTCATCGTGGATAGTAATTTTTAAATGACATAAAAATAATTGTACGACTATTTTTGTGAGGTGGTCGTATGATTATAAATGATTTAGCAACAATAGCAAATTCTGATTTAATATCAGGGGCAGCAAACATTAGTCAATTTATCAATGTTTATCAAGCGACTAAAGGGGCGACATCATCTCAGTTAAATACAGAGCTAATCAAGCAAAATCAACATATTGAAAATAAACTTGATGAACAAACGAATATGTTGCTTGAAAAATTATTATCTGAATTAAAAATTATAGAAGAACAAAATATTGAAATAATTAAACTTCTGGGTGGTGGCATCAAATGATTCTTAATACTAATGCAGAATTAGGTGGATTAGATGCCCTTGGTGTTGCAGATACAATTATTGCTTCATTATTATTAAATTATTCTGAGAAATCTTATAAGTTAAATCTCGATAATACATCAGAAAATGAGAAAGTTATTTCGATATTAAACGAGATAAATGAAAACGAGAAAACTATTATTTCTCTTTTGAAATGTATAGTTGAAGGTGATAAGCATTAGTCTTGTCTTATCGGTAAAATAACCCAGACTGAAATAAACGAGTGATGGTTCTGACTCGTTGTAAAAATAAAAATTGAGCGAGCGATGTGGAACAAAAGGGGTTAAAATATTGTAGAAGGTAGTGATTACTAGTGGATACACTGCAAATAGCAATGAACATTTGCTCTACTTTTGGTGTTTCTGGACTTCTTTTGTTTTTTATTAAAAGGCATTATGATAAGAAGGATGAATCTCTAAAAGAGGGTAAGCAAGAGAGAAAAGAAATTAAAGAAGTAATTGAAAAAATTGCAAAGCAGAATGAAGAACAATATCAAATGATTGCTTTTCAAAACGACAAAATAAACTCTTTATCTGACGACGTAAAAGCGTTGAGAGAGCAAGGAAATCAAAACTCACAAGCAGATAGAGATATACTTAGAGATGCGATGCTAAGAACATATCATAATTGTTATGAGGTCAAAGGTTGGATTTCTGTTAATGACTTAGAAAGTTTTCAGCATATGTTTGAGAGCTACACAGCGCTGCACGGTAACGGAATGATACCATCTGTTCGTGAAAAAATTTTAAGTCTACCAACTATTCCACCTGAAAATAAATCTTAAACATTTTGTTAAATTATAGAATCACTTTTTAAAAAATAGGTGATTATTATGACAGTAAATGAATCTAAAAATATTATCCAAAAACTAATTAAGTATTCTATTTGTGAACTTGAAACGGCAGAGTGTTACCAAGAACTAATGGGTTGCGTTGAAGACTCTTCTATGTTTTCCAAATTCAAAGAGTTTGCAAATCAGGAGTTAACTCACTATGAGTATGATTTTTCAACCGCAATGGCAATGGCTCAAAAATTAAAAGATAATGGTGATATTGCGGATGTTGATGAAATGATTAGTAATATCTATAAAGAGAATGAGACAGATTGGAAGGACAAGATTGTCTGGAAAATTGCTAACACTAAGTTAAAAACATCTCGTTAAATTATGATGCTAGACATAGGGGCTAGAGGTCGTTAAACAGCGATGATAAATATTAAGGTATTGGCATAATACTGCGGTATTATATAGGATTCTTAAAACCAATTGCGGCTTATACAGCCGTATGTTAATACGAGGCGTTGGTGGACTCCAAAGAGCCATTCTGTTTAGATAAGTATTAAAGACTGCGACTGTATAAGCATATTTCCCCGCTGACCAATACGCGGCATACAAGTGGTTGGGTTGTAAAATGTTTGTCGCTTATTGGCGTTGCGACTAATAAATCGTCAAAGATACTGTTACCAGCTAGACAGGGTAAATAAGGGCTGGCTCAAAATATGACAACTCGTAGAACGCGAGTATAAAGAAAGTTCACGGAGCAAGATTTGGTTGTAGAACGCAACCAAGTAAATCTAAAGAAACGTTCAAATTATTGTTATGGCAACTATCCATGAGTAAAATACTTGTGGATAGTAACGATGACAATAAGTCGTCGAGTAATTAAAGGAGTTATTTTTGGAGTGAAAGGAGTACACATGGAAGATAGTCTACTAAAATGTAAGGACGAGACCGATAAGGAATATGGTTTACGTCTAGCTATCAACAAGGACGTATATGATATTAGCTGGTCTAAAATTTGTGACCTTATGTTTGAAGCAACTGGCGTAAGAAAAGACGAAAGTGCTTATCGTAAATATTATATGGCATTCCTTGATGGAGTTGATTATCAAAAGAATAAAGACCCGTCTGAACAAATGGACGAGTTAATGAATAAAGAGCTAGATATTAAATTAAAAACTGTCAAAATGCGGGATTATAAAGCGGCGCTTAATCGTGATGTTAATAAGATTGCTCGTTTTGATATGCTTAAACAAGATATTTCAGACTATGTTATTAAAAACCATTTGGAGTTTAATGATAATAAAAGTAACTTTTCATCAACCGAGAAGAGTGCTATTTTGTGTCTATCTGATTTCCATTATGGTATGGTAACTGATAATTATCTCAATAAATACAATCCTGAAATCTTCCATGAGCGCATGACCAAACTTTTTGACGCAGTTGTTAAGAAGATTTATTCTGAAAAGATTGGCACTCTGTATGTTATTAATTTAAACGATGCTATTTCTGGATATATTCATAATACTATTCGGATTGAGAATCGTAAGAATGTTATTGAACAAGTAATGGAAGTTTCTAATGCTTTGGCAGAGTTTCTAAATGGGCTTTCTCAACATTGTAATATTGAATATTATTCTGTTATTGATAATCATTCTCGTTGTATGGCTAATAAGCACGAGAGTTTACAAAATGAGAATTTTTCTCTACTTGTTGACTGGTATTTGAAAGCAGCTTTACGTTATGTCCATAATATTCATATTAATGAGAACGAATTTGATAATGATATTTTAACATTTAGTATTTATAACTGGAATTATCTAGGCTCTCATGGAGACAAAGACAGTATTCATGATATAGTTCAGAATATGACGCTTTTAACCCATAAGTTCTATGATGCGATGTTTATTGCACATAAACACCATGTAGAGTCTAAAGAAGTTGATGGAACTATGGTTTTTATGAATGGTTCTCTTTGTGGTACAGATAACTATGCCAAGTCTTTGCGTATTACTTCTCACCCTTCCCAGACTATGTATATTGTCACCCCTGATAATCCCTATGAATCTATAAATATTATCCGTTTGGATTAAGGCGGTGATTACATGGCTATTGCTAAAAAGAGGAAACAAATCGGAGAAGAGACGAAGAAGAAACTGATTTGCATTAGTTGTGGCTGTGGAGTTCAAAATAATTTCAATGCCACAAAAGACGAATATCATAAGTTCTTTAATAAGATACCATATTGTAAGGACTGTGTCAAGTCTATTTATAAAGGATACTTGGTAAAATACAATGGCAATACAAACCTCGCTATTTATTTTACTTGTAGAAAAATTGATATTCCGTACATTCATCAAGCATATTTGGCGGCTATGAAAGAATCTCAGAATGAAAACTCTGTGTTAAATGGAGAAGAAAACCTATTACCAATTTATCTAAAGAATCTTGCATTCGCAGATAAAAATGGCTGGGGTTCGAGTTTTGACGATTCTCAAGGTGAAAATAATATCGAAGGTCTTAGTAACTACGATGTTTATACGAAGATTAAACGTCCTAAGAAAGTCACCGGTGAACTTGGTGACGACGACAATTACGAAGATATTGAATTTAGCACAGCATACCTACAAAGTGTATGGGGTAGATTTGATAATGATGATTTAGCATATCTTCAAAATGAATATATGGATTGGGAATCTAAACTAGGTCAAATTGACACTAAAGATATTGATGTTATTGTAAAGCAAATCTGCCATACGACTCTTCAAATTAATAAAGCTCGTGAAAATGGGCAAGATGTTACAAAAATGATAAACTCTCTAACATCGCTTATGAATAATGGCGGCTTGCTTGAAAAGCAGAACAAGGCTGTTCAAAATTCTAAGGTTGTTGGTCAGCGCATTGAGGATATTGAGACCTTTAGACCTGTTAAGAAGGTTGACCCTGAATTAGCTGATGTTGATAGCAACCAAATGCTATTCGATGCGTTTGTTGGTTGTACAGCAAGAGCTTTGGGTAAGAATAATAAATATGTCGAAAGATTTGAAAAAGAGTTTGAGCCTTATAGTATTGATATAATTGAAAACGGTAAGGCTCAACTTCTTGGAACGGAGGGCGATGAAGAATGTCAGAATCAGACAAAATCATCATCCGAAGATTAAAAAAGAAACGTGTTACGCTCCAAGAACAATACAATGAAAACTTTGAAGCGTGGGTGGGATATTGGAGGGCAAACCCTCAAAGATTTATTACTGAATATCTAGGTTTGCCATTATATGATTTTCAAAAAGTTTTAATTTGGGAAATGAATAATACAGCAAACTATATATTTATAGGAAGCAGAGGTATAGCGAAATCTTCTCTGACGTTAGATTTCTGTTGTCAAATGGCAATCCTTTATCCCGGTCTCAAAATTCTTGTTGTTTGTCCTGTTAAATCACAAAGTAAGCAATTCGTTAAGAAGATTTACGAATATATGCGAATGAGTAAGAATCTGGAACAGGAAATCAAGATTGATGAAATAAAAATTGGTGTTAATGAATGCCAAATCCCATTCAAAAATGGCTCTACAATTTTTACTGCAACTTACGGTGAAAATGCTTTGGGTATTCGCGCTCACATACTAATCGTTGACGAATTTGTTCGTACAGAAAAAGAAGTTATCACTCGTGTCTTTGACCCAATGCTTTCAGACTCAAGAAAACCAAGATATCTCGATTTAACTCCTGCGCAAAGAGCAGAAGAATATAAACATGAAGAGTTAAGAAAGGTTTATCTATCTTCTATCAGACGAGCAGATGAATGGTCTTATAAAACTTTTGAAGACTATGTTGATTGGATGACGGATGGGAACAGAGATTACTGTGCGACTGTCATTAGTTATGTATTGGGCGTAAAGAATGGATTTATTAGTAAAAAGAAAGTAGAAGATACTTTTAAATCCAATCTTGAAAATATGAATATTTTACAGGCTGAATACAATGGTATCCCTGAACGTGGTACTGGTAACTCTTATTTTACATATAAAATGATGGATAGAGTCAGAACTAACTCTAAAGCATTCTGCTGTATGTCTGATGAAGAATATATTCAGTATAAAGATTGTAGAGAAAAGTATCCATACTATCAAGAAAAACTACCTAATGAAATTAGGTTACTATGTATGGACGTTGCTGTTATTGAATCTAGCAAGAACGACAATACTGCATTTTTTATTATTAGGTTAATCCCTGATAGTGGAAGATATACAATTATTGTACCATACGCAGATAGTATGCACGGTCTAAACTCAATTGCTCAAACTAAGAGAATGAAACAATTATTTTATGAGTTTGAATGCGATTATATGATACTTGATACACAAGGCGTGAAATGCTTGCGCCAATTATATAGTAATATATAATTAAGTATTGCGGAAAAAACTGGAAGGCTGAAACGCTAATCAGAGTGGAAGTTATATAATAATATATATAACACACGCAACGCATAGAGATTGAAACTATTTATAGAATATAACATCTCCAAGAGTCCGCAACTCCTATTTAAATTTAGGATGAAAAGATATGCTGAACTAATACGAATGGTAAGTATTAGAATTTAGAGATAAAAAGCTCTAAAGATAACAAATGAGGTATTTCTATTTTTGACTATGCTACCACGGAAACCTATGATGAAAACCGTGGTGTTACTTACCCTGCATGGACGGTAGTTAACCCAGAAGATATCAAGATGGTCAACCGTACTATTGATAGAAATGCAGTACCCGTAATTTATTCTGTTAAAACTCCAATCCAGTTGAAGTCTGCTATGTTTAGTAATATGCGTGATTTGATTACCGATGGGCGAGTTAATCTACTTGTTGATAGCCAAGAGGGTCTTGATTATATGATGAAGAACTATCAGTATTACAAGATTGAAGATGAGGATTTAAAGAAACGTCTTATGAATCCTTATGTACAAACTAATCGGCTTGTTGATGAGGCAATCAGTTTGGAACAGGTGGTTACTCAGGGCTATATTAACCTAAAGGAAAAATCTGGAAATCGTAAAGACCGTGTTATGTCTTTGGCTTACGGTCTTTGGTACGCCAAATTGTTGGAAGACCAATACATCAATAAACAAGAAACTAATAGTCTATTAGACTGGACATTCTTTGGATAATTATTTTAAGAAAGTGAGGTGAGATGTTTGCCAAGAAAAAAGAAAGTTGAACAAGAAACGCTGTCTGAGAAACAGGTTAATGATGTTCTAAATGCGTATGATTATTTTATGAATTTCTCTGATTCTTATAATCGCAGTTATTATAGTGGTGGCGCTGATTATAATACGCCAGATACTATTAATAGAAGGCTAAAAGATATTAACTTAACACAAGTTGATACTACCGTAGCAGATATTGAAAAGGCTTTAAAGAACGCGAAGGATTCAGAGGAAATTCTTTCTAATTATGCACAGACGCTTGAGATTACAAATATGTCCTTTAAGCGTCTAACGCAATATTTGCCAAATCTGGCGGCATTTAACTTAACTTTTGACCCAATCAATGTCACAAAAGAATCTGAACTAAAGTCTAAAGAATTTAAGAAAGATTTGGCTAAAGTAGATGAGTTTTGTAACAAGTTCGATTATCGCACAGAATTTGCGACTGCTATGCGTCAGTGTTTTAGACAAGGTGCAATGTTTAGTGTTCTCCGTGATGAAGGAGACAAATATACTCTTCAAGAGCTTCCAAAACAATTTTGCAAGATTACTGGGCGTTTTGACTATGGTTATTTGTATGACTTTGATATGACATGGTTTTTAAATATGGATGGTGTTGATATTGATATGTACCCCACTATCTTCAAACGTATGCTAAATCGGATTCAAAAGAACCATAACAAACCTTATGACCCTGCAAGACGTTTGCAATCAAGAAATACTGGCTTTAATTATTGGCAACAGACTTCTCCTGAAAATGGGTTCTGGTGTTTTAAGCTCGACCCAGAACTAGCAACTATTTTGCCTTATTATTCGGGCATTCTTGGTAATGCTAGTTTCCAGCCTGTTGTTAGAGGTCTACAACAGGATAAATACTTTATTGATGCTTCTAAGATTCTGGTTGGTATCCTTGGGTTCAATAAAGAACAGAAGAGTGGTCAGGTCGCCAACTCTATTAATATGACACCTGAGATGATTGGTAAATTCTTAGGTGTTGCTCGTAAAGGACTAAATAGCCAGATTGGTTTGGCTGTGCTGCCCACTGACGATGTTAAAGCTGTAGATTTTAGTGTTTCAAATACCAATTCCGATGTTGACTATGCAAGCTCTGTTGTTAAACAAAGTGTTGCTTCTAGTGAAGCCCTGTTTGGAACTGAAAAGCTAAATAGTCATCAGTCTAAACTAGCTTCTCAGATTGATAATAATACTATTGAAGCGCTTTATCCTATGTTTGCTAATTTTATGGAATTTTTTATTAATAGAATGACCGAGAAATATAAATTCAAAGTTCGTTTCCATGATGAAAATGTCCCTGACCAAAAGGCAGAACGTAAAGCACTATTCAATGATTTTTCTAAGATAGGATTCGTAGATATGCAACTCGCTGCTCGTTGCAACGATATGAATATTTTCGAGTACACAAGGCATCTACAAATTTCTAAGAGTTGTTTTGATGTAAAAGGAATGATTATTCCTCTAAATCAATATCTGACTTCCCCTGTGCAAACTAGAACTGGTACTGGCGCAAATCCTCTTACCAAAGGTAGCGTCGGTAGACCACCAAAACCTGAGAGTGATTCTGAGTCTACGGAAGCAAGTTGGGCTAGGGGTTCTAATGAACTCAAACAGGAATTTAACGAATGATTGAGGTGATATAATTGGCACTATCTAAAGAAGTGATTAAGGCTCTAAATAGCTCTAATGGTCTAACTCAGTCTCTAAATGTCGGTCAGGCTATTTCTGATGCTATTGATGAATGTGGCGGTTCTACTACCAATGTGCAGAACGTCACTAATGTAATTGATGCGCCTAAGATTGCGCACCACGATAAGCTAGATGGTAATGTTACAATTGCTACTCTAAAGAGCGCTTACAATTCTCTAGTAGACGACCTGATTAAGGCTGGTCTAATGGAGTAATAATATATGTTAAATTTTAATTGAAAGGGGGTGACATGAGATTGGAGAATAAAAGTTTATATTTCACATTTGGTATTGACGACGTAAATGTTATTGAAGATGATGATAGATTTGCCATCACTAAGATTCGTGCATTTGCAGAAAAAGAGAATAGTCACACTCAGCCAATTTCTTTCGATTCTCTTAAAATGACTGCTAATACTATTTATAATGTTCCTGTTGTAGTTGAGTTCACTGATTGGAATGATGACGGTATTGGTACTCACTCTAAGGCAGAAATCCCGGTTGGGTTTGTTTACTCTGAAAACAATCCTGTCACCTTTGAATATGATGAAGAGCGAGACAAGAATTTCTTGACTATTAAAGCTCTTATTTGGAAAAACTATTCTAAAAATATTGTTGATATTATTCATAGTTCCAATGACAGAAAGAAAGTATCTGTTGAAATGACCACTACTGATTATCAAGATAATGGCCCATTTGATAAACCAGATGTTTATAGCTGGAAATATCAGGCTATTACTATTTTGTCAGACCAAGTTGCAGAGGCTTGTAAAGGAAGCAATGTTCAGCTTATGAAATTCTCTGAGGATAAAGAAAATTATATTAAAGAAAATTTTGCTGACAAAATTTCTATTGATAATTCTAAAGAAGCCGCTACAAGTGGCGAGTGGTCTAATCCCGGTCAGAAGCTATTCAAGCCAATTACAGAAGCGTCTAACGCAAAGTCTTTGCTAAAAGAAGCATATTTAATTGGTGATTTCTCCGACAATGAGTATGAAATTACGAAATTCAAGTATCCACATCACGTTGTTCGTGATGGTAAACTTATCGTTCATAAAGATGGCTTGCAGTCCGCATTTTCTAGGGCTGCACAGCAGGGAATTGTTAAAGGAGACGTGAAGTCCCACTTGCTGAAACACTATCGTGAGCTTGGTTTGGATACACAAAATTTTGCAGAATTTGGTTTCTCGCAAGATGAGTTCAATCAGTATTTTGCAGAAGATTATAAACAGGACGAGGGTGAAAACGTGGAAGAAGAGAAGAAAGTAACAGGAGCCGAAGTCGCTGAGACCAAGAAGGAAGATGAGACTAAGGTGGAGGAAGCGGAAGCAGCCGAAGAAAAGACCGAGGAAAAGGTTGAAGAGGCTTGCGAAACCGAGACTATCACAGAATCTTGCGAAACTAAAATGGGCAGTGACAAGAAAATGGCTGACGATGAAGACGATAAAGATGATGATTCCGATGAGCGTCATGATGAGTCTGACAAGGACGATGATGACAATAAGGAAAATATGTCCCTTGAAGAAGCCATGTCTGAAATTTCTAATCTAACTGCTGAAAATGAAAAGCTAAAAAAGGATAATGAAGCATATATGGCTAAATTTGAAGCCATGTCTGATTATGATGAACTAAAGGCTTTTAAGTTTGCAGCAGAAGAAAAAGAAAAACAAGAAGCTAATATGGTTAAGATGTGTGAAGTCCTAGACGAAATCTCTGAAAAGGGTGTTGAAATGTCTGAGGATGAACGTAATGCTTATATCGCTAAATTTAGCGAATATGATAGTGTAGCCGCATGGAGTAACATGGTAAAAGCTGCAGAGTTTGACCGAGTTGGTTCTCCCTCTGGCAACATTCACAAGATTGGTCTACCTTATGGAGAGAAGAAGAAATCTACCGGTTCCATTTGGGACAATTAAAAATTATTAATTTTAGGAGGAAATTTTACTATGTATGATGTTCTAATTAAGAGCGGCTATGCGGCTCTAAATGTTGATAACTGGAACCGTACTGTCGTATGTGAAGAGGACGTACCCAACGGTGCAGTTTTTGCTCTAAGTGAGTATTCTACCGATGCTGATAGCAAGATTGTTTGGAAGGCTGGCAAGCCTGCCGCAGACGCAAAGAATCTATGGATGGCATCTAGCCCCGAAGTCGTTATTACTACTCTACCCGATGGCACTGAGCTAAAGGGTATTGATAACAATATCCGCGATTTCGTAAATATCAAGGGGCATCCTATTGATGCTTTCAAGCTAATCGAAGACGATGTTCTTACTATCGTTCCTAGCACAGCTAATGCAACTGCAATGGCTACTGCAAAGTTCCTAATTCCTGATACTACTAAGTTCACCCTAAAGGCACAGGCTACGGCTACCGCTCCTACTGCTGGTATGTATCTAAAGGCACTGGGTGCTACTACCGCTCACATTGGCGATGGCAACCTAGTTAAGAAGGCAGTTACCGCTTACAAGTTTGTTGTCTGCGTAGCTTGATGATATTTTAAGAAAAGGAGAATAATACTATGAATGAGAAGACTCTAGCTTTCTCCGGCGATATGACTGCCGAAGTAAAGATTAAGGATTATTTTAATGACTATGCAAAGCAGCGTGGTCAGTATGATGGCTATGTTGATACCTCTATCTCTTTTGCAGAGAAGGAGAAGAAGATTAACGACCTACTGATGGCAGAAGTTAAGAAGCTATCCGGTCTGGATTTCAACAATTCTTTTGCTTCCATTGAGATGATGGCTAAGAACCCCACTTTCCAGTGGGCATACATGGCTGTTATTGACGCAGCTATTGATATGGTTCTACCTGATTTCGTAGACCGTACTACCAGTGTCTATACTGAAATGCGTAACGGCGCTATTGGTGATAGCTTTAAGTTTGATGTTGAGTCTAACGACCTGTTTATTGTCTCCAAGGCTGGTCGGAATCAGCGTAATACTGAGTTCCAGCGTGAAGATATTGGTCAGCGTTCTATCATCCCCTTCAACCACAATATTTCCGTTGCTTCCAATAAGTACAAGGCTCTGTGTGGCAAGGAATCCATGGCTCGTTTCCTGATGAAGGCCGTTCTATCTATGGAAGCAGAACTAACCAAGGAAATTGCTCTAGCATTTGCTACCGCCATGGATGATGTTAAGGATAATGGCGCAGAGGCTCTACACGTTGCTGGTCTAGCAGACAAGAGTGTCATCAAGCTAATTCAGACTGTTCAAGCTTATAACCGCGCTCCCGCTATTCTAATGGGTACTATGAGTGCTGTTCATGACCTACTGCCTCAGTCTGCCAATCTGCGTATGATGGTTGATTCCGATTACGTCCGTGTTGGCTATATCTCCAACATCTATGGTACTGACGTAATGGTTATGCCTCAGTACGCCGATTATTCTGCTGCTGACCAGTACAAGCTGGCCCTGCCTGATGATAAGATTTATGTCATCAGTCCTTCTGCTCAGAAGCCCGTTAAGCTTTGCCTAGAGGGCGCTACTACCTCTAACACTGTTGATAGCAATGCAGACGCAGACCTAACAACCAATACCACCATTAACAAGAGCTGGGGCATCGGCGTTATCACCAATGCTATTGCTGGTGTCATCACTGTCGGCTAATTGCTTGTTAAATTTTGAATAATTACCCTACTCCTTTGGGAGTAGGGTTTATATTATTCATAAGGATTGAAAGGGGTATAAAATGGCAACCAATACACAGAGAATTGAAAACCTTGAAAAAGGTATGTCAGAAATGCAGGGTACGCTTGGTCAGATTCTTGCTACACTACGCGGTTTTTCTACTTCCCCTGCTCAAAATGAATCTGTTGCAGTTGTACACGAGGATAACACACCCGAAGAAGATTATACAGAACCAGAGGATGGAAAGAGCATTCGTGTTCGCAGTCTGTTTAATGGGACTCTTAATCTTACTTATGGGGATAGACGCTTTGTTACTTTTAATAAGTACGGTGACGAAAATCGTGTGCTATATCGTGACTTGATTCAAATTGTGAATATGAATCACAAGTTTGCAGAAGAAGGATACTTTGAAATTGAGGATGCAAGTGCTGTTTATTTTCTTGGCATGACTTATGCTTATAATAATATTATTAAGTATAAGGATATCGAAAATATTTGCAGCTATTCCGATGATAAAGTGAAAACTCTAATTGAGAACGCAAGCGATTATCAGAAAAGCCTAGTAGCAAATCGTGTTGCTCATCAAATTGTCGATGGTAAGAACGTAGACTACAACAAGGTCAATTTGATTAATAAGTTGTGTTCCGTAGATATTAGTAAGCGCGCAGAGTCTATTCGCTCACTTGCTTAAATTACTTTAAATAAGAAAGGCGGTGAATGGGATTGAACAATATTAGTTTATTTAATAATGAAATAGAAAATAAACCTGTTGAAGAACCAGACGCTCCACCAGAGCAAACACAACCTTCTGGTACAAATTTTAACGAGATTTATAAATTATTTTTAATTTCATTACAAGATTATGAGCTAAAACGGCTATTTAATGATAACCCAGAAGCAGCCGATGATTTGCTTATGTACTTCTTACTAAGAGCTATTCCGCTTTTTATAAATTGTCAGAAAGATATTGAACAATATCATCAAAATAAATCAGGAGAATATGAATTTAACGACACATTGACATTAACAGAGAAGACTATTCTTTCAGATTTAATGGTTCAGTGTTGGCTTGATTTTATAATTTCTGACACTACTCAACTTGGTGGTTTGCAAGATACTGACTTCAAGCGTGAATCCGCTTCTAATAATTTAAAAGAGAAAGCAAATTATGCTGATAGATGGCGAGAAAAAACTAACCAGAAAATTATTAATTACGGCCTGAAAAATACCCCATTTGCTGAGTGGGCGGTGGGAAACTATGGACTTTAATGGAATCAATTTTTCTGACAAAGAAATTCAAGAGTATAAACAATCTGTAATTAATAAACTATTTGCAATTCTTGGAATTTTTGAGGATTGCGAAGCTATAAATGATTATTCCGGGTATACTGCTTACATCAAGAGGTTAACAAGGGAATTTAATGGGTTGTACAATATGTTCGGTATTGTAAATTTCCTTTCTGTCGTTAGTGTTCTTGAGGGTTCGCAAGTACCCATTGAACATTCAGAGGTTAAACGACTAGTGTTCCATTGTATCTCTCTGGTCAAAAAGGCTAGGTGATATATATGCCATACTATGATACTTTTATGAATGTTAATAAACACCCTGCTCAAAGATGGAGAAACCAACTTCAAGACACGGTTGATAAAGTCTTTGAGAATGCGTCTACTTGGTGGGACGATGTATGGGAAGAGAAAGAATTTGGCTCAGATGGTCTTGAGACAATTATAACTAATGAAGAAAAAAGAGAAGAGCTATTTAATAAAATAGATATCCGTATTACATCACTTGTTGATGCTAAAACCGGTCAGCGTGTAAACGATGACTATAAGAAATTAATTTATAAAGATTTGGATTATAGACCAAAGCTAGGACAAAGGTATTTCTTTGATGATAATATCTGGATTATATATTCGCGTGATAATATTCGCAAGAGTTCATCTAGTGCTTATGTTAGACGCTGTAATAATACAATCAATACTCTAGCAGAGGACGAGAAAACAATCCATCGTGAACCATGCTATATTGAGTATAAAATTGTTGAAGACCAAATTTCTACATCGGAAGTTATTGATGTAGCCAAAGATAAAATTGAAGTTGTTTGCCAGTATAACGATTGGACAAGTCAGTATAGAATTAATACTCGTTTTATGTTAAATGGTGTAACATATAAGATTAGACAGTTTGTCAATTTCTTAAATATGAATACATTTCAAGACAATCCGGGACTATTAAAATTCTATGCAGACTTTGAAAATTATAATGCAGCAGATAATCCGAAGAATGATTTGGCTAATGACGATAAAGAACCGAAGGAGCCGGAAGAATTTACCATTCTTTTAAATGGCTCGAAAACATTTGTTCTTGATGGAGATAACTATACGTTTGAATGCAACAAGGATAAAACAGTGTCTAAAGATTATTATTCTTTTACACCCACAAATAACAGTTTTAAAATAAAAAATTATCATCAAAGCACCAGTCCGCTTATTGTAAATTGTTATCAAGATGGTGTACTAATAAAAACATTTAATATTAAATTAGGAGGTGTTGTATAATTGTATTACGAAGAGCTTAGTCCTATCGTTTTCGCAGTTATTTATAACAGACTTCTAAGAAGTGAACGCTTGGTTAGGTTGTTGACTTGTTACAAACGAAATGTTTCCCCTTATCTTGACAAATCTTTTGATGAAGAGATTGAGAGAATTGGCGGGTTAAATAATCTTGTTTATATGGGTCAAGACCTAGACAAATGTACAGATGTTCATATTTATCCACTAGAGCATATCCCAGATGTAAAATTAGACCAAAAAACTTATTTGACTGTAACGCTTAACGGTGGTTATACCACTGAAATTGCGCAGTATAAGAAAGTTATTGTATGTGTTGATGTGGTAGTTCACGATGAACAGAGCGTTATTCTATCAGATAATCCCGACTATCCTGTAGCATATCGCCTTTATGATATCGTACATGAAGTTGACGCAATCATTAATGACAAAAGGCTGGAAGACTTTTCTCCCGGGCGTATGAGCCTAATAGGGTTTCAACGCCGTTTCTATAATGGTTATTTTAATGGTTTACAGCTTCAATATCAACTAACACTAAATAGCACAATTGGTTGTGATGGCGGTTCTACAAATCTATTACCTAAATTTACACTGAAAAATTGAACGCTTTACAACTGTATTGCGGGAGACCGCTAAAATTAGCAGAAAACGTATATGTAGAACACCCAAAACTTGATAAGTTACTTAATAACATTGGTGAAAAAGATGCTTATAGTGAATACATGAAAAACTTAACTCTTATTATAACCCAATCTAAAGATATCGCTGATATCCTGTGGGTGGAAAATAAGATATGGTATGAGGATATCAAAAGCGAATACGAGTTTTTCATTCAAGAATGTCTAGCGGATAGCACATCAAATAGTGTTTTTATTAGAGATGGCGAAGTAGTCTCAGAGATGGATGACGAGTGTGTTGTTATAAACAATGATATGTCTAATGCGCTTAACTATTTTCTAAATTTAGATGGTAAGTGGATTGTGTTAGGCAGAACCATTGGGGAAAACACACAAATATTCCTTTTGAGCGTTAAATGTGAAAATGATAAGTTATATATAGAGTCTGATTCTGTTAAATTTAACGAACAGACTTATCATATATTAGTGGAATATTTAAGAGAAGTAAACTGGATTCATCCAGAATACAAATTTCTTAAAGGTGCTACCAAAAAAGCAAAGAAAATAATCTTACAAAGAAGTTATGAAGAAAGAGAATATGAGGCAAAAAAGAACAAAGGAAGAGACAAAGAGGAAGCTAATTTCCAAAGTATCTTATCCTGCCTCGTAACCTTTAAAATATTTTCTTATGATGAATTGCCTAATATACCTGTGTATGTAATTTATGATTCATATTTTAGATATGTTAAGGCTGATAATTATAGAAACACAATGGATGCTTTGCATTCCGGGTGTATCGACACAAAGAAAAACCCGATTGATATGAATAAGATTCATTGGTCTTCTATTCTTGAAAATAATTGATAATTATTATTTAAGGAGGAAAAAATATGGCAACTGTTGGAACCCCTCGAAATTTTGTTGTCCAGCAAATTTTCGAGTTCCTACTACAAGATACTACCGATAAGTCTATTATCGGTTATCTAAAGCATTGTAAAACTTCCACCCTAGAAAATACCGTTGAAATGGTGTATCCTAGCGGAGGCAGAGGTAATGTATATATTGGTCGTGGCTTTTCTCACAGCCGCCGTGCGAATCTGAATGTTGAGAGCGCAACTTGGAACACCGAAATTATTGCAGCTCAGAACGGCACTGATGTCGTTACTGGTGAAACCACTTATACCAAGTATATTCAGATTGACCTAAAGGACGCAACTTATAGTTACGACCTTCCTGTTCCTGCCGTAAAGGAACCCGGTCAAACTCTATATATTGGTACTATTTATGGTACTCAATCTGACGGTGACTACGTTAAGGTTCTTACCGAAGACGAGAGCGCAAGCGAAGGTAAGTTTACTTATACTAAAGAAGTTATCGAAACTTCCCCCGCACCGGCAAAAATTACCCTCGCTGAAAAAGATGTTAAGGATATGATTGAGACCATGGGTTGCACTAAGCTATCTATGGCGTATACTGTCAAGTCTACCGCAAACGCGCAGCGTATCGAGATTAAGACTGGTACTATGCCTGACACTGTTCTTGTTACCGCTTATGGCCTAGTTGCAGATATTTGTGATGGCAAGCTATATCCTTGCGTTATTCACGGTATGGCACAAATTGATGGTAACTGGAATTGGGAGCTAACAGCAGATGGCGACCCTGCCGTTCAGAACATCTCTATGCAGTTTGTTTCTGGTTGTGCTTCTGATGACCTGTATACTATCACCATTGATACTGACGAAGAGTAATTCGTTTTGTTAAATTAAATGTAGGTAACGTCAAAACGTTACCTACATTTTTTATATTTGAAATTTTATGAAAGGAGGATTTTATGGCTTATGATGTAAGTAAGAAAATAAATGTAGGTTTGGCAAAAATATATGTTCAGCTTGCCGATTCTCTATACCTCCGAAAAATTGATGCACAAAAAGAGTATCTTTCTTTATCTGGCGGTACTCTGACAGGTGATACAACATTAGATAATAGTTCATTGTATCTCAAGAAAAATTCCAATGTATCTAAATTTAGTCAAAACTCAAATAATAACCTAGATATTTATAGTGATAAAAATATACAGTTCAGCACAAATGGTTCTACCTATTTCGTTGCAAATCCAAGCTATATATCTTTAGAAAATAAGCACAATAATGTGTCTGTCGAACTTGTAAACGAAGACGGTTCTGGTTCCCCCTATGGTGGACTTACCGTTTACAGTACCAAAAACGGAGCCCCTGAGATGACAAGTGCCATTAGCTCTGGCTATATGAATGGGACTCCGTACCAAGATTTTACAGTTGAAGACGGCGGTCTTTTTTCTTGGAATGTTGTTGATGGAGACGATATAAACGGCGTTGCAAAGATTGATAAAAACGGACTGACGCTATCAAATCCAGATTCAACATCTGGGAAGTTCTCTATGCTTAAATTTGAAAGCGGGAATAATGGGTTTGTGTCTATATTTAGCCCAGAAGAAAACACATTAACGCTATCCGCTTCTGACTGCATTATGCTAAATAATAATTTTGGCGTTTCTGATACGGCAATTATGCTATATCAGGAAAATAAAATCCATTTTGATGGTGGTCACGATAATGGTGTAGTTATGTATAGCAAGACAGGTTCACACGAACTGAGTATTGACTTAGATGACAAACATTTTGTGATTAACAAAGATGGTTTTAGTGGAAACGCTAATACGGCAACATCGACATTAAAATTATCACAAGAGAGAACTGTAAATGGCGGCACTGACATTATGTTAAATTACAAATATGATGGAAGTAATGATTCAGAGGCCGAGGTAGGTTTTTATGCTTGTAATGCAAAGGTTGGAAATCGAAATAATTATCCATATCATCGTATTGCAAGAATAGACTTAACATCAGAGAATTACAAAGATTGGTCAACAACACTATATATTTCTCAGGGTTATCTTGGTGGCGGTTTTGGCATTTGTAGAATTGCTATGAGAACTAATGGCACTGGCGCTAGGTCTGGCGTAGAAGTAAAATGGCTTGCCAGAAATAATCTGTCAACAGACTTTGTTCAGATTGCAGTTGATGACACCATTAATGCAACTTATGCTGATGTATTTGTGAAGATTGAGTCTTCTTACGCCTCCACCACAATCAGGGCATTTGCATCTGAGTCTCGTGGGTTCATTAAGAGAACATGGGTTCTTGTTGACTCAGAAGAAGTTGATAATACTACAGAAGGAGCAAAGGAAAATTCTGTGGAGTGCTACAAATCAATATCTGAGGCTGGGAACGAGCTTCATAATGCTCAATATACAGCCATCATCACTGGCAGTGATACAATAGCGGAAAGAGCAAATAGAGATTCCAATGGGCAGACCATTGTATCTACCTATATTGCAAATATTGAATCATCTAGTGCTAATACTATTAAAATTACTTATGGAGACGGTCATAGCTCAACCGTGTCGATTCAGTAACGTAATGGAAGGAGAGATTTGTTATGATGGAATTTTTAACCCCCATTATTATTAATCTAACTAGAATTGTTATCTCTGCGTTTATTACCTATCTATGTGTTGCAATTATTCCTAGATTTGTGACTATTTTAAAGCAAATAGGATTATATCGGATTGTGAAATTTTTTGTAGCCGCAGCTGAAAAAATGGCAGATACAAAAAAGATTCCCAAAGAAACAAAAAAACAATGGGTAAAAGATATACTCGCAAAAGTTGGCATTCAAGACAATGAAATTATTGACGCTTTGATTGAGGGTGCCGTTGAAGAGCTTGACAATCAGAAGGGCAAAATAGGGGATGCTTTTAATAAGTAACCCCATGTTAAATTGGGTGTAAGAAATGAAACATAATAGAATATGTGCTTATTGTGGACGTCCCTATTATGTTTGTTCATCTTGCATTTCTGCTGGGTCATATAAGAACTCTTATTGTTCGCAAGAATGTTTTCGCAGAAGTGTAATGAATAATGGGAGCTTCCAGCCAATAATTGTAGAAGGAGAAGAAATGAAGACTTTACTAAGAGGAAAATTAGCAGGAACAGATATCTTTGTAGATATTATTGGTTATGACCTAGAACTTGGAAAATTCGACTGTCATGATGGTGTAACTCGTACACCAGACGATTTCAGATATTTCGTTATTCCTTGTGACGAAATGAAGACAATTAATAAATATGTGTCTGAATTAAACGAGAAAAATGCCAAAACTTCTAGTCGTACTTCTACCCAGAAGAAGACTGAAACAGAAAATCCGAAGCATGAGATTAAGTCTTAAATTGTAGAATACTTGAAAATGGGTTATTTATCCGTATATTTATGGATTTTTAGCTCATTTTCATTTTTAGATGTATGACAATGAAAGTGAAATTTTATTGCTAAATAAAGTGCTGTAAACACGGGGATTTTTAAGGGTGGGTTGTGGTTGTTTACAGGATTTCGGATTGAAAGGGATAAAAATATGGACAAATGTTTCAAAATGTATATTAAAGACGTTACACACGAGCAACTAATTGGTGTGTTTGATTCTGAAATTGCAAATGTAAAATCGTTGTACCATACAATTGATAATGAAGAAAACAGCTTCACGCTTACATTTGATTGTGATAGTCTGGTTGAATATCTACAAGTTAATAAGAACATTATGTTGCGGTTTATTATCATATATCAGCAATATTGTTTCAGTCTGCCAGACCCAATGTATCGTGTAGAAAAGTATAGCACAATTAACTACTATTTGTCAAGGAATATTGTCCCAGATGAAGCGCCATATTGGGATTTAATGTTGAATAATGTTGTTAAGAGTAATCGTAATGAATACTTCTTCACAGAAAATGGCAAAAAGCCGGAGATTAACATTGATGAATGTTGGAAAGATTTTTGAACAGAAGTTCAAAGAGAGTATTCCTAAAGATGTAGCAGTAATTAGACTGCATGATAGTGCAAGTGGTTTTGGACAAGATAGTAGGTCAACAAGATTTTCTATGAAATCTCCATTTGACTTTATCTTGTTCAAAACTCCTTGTATGTATTGTCTGGAACTAAAATCAACAGACAAGAAAAGTTTTTCTTTTGAATGTGAGAAACCAACGAAAGAAAATCTTACTAAACGAGAAATTCATTGGCATCAAATTCAAGCTCTTACTGAGTATAATAAGTATTGTAATTGTATATGTGGTTTTGTGTTAGACTTTAGAAATGATGGAACTTATTTCTTGAGTATCAAAGATTTCAATAAATTTAAAGAAGAATCAACTAAGGTTTCAATAAATATTCAGGACTGTATTGCGTATGGTGCTGTTCAAATAGATAAAAAATTAAAAAAGAAATATTATAGCTACGATGTGGCAAAGTTATTAGATAAGATTGGAAGTGACGAAATTGGGAAGAAGAACCGTATATAATAGGATTTATACAGAAGAAATTTGGGCAAAGGTTAACGAAGACAATAAAAACTTGTTGAAAGATTATCTTGCATATAAGACTACTGGAGGTCGTTCCCCACAGACGATTTATCAATATGAACAAATGATTCGTCTGTTCTTCTGTTGGAATTATTTGCATAATAAAGACACGTTCTTTGTGGATTTGAAGAAGCGGCAACTTGTTAGTTTCTTTAATTATGCAATTACAGAAATGGGATGGTCTAGTAATAGAATCTCTACTATTAAATCATCTCTATCTTCTATGTCAGATTATATTGAAAATGTTCTTGATGATGAGTTTCCTGATTTTAGAAATATTGTTGTTAAGCTGGAAACTCCTGTAAAGCAGTTAGTTCGTGAAAAAACAGTTATGAGTGAAGAGCAGATTCAAGATTGTCTTGATAAATTGGTTGCCGCTAAACGGTATCAGGCTGCTTGTTATCTTGCACTTGCCGTTAGTTGCGGTGCGAGAAAAGCAGAACTTATTCAGTTTAAGGCAAACTGGTTTACTGATGAAAATATTGTTTATGGCTGTATGTGGAAAACACCTGAACAGATTCGTACTAAAGGACATGGTAAACAGGGCAAGTTGCTCTATAAGTTTACCTTTATTAAGTCATTTAAACCATATTATGAGATGTGGATGAAATATCGTAAAGAAAATAATATCGAAAGCGAATGGTTGTTTATTGTGAAAAATGATGATGATACTTATCGTCAAGCAAGTATTTCAACAGCAGATAGTATTTGCAGAACAATCTCAGCCTTTATGAATACGGATTTCTATAGTCACTGCTGTAGGCATCGTTACGTTACTATGATGAAAGAATCTAAACTGCCAGACGATGTTATTATTGCTCTTGTGGGCTGGGAAGCTGGGTCAGGAGGAGCTATGTGCGCAACTTATTGCGATTTAGACACCGCTGACACGCTTGGTGATTATTTCGACGAGAATGGTATTAAGCAAGATATTAAAACTGGTACTCTGAATGATATTTAAGGATTAAAAGGAGTTGAAATTATGACACTAAAGACTGTTATTGATAAACTAAACCAATACAAAAACAAGCTGATTAATAAAGAATCTCTTGACGGTTGGCTCTTTGAGAATATCAATATTACTAATTATATTTCTATTGGTAATAAGTATGCTTATATCCACAAGATTAATGAAATTTTCTCAGAAGAGATTGCTGAGATTCTAAGCAATAAACTAGATATTGAACTTGTATTTATGCGTTATGATATGCACGTCTTGTTTGATATTCTTCTTAAATATACCGATATTGAAGTAGCAAAGGAGGATAAGTCTCCTGAGTATTATGATATTATGGTCGAAACTGAGTTTGACTGTTATCTAAAACTAGCAATTGGTAATGATTGCGTTAAATTTATGGACGCTTTTGAGAAGGCTTCTGGTATCAATGAAATTAATACTATGAATATTATTAAGGGTGCTATTGATAATAACATTACTCAGGATAAGATTGATGCTCTTGATAAGGTATTTAAGAAACTAAGTACCAAGAAGAATAAAGACTTCCTAGAAGATGTAATGGCATATTCTAACCCTGCCGTTAAGGAACTAATGGACGGTATGCGTAAGTCTGCTATGGAAGAAGCAGATAAGAAATTAAAGGAGAAATATTCTAAGCCGGAAGGTGATTCAAATGGCAAAACAAACAGTTGACAATAGGAAACTGCAAGATGCGATTGGCGTAAAAATAAAAAGAATCCAAAATGGTTTTTATGAATCCTACGAAAGAGAAGCTAGAAATATTTTAATGGCTATCGCTCAAGAAGGGGTCAAAAAAATTAAGGAATATATAAAAAAGTATTTTTACGATGAAACTTCTGAATCTCCTTATTATGAAAGATTAGCAGAACAAGGCGGTTTTCTAGCAACCATTAGTTACACCATTATTGACAAACACGGTATGCCTAATCAAATTAGAATTTACTGCGATTGGGACAAGCTCAAACGCGTCATTCGTCCGTATAGCCCCGGTCAAACTCCACAATTTGATGCTCACAATGGCTTTGATAATAAAAAGTTTACAGAAGGATTGTATGACTATATAATGGATGGCACTTGGAACTCTCCTTATGGTAATCCTAGAACAGACGGAATTGGCGAGGGTGCTAACGAAGAGCTTTCTCAACTTCTTACTGGTAGAGCAAGACAAGAAATTGCGGCTTATATGAAGAAATACTTCAAAGATACCACTATCAAACACCGTGTTGCTGGCGGTCTTTCTGTTAGCAGAGATACAAAGAGACATAAGAAATAAGGAGGTGGGTAAATGGCACAATCTCAAAGTGATTTATTTGAATTTGTTCTAAGGCCAAAATTCGATACTGAAAATGTCGATGATAATGCTAAAATACTAAGTGACGAGCTTGAACGAATCGCAGAAAAGATTTCTAAGCAGATTTCTACTAAAATTGGTGGGGCGTTTAGTAACTTTAATACTAAAGATATCAATAAAGTTACAGAAGTTGTCGCTCAGTTAGGCGGTCAAGTAACAAGAACTGGAACTTCGATTAGCGCTTCGTTTAAAGATACGCAGGGGAATATCATCAAAGTTACTGACAGTGTTAAGACAGCTATTGATGTAATTGAAGAATACTACCAAACGCTGAGAACAAAAGGCGTAACTTCTGACCAAGGCGTATCCGTAAGCAGTGCATTACAAAAAATTCAAGAATTTAGAACTACTGGTAAGACATATACTGGCTCTGATGAAATTAAAGAACAGAACCAGATTGAAAAGGAAATTATACAAAATCTTGAGAAAAGGTATCAGTACGAAACAAAGATAATGGACGCTAAACAGCAAGGTAATTCTGTTAATGTCCAATATTACACCTCATTGAAGACACAACTTGCAACAGAGCGTCAAGAACTAGAGAAACAGTTAAGCACACAAAACACGGTGGCTAAACAAAATATTGCCAATGCAGAACAAGAGCTTATTGCTAAAAGAAATGTCTATCAACAAAATCTACAAAATCAAGCCGCTGCGGAAAAAGACAATACTAATCTAACAAATAGTATTAGTTTGCTGAATCAATATCAGTCTGTTCAGGCTAAAATAACTCAGGCAGAAACAAGCGGTCAAAAAGGTTCTGCGTATTATCAAGAGCTAGAAAAGCAACTACAAAGTATTGTTTCCGAAATGAAGCAATATGGTCTTGTTATTGACCAAGCAACTGGTAAATTAACTTTTGACAAAACAGCAACAAGCGCCGTTCAGGCAAAAGAAAATATTGATAAGGTTGAAAAGGCTGTAAAAAATGTTGGCACATCTCTTGATACTATAAATGCAAAAGCCAAAGACCAGAAACTTCTAAGTACCATTAAGGAGTATGTAAAGCAATATCAGACTTTGCAAACTCTTGAATCACAAGGAAAACAAGATACTCAAGCATACAAAGATACTCAAACTGCAATGAGCGGTCTTGTCTCTACACTAAAACAATACGGAGTTGAGGTACAGACCAGCACAAGCGGAACGGCTCAGTTTGTTGTCGTTCAAAAAAATCAAGAAAACCAGACGGAGCAAGTTACAGATGCGCTCAGACAAGCAAATGTAACCTTAGAAACACATAAAGAAGGGCAAAAGTCTCTTTCTGACTCCGTTCAATCTAGTGTAGAAAATTTTATTAAATATCAGGTGGCTATGGAAGCCATCAACAAAATTACTAGTGAATTTACATCTGCAATTTATGATATGAACGAAGCCATGACACAGGTTCGTATGGTTACAATGGGTAGCTATGAAGATACTGTGGCATTGGCTGATAGTTATACTAAATTGGCAAAGCAACTTGGCACTACTACGACCACAGTTGCAGAGGGTGCAGATGCTTGGCTTAAATGTCTAGGTCAAGTAAAATCTCTCTAATTGCTGGAAAGTCCTTAGAGCTTTGATAACCAAGTTATTATAGTGATATGATAATGGCTGAACTAATCATTCAGGTATGGTAAAATAATCGAAGATTGGATAATCAGCAGCCAAGATTCTTAAATATTTATAATAAAGCTATTGAAATATTTTAATAGATATGATATAATATTTAAGAGTAAGGTTCATCGACTAATTGTAAGGGCAAGTGTTCTGAAACGGGAGATACCTTTATGGTAAAGATATAGTCAGAACTTATGTAGAAATACATAGAAAATCTTTTCTTGTTGAATTTTAATTCCATTTATCAGGAGGTGAAATAATGTTTAATGTTGAAAATCAAATTATAAAAATTCGTGTAATTAATTTTACAGAGGAACATTTTAATAAACTTGGTTATCATGTTAAAAATGGAGACACTATCTGCATCCCTGCAAAAGATTTACCAAACGGCTCAGGCACAAAAATTGATGTACAATGCTCATATTGCGGCAAGATATTTAAAAAAGCTTGGAGAAAATATCTCGAAACTAAAGATAGCATTTGTTGTGAAGAATGCAAAGAAACCAAAATGATGGAGACAAGCTTCAAAAAGTATGGCGATGTATGCTCTTTAAAGAATCCAAAAGTAAACGCAAAAAGAAAAGCCACTTGGGACGAAAGATACGGAGAGAACAACAATCCTTTAACATCCAAAGAAGTAAGAGAAAAGGCTTATAACACTATGCTCGATAGATACGGAGTTTGTCATAAGAGTGTTAATACAAGCAAATCCCAAAAATACCTATGTAATTTATATAACGGATTACTCAATTACAATATATCTGGATACATAGTTGACGTTTTATTAAAAGACAATATTGTAATGGAATACGATGGGACAGGACATCGTATGTCTGTTAAAATGGGGCAAATAACCAATGAAGAATTTGATGAAAAAGAATCTATTAGAGAGAAAGAGATTATAAATTCTGGATATAAAATTGTACGGATATCTTACATGAATAAACTCGATTCTCTTCCTAGTGATAAGGTTTTGCTTGGTATTTTGGAAAGAGCGTATTTATATTTTAACTCAGGTAACAATATTTATTCATATAATTTGAAGACAAGAAAAGAATCTTTTAGCAAGTAGCGACTACTAAAAGTAACATATTTGAAGACAGGGTTATAATACTCAAGAAGCAATGGAGATGCTAAAGCAGTCAACTACGTTGGCTGTTGTTGGTCAATTGGACGCAGCTTCTAGCACTGACCAACTTACGGCAATCACAAAATCCTATAATGTAGCTGTAGAAGATACAAGCAAAATCGTAGATAAACTTGTTGCGGTTGACTTAAATTATGCCGCTAGTACAGGTGAAATCTCTACAGCATTACAAAAAGTCGCTAGTTCTGCTGGACAGGCAGGGTTAGGGCTTGATAAACTAATCGGTCTAATTACAATTTCCGAGGAAAAGACTCGACAAGCGCCAGAAGTTATTGGTTCCGCTTGGCAGAGTATTATCGCGCGTATAGGTAAAATCACAGCAAAAGTAGATTTAGATGACCTTGTTGATGAAAATGGCAAGGTTGTGGCTACAATTAACGATGCTGATAAAGTTTTATCTAAATATGGTATCAATTTAGTTGACACTAGTGGTAAAATGAGAGACATGGGAACCATTATGGACGAAATCGGTGCTAAATGGGGTCAAATGTCTACTCTTGAACAAAACCAGTTGGCTTATGTGGTTTTAAGTAGCCACAATACGAAGTAATTCGTAGGTGTTTATAACACTACAACATTCCTATATCGGTGAACCCTAAGTTTGTACAAATAAGGGAATACCGAGATAATTTTATTATGAAGGATGGTGGAAAAGGAATGGATTTTTATTCCTTGTCACAAGATGAAGTTTCAGTTATTTTAGGTGGGTTGCTTGGCGATTCATGTTATAAAAAACGAGATAACGTCATCGTATTTTCTCACTCAGCAAAACAAAAAGAATATTTGTCTTGGAAACATGATATATTATCAGATATCTCGTCTGATATTCGCACAAGAGTAGTAGGAAAATCTATTATTACAGATGAAGAATTGGTTAATGTGTCATTTTCTACAAAAACAAATAAAAAATATCACTCCGATTATAACTCTATAAGAACCCTAATATTTTCCAACGGTAAAAAAACAGTCAATAGAAAATGGCTTAATATGCTCACACCTTTATCATTGGCCGTTTGGTGGATGGACGATGGGTGCTTGTCCGTTCATAAGAAAAAAGATGGCGCTATTTCAAGATTTGGTAAATTAAGTACAAATGGATTCTCATACGAAGAGCAAAAAATTATGAAGGATTATTTCAAGACGGTTTGGGATATTGATGTAAAAATAACCCCAGAAAAGGGAAATTATTTCTTGAGATTTACAGTCCCGAACTTAAAAAAACTATTCTTAATTATATATCCATTTGTAATGCAAGTGCCAGACATGATTTATAAGATAAATATGAAATATAAACTAGAAAAACTGAGTGATGACGACGAGTATAAAGTAATACAAACTATTATATACGATACTCTCGATAATAAAAAATCGTAACGACTAAACGAGGAATGCTCCTTATATTAAACACATCTCTTATTGTTGGGATGTGTTTTGTTGTATAAGGATGAAAATATAGTCTGAACTATAAGGAAACTTATAGAAGAGCGGTCAAGTGTAAAGACACTTTTAAGGAGAACCGTTCTCGCCTATTTTAATAATAGGTCACAAAAGTAACAGATTGGGCAGGCGTAAGACAGAGAAACGTATTTATTGCAGCTATGGAAGATTACAATAAAGTCCTAGAAGCGACTAGTGTTGCAGAAAATGCAAACGGTGTTGCTGCTGAAAAGATGACGGTTTACAACGAATCTCTTGAAGCTGCACAAAATAGATTAACCGCAAGTGTTCAACAATTTGCACAGGATTCTAACCTTGATAGAACCCTTGCATTAGCATACGATGGTTTGTCCAAAGTCGTAGAAATTCTAAATATTCTACTAAATAAAATTCCAGTTTTAAGTCCACTAATTAAAGCTCTTGGGGTCACTCTAGCGGCTGCTTTTGCCGGGAACGTAATAAAAAACATCACAAAGAGCAAAGGTGCTATAGGAGAACTAATAAAGGCATTTACAAATGTAAAATCCGTAACGCAAGCAACAGTAGGGGTTATTCCGGCTCTTAAAGCAGTGTTCGCTGGTCTTACTGGCGTTATTAGTGGAACTACGACCGCGACTGCCGCTTTTGGTGCTGTTATGACAGCTCTTGGTGGGCCTGTTGGCGTTGCTATTACTGCAATAGGAACTCTAATTGCTCTGCTACCAACGGCTATTAAACTATATAATAATTTTAAAAATGCAAAGGAAAATGCGTTAAAACAGTCCTCTCAAGAGCTGGATGAAGCAAATCAAAATCTTGAAGAGACCAACGGTCAAATCAAAGACATCCAAGACAAAATTAACGAAATTAACAGCAAGGACAGCATGACGCTTACCGACCAAGCTGAAAAAGAACGTCTTGAGGAAGAATTAGAGACATTAAAACAGATTAAGCAAGTTCAGGAAGATATTGCCGCTTCTAAGAAATCAGAAACACTTCAAGATACCAAAGACGTTATTCGTGAAAAATACAGCGAAGACGAGTATGGATTTGATTATTATGGGGCATTAACATCTGCCCCGCAGACAGGTGACTATCAGAAAGATACATACGAAGCTCAAACCGCAAATATAGGCGAATTAATAGCGAACATTAAATACCTCGATGAAGCCAAAAAGAATTTAACAGCAACAGATGAAGATTATCAGGCAAAATTAACACAAGTAAATCAATTAGAACAAGAAAATACCAAGCAACTTCTATCCAAAAAACAAGAACTGCTTGAGTATAAACAGCAATTGGTTGAACTTGGAGATACAAGCTCTGAGGAATATCAGCTTGTCAATGATAGAATTAACGATATTACTATTGCTCTTGACCCGTCTAAATTCCCAAAGATTGACCTTGGAGAAATGATTCAAACCGAGGGCATGGAAAACAAAATTAAGATGGTCGTCCAGAGTGGTTCTGAGGCTGGTAAGAAAGTCGCAGAAGGTTACTCCAACCAGCTTGCACAAACTATACATGATAATCCAGTTAGCCTTGAAGCGTGGAAAGAAGCTCTAAATATCCCTGACGGTCAAAAACTTGGAGTAGACCAATTAACTCAGGAAATTCTTGCCCTATTTCAAGAAATGTATGGTGGCATATCCGAAGCTTCCGAAACAGCAAGCCAAGGATTTACAGACCAACATACAGCTCTTGATGCGTACCAAGAAGCTGTACAAAATGTCCACGATAGCACAACTGATTTAACAGCTGCTTATCAGGATATGATAAGTAAAGGGTATATCAGCGAAAGTGTTGTAAAGAAGCTAACGGCTGCACACCCTGAATTAACAAAAGAATTAAAACTTGAAAATGGTCAGTATAAAATCAATCTGCAAACCTTGAAAGATGTCTATACTGCCGAAGTGAACAAATCTATTGCATCTCTCGAAGCAGAAAAAAAACAAACACAAGGTACAATTAAATCAATTGAGCAGAGAATACTTGCCTATCAGCATGAGGCCGAAATTTTAGCTCAAAGCTCAGATGACCCGTCTGCGAGAGCTAAAATGATTGGTATTCAGCACTCGATAGATATGGCAAATAATCAATTAGAGAGGCTCAAGGAAGATTCCGCTGGTGTAGATGAGTATATCGCTGATTTAAAGCAAAATGCTGCCAATTGGTCTCCTACCAAAACATCGGGTTCTAAGTCTTCTGGTACATCTGACGCTGATAAAGCTGCAAAAGAATTTGAAGACTCAATTAAAGATAAGGTTAAAAATCTCAAGAGCATTGTAGAACTATATTCCGAGAATGCTAACTGGGATGACCCAACTGTCATCAAAGAGTTCCAAGGCAGATATGACAAACTCTTAAAAGAAGTCATAGATGACCCAAAAGCCAGAGAGGTTCTAGCAGATATGTTTAACCTTGACATAAAAGATATGCCGGTTGAACAACAAATTCAAGAGCTAACAACACTATGGCAAAAACAAGCTGGTACAATTCAAGAATCGTACCAAAAACTTCTAAAGAATCTAGCTAAAGAAGATTTGAGTTCTGCTAAAGCTGTTATAGAAAAATATAAAGATGGTATTTATGGCGCTTGGAGTTCTGACGAAGCACTGAATGCGGCAAAAGCTGATTATCAGAAGTTTATTGACAAAATCACCAATGACGCAGATTACAGAGCTGCTATGGCAGAGGCGTTAAACCTTGGTGATATTAGCGGAGAGCCAGTAGAGAAACAAATAGAAGCTGTTACAAGCGCCTTACTAAAGTCTACTGGCACATTAGAGGATGCTCAACAAGAGCTTACTAAAACCTATATCGAAAACAAAGAAAAAGAAATCAAAGCTATCAGAGATGCTGAAGAAGCAGAAAAAAACCGCTACGACAACGCCATCAAAGCAATAGAAGACCTAGAAGACATAACCGAAGAAATGATTGAGAAGAGTATCGACCTGATAGACAAGGCCGGTAGTTTCGTCTTTGACCTTCTTGGTAAAATCTCTGATAAATACGACAAACAGACTGATAATCTTGATAAGATTTCTGATAAACTTGATGAGCAGAAAGACGCTTTTGAAGATAAAATTGATAAACAAAAAGAATTACTAAAGCTTCAAAAACAAGAAGCAGATAATGCAGACGAATTAGCCGATAAAAACAAGGCGATTGCGGATATTGATGCCCAGCTTATGGAGTTGCAATACGACGATTCCGCAGAAGCACAAGCAAAGCGTCTAAAACTTCTTGATGAAAGAGCAGAAAAAGAAAAAGACCTAGCAGATTGGCAAAAAGACAACGACTATGATGCCAAAATTGATGCTCTTGATAAAGAAAAGTCCGAGTATGAAAAAACTATTGAAGTGGAAAAGAAAGCGCTAGAGGCGCAAAAGGAAACAATAGAAGAGTCTCAAAAGAGTTTTGAAAAGACGCTAAGTGTCATTCAGAATGGTTTTAATGGAATTATCAAAATACTAAGCAGCGACACCGTTAAGAATTTACTCACCAAAGCTTTAATCAGCTATGGTGGAGAAGATTTTGAAAATATGCTTAAACAGTACAACAGAATTTTTGGTGATGGGTTAGACGCGACTGTTGATAATTATTTAAGTAAATATAAATCCGCTATGAGCGAATTCAATTTCCAACCTGGTCAGTGGTTGGGTGATATCAAGAATTGGCTAAAAGGCAAATCTAATACTCAGCAAAACATTATTGACTCTCTTGATAATGCCTCTGACGCAATGTCTACCCTAAAAGACAACCTTGAAGCTGGCGCTATTGATGCGAAAGAAGCATTTAATAAAGTAGTAGATATAAATAAGCTAAAAGAAACTCTTGGTAATGCAAAAAATGCCTACGGCGACTTTACATCTTTTGTAGAAAAGAACGCTTCGCAAATTGGTAAGAGTATGCAAGGTATTGGCGAGGAGTTTGCAAAGGTCGGAAGTCAATTATACTCTAAAGCTAGTGAGCTTATACCACAACTAGCAACGATTGCACAAAAAGCAGTTGGCACAGTTGGAAACTCAATTACACAAATTGCCGCCAAATTCGGTCTTACAAATCTAGGCGGAACCGCAACTACCGCAGCCGCTGGAACTGGAACAGCCGGTGCAGGGACGGCCGGAACCGCAGCTGTTGCAACTGGTGGGGCTGGCGCTCTTGGAACACTTGCTATTGGAGGTTCTGTTGCTCTTGGTGGATATGCTCTTATCAAGAGATACAAAGAATACGCTAAGGTTTGGAGCGACAAAGACAAGTCTTTTGGAGAGAAACTTTCTGGCACAGCAAATGCTTTATGGGAATATGGCATCAACCCTATCAACATAATTAAGAATGCCGGTAAAGATATCGCTGGCCTACTTGGGAAACATCACGTTGGCGCTGATTATGTCAAAAAACAGAATCCTGAACTTGACAGAATACTTGGCCTAAGAGACGACGAAACTGTATCTATTCTAAAAGTAGGTGAGGCTGTTGTGCCCACTTGGGCGAATAATGCTTCTGTAAATTCTAGCAACAACAGTTATACAGGTAGTCCATTTGGAAGTGCTGTTGACTCTGCTGTTAAATCTGCAAAAGCAAGCTCTAAATCTTTTTATTCTTCCGGTGATTCTTCAATCAATATTTCTATTCCTATTAGCATTCAGGGTGATGCAGACGCTTCTACCGTGAAAGCCTTACAGAAAGAGACTAATAATATTGTAAACAAAGTTCTTAAAACTATCAATAATCAAACAAAGATTGGTGGATATAAAAACATTAAAGCAGCAACAGTTTAATTGTTAAATTGCCGATACTACTAAGATTACTCAGAAAGTCGGCTTTTATTATAAAGAGGTGATATTTAATGCCGATGGGATATCCTTTTATTTTTAACGGCGTTCAAAGTGAGTTGCGTAATGTCTCTTTGGTATTTATTGACAACTCTTATACCAATAGAGCTTCTGGTGGGGACAAAAGTCTTGTAACTACTTCTATCAGAAGAAATCCAGTGAAACAATATCTTGACACCGAATATGACGACGTGCTAAAATTTCCTATTGAAATCGTATTCGATAAAGCAGTTGATATTTATGAATTGACTGATTTGAAGAATTGGCTGACTTCTCCTGTTGGATATGAACAGCTTCAAATTTGTGCAGAGAACTTTGAACGTTTTTATTATAATTGCATTATCCATCTTGAAGAAGACCTAATTTATGCAGACGGATATCGTGGGGTCTCTGCAACGGTAGAATGCGATGCTCCGTTTGCACATGAATTTGAAAGGACACAAAAATATACTCTAAATCCAGACGTTACCAAGACAAATACTTTTGTATTTATAAATTATTCTGATGATTTTGAACTTATGAAACCTGTTCTTAAATTTCACATGGCAACAGATGGTAATTTTAGTATTAACGTAAAGCATTATAGTGATGGCAAATACATGGTGGATAGAGACGGAACAATTCTATTAAACAATGCGACATATAATGAATGTGTCGCATATTGTAGGTTAAATGGGGTTCCTTCTTCTTATGTTACAAAAGCTCTTGACTATAATGTAACAACTAATTTCTCTCATCTAGCAGCTGGGGACTCTGTTTATCTTGATAATAAATCTTATATCATGACTCTAAATGACTCAGTTGACCTAGAACTATTCCCTAAATTTAACAAGAAATTCTTTATGTTGCCTAGAGGTATGAACACTATAACTGTATACGGAACCGCAGATTATATGTTTATAGAATACCAAAATGCTAAACGGTTAGGGGGGAGTTACTATTAACTTTAATTTTGACTTAAATAAAAGATACGAATATCCAATTATTGAACTTTGCAATCCGAATAAAAAAGTTATTGGAATTATTTCGGGAATTACTGACTTAGTAGTATCTCCTAAGTGGGGTTCCTGCTCAGAAGTGTCTTTTACTCTACATAAAAAAATCAATGGCAAAAATAATCCATGCTATAAAAAACTAAGGAAGACCAGACTAATCCATATTGATGGCTTTGGCTATTTTACAATCAAGGAAGCAGAAGAAGAATTTGAAGATAAGGTTCCTCATAAATCTGTTACGGCATACTCAGCAGAATATTTGTTAAACAATAAAGGAATTAACCTCACCTTTATTACGACAGCTGGTGATATCAATGATTCTTCTAGCACGACAATTGTAACAAGTAACTATTTTTTTTATAAAGAATCTCAACCGGAAAAGTCTCTTCTCCATCAGCTGATTAAGGTTGCGCCTCAGTGGTCTATTGGCTATGTCAGTACCTCGCTTCAAAATAAATCTCGTTCTTTTAGTGAGACAGACAAAGGCTTATATGGTTTTTTGACAAACGAAGTTTCTCAATCTTATGAAGCTCTGTTTGTATTCGATAATGAAAATTATGTTATAAATGCCTACGATACCACAGAAGTTATTAAAAATACTAATATTGTTCTTTCTTTTGATAATCTTCTAAAAAGTGCGAACATTACTGAGCTTTCAGATGATATTTATACTGTTATTAACGTATCTGGCGCAGAGAATTTAAGTATTGCAAAAATCAATCCTAATGGTACAAAGAAGTTATTTTGTCTCGATTATTACACCGGCGTTCTTGATAAAGACGCTACTAATTATTACGAGAATTATAATGAGTGGATTACAGATAACGCTCTAAAAAAGAAAGTGCTTGATTGGGAAGCTGCTAATAAAGAAGCTATTTATGATAAATCGGAAGGTTCTTACGGTAGCTGGACTGCACTACAAAAGAAATTTAATCTGCTACTTCTAACTCAACAAGCCGCATTAAATCAAATGCAATCTTATTATGAAACCGCTCAACAGAATATGTCAGTGTATACCGACTATTCGGAACTTGATAAACTGATTGTTGAAGCTAAAAAAGGTGGTAGAACAGAATATATCGAATATGGAAAAGCAAAGCGAGAAGGCTGGACAATTTCAAATTATCTTGAAGTCGCACAATTTACAACAGATACAAGCCATAGTGTAACACGGTACGCTTATTGGAAGAATTATTCACAAGCCTGTGAATCTAACCTAGAAATCCTAAAAAGTGGCGGTAGACTATATTCTGTTAGAGCAGAAGACTTTTCTGTCGAAGGTTCAATAAACTCTGCTTATAATGTTAAATCTGACGCTACTATTGTTGCAACTGGCGACAAAGTGTCGAGTGAAGTAAAAAATCATAGCATTACTCCATCTGATGGAAATAACAAATATTCTATTGACGCTCTTGAAGCAGAGATTAAATCTATCCAGTCTGAGCGCGATAAGATTGTAAAGAAATATAGCTACGAAGACTATTTCACAGATGCAGAAAAACTAGCACTCGACCCATTTATTATTGAAGGAAGTTTTTCTGATGACTCTTTTATCGTAACCGATAGTATGCAGACCAAAGACTATTCTAAAAGTTCTACTAAAGTCGAAGTAGTTCAGGCAGATGGTCAAATGGTTATTAAGACTATTGGCGACCTAAAACAAGATGACGTCATTATGGATGATATCTATGTTGCAGGACAGCTTGTTGATGCTGGTTATGAAAAACTGAAGGTTGTTAGTCGGCCTAACTTCTCTTTCGAGATGGAAAGCTCTAACTTCTTGTTCATTGAAAAATTTAAGCCATTCATTGACCAACTAACCAATATTGAGAAGAATAAAGGAAGCCTATTTGGCTCTATTCTAAACGTAAAGCTAGAAGACGACAACTGGGTCTATCCTTATTTACAAGAGATGGAGATAAATTATGACGACCCTGATAGTTTTTCTATGACATTTGGCAATAGATTTAGACTATCAAACGATACTTATACATTTGATGAACTTCATAATGAAACTACAAGTGCAGTTTCTAGCGTTGGCTCTTTGCTGTCTGCTGTTTCTCAACCTGTTACTAATGGCACAATTGACGCTGTAACTCAATATACTAAGAAAGCTCTAGTTGCTGCTAATCAGTCTATTAAGGCAACAGAAGATAATGAGTTTACTTTCGGTAGCTATGGTATTAAAGGCAAAAAAAAATCTACTGAGCAAGATAATATTAACGGGTTTGACCCTGAGCAACTATGGATTTCTAATAACAAGATTTGTTTCACCACTGATGGTTGGGCTACAACTAAAGCTGTATTTGGTAAAACAGTTGTTGGCGGTGTTGAATCTTACGGATTAATTGCAGACAGTATTGTTGGTAAGCTTATTATGGGTGAAAATCTTATTATTTCTAACCCTTCTAACACATTTGAAGTAAATGATAAGGGAATCTCTGTAAGCAACGACAATATAAGTATCAAAATGAATCCAGATGTCGGATTTGATATCGTCCGTAAAACAGCCGAAGATGACGTGGGTGTATTTCAAGTCGATAAAAACGGGAATATGACTATTACAGGCGGAAAGATTACCGTTGGTAATGGTTCTAACTTGGGGTACATTATTGATGGCGTAAATGGCACAATGAAATCCGTTCTTACTGATAGTGACGGACACCCTTTATTTGAGCTTACTGCTGATGGTAAATTGAAAACGTCTGGTGTTTTTATCGGAAATACTGCTATCGTTCCCGATACCCCAACTGTTGATATTAAGGGCGACGGTGGCTATGTACAACCATCTGGGTCTGGATTAACAGGAGGATTATGGGAGCGTATAAGCACTATCGTAGCTTTTTATGCACTTGGCCCATATGACGCAACCTTAAATCTTGTAGGTCAAACAGATAGTAAAGGTTGGAGAAAAATTTGGGGGTATTACTCCGATAGAACCGACCCCGATACTTTCGTAAAGAAGATAAACAGCAGCGGATACACAGATGGTGTTTTAAAACGAGTAGAACAAGGTATTCGAACAGCAATTGATACTAACAACATCAACTTGGAAAAGATATATTTGAAGGAAAACGTATTTGACGATACGTTGAAAAATTACAAAAATTGGAACGATACGAAAACCGAGATAGAAAATAGCTACTATTCAAAAGCTGATATCAATGCGATGTTCAATGTCACAGCTGATGTAAACACGACATGGAAAACTATTACTGTTGACGGCCAATCTATCAACGTTCTTGTTAAATCGTAAGGAATAGAAGGAGTTATAATGGATAAAGAAAACCTAATTACACAAGTGAGCAAAATTTATCAAGCGCTAAATTCAATTTCTGTTCAAGGTTATAGCAATATCAAAACCCTAGGAAATTGTCTTGATGCTATGCAAGAGCTTGTTAAAAACATCAATTCATACGAATCCGACGTTCAAGAGATGCTAAAGAAACAACTTCAAGAAGTAATGGCTTCTGCGCCAATTGACGGAGTCGTTCCTATGGATACTTCCAAACCGAAACCTAAACGTGTTAAAAAAGAGGTGAATGATATTGGAGAGAATCAGCTCTGACCAATTCAAAATGTATTTTCAACAGATTGACGATATTACATTTTTTCAAGGGGACACTGTAATTATTCCATTCCAGTTTCTTGATGCCAACGAACACGAAATTCCTCTTGTTAAATCAATTCCAAATAAGACATCTGTTGAGTGGCGTCTATGCCCTTATGGACAAGCACAAAACCCGATTATTCAACTAGAATCTACTGCCAATAATGCAAAAACTGACGACGTATATATTGACCCAGATACAAATGTTGCTTATATAAATTTAGATGATGAAAAAACAAAGAGTCTCATTTATGGCAAATATATGCAACAAATTATTCTTCATTATGACTTTGGAGATGGTAGCCCTAGAAGAGACTTTCTAAGGGCACAAGGGTTTGTATTGTTCAAAGAAAAGATTCAAGACTACTTTTAATCAATAACAGATATTTTTTAAGGAGGAAAATTATGGTTTCTAAAGAATTTGCTAATAAGATTAACGCTGAGATTTTTGGTGCGCAGAATTATATACCCCCTACTATTTGGTATTTTGGTCTGTCTACTCAACCTATCACTGATGGCACTATTCCTGTTGGCGCAGAACCCACCAATCCCGGTTATTCTCGCACCGAGATTGCAAACAACCAGACTAACTTTACTGAACCTACCTATAATGCAACTTATACTTTGAGCTATGTTAGCAATAAGAATGCTATCGCTATGAGTGAAATTACTGGCGGCTCTCAGATTACTGTTCCCTATTTCTTCCTGTCTAGCTCTAATGCTGGTAATAAGTGTGAGATTTGGGGCAACTTTGCCAACGCTCGTATTCTAACTGCTGACTCTCAGCTAATCATTAAGGCTGGCGGCGCAATCTTCTCTCTTGAAAATATTTGATAAATGAAGAAGGTGAACAAATCATGTTGCCACCTATTAAAATAAAGATTTGTGATAGAGACCAAAATATGGCTACTGCCTATGGAGGAAAAAGAGCAAGAGTTGAAACTCAAGAAGGACAGATTGTCATTAAAGACGAAGACGCTATTTTAAAGACGGATAGAGTTATTTCCTTTATCCCGAATGACTTTATTTCTCCTATTAAAATAAAGATTATAAACCTAAATATTATATACGCATTCCTAGAAAGTGAGCTGGCGAGAATTGCTTTCTTCGCTCAAATTGAGTATCGCACTCATCAATTACTAGAGTTTTGTAAATTTAAGAGCAGTGTTGCATTTCACGACATTCTCAAAACTGTATTGACAAAAACTAGTGGCAAAATTCATGAGAAGAATACTCTTAAAGGATTTTGCCGTGCATTAAGTATATTTGTAGATTCTAAACAGACTGCTTTTTTTAGATTTGAACAAAATGTAAAAGGGATTCGTATGCTAAACGAAAAGCTTTTACCTAATCAATCTATGATAATGAGAGTTGTTAATATATCTGAAACGATTATACTTTCCTCTCATTATAAAACCATAGGTGATATTACGCAAGGAACAATTCAGGAACAATTCCTTGGGGACAATACCATTAACAACATTTTTGTCGAAAAAAAAATAACAAATGATAAGGAGTGAATTAAATGCCTAAAAATTCTACCAATCTAGGTTTAAGGCTATACAGTACAACAGATGATACATCTGAAAGTAGTCAGATATGGTTTGCGGAAAATTTTGGTTATTCCAATAGTAACTTAACTAAAATTGATGATGCTATTGGTAGTAGGCCAACAAACGATGGCACAGGAGCATCCGGAACTTGGGGAATTGACATCTCAGGCTCGTCAGATTCCGCCATACATGATGGGGGAGGTAATGACATTAACTCTACCTATATTTCTGACATCTCGATTAAAGATTCCGTTGTTACATTCACAAAAGGCAATGGAACACAGGGCACATATACAATTCCTCTTGCTGAGTATAAAAAACAAACACTTTTAGAGGCGCACCCCGTGGGAAACCTGTACATGAGCATCGACTCCACCAGCCCGGCAGAGATGTTCGGCGGGACGTGGGAGAAAATTGCCCAAAACCGTGCCCTGATGGGTGCCAGCACCGCCCATCCTGCCGGGTCCACCGCCGAGGCGGGGCTGCCGAATATAACAGGGTCATTTTCGTATGGCCCATTTCCGAATAACAATTGGATGCCTATCGCAGACAAGGCTGGAGCATTTTTTGTAAAACCGGATAATGTTACCAATACATCACAGCCTGCGGTGGCATTTTCAGCCAATGTAAACGCAGGGGTAAGGCTTGATTTTAGTGCTTCTTATTCGTCTTCCATTTATGGTAACTCTACTACTGTTCAACCCCCGGCCTACTATGTCTATATTTGGAGAAAAGTCGCAAACCAAGTTTCTATGCGATTTGAGCATCGGGACATGAAAGTCCAAAATGGCGGGGTTTATAGGATTAAAGTTGATATTACTCCTGACGATAGCTTTCTACTTAACGGTATAAAATGGAGTTCTTCTAGTAAAGACGTTACAATAAAGCCGGACGAAGACGACAAATATTATGCCACAATTACTATATCAGGACAAAATACAACGCCAAGAATTACAATTACTGCGTCTACTGCATTTGATACAGCTTCTACATCGTTAGTAATTGAAAATTCTGTAACTGGCGTTATGTGGAATTATAGCAATCCTTCTTCCAAACTTACCCGCCTCACCTCAAATACGGACCCAAATAATTTTGTCACAAACGAAAACGCTATCCCGGAACCAGTAGCAAATATTGGAACGCAAGGAAATTATAACTCTGCTTTTGATAATATAGCGCCTTGGCAGGGTATGACAGAATGGAACGTTACGGAACACGGCCAGCCAAAGTATGTAAAATGGGAAAAATCTTTTACAACAACCGCTCATAATGTAATGGTTTGGATTCCAAAATTTTATTATAAAGTGGTAGATGATTCTTCCCAAAAAACAAGATATTATTATGTCGCTAATTATCCGAAAGATGGTTTTGAACTCCACCCGGGTAGCGGTAGATATATTGGTAAATATCAGGCAGGCTCCTTTTACGGGTCTTTCCCGGGCGAATCGCCTATTATAAATATTGACATTGGAACAGCAAGGACAAAAGTTAAAGAGATAGGAAATGGCTGGTATGTATATGATTATGCTACAAGATGTGCTGTGCTGTTATTGTATCTTGTAGAGTTTGCAAACTTTAATAGTAATGTAACGCTTGGCGTTGGCAATACGGATGGAAGCTCGAACCTTACAGGAACTACCGATTATTTTGTCGGAAGTGGCACTTCTGCCTCTAGTCTATCTGAATTTGGAGGAGTAAAATACCGAGAAATTGAAAATCCGTATTCTATTAAATTTGAACTAGTCGATGGTATAAACGTAAAGAATGGCTCAGTCTGGGTCTCTACAAATCCAAATAACAACTCTTCTACCGATATTTCAAATTACATAAATATTGGTACTCGAGTAAAATCTAACGGTTATATTATGAGCCTTGGATACTCAGAGGCCGCACCTTGGGTATTTTATCCGACTTCTGTTGGAGCATCTTCTTCCACTTATGTGTCCGCCTATACATATTACACAGACGCATCTAACACTGCTATGACAGTTAGTGGTGCCAACAGCAATAATTTAAAGAGTATATTCATGCATAGTGTCGATGATATCAACAACAAACAAAATTATATTTCTACAAGGATTATGTTTGTCCCGCAAAACTAAGCAAATTTAATATATTATTCTATTCTTTTCCACATATATATGGATAAATAAGGTTGTATATTGTTATGCGGTTCGTTACTGCCTCCAAGATAAATGTCGCGCTTAATAGCGGTAGCATATTGATAATAATCGTATATGGGACATCCAAATTTACCAGTAACTCCGGGGTCATACATAACAGAATTGGCAATCGTATAATTCGGCATATTCTGCCTTGTCAATGTGACACTTTCCTCACCACCCTCGCTTCCAGCGGGTCTTGCATCGCTACTACCCATCAAAACACGATTTTATTACTTATGAAAGATTAACCATGAAAGGAACTTTTATGAATATATAATTCAGTTTAACAAGAATTAGAAAGGATTAAACTTATGAAAACTATTGACGAACTAGGTAATATTATTGAAAATCCTGAATCTCTTGACCTAGAACTAGGACACCTAGAACCGAGTAAAGAAACTGTACATCATGACGCTGTTGAAGAGGTCAAAGAGCAGTATCACTATGAAACTATTGCTGTCTATCCTAATGGCGGTAAAGATGTTAAGAAAGTAATTGATGTTGAGGCTGTAGAGCCCAAGGAAGCATACGAAGAAGAGGTTGATATTCAGAAGTATATTCTGTTCACCACTGAGGAACTAGCAGAACGCCTAGAAGCTACTAAGAACTTCAAAATTGACCAGAGCAAGGTAACGCTGAAGAACTATCTGTCTTCTCATCCTATGCAGTGGCTAGACGGAAAGTATTATTCTGTTACTACCGAGAAACAGTCTCTTCTAACTTCTAATCTGGCACTCTATCAGGTTTCTGCTACCGCTGGCCAGCCTTTCAAACTAACTTGGAACTCCACAGGTGACGAATGCACCGAATGGACTTATGAGAATCTGTGCGCTCTTGCTCTTGCAATTGGCACTTACGTTAAACCTTTTGTCTCTAAGCAACAGGAGCTTGAAATCCGGATTAAGGAATGCACAACTAGGCAGGAAGTTGAAGCTGTTGAAATTAAATACGAATAAGGTGATTATATGAAAAATTCTGCAAAAAAATTTCTGAAACTATTTACTTTGTTTTTGATTGGTGGACTAACATATTGCGGAATTGAAGTAGCTTGGCGTGGATATACCCATTGGACAATGGCTATTGTTGGAGGTATTTGCTTTATTATTGTTGGTGGTCTAAATAATTATATCCCTTGGGAAATGGCAATTTGGAAGCAAGGGATTGTTGGGGCGCTATTTGTAACAGCAATGGAATTTGTTGTTGGTATCCCTCTAAACCTATTCCTAGGTCTTCATATTTGGGATTACTCCAATCTTCCATTTAATCTGTTAGGGCAGATTTGTCTACCCTTTACAATTGTCTGGTTCTTCCTCTCTCTTCTTTGTATCTTTGTCGATGATTGGCTAAGATATATTTTATTTAAGGAAGAAAAGCCAAAATATTCTATGATTTCAAAGCAAAAAGACGAGACACAGTCCGCTGAAATTGAAATTCAGTCTATTGAACAACCAATTGCAGTGCAAGCAGTAGAACAGCCCACAAAGAAAGTTGCAGATGAATCTTTGAAGTATATCGTAGATATTTCTTACGCACAGGGTAAGATTACAGACACACAATGGCAATATTTCAAAGATAATTTAGCAGGAATTATTATTCGCTTTGGTTATCGTGGATATTCTAAAGGCGCTCTAAAACTGGACAAGTGTATTGAGTACAATATCTTTAAGTGCCAGCAATATGGTATTCCATACGGTCTGTATTTCTTTTCTCAGGCTGTAAATAAGCAAGAAGGAATTGAAGAAGCAAACGCTGTGATTGACAGTGATTATTTCAAGAATGCTGCGCTTGGAATTTGGTTTGATAGCGAACTAGGTAATAATGGCAATGGCAGAGCCGATAAAATTTCTGTCTCTGCTCGTACAGAAGCGGCTAAAGGCTTCTGCGATACCATTATTGCGTCTGGCAAGAAAGCTGGCATCTATGCTTCTTCTAGTTGGTTTAAGACTAACTTGAATATGAATGAACTTCCTTATCCTGTTTGGGTCGCTCATTATAGTTCTGATTATTCTTATAAAAAGAATGTTGTACTGTGGCAGTATTCTAGCACTAATCAGCTAAAGGTTCCCGGATTTAATAATCTAGATTGCAATAAAGTCATAGATAAAAGTTTCTTTAATGGAACATCCGTAACACAAAACAAAACCAAAAAGGACCATATTAGAGCTATTCAGTCCGCTCTTTGTGTAACTACTGATGGTATCGCTGGGCCAAAAACCATTGCGGCGACGGTCACTATTAGCAAAGATAAAAATTATATGCACCCCGTTGTAAAACCCGTACAGGATTATCTAAATTATCTTGGATATGACTGCGGAAATGCTGATGGTATTGCCGGTGCTAAATTTGGTAGTGCTGTAAAGAAATTCCAAAAAGACCACGGATGTGTAGTTGATGGAGAACTAACAGCACAAAAAAATACTTGGAAAAAACTTTTAACAGTTTAATCAATATATTAAGAGAGACGTATCGAAAGATACGTCTCTCTTTTTTTGGCGTTTTATATTTTTAGGTACAAGGATACCAGAAGCCATTTAACTCAAGCGCAGGAATGCCGTAGTCTTTTGCTGCTTGATGCTCGATACGACAGCCACGAGCGTTTTCCCAACCGTCCATAAATACAGCTAGGTCTGCTTGGGCAAGAACTTCAAGGGAACGTCCAAGATATACGAGCGACGGAACATCTTCTGCAAAATGGAAGATAGTATCAAGAATCTTAATATCTTCTCCCAAATACCTCTTTAATTCTTTAACGAGCTGTTCACGCTCCCATTCAATCTCTTCGGTTTTCTTGCCATTCATAGGCTGAGAAATAAACACATTTATTTTAGACATTATCTTTTCTCCTTGTTTTTGGATACTACATCAATTAGCTCAAGAGTGCTGTTGTAAATAGTCATTGCGTCATCAATCCAATCGTTTAGATAGAAACCACTAATTACGACACGAGAGCCTCCATTGCCATCATTAGAAATGGCGTCAGCTTCACGCTTCATAGAACTTAGAATAAGAACTAGCTGTTCGAGGCCTGACAGACTCATCTGAGAAAAATTAAACTGCCAAAATCCATCAAACATATTCAGAACACCAGTAGTCTTTAGCGCAGGCTTATTATCGTTCTTATCAAACATACTATCAACCTCCTTTTTGTTTTATTATAGCAAAGTTTTCCGAGAAAGTCAAGACTCACTTATTACTACTACCAAGAGCGCCAATGCCACGCTCAGAATCAATCTTTTGTAGTTCTTCAATACTGATTTCAGAAAGATTTACAACTGGAACGTATTCAACAGCAAACTGAGCAATAGCTTTTGATGTAGGAACATAAATAGCCCAACCACTATCAAAAACTCTATCAACATTATTTGATAGGACAATATCTTTGTTGTTGCCATTATAAATTGACACAAACCATTCACCACGATATCCAGAGTCAATCTGACCAGCCATCACAATCATATTTGCTTTTGTGTTAGAGCCACGCTCACGAACAGCGATACGATATTTTTTATCAAATACACTATATAAACCAGTAGGGACTAATTCGTTAGTGTGAGACGGAATCATAAAGTCTTCTGTGATATGTGCATAAATATCATAACATCCATCTTCGTTACGCTTAGTAGGAAATTTAACAGAACTATCTTTACGAGCAAACCTAATATCATCTACTCCACAGATAGAATCAATAATATCATCAAAACTCATTATAATTTCTCCCTATTCTTTTTATTTATCATAACTTTATAATAATGGTCATCATATTCATCAAGCACATTCCATGCGCCCTGATATGTTACCCTTTTATCCGTTTTCATCAAAGAGTTAATATACCATGCTTGTTCAACGGCCTGATTTTTGCCGTATAAAAGCGACATAACAAGTTTAATATATCTCTTTCTCGTCATATACTAGTCTCCTTTCTCCATTTATCATATTTTGCTTGCTTATTTCTTTCGATAAAATCAAGCAAATCATCAATCTCTTTATTCACAAATTTAACTTTTTCTTCTTTTGACAACTGCTCAAAAGATTTAGCAGGATTAAATCTCGGCTTTACGTCTCTAATATATGTCTCTTCAACAATATTTGTACAGTCTAACTCTGTCTCTTCAATTGCTTTTGCTATTGGTGACATATAGGTATCATACACTTCTATGTTAAATTCTGCAAATCTATTTCCAGAGCTGTCAGTATAAACATCGCTATCAATTATCTTTTTACGAAATGGATTTTGCCCTCTTGGTCTGCTCTTTGGTTTATACCCCATAATTATTACCTATGAAAACAAAATTTTATGAGTACCATTTTTCGGTATCTTCAAAAATTTCGATACCTTTTCCAAACCCAAGCTTTTTAAGAATGTGACACATTTCAATATCCATCTCGATATGACACTCTCCTATACGCCATTGATTTTCTGAAATATATTTCATCTTCTCGTTAAATTCATCAATCATTTCCTGTGGAATATTATACATAGTTGTTCCCCTTACTTGCTATACCAACCAAGCTGTTTCATTTTCTTTAGGATTAGCTTGGTTTCGTATCCAGTCAACCCAACACAAATATTGCCCTTAAAATGCTTATCAAACGTATCCTTATCATAGGACTGAATAATATTGTTTCCGTCTGTCTTATGAACAACAGTTAAGACCTGCATATATTTATAAATGTCATTATAGCGCTCATATACGACCGCCCACTTGTCTTCCCTTACTTTTTTAAATCCGATTTCTTCTAGTTTCTTATCGGTACTCTTAAACATAATCATTCTCCTTTTTCCATTAATATTATACCTCTTAATCCTATTCTCTGTCAAGATAAGATTTTTGCAATGAAAGAAATCTTTTATTCCTTAAATACCAATTCTCTATCTACTGGACTATTGATAGAACAGACTTTCTTTTGGCATTCTGGACATATCGCATAGTACAAAGTATAATGACCAAATCTCTTTTCTTCCCCACTTAACAAAGAATTATTATCTACCCAAAATTCACAACCGCAATTACATACAAATTTAATAGCAATCTTTTTCGATTCGACATTATGTTTAGTAATCTTAATCATAATTCTCCTTGATAAAAGTATCTATAACATTAGGCTCAAAAGAAGCAGTCCACATAATAGGGGTAAAGTCTGCACAATCAAAGTCAATCTTCTTCATGTGTAAATGTGGGCTTGCAAATCTCCATGTCTTACAACTATCATCGCAAGTTACTTCATAAATTTGATGAATTTTACAACTTGGATTTCTAAACAAAAACCAATAACTACTATTTCTATTGCGTGGAAGTCCCTCATCTTTAATAGAGTGCCAAATAACTTCTTGTTTAATCATAGTAAATGCCTCAAACCATTTATGTATTTTTCTTTTAGCCTATCAGTTAATGTATCTCTCAGAATCAAATGGTCTTTAATGTCTGCTAATTTAACAAACCACGCAATCTGTCCATAACGTGTTCTAGTGCTATTATGAATACGTTCACAATAATCTTCGTACTTCTCACCTTTATTTGTAAGAAGCCTTAGAGCTTTGTAAGCATCTTCATAATCAGGATACAACTCGTATGGCTCATAATCTGTATCTTCCAACAGGTCGTGCATCAGGGCAACACACCAGCATTCATTACGAATGTCGATAGGAATTGCTTCATTATCAGAAGTATAATCAGCTACACGCTTGGCATGGTCAAATGTCTCTTTGTCATAGTATGCTCTTGCCGCATGAATTGCAATTTTGGTAAGTTTATATTCTGGTGTATCTAAAACAGATTGATATTCTTCCATTCAATCACCACTTCTTTTTATAATCATTGCAAATTTCTGGTGGGCTGTTAAATTTACTGGCTCTACAGTTACAATTATAAGTCCACGTTGCATTACTATCTTTATATTTTAGGTGTTTACAAGTGTCACAAAGCGGCAAATCTGACGGCTGTTTCTCTTGAGCTTTCTTTGACGCTTTATAAATCAAAATCAAAATACGAAGAATATAACTCAAACCAAGAACTAGAAAAATACCAATTCCAATTTTGATAAGTTGCCACATAAAGTTAATCATTGACTTCTCCTAACTCAAACCTATAACGATACGGAATTTCTCCGTCTTGCCACTCTGCAATGTCAATATCGTCATTCGGATATAGTTTCTGCATTTCTTTACATACCACAAACGCTTTATCTTGATTTGTGGTTACAAGAACTGTATCAACATACTCTTCAAATTCTGAGATATACCATCTTTGAACAATATAAATCATAACTTCACCATAAAAGATAACGTAGATACGTTAAATTGTATTGCATAAAAATTCATTTTTATTCACCAGCTTTGAAGTTATAAACAGGTTTGATGTGATTTATAATTTCAACAGTAGGAGAAATTGCGTCAATAATTTCCTGTGATGGTTTATATGCCATTGGGCATTCATCCAGCGTATCTTCGTTCACAGAGGTTGAATAAATTCCATCCATCTGCTTCTTGAACTCGTCTATGCTAAATGCTTTCTTAGCTGCCGCCCGGCTATACATTCTGCCAGCGCCATGAGGTGCAGAACAGTTCCAATCAATGTTGCCCTTACCAATGCAAATCAGACTTCCATCCCTCATGTTTAGAGGAATAATCAGCTTCTCGCCCTTCTTAGCGGAGACAGAACCCTTTCTAATAATACCGTCAGAATACCGATTATCACCAATATCGATATAATTGTGAACCGTTTGGAAGAAATGAATTTCTGGAATCTTTTCTTGTAAACCAACACCATTAAGAATCTCATTCATAATATGAAGTCTGTTCATAGTTGCGAATCTCTGGCAAATAAACATATCGCCAAGATATGCTTCACGGTCTTTATCATCAAGATAACAAAGTTCATTTGGGATGTCTGGAAACTTAAAATTTAACTCAGAAAGTTTCTGAGAGATTTCCTTTTCTCTTCTCTCTGCTTTTAACTGCTTGATAAGAGAATCAATAGCTTCCTTCTTTTTGTTCTTGCCTTTCAGATTTGAAATTGCAACATTTTGGTGGTACTCTGCCACCTGTTTCCCAAGATTGCGGCTTCCAGTGTGAATTACCAAATATTGATTGTCGTTATCATCTTCATCCAGTTCAATGAAGTGATTACCGCCGCCAAGAGTACCAAGACTACGAATAATCCAGTCAATATTATGCAAAAAGTCTTTACAGGTTAAATTATACAGGAAGTTCTCTTCGAGAGTTGGTTTTTCGTGAACAGCCATTCCGGCAGGAATACGCGCATGGATTACATCGTCTAGTTTCTTAGGGTTAATATAGTTCTTGCCAAGTTCAGCAACCAACATCCCGCAATTCCCAGTAATAGAAATACAGTTATTACGACGTATAATAAAGAACCCTGTTGATGTAGTAAAACAATATTTATATCCATCAACGCTTTGCACCTCGTCAATATTCGGGCTTAAACCAACGTATTCATTTTTGGTTTCATACGTTACATACACTGGACTATGTTTTGGATTTTTAGGAACAATTTTTGAAATCCCGCATCTAATACCATTTGCAGCAAGAGCAAATTGAACAACGTCCGCGTTCCCTTTTACTACTGAACAATAAGATTTGTGGTCTCTTTTTTCATCAATCGTTCCATCCCAACGGTATATTTCATCAATTACAACGGCTAGTTGATTCTTGGACGCTCCATAAAACATCCATAAAGATTTTGAAATCGCTCCATTTAAGGTAAACCATATATATGTTGACCCATCTTTACCCGCCGAAGATTTAAACGATAGATTTTCGCTTTCAAGAAGCTGTTTACATCTCGCAACTTTCCGCTCTTTTTTAAAGTGCATCTCAACATACGTTTTGTTCGTGTTTTCGTTATAACGAACCCTGCCGTCTGCGCTAATCATAACAAGAATCCGAATCATCGTATCAGATATATCAATCGAAGAACCTTCATAAGAAAAAGTCGCTTTAACGTGATAATTGTCAGCCTTTTTCAAACCTCTTAACTTATGGACAATTTCTTCTGCAAGTCCAATTTCTTGCTGATATCCCTTTTGATTATATCCACACCAAAGAAGCATTTTATGTTCTGGGGATAACATCTGGTCTAACCCTTTTAGCGTATGAAAATGATAAAACTTATCACAAGGAGTCTTAATATATGCGTATGGTAAATCGAAAAATGCTTTATCAGTCAGTTTGTCGTATACAAGAATTTTATTTCCGCAATATTCGGAAATTTTTACCCAACCTCTCGGAGTTAGAATCTCGGTATCTTTATCAAGACAACCGATATCTACGCCAACAATGGAAGGAATAACCTTGCTCCCTAAGTCAGCGGTAAAACCAATAACGCAACCAGTGCCAGCATGAACATCTGGCATAATACGGATTTTGCATCCATCCACAAAACTCTGATTGCACAAAGCTAGAATCTGCTGAGATGCGGATTCTTCAATATTATCAGTAAATACTTTTGCGGCAGCGTATTTGCCCTCAATCAGCTTCATCTAAATCACCTCATTCAATATAATCGTCATAAATCACAATAACTGGAATTGGTTCATTTTGAATAAGAACAATCTGCTTATTAAGATTATGCTCTAGCATAACCAAATCTCCTAGCGTATCAAGTTCAATTTCACCAAAATATTCAGTCCAGCAATAACCACTACGGGTTTTCTGTTCAAACTTATAAAAGTTAAGAACAGGATATGTTTCTTCGAGCGGTTTATTCCAATAACCGACAGACTTAATCTTAAATTTCATATTATTCACCCAACTTAATAGTCACACCATTGTCGATTTCAATTGGATATTTACAAGTTCCATCATTAAAACATTCGTATCTAATAAACCTATCAGCATTATTCATGAGAACTTTCTTATCATGGCGATTCCAAATAATATAGTCATAATTATAATTTAGAACATCCATGTCGCTCTCGTTGAACGCTTTTGCTTCTGCTTCTGGATTACGAATCAGAACCGTCTTTGCATGGAACTCTTTCTTATACTTGTCAATTTCTTCTGGTTCACGAACATCAATAAACACAAGAAGCCATTCATAATCATCAAAAAAACTACTCGTCTTATCTTCGTCCATCGAAGTCCAGAATCTAATATTTTCTACGGTCTTCTTAAAAGGAACATCATTGTATTCGGTAAGAAGATGCTTCATACCGCTAAGAAGATTGCGACCTTTTTCGTCTTTGTTTCCATCCCATCCAAGTTGCTTTGCTTTCATTTTAATCCAGTCCACACTAGAGAACTGCATTACATGAATAAGATAATCTTCATATCCTTTACAATAACTAGCAAAAGTATCTTTACCAGCAGTAGAAACGCCATTAAGAATATAATATTTTACATTCATTTATAATCCCTCACTTTCTATAAGTATTATAGCAAAAAGGGCAGGGTTTGTCAATACCCTGCCCTAAAATAATTTTAGATGTTTACTAGAACTTCGTAATTAGTTATGTGCCAATAATCTTTCTGTTTTTCAAGATGTTTACAGAGGATTACATCACCAACTTGAAATTCTTCATGATAGTTTTTAGAAGTAATTGTGTAATTGGACTGCTTTCCGCTACCAATACTTTGTGCTGTGATTTGTCTAGCCCATGTCTTACCACTAGCCTTAGACTTTAGTGTTTTAACATCAAGAATATACAGCTTTGGTCTGTCTTCTTGCTTACCTGTTGCAATATCAACATAACCCATGTACTCTTTCTGAATTTCTGCTTTTTCTTTAATAGTCATAGGTTTGATACCTAATGACATAATCAAAGTTTCACATTCGTTCAAAATTGCCATATTATCTAGTTGAGAATAGGATTTAGATTCTTTTCCAGCTTTAGTAGTGCCGATGGAATGTCTCTCTACAATCGCCCTTACGACATCACTGTTAGCTAGTTTTTCTTTTTTCAAAGTCTTTGCTGTACCAAACATATCATACATCTTAACAAGACGCAGAAGTTCTTTGGCATTACCAAACTCATCAAAGAAATCTAGCTTTATAAGGATATCTAATTGACGAGAGTTTACAGATGTTTTCTCGTAAATATCTCGTAGTAAATCCACAAAGGAATCATAATGGTTATCTCGTAAATTATATAAATCATCAGCACAGGACTGATTCATAAATTTAACAGAGCCAATACCTTTATAAATTGAATTAGATTCTTTGTCAGGAAAATATTCGGCTTTAGAGTGTCTAAACTTAGGGGGTAGAATTTTAATTTTCTTTTTTGTTGCATAAGTTGTCGCTTCAATTGTACGCTCCGAATTTCCTTGCCATTCATTTAAGCAGCAACTCAGAAATTCAAGAGGATAATAATAACGAAGCCAAGCGCACTCATAAGAGATGTAAGCGTAACTGTAAGAGTGGATGGAAGAAAAACTATAACGAGTGGCATAAAGAATGCAATTTAGAAAGACATCCATAATTTCGTCTGTTTTGACATCCGAAAGATGGTATCTTACTTTTGCGTTCTCTTCAAAGCCTTTGCGAATAATCGGTAATTGGTCTCGTGTCCCTGCCTTCTTCGCAACACAATTGTGGCATACAATACCGTCTGCAATAAAATTATGAGTATCTTCTACTTCAATGTCAAACACTTCACATAAGCCATTTTCTGTAATAGACATAACACGTTGAGTTATAAAATCTCCCGTTAAAAGCTCGTAAGTGTGTGGCATATAAAGGTTTTCAGACAGTTTTTTGGCAGTTTCAATATTAATTGGATACCCGTTTGTTATATCATAGTCCCTTCCGAAAAGTTTCAAGAATAATCCTCTTGATGAAGCGCCGATGTTTTTACAGTAATCTACTGCCTCTTTTTTACAACTGCTGGGCAAGAAATACCTATAAGTATCGTTAATATCAATCATCTCTTGCAATTCCGCTTTTTTCTTTCCAACAATAAACGGCATAATATAATGTTGAAAATTTCCAAGAGAAACTTTATCTGCAATGGTTAATGTATAAGACAGGTAATTATACCCTTTAACTTTTTTTGAGGCAACTACAGAATAAATGCCAAATTTATAAAGCTGGGCCTGTAACTGATAAGAAAGATTCGGACTGATTGTGGAATATTCGATAGCCTTTCTCGTAAAGTTGTAAGCCCCATCCGTGTTAAATAAGCCAGCTAGAAAATTTGCTAATTTTTCAGTCGCAGAATATTTCTGAATTTGCAGCGGAATTTCCTTCTCTTGAGATTTGTGTTTCATGTCAAATCCTAAAATTAGATTCCATACTGCATCCTTAAATTTCCCGCTATAGATATGAATATAGTGGATTTTGTCTACTGTTTTTCCATCTGCCGTAAATTCATAAAATTCAGGGGTTCCACTTTTTTGTGTTTGTTTAACTGCTGATTTAAATTTATCAATAATTTCAGGGTCAGAATTAGTAAAACTTAAATGTTCTTTTGCGAAAATAGTTCCGTCTCCAATAAGAGCGCCCAGCATCCATAGAATGTCATTTGCGGGCTTGCGATTACTTTTGATACCATCATCAAAATTTTTAAGCTTTTTAGGAGTAAAAACGAAATCTCCAATTTTGATATCTTTTGCCTCTACAAAACCTCTCTGAGTCAAAATTCTATGGTCTTTGGTACAATGAATTTTGAAATCACAATCACAATTGATACTAATAGTGTCTTTAATACCATTATTAAACCAATTAGTTACTTTTTTGGATGTGATTAAGTTTTTCTCTTTAGAAGCAACAAAATCTCCAACTTTAACGTCTTCAATATTTTTTAGAGAACCATCTGACATCAAAATTCTTGAACCACGAGCAATACATTTTCTGAGTTTATCACTTTGTAGAAATGTATACCCACAGAATTTCTGCACAAAAGACATCTGAGACTCCTGCATAATAGGATATCCCATTTCATTCGCAAGTAAATCATCAATATCTTTTACGCCAGAAACATAACCCTCACCTTGAACTGCTTTCGGATAAACTTCTTTCCCGCAAGGGCGAATCAACGCACTGATATAGGCAAACAGGTCAAACTTGGTGATAGAAGGATTAGACTTTTTGATTTTACGCCAAACTTTATCAGAATACATCTGAGAAACAGTTCTCGCGCCATAAGGGCTGTTGACTTCAAAAATTAGAGATGTGTCATCACGAACGGACTCCCAAACCTTGTCATCATTTACATCAATGGTTTTAGCAGTTAATTTTGGAATGTTTGCAAGCTTGCAACTCTTGTTAATACAGGAGATATTAGTAAGCCCAAGTACATCCTCCTTAACAAAATTTAGGGAATCGAGTTCTTTCATATTTAAAACAGAAACAAGGTACTCGTCCCCTTTAAGATAACAAGTTCCAATCTCCGCTTCCAAATCGACATCTGTACTGGCGGCAACAACCCCACTTGCATGAGCGCCGATACTTGTGCAAACCCCTTGTGCCAAGTCTACATAATTAAAAAGTTTTGGATATTTTTTACGCCAAGACTCGTCAATAACCTCTTTTTTGTTTTCTCCTTCTGATACCAAACAAATAGCGTTGCAAATTTCATTTACGGTATCAAGGGAAATTTCAAGTCCGCGTCCAAAGTCTCGAATAGCGCCTCTTAGGCCAAGCGTGTTAAAGGTAATAATTTCGGTAGTTTGCATATTGGGAAACCCCATCTTGTCATGAAGCATCCAATATTTAGTTCTGTCTCTATCTTCGTTACCCCAATCCAAGTCCACGTCTGCCAGGCTATACTTATCCTTATTCATAAAGCGCCAGAAAGCGAAATTATGCTTCATAGGATTGACTTCCGTAACATGAAGAATATATAGAGCAAGACTAGAGGCGGCAGAGCCACGAGCAGGGCCGCACCAAATATCATGATTGTGACACCACGTCGCAATATATTCCTGCAAAAGAATATAGTCTACTGCATCAACCGCAATAAATGTCTCCATCTCTTCGTTAAGACGGTCAATTACCTGTTCACGAGTAAAGCCATCTTCCATCACATATCTAATAGAAGTTTCATTGAATAGCTTTGAACGCAAAAGTTCGGTAGAATTTGGAAAAACCTTTGGATACTTAAAAGAGGTATCAAGAGTGATACTCTCGACCATATCTGCCATTACATTTGTGTTCTGGATTGCTTCAAGATACACGGATTCTGGCAAACAATTTTGTCTCTGATATGCTTTTACGAGTTCGTCATAGGTCTTGAATGTTAAATCCCATCCGGCTTCATCATCATTAAACTGAACCTTTTTAGATTTTTGCAAAACCTTTCTCGCTTCTGCATGAGCATCATTCAAAGCATGAGTGTCAGTACCAGCAATGAGCGGAATACCATATTTTTGACTTAGCTCATAAAGATAAAGATTGTATTCTTTTTGTTTCTCAACATTGTGGTGTTGAACTTCAAGAAAGCATCTGTCTTTATGTTCTGCCAAAAATTCAATAAAACGATTTTTAATATCTTCGTTTCCCTTACATAAGATTCCACCCACACAAGCAGTTGTAATAATAATATTATCGCTTGTGTTAATAAGTTGCTCGAAAGTAATTCTTGGAGAATAGTATCTCTGCTCTTCTCTAAATGCGATACTAGATAATTTATTTAACTCTTTTAAACCAGCTAGATTTTTAGCAATTAATACGCAGTGGTAGTTATCACGGACTTTGTGTGGGTTTGGGTTATCTTCTGTCTCCCACAAAAGTTTCTCAGCTACATAGATTTCAATACCATGCAGATACTTCATTCCTGCCGCCTCAATGGCATCCTTTTTCTTTTTCCATAAGAAAAAGTTGCCATGTTCAGAAAAGCACAGAGCGTTCATTCCGCACTCTTTAGCACGAGCAACGTAGTCCTGATATTTGGTAACGCTATCCATGCCAGCGCCAGACAGATTAGAAATATCCGTGTGACAATGGTAAATCGTATAATTGTTCAAGTTACCAACTCCTTTCTAATTGTTATTATAACACAAAAAGACAGGTCTGTCAAGACCTGTCTAAATTTACTTGTTAAATTTTAGAACGGAAGATTTGGTTCTTGTGTTGATTCTGTTGGAATATCAGGTTCAGAAGTGAATGTGGGAGTAGGATTAAATTTAAGCTCAGGAATATTAGCAACAATTCTCTTGCTTAAATTATCATCATAGCGAATCTTGTTACCAAGTTCACGCTCCCAGCGATAGCGCATATTAAGTTCTTGCTCGTCAGAAAAAATACGCATAGAGCAATTATCATAATATAATTTTAATTTGCTACCAGCCTTACCTGATTGACGGTCTTTGACAACTGATAGCTGAAAATCATACCCCTCTGAATCTTCGTTCAAAATCTTACAAGCAATACATCTGTCAGCAATATTGGCAATTTCCATTGCCCCGGCAACGCTTTGCAAACCGACTTCCGTTTCTCCTTGGGCAAGTTTGCGAGAGTGAGCAACAAGGGCTACTTCAACAGGATATTTACGAGTAAACATTTTAACCTGTTTGATAAAATCTGTCTGTTTTTCCAGTTTAGTATCGCCAGCACAACCTCTTAAATCAAGACACATCAAGTTATCAATCACAAAACACGTTGTATTATAACGACGGTAAGCATAATCCATCTGCTGTAACAGACTCATACTCTCTGTGCTTAGAGAACTATCGTCTGAACAGTCATCATATACAAATAGATTTTCGTGATAATATTGACGGATTAAATCTGTAGCCTGTTTTGATACTGCATAGCCCTTTGGACGGTCTGGGCCATTATCATATTCGATAATATGACGGTCTCCCGCAAGAGGTCTAAAAATATTACCCAGCAAGAACTGAGCAGGAATTTCACCAGAATAAATAAATACGTTTTGATTTTGCTCCAATGGAGCGGCTACGCAAATCTGATTCAGTAAGCTACTTTTGCCATTTCCGGCAAGAGCTGTAATCAAAGTAAGTGTATTTTCAAAATTGCCATATAGAACCTTATTTAAAGCTTTAATCCCGAAAGAAATGTTTGGCACATTCTGTAGCTGCATCTCTTCGTAATCAAACAGATGTTTAACACGAGGATTTTCTACCGCTTTAGCATCCGTAATCATTTTTAGAACTGCACTGCCATCAATAGCAATCATCACATTATTGGCATCTGTTTTACGAATAGGTTTCTCTTGGTTAAATTGCTTGTAATATTCTTCAACGGCCTCCTGTGCATAATCAGGAGACTCTACAATATAACAACGATACTCACCCAGCTTTTGAACAATCTTTTTTGTCCCTTCTTCGCCAGCAGTATCATTATCAAGCCATAGAATAATCTTCTTAAATTTCTCAAGGAAATCAAAATTGTACTTAATCCAGTTCAGGTCTGTTGCACCTCCCGGAATAGATACAACATTATGATTGCCAGATTGCCAAATAGCCATGGCATCGAGATAGCCTTCACAAATCGTAAGAGGCTGAGTAATATCAATATGGTTGATATTAAACAGAGAATAGCAAGGGGAACAATCACCCTGCCACCAATATTTAGATTCTCCATGCTTTACAGCGTGAGCATGACGATATTTAACACCAACAAGACGACCATTAATGTCCTTTAGTTTAAATTGAACGTCACCTTTTTTAGTCTGCCCAATATCAAAGAACTTAATGGTTTCTTCTGTAAATCCACGTTTCTTTAGATAAGCAGTAGCATTAGAATTGTCTTCAACAGAATCATCAACGGGGAATTTATAATTCTCTAGGCTTTCACGCTCATCATAACCAAAGCCACGCTTGAAATCAAATTCAATATGGCAACGGTCAAACAGACGCTTTAGAGCTTGTGCATAAGTTTCATCATAAGCGTACATATACGCATTGATGATGCTATAATTACCACCATTGCTAAAATCGTGGTAACAAAGGTCTTTTTTATTCCAAATAAAACTAGGGTTAGAATCGCTTGAAAATGGAGAAGAACCCGTTAGCTTCTCTTCATCAAAATTACGAAGATTCATTAGCTTCGCAATCTCAATAGCCTGTTCTTCGTTTCCAAGCATTTGTTCTGCTTCTTTAATTTTGTCTAGTAAATCTGCCATTGTAAACCCTTTCTTTTTATTGGTGACTTACACAGAGTCCACAGCTATCTTTATAACCACAAAGATTTCTTCCGTAGAAGTCATTCTTGTAATCCAAAAGTTCTGAATACTTCTTGTGTCCATCACCAAACCGTAATTTCTTCGTGTCTGTATTATAGCACGGATTTTCAATTTTTACAATAGGGTCTTCGAGTTCCACACAAAAATTATTTGTTTCTTCAACCTTGAAATTATCCCAGTTTACAGAAAGGATGTCATCAATGGTACGTTTCGCCCAGTCCATAGCCATGCGATATTCTTTTTTGTCAAAAGGAATAACTACCAATTCACCCTTGCGGAACATATTAAAATAAAGGGTTTTAGGCCATTCACCATACTTCTCGTGAACTGCATAAGCATATAGATATAACTGTTTTGCATAATCTGCGAGTTCTTCTTTTGACTTAAATTTAGACTTAGATTTATGGTCAACAATAATTAATCTACCACTCTTTTTATTTCTAGCAATAAGGTCAACTTTGCCATTAAACAGTGCGTAATCAGTAATTGGAATTTCAAACTCATATTCCGATTCAAGAATCTCCCAATTTGAATATCCTTCAAAATTGGTAAAATAATTCTCGCCATCTGCGTAATAGTAAGGATATAGGTCTTTTGAAAATGTATCAGACATCTTTACGACAAAGCTAGACGGGACTTCTGTTTGAAAGTTATCCTGATAATAAGATAACATTTCCCAAATTTCAAGTTGACCTTTCTCATACATTTCAAGAATCTTATGACAAAACGTTCCAAACTCACTTAGACCACTTTTATCATTTTTCTTTTCATGCAAAACGTAGTTTTTATAGTAACAAATTGGACACTCACCAAAATTCTTTAACTTAGAAAATGAGAAAGTTGGTAGTTTCTTTTGCTTCTCTTCTTCCATACTTTCCCTCCTTTAATATAAAATAGCCACCACCGATATGGTGGTGGCTACAACCATCAATTAATTAAATTCTTGACAGTTACTTAGAAAGGAAGGCCATCAGAGCCAGAAGTAGCATTATCAGCAGGAGCAGATTCGGTCTTCTTTACATGAGTTTCAGATTCACCCTTTGCGCCACCATTAGAGACAGGGCAGAAACCCCAACGGTCTACAATATGACTCTCACGAGTAATCTTTGTATCCTTACCATCGCCCTCAGTAGTACGGGTGTCAAGATGACCAGTAACTTCAATACCAGACCCCTTCTTAAAATATTTGCAAATAGCCTCGGCAGTCTTGCCAAAAGCAGTGAAAGCGGGGAAAATAGGACGACGTTCACCATCCTTCATAGGAACGTCCTGTGCTAGACTAAAGAACACATACTTATTACCGTTAGAATCCTTTAGTTCAGGGTCACGAGTGAAACGACCAGAATAAACAAACATATTCATAAATTAAATCTCCTTTATAATGTTAAATATATTATATATTAAAACTTGACTTATGTCAAGCATTGTCCTTCTTTTCAGAAGATGCTTCGTTCTTGGAAACAAGGTCAACAAGAATCTTCTTTGCCACATCAATATCACTAATAGAATTGTAGTTTGCACTGCCATGATACTTAGTGATAATAGCCATCAGTTCAGGCTTAGTAATCTTTTTGTCCGAAACAAGGCTCTTTGCCAAACCATCAATCTGGATAATAGTTGCCTTTAGTTCATTCTGAACAACAGGGGCAACAGGAATTTCTTCTGGCAGGTCTTCACCAGCATACACAAATAGACCAATACCGAACATAGCTAGATTCTTAACGAGACAACGCATAATGGTCTTGTTAATGTCAAACATAGTAGCGGCTTCTACAGTCTTCATTTCCGTACCAGTCTTTTCCTTGCGACGAGTCTTAGGATTATACTCATACTTTGTAACTTCATACTGATACGGTTCATCACGCATAGCCTTATTAGCTCCATCCATAACAGGAAGCCACATATCGTGAGTAACGCCCTTCATAGTCACACTAGTATAAACTAGATAACCTGTCTTTGGGTCAAGAGTATAAGGGAGCTGGGCTTCACCAAACTTCTTTACTTCATAAGACCAATCAGGACACACCTTTGAAACTTCTGCAACCGCCCAAGGCCAAGATAGATACGACAGACCGTTCTTCTTCTCGATATGGCTACTTGCATCAAGATAATATAGCGTATTGAAAATGTCACCAACTGTATTAGGAGTCTTCTTTTCTTCTGCCATTATATAATTCTCCTTGTTAAATTAGTTGTTATTGCTCTTAACAAAATTCTCACGACGCTTCTTGCAATTAGCGCAATGACAAGGAAACGTACCATGAGCATTAAACCATTCTGCCATCTTTGCTTCCTTTACAGGGAATACACCACCACAATCAACACAGGTATAGTACAGAATCTTTTCAGGCTTATGCTTTACCTTGTCTTCTACAGGTTCAATCATATTGATATGCTTCTCTTCCATTTTTATTCTCCTTTATTAGTTATTGTTAAAATGCTTCTCAACAAAATAGTCGTAAGCATATTTCATATCTTCAATTTTGCCACACATATCATCTGCAATACGCTCTTCCTTATCGGCAATATCCGTCAGGTTCTCGGCGATTGCACGAAGATTCTTTACCATAGTCATGTGCTGACCGATACGGTCATCAGTGGAAAGAATATCAAACTTCTTCTTTGCAAGAGCCTTGCCAAATTCTACATCATACTCATCATTATCACGAGGACGAACGTGACAAGTAATGCGCTTACCCGGAACTTCAAATTCTCCAACCTTGGTATGGACAATCAGACGTTCAGTAGAACCATCAGCAACCGTAGTCGTGTTAAAAATCTTCGTAATCATTTTGCTTCTCCTTAGTTTTTTTTTGTAAATAAAAGTCGTTTTTCATGAACCAGTCGGGATTGGTTTCTATATAATATTATACTCAGAAAAAATCGTTTGTCAAGAGTTTTCAATACGATTTTTTGCAATTTCAAAATATTTTTTCTCTAGCTCAATTCCAATAAAGTTCCTTTCAGTATTTTTGCAAGCGACACCTGTACTCCCAGACCCCATGCAGTTGTCTAAGATTGTTTCTCCATCGTTTGAATATGTTCTAATGAGCCATTCTAGAAGTTCCACTGGCTTTTGTGTCGGATGCAACTTTCCATTTCTATTTGGAACTACGTTAAATTCCAGAATATCACTTGGCTGAACTTTATCCGGGTCATATCTCTTTTTAATTTTTCCATAAGAAACATGATTGCTCTCTCCGCAATAATGGTCGTAATTATAACACGCCTTACCAACCCCAACTCGCTCTTTCATCTGAGGGTTGTATGTTCCGCGTTTGCGATTAAATATGCAAATTTCTTCGTAATATTTCATCGGACGGTATTTTGCACTGCTCATTCCAGTAGGAACATTTTTCTTCCAAATAAGTTTATACTTAAAACTTTTGATATTACTCTGAATTAGCTGTATCGTAAATAGTCCACTTGAAAACAGTACGATATTCCCATCGTCTTTAATAATTCTATTATACTGTTCCCAAAGCCTATCAAACGGAATAATGGTGTCCCAAGAACACTGAGTAGTTCCATACGGCAAATCACACAAAATCATATCGATAGACTTATCTGGTATATTCTGCATAATTTGTAAACAATCGTCATTATAAAGTTTAATCATTTTCAACCCTGACTTATTTTTGATAAATTTTCCGGCTCAAGAAAATTATATGCTGTATATCTACACAAACAAAGCTTCTGCCTCTCAGAAACGTACCCATGAGCGTCATAATATGACACAATATTTCTGCATAACTTCCGATAATCCGTTTCTGGCTTATTCTTAGAGTTAATCATATCATTAATTTGATATACAGTGAACTCTTTATATAGCCTATCAATAACCTCTTGCCTAGGTAGACGCTTGGGTTTTTCAACGTCAAACAGCATCTTCAAACCCATAAGCGCTCACCTTACTCTTTCCGGGCCTTCTTCTCGTTCATACAACGAACAAGGAAATCGTATACGTTTTCCCAATCATTCAACTCCGGGCTAGAACCATCTGCAAACTGAATATCGCCAAGCTCATAATCACGAAGATAATTGCGCTCATAACAAAGATATCCAAGCCAGTCGTCATCTAGGTCATCAAACTGCTCCTGAATGACATACATGAGTGCGCTCTCAAGACCACTACTCATAATATACGAAGCATCGTCATAATCACGAAACACTTTATTGATAGCTGTCTCAAAATCATCGTGTTTTGTGATTTCTTTCATAGCTTTTACAAAAGCTTTCTTACTAATCATGTTTAATACCTCCAATCATCATGTTCATCAGTGAAACAGTACAAAAGAACGATTCCAAAAAGTATAATTCCGAGAACTATCATAAAATACTCCTTACTTAAAGATAGCCTTCATTACGACCAATGCAACAATACACATAAAAAGCGTATACATACTCTGGTCTCCTTTCTTCGTTTCTATAAGTATTATATCACTATGATAAACATCTGTCAACACCTTATCATAACATTTTTTCCAATTCCAAGATTTCGCTTTCAACATTCTTAATTCTGACTTCATAATACTCTCTTATCTTAGCGTTTGCGCTTTCACTAAGAATAATAAGATTATTCAACTCAGATTTTCTATCATTAAGTTCTTTTAGTATAAAATTATTCATCTCTTCTTGCTCGAATAAATTCTTATACTTTGTATACAAAATACAAATTTCTTGGCTTGGTCTACAATATGTATTCCTCTTTTTGCTGTGCCCTTCTCCGCACCCATACATACATAATGCTCTTTCTATATTACCCTCACTCTTTTCCAAATAATATCTCAACATTTTTACTCCACATCTAATATTAGTCTTTTCATTATATAACTCATCTTTACTCACACCTAAAAATTTAAGCACATCCTTACTTGTACTAATTTGCATTAGTCCCCTATACCTCTCTCCAACATCTCCCTGAAATCTACTCTCATGTTCTATCACCCCCACCACTAATGCTCTCATTCCCACATCACACTCATCCACC